>JAESGV010000050.1_pt1 | contig 307867 bp, 289 predicted proteins | sample 9269781 | NCBI WGS metagenome assembly JAESGV01 (sample SAMN15741586, study PRJNA653496) | algae metagenome | isolation source: Tildeniella torsiva UHER 1998/13D and co-occurring heterotrophs from... | place: Slovakia: Slovak Paradise National Park, Hrabusice, Kosice Region | collected 2000-01-01
GGTCATCGGTTGCTTCTCCTCGTGGTGTGCAGTTGGCGCTACACACCGAGAATCACGCCGATGGCCCCACTACGTGGTGGACCCCCGTGCTGGCCTCAAACCCCACCACCTCACGGGACGCTCCTCGTCGTAGAGCCGGCTCGGCCCCTCGGAGAGCATCGACTCGAGCTCGCCATACGGGAGGAACGGCCGGTACAGGTCGAGCGCCGCACCCCAGCCCAAGTCCACCGGATCGAACGAGTCCTGACCGACCGAGGCAGTGGCCGTGCCGTCGTCGAGGTCCTGGCCAGCCGGCCACTGATGGCGGATCTCGAGGGGGTCGGACGAACCCTCGCGGACGAAGCCGATCGCGACGCTGCGGTCACCGTCGTGGTGGAGGTTGGCCCACCCTGACCGCCACGCAACCGAGCCTTTCCCTTGCCACCGGAAGCTGCTGCCGGTGAGGACGTACTCGAGCCCGTCGGCGAAGCTCGACTTGCCGGCACCATTGCGCCCGGCGACCACGGTGAGCCCGGGGCCGGGCTCGATGTCGAGCACCGCGGTCGCTCCGATACCGCGGAAGCCGGTCACCTCGATGGACGACAGGTAGGTCCGGCCGTCGGCTTCCACCGCGTCGTCGGTCGCGTCGGCGGCGGGTGGCGCGCCGAGCTGATCTCGCACGGCCTGCTTGGCGAGGTCGCTGAGCTCAGATTCGCCCAGCCGTGAGCGGATCACACTGGACACGGATTGATCGACCGGCATGTCGTCTTCCTCTCCCAAGGACGGCAGGTACGGATCCAGTATGGGTTGATGGCGACCGAGTTCCTCTGGGCCTGACGACCCGAACTGGCTGCCAGGATCTGGTGGTTCGTCCGCTCGCTGACTGCGACGACATGCCCAGTGGAGCTCACTGGGTCGATCGGCTCGTTCGCTCACTGCTCGTTCAAGGACTGGGACCCTTCGCCGATACTTCGACCACGGACCTCGGCCGGCTTGGCCCGGTTGAGTCACCTGGGACGACCGAGAGGTGCCGACATGATCATCGACGAGCTCGCCAGCGCAACGTGGACCCGTGCAGGATTCATCGAGGTCGATGCTGCGATGATCGGATTCATCGATGCTGCCGCCATCGTCGATACCGAGGCAGGTCGGACGGCAATCGAGAGTCCCAGCGGCGTCGGGATGCTGGTCGGTGAGTGGGTCGGCGTCATGGCGTGGTGTGAGGAGGACGGGGCCTACGACGTCGAGCTCCTCCATGACGTCGATGGTCTGCTCCGTGCCGTTCGCGTCGAGTTCGTGACCGACATCGCCACACTGGATGGTGAATGGTCCGACTGGCAGGAGCTGACCGTCACCACCGGCAGCGTTGTCGCCTGCGATCCGTTCTGCCTCTCCAGCGCCGCGCATCGGCTGGTGCTGGAAGTGCCGACCGGCACCCACCGCGTGCAGAAGTTCGTCGCGCCCGGGATCGGGTTCCTCGGCATCCGGCTGATCATCGACAGCTGACGGTGGGCCACGATCTCGCGACGAGCGCGTCGATGCGGAGGCTTGCGCCGCCGTTGACGGGTCCACTCCGCCTGGCTTCCTGACTGACAACCTGATCTCCGTGTCTCAGCCACCCGTGCCCCTGCGTGAGGACGATCCCAGGGCACTCGGGGGCTGGATCACTCAGGCGCGGCTTGGCGCTGGCGGAATGGGCACGGTCTATCTCGCTACACGCCAGGGCCAAGTTGCGGCAGTCAAGGTCATCTCGCCAGGTCTGGCGAACGAACCAGGATTCCGGGCACGGTTCCGCCGTGAGGTCGAGCTCTGCGGCCGAGTCTCCGCGCCCAACGTCGCTCGGGTGCTCGGCGCCGATGCCGACGGGCCAACCGCGTGGCTGGCGATGCAGTACGTCGAAGGCCCGACTCTCCACCAACGGGTGCTCGCCGATGGTCCTCTCCCGACGGGCGAAGTCGAGCGGCTGGCAGGAGGCCTGGCGCTCGCCTTGCAGGCGATGCATCGCGTCGGGGTCGTCCACCGCGATCTGAAGCCCTCGAACGTGATTCTGACCTCGAACGGCCCGGTCGTCATCGACTTCGGTGTGGCAACTGCCGCCGAAGCCACTTCGCTGACGGCGACGGGAACCGTAGTGGGCTCCGCAGGTTGGATGGCTCCTGAGCAGGTGCAGGGCGCAGCAGTCGGTCCGCCGACCGATGTGTTCTCCTGGGGAGCGACGGTGGCCTTCGCTGCCACCGGTCGTCCACCTTTCGGGACCGGTCGGCCTGAGGCTGTGGCGTATCGGGTCGTCCACGAATCACCGGACCTCGGAGGTTTCGCCGGGCCGCTCGGCGGCCTGGTGCGACGGAGCATGCACGCCAACCCCGCCGGCCGACCAACCGTCGCCGATCTGCTGACCTCACCGCAGGAGCAGACGACCGCAGTCGCCGCATCATCCCCGTCGCCCGACACGACACAGGTCGAACCGACGACGACCTTTACACAGGTCGCCGAGCCTGGAGTCGACCGTCGACTGTCCGGCCGCGGCCGACAAGCGCTGGTCCTCGTCGCGATCGCTGCCGCCGCCCTCCTTGCCGCAGCCGTCGGCATGTGGACACGGACGACCAGCGACGAAGCCGACACGCTCGCCCTCGAGACGGGATCGACCTCGACCACGGCCATCGCCGAGCCGACATCCACCACCTCGCCGGCCTCTTCGTCCTCTGCGCCAACGACCTCCGCCACGGTCGCGACCGCCGAGGAAACCAACGTCGTCGCGACGGATGGCGCCACCCCGCCACCGCTCCCGGCGAGCTTGCAGGGATGGGCACCCCTTGGTCCGATGGAACGGACCGAGGTGCGGGTCTTTGACACCGAGACCTACAGCATCGGTCCAGAGATCGGCCCTTCGTTCAACTCGTGTTCCGACGGCTTCTGGACCGCTCGTTGGCGGTCCGCGAACGATGCCGTCCCTGTCCGCGTCGCGGTGGGGTACAGCGCCCTGGTCGATCCGTCCTCGCCGGAGTGGACCAACGAGCCGCTTCCGCCGGACAGTCCGACCGGCGCTGCGGGCTACGCGTCCGGCTTCATCTGTCAGACCCCCCAGTTCGGGTGGTCGGGCGATGGCGGCACCGGCAGCACATTGGTCGACGTGATCATCGAGTGGCAGGCGTGGGAGCCGGCCGTCTAGGCCGGCAGCGGCCCGCTCGTTGCGCCCACCAGAGAACGACCGCCCTATTGTCGTGCCCGTGGAGGAAGGGAGCCCCGCCGAGCGCGGGGACGCGTGGTGGACACGGCGCGCGGTCGTCGGCAGTGCCGTGGTGGCCGTTGCGCTGCTCGCCGCCGGCGGGTACGCCGCGGGTGTCAGTCAGCGCGACGGCGAAGCTGACGATCGCGTCGAGACGAGCCGGTCCGAGGCGACGTCCACCACTTCGTCGTCGACCACCGCACCGTCCACGACCGCAGCACCATCGACGACCTCACCATCGACGACGACGCCGACAACCACCGCGCCTTCCACGACGGTGGTGGCCGCTGTCCGGACGGGCGCGTACAGCTTCCCTATCGACCCGGCCGATGGCGCCTCTTATGCCCGCTCGCACCACGACTACCCCGCCGCCGACATCTTCGCCCCGTGCGGTGTGGACGTCGTCGCCCCACAGGGAGGCACGGTGCAGGAGGTCACGACCGTCGACAACTGGACCTACGCCGTGAACTCGCCCGAGACCCGCGGCGGCCTCTCCTTCTCCATCGTCGGTGACGACGGCGTGCGGTACTACGGCAGCCACCTCGGCGAGCTCGACATAGCAGTCCGCCCGGGATCGCGGCTCGTGACCGGTCAGCGTCTCGGCACGGTCGGCGAGAGCGGCAACGCGAAAGGAACGGGCTGCCACCTGCATTTCGGTATCTCGACTCCGTGCGGCCCTGGTGACGTCCTCCGACGGCGCGGCGAGTTCTGGCCCCAGGAGTACCTGGACGCGTGGCGCATCGACCAACCCCTCTCCCCTGCGGCGCTCGTCGCCGCCGCCACCTGCTGACCGAGGACATCATGAGCTCACCAGACGACCGATTCGCTCCGCCCGGCTCACGGGACGATGGCATGCCGACCGAGGTGACCCCCACGGTCCCCGATCAATCGCCGCCGACTACGGCAGTTCCGCCGCCGCCGCCGCGGTCCCCGGCGCAACCGGGGATGCAACCGAGCATCCCGCCGCCGATGTCACCCAACCCGGCGGCGGGATCCACTTCCTCGAACGGGAAGACGATCGCGCTCGCCGTTCTGGCGACGCTGACGGCCGTCGCCGTCATCGGTGGGGCGTTTCTGCTCGGCCGCTCCGGCGACACCGCGACGCCATCGTCCACGACGCTCGATGGCGCCAGCACCACGACGTCGACCACGGTCGCCTCCACCACGACCCAAGCACCGACCACTACGGCAGCACCCACGACGGTTGCGCCGCCGCCGAGTGCCGCTCCGATCGGCGACGTTCGCCAAGAGACATCGGGTCTGTTCTGCCGAGACCTCGAAGCTCGGGGCTACTCCTACTCGGCGGCCGTCGACTACTGGCGCATCAACGGACAACCCAACCAGATGGATGCCGACAAGAACGGCATCCCGTGCGAGACGGTGTACCCACGGGGGGACGTCGTCGCGTACTGGCCGCAGAGCACCTACGACCTCTCGGTGTCGTACGGCCTGCCGGGTGGCCTCCTCTGTCGGGACCTCCAGGCACAGGGGGTCGGTGTGTACGACGCGCTCCGCTACTACATCTGGGAGGGGTTCCCGACCCGAATGGATGCCGACGGCAACGGCATCCCCTGCGAGACGGTGTACCCCGATGCTGCCGCTGTCTGGCTCACGGAGTTCTGAGCCGATGACCGATCCAGCCACCGCACGCACACCCGGGCCGGGATGGTGGATCGCGAGCGACGGCAAGCTCTATCCGCCCGAGGAGCACCCGGACGCCAGAGATCGCAACGCGATGACTGCCGACGCCAGGGATAGCCCCACGCTGGCGGCCGTTGAGGAGGAGGAGGACAACGCGTTCGGTGACTCGCTGTCGTGGGCGTTCGAGGCACTGCGGGCGAACCTGCGGCAATTGGCACTCGTCACGTTGCTCGCAGGAGCGCTTTTGCTCCTCGGCGTCATCCTTCTGGTCGGCATGAACGCTCTGGGTGCCAGGACCGGGTGGGCGTCGCTCACCTTGGCGGCGTCGCTGCTGGGAACGGTGCTCCAGGTCGCGACGACCGCATGGGTCATGCTGGCCATGGCCGGGGCATGGCGCCGTGCTGCTGCGCACGAGGTAGTGACGCTCGATGTCTTCGTGCCGAGCGGGTTCTCGATGTTCCTCGTCACGTTCCTCTTCGTGGCCCCCGTCCAGGTGCTCTCCGGCGGTCTCGCCGCAGCGTTCGCGCTCATTGCGCTGCTCATCGCGCTCCGCCCCTCCACGGCGCCCGGCGCAGCGCTCGGACGCATGTTGGGCCTGACGTGCGGCTCAGCACGTCGCTTCTTCCAGACCTTGCTGATCGGGGTGCTGTTCGCGGTCTTCACGTTCGCGCTCTCGTTCGTGGTGGCGACGGTCCTGGTGCAAGCGTCGTCCTCCGTCGCGCTCTCGTCGTTCGGATCGGCGTTCAACGACACCGACAGCTCGCTGCGATCCGCCGAGGAGCAGCTGACCCTGATCGGCGGATTCGTCATCGCCGGTGCGATCGCTGTGACCTGCGGATTCGCGATCTGGAACCTGTTCGGGCTGTGGGTGGCCGGCTATCTCCGGCGAGTCGACCGCTGATCCTCGAGGTGGACGGTTCGCAGCCGACGCACTCCGCGTGACGCCTACGATCGCCACTAGCTGGAACGAGAGGAAGTCGTCCATGAACGTCCACGCCTACACCGCGCTGTCGCGCCTGCTCGAGGAGCCGAAGATCAGTGAGCTGGCCCGGGCCTACTTCGATCCCGCCGGCCCCTTTGCCGGCTCCACCTTCGACGATGTCGGCGAGAATCCGCCCGATCGCATCACACCGTCGGATCTCCTGGCCGTCTCGCTGCTCGACGTCTCGATCCCCGCACCAGCCGTCAGGACGCTCCTCGAGCACGCCGACACGTGGAGCGGATACCTGAGCGAGGACCGGGTGCCGTCCGACCAACCGTTGTGGGAGATGACGGACGAGCAGTACGCAGCGGCGGACGAGATGTGGCAGGCGCTCGTGGCGCTCCCCGGCGTGGGTCCGACGAAGGCTGGCAAGCTCATGGCCCGCAAGCGGCCCCACCTCATCCCGATCTACGACGAGGTTGTCGGCGATTTCCTCCGCCCATGGACCGACGACTTCTGGAAGGACCTACGGGCCGCGCTCGCCGACGAAGAGTTGCGGTCGCGTGTCGACACGCTGGCCGAAGGCATGGAGAGTCGACCGAGCACACTCCGTCTCATCGATGTCGCCATCTGGATGCGCAACGGCGAGTCGACCAACGCCAAGGCCGTTCGGGAGCGTCTCGGCGTCCCGATTGAACCCCTCGCGGTCGCCTGACTCCGACCGCCTTGCGCTGATCGTCGCCGGCGGCGGCCTCTCGGCGACCCCGCTTCGCCGAGTCGAACTTCTCCGAGCTCTTCGACGTCGCGCTCCGCTCGCTGTCACAGGACAGCTCTACGGTCATCGCTGTTGGGCGCTCCCGGATGGGAGGTCGCGACAGGAGGTCACATGACGAGCACGAACGACGCGCCCGGGCTGGTCCTGGGCGGACGGCCCATCGATCGCGACGAGGCGTGGAACCGAGTCCTCCGCTACTGCGGGCTTCCGTGGGATGACAAGGCGCCAGAGACGTGGGCGTTCCGGTACTACGACACCATCGAGACCGATCCCACCGTGGTGATGTCGGAGGACGTGGTCTGCGCGGGGGCACTGCACCCCGGCATCTCTCGAGACGACCTCACCTACTTCTGGGACCACCGGGACGAGCTCACCAGCTGGCTGGACCGTTTCCCGGTCGACATGCAGCTCCAGGAAGCAGACGAGGCGACAATCTCGCAGCTGGCTGAGCTGCCGTCGCTGTTCCGAGGGCCGTCCCTCTCGCTGCTCACGAAGGTCCTGCACCGAAAGCGTCCTTGGTTGATTCCGATGGTCGACCGAGACGTCATCGACTGGTACCGGCCACTCACCGGTCAGCGCCGCGCCGTCGATGCCTGGAGTCCGCTGCTCCACCACCTCGCCGACGACCTGCGGACCAATCGCGACCCGCTCGCGGAGTTCCGGTTCGTCCTCCACATGCTCCACGGCCTGTCGCTCAGCGACCTCCGCACCGCGGACATCGTCATCTGGATGGGTGGCCAGCGTTGACGCTCACCGACAGCCGAGACGCAACGACCATCGCCAGTCCGACAACCGTCATCGACCGCCTCACTGCCCTTGAGGACATCGTTGGCCTCGCCTTCAAACAGCTGACGCTGGAACGGCATCCGTTCGTCCGGTCGTTCCGGATCGAGCGCCCGGTCGCTCCCTCGGATCTGACCCCCGACGACCTCACGGTGCAACGATGTGTGACCCACGAGACAGGGGTCGTCGTGCTCGCCCACGACTCGCACAGAAGCCTTCTGATCAGGGGGTTCGCCCGATCGACCATCGTGTCGGTCGCAGCATCCGACGCAGCCGACGCCGACGAACTGGAGGCGAAGGTCCGATCGTGCGTGCCGCAGACGTCAACTCCGGGTGAAGTTCCGATTCGGACCTGGCACGCCAATCGCCACGGGAACTACCGGTCTGCCGATCGAAGCATCGCAGCGCCGGACTGGCCGTCGATCCAGGTCAACTACGCAGGGGCCGCTCGCCAAGAGTTGAGAGAGCTGATGGCAGTCGCCCGGCCGACCGACGGCGGGAAGCTGATCCTCTGGCACGGTGAGCCGGGGACGGGAAAGACCACCGCGCTACGGGCCCTCATGCGGGAGTGGCTCCCGTGGTGTGGGAGCCAGTACATCGCGGATCCGGAGCGGTTCTTCGCCGATCCTGGCTACATCAGCGAAGTTCTGACCCGGCCGAACCCGTCCGTAGCAGGCCCCACCTTCAGTACGGCCGGTGAGCCCGATGTCCAGTGGCGGCTCGTCGTCGCCGAGGACAGCGACGAGTACCTCCGTGCATCGGCCAGGCGCGACGCCGGCGCTGGCCTCGGGAGACTCCTCAATCTCGCCGACGGCGTCCTGGGCCAAGGCTTCAACACGTTGATCCTGCTCACGACGAACGAGGAACTGCATCGGATCCACCCCGCCCTCACGCGACCCGGACGCTGCCTCGCCCGCGTCGAGTTCCCGAGATTCTCGCCGGCAGAGGCCCGAAGTTGGCTGCCCGACGACTGCCCCGCCCCCGGTCAGGCGCTCACACTCGCCGAGATGTACGAGCATGCAGGGGAACTCGGCCGGATCGGCGACCACCGGACCGAACCTCGAGCGATCGGGCAGTACCTGTAGGTGCGACCATGCCGAGATCGTCCGCGGGGCCGCACCGTCGCGTAGCTGCGTCTCGAAGTCGAGACCTACGAAGGCGACGAGTAGGCCCGCCATAGCTCGATCGGCAGTCACTTCGCCGGTAGCGGGAATAGCGTCCGATCCATGCTGCCGCCGCTGACCCACACCCACCTTGCGCACACTGGCGGATGCGGGTGCGGCGGGCCGTTGCTCGCAGGGCTCGGGGCGCTTCTCGACCTGCCCACCGACCTCGGCAGTCGCCCGGCGCATCAAGCACATACGCGACGCGCCACCGGCACGGTCGTCATCCGGGGCGCGACGGTGCTACCGATGGATCCGGCGTTCTCGACACACGAGGCGATCGCGTTCCGCGGCAACCGGATCCTGGCGGTTGGCACCGAGGACCAGGTGCGCGCCGCCGCCGGCGACGACGCGCAGATCCTGGATCGTCCCGGCGCGACGATCCTGCCGGGCTTCATCGAGCCGCACGCCCACGTGCTGCCCACGGCGCTCTTGCGTTCGTGGCACGACGTCGGCCCGTTCCGCTTCGACACCGTCGACGCGGCGATCGACCACCTGGCGTCGCTCGCACCGTCGGTCGAGCGTGGCCAGTGGCTCACCGGCCGCCAGTTCGACCCGTCGCTGCAGCGCGGACCCGACACGCTCACCACCGACCTCCTCGACCGCGTGTCGACCGAGGTGCCCGTCGTCGTCACGAACGCGTCGCTGCACTTCGCGTACGCCAACTCGGCCGCGCTCGCCGTGGCCGGCATCGACCGCGACACCCCCGACCTGCCCCACTCCCCCTACGGCCGCCACGCCGACGGCACCCCCAACGGGGTGCTGATGGGCCAGCCCGCCATGCTCAGCGTGCTCGCCCACAACCCGAACGTCGCCGGCATCGACATCGTCGCCGAAGGTCGCGCCGTCGCGCAGCGGGCCTCGACGGTCGGCGTCACGACGATCTGCGACCAGGGCACCGGCTTCCTGGCCGGCCCCGGCGACATCGACCTGTACCGACAGATGGCCGACGGCGACCAGCTCGCCACCCGCCTGCGCTACTCGCTGCACGACAGCCGAGCCGACGGCTTCGACGCAGCGGGCATCTCGGCGGGCGACGGCGACGAGCTGATCCGGGCGACCGGCTGGAAGATCGTCTCGGACGGCTCCAACCAGGGCCGCACCGGCCTGCTGCGCGAGCCGTACTTGGGCTCCGACGACGCGGGCCTGCCCTATATCGCCCCCGACGTGCTCATCGACACGGCAAGTCGTCGCGCCGAGCAGGGCTGGCAGGTGGTCGTGCACGCGAACGGCGACGCAGCGATCGACGTCACCCTGGACGCGCTCGCCGCCGCGGTCGAGGCCGGCACCGCGGCGGGTCACGGCGACCAGCGCCACCGCATCGAGCACTGCTCGCTGCTGCACGACGAGCAGATCGCCCGCATCGCGCAGCTGGGGCTGTCGCCGTCGTTCCTGATCGGCCACGTGTCGTTCTGGGGCCAGGCGTTCCGCGACGAGATCCTCGGCGCCGAACGGGCGGACCTGTTGGACCGCACGGCGTCGTGCTCGGCCGCGGGCATCCGATGGACGTTGCACTCCGACGAGTCGGTCACCCCGATCGATCCGCTGCGCTGCATCCGCGACGCCGTCACCCGCGAGCTGTGGCGTGAGCCCGGCACGACGCTCACCGCCGACGAGCGGGTGCCGGTCGAGGCCGCGCTGCGGGCGATGACGTCGGACGCGGCGTGGCAGTGCCACAGCGAGCACGAGCTCGGCACGCTCGAGGTGGGCAAGCTCGCCGATCTGGTCGTGCTGGCCGAGGACCCCCGGGCGGTCGACCGGCGCAGGATCGGCGACATCGAGGTGCTCGAGACCTGGATGGACGGCGTCCGCCGCCACTGACACCGACCGGCCAGCACCCGCACCACGTCGGTATTCGAACGACACGTCGATACCGTCGAGTCATGGATACGCCGACCGCGTCCCGCCCATCCCGCCGACCGCTACGCATCGCGCTGACCGCACTGGTCGCGACGCTCGCCCTCGCCGGGTGCTCGTCATCGGACTCGACCTCGTCGAGCAGCGACACCACCGTGCCCGACAGCGAGAACGCCGCCACAAACGACGTGGCGACCTCGTCCGGCGTCAACGTCACGCTCGACTTCGAACCCGCAGCGCTCGAGCAGCTGCTCGAGACCGGATCCCAGGTGATGGTCGCCAGGGAGGTGACGAACTCGGGCGGCGAAACGACACAACTCGTCTGGCTCTCGCTCCGCAACCTGCTGGAGACGACCTCGATCACCTATGACCCCACCGCCATGCAGGTGTTCGCCAGCAACGCCGAGCTCGAGCCCGGCGCGGTGATCGAGGAGACCGCAACCACGAACATCAGCGACGGCGAGACGGCCACTTGGAACGACGGCACGTTCTCCGTGTCGGCGGGTCAGAGCGGCACGGTCACGGTGATGGACAGCTCGGACGAGGGCACCGTCGTCGGTCTCGCGGGCTCGGCGACCGTGGACGGGTCCGCGACCAGTGGGCCGTACGCCGCTGCGGACATGTTCGGGTACGAAGCAGTCGAGTTCACCGACACCGGGCGCCTCCTGATCTGGGTTTCGAACGAACCGCTCAACGGCGGAACCGTCGTGGGACCGATGCCCCCCTCGAACGCCACCACGGTCGACACCGGCTCCCAGCCGGACGCACGCCTCACCTACGACGCCGCGAGCGGCACCTTCGTCCTCGAGAACTGACGCGGGGCGCTACCCCCGGGCGCCGGCGCTGCCGACGAGACCGGGCAGGTCGACCAGCCCCCAACCCGATGCCGGGTCGTAGCCCGCTGCGGCGGTGCAACACCGCTCGGTGAACACATGGTTGTCGCCCGCGGTGATGTCGGTCGTGACCTGGCCCGCGGTTCCGGGCAGCAGCGGTGCGAGGTGGCCGACCCTGCGCGCGGCATCGGCGCCATCCGGAGCTTCGAGCAGCAGAGCGAGAGCGCCAGCGACTGCCGCGCCGGACAGGCTCGTTCCACCCAGGCCCTGCCAGGCGCAGCCGTCGTCGTCGCACGTCGGAAACAGGCCGACGCCGCTGGGCTCGGCGAACGCGGCGACGTCCGGGACGACCCGCATGTCGCCGTCGACGTTCGTGCCGGTCTGCCATGCGGGGCGTGCGACCTTGGTGGAGATCCCGCCGCCGCCGGCGTTGTCGGAACCTGGCGCGGAGTTCCACACCTCGAGCGCGGCCGGCTGGGCGGCCGTGCCGTCGAAGTCCGCCCCGCCGATCGAGGTCACCCAGGCCGACGACGTCGGGTACTGCACGGCCGGGTCGTCGGTGCCGGGGTGGCAGCTGCTGGAGCCCAGGTCGCCGCTCGACGCGACCGACGTGGTGCCCGACAGGGCGAACGCGGCCAGCAGGCGCTCGCCCAGCTCGATCTCCTCCGCGCTGCGGGCGATCTCGCAGAAGCCGACCGACAGGAGGAGGACCTCGGGCGTCCGACCCTGGCCGGCGGCCGCGTCCAGGATCGACCGCAGCGGAAACACGATCGAGGACTCGGGGTCGAACCGCGTGAGCTGCTGCTCGGCGCTCGGCGCGAGCAGGCCCACCGCCACGGTGTCCAACGCCACCTCGCTGCCCGGAGTGGGTCGCGGTGCCGGTTCCACCGTGACCTGCGTGATGCGTTCGGCGTCGAGCGCGTCGCCGACGCAGCCGTCGTAGGTCTGGAACACGCGGTCGTCGAACGACTGGATCTCGATCATCGCGACGGTCACCCCGGCGCCGGTCGCACCCTGCGCCACCGGTGCTTCGGCGCCGTAGCTCTGGGCCAGGCCCGGACGGGTGACCTCTCCACCCGGACACGCCGGGAGCGGGCCGGTGCTCGACGCCGTGGTGGTCGACGTCGTGGCGCTCGTGGTGGTGCTCGACGCTGGCGCACTCGACGCGGTGGTGGACGACGTGGTCGTGGACGCGCCGTCGCCACCGTCCAAACGCTCGGCGCCCATGGTGGCGGACAGTCCGACGACGGCACGCACCCCGTCGACGCCGTCGGGGACCTTCGGGGTGCCGGTCGCTCGGATGCTCCGGCCTCCGCCGTCGATCTGCTGGGTCTCGAACTCGACGCCGAACAGGTCCTCGGCATCGGCGACCTCGACGGTGCCCCACAGCGCCGCGCCGCTCGGATCCACCCTCACCTCCACGCCCCGGTCGCGCATCTCCTTCGTCGCGGCCTCGACGACGTCGGGCGACGCGCCGTACGCGGTCGAGATCTCGTCCAGCGTCAGGAAGTCGGCGGGCGCCGTCGCGTCGTACGTCGAGGCGACGGCACGGTCGAACGCCGCGGTGTCGGTCTCGAGCACCAAGGCGAACGGCACTTGTGCGTTCGGCTTCGCGGTGTCCTCGTCGGTCCCGCCGCACCCGGCGACGAGGGCGGCGACGAGGACCGAGCCCATCGCCCGGCCGATCGTGGTCATCCGTGGTGGCACGCCGGGAAGCCTTGCATCCCGCGCCGGGTGCGCCGGCGATGGGTTCGTGCCGGAGGTGCGACCCGCAGCACCGGCACGGGGCCGCCGCACGGTGCCGTCGAACCTGCATCTGCCGTCGTCGGCCGGACGAATCCGTAGCGCCCGACCTCCCCGACCGCTACGGTGAACAGTGTTAAGTGCGCGTGGGGGCATGGCGCACGGAACGGAACCATCGGAGCCGGGGGGCGACAGCATGGGACTCGCAGGACACGTCGACAGTGACGACACGCGACCACAGGGACAGACGAGCGGCCCAGGGCAGCGCCGAGCGCGACCGCACCGCCGGCCGAGGTCACACCGGCGCGCTGGCGCGCTCGCCGTGTTGGCCGTCGGCACGCTCGCCCTGGTCGCTGCGGCGTGCACGTCGCCGGCGCCGCCGTCGCTCGAGCAGCTCAAGCGGACCGAGTTCGGCAACCGCGCGCTCGCCGAGGCCGACCGCATCGGTGCGGGCACGGCGCAACCGGTGCTGCCGTTCACCGTCGAGGACACCCCGCCGTCGATCTTCGTCAACTACATCGTGCCCGACGACCAGGCAGCGGACTTCGCTGCGGCCGTCGCGCTGCCGCCGGGCTTCTCGCTCACCAAGATCCGCATCCTCGAGAGCGACCCCGAGCCTCGCTACTGGCTCAGCCTGAACGTCTACCGGGTCAGCGGGATCACCACCGGCCTGCGTGCCGAGTGGTCCACCTACGTCGACGACGGCACGGGCACGCCGCGGTTCATGATCGTGCGGGCCCGGGCGGCCGACGGCTCGGTCGATCCCATCGGGCCGCTCGCCGGGCCCGAGCCGTTCCAGCACGTGCTCGGCGCCGGCGTCATCCGCACCGACATGCAACGCACGACGCCAGGCCCGACTGGGCCGGTGCTCACGCCCGACCCGCTGTTCAACTCCACCATCACGCTGCCCGAGCCGGCGGACCGCCAGTTCGAGGTGCCCGCCCTGGAGTGGGTCGCCGCGAACGACTTCATCTTCTGGCTCAACGGCGTCAACGACCGGACCTTCCACAACAGCACCGCGCACAGCGCGCCGCTCATCTCGGTCGACCCCGCCGACGTCACCGTCGCGGACAACACCGAGTGGGCGCCCTTCGTCGATCCGGCACCCGGCCACGTGCTCGTCTACCTGGACAAGATCGAGTTCATGATCGGGCCCTGGTGGAACATCACCGAGCCCGACGGCCGCGTCGCCCCCGCCACGCTGGCGAACCTGTTCGCCCTCAAGAAGCAGATGTACGGCGGGCTCTCCACCATCAGCGCACTCAACACGCTGTCGGGCGCGGCCGAGCCGATCGTGCAGTCGAACGTGACCGACGACGACCCGTCGGTCCACTGGCACTGGCAGATCCCACCCGCCCAGCTCGCCGACTTCACCGCGGCCGCCGACCTGCCGGCGGGGCTCGCGCTCAGCCCCGTGCAGCTCGCAGAGGGTGAGCCCGCCGCGCACTGGCTCAGCCTCAACGTGCACCGCCGCACCGGCGACACGCCCGGGCTGCGCGCCGAGTGGACCACCTACGTCGACGCCGGGGCCGGGGTGCGCCAGGTCATCCTCGAGGCCCGCGCCGACCACCGAGCGCTCGACCCGGTCAACCGGTTCACCGTCCCGTTCCCGCTGCAGCACGGCGTGACGGGATCGACCGTCGCGACGACCATCGGCGACGGACCCGCGGCGTTCAGCTCGACCTTCGAGCTGCCCGACCCGGGGGTCGCGTCGACCGAGGTGCCGTCACGGCAGTGGGTGGGCTCCGCCGACCTTCGCTACTGGTCGAACGGCGTCGGCGACAAGCTGTACACCGACAGCAGCACGCTCGCAGCGAAGGTGTCGGTCGACCCCGCGGACGTGTCGGTCGTCGACGGCGGCCAGTGGTCTCCGTTCACCGCCGGGGGCCCCGACCGGGTGTGGCTCGACCAGCGCGGTGTCGGGCAGATCACCAACCCGTGGTGGACCCTGCCGCCCGGGTGATCGCCCCGTCGCCGGATCGGGCCGGGCTCACCCGCTGGTCGTGATGGCCTTGGACCGGTCCGACAGCAGCAGCCACCAGATGCCCAGCGTGGCGACGAGCCCGGCGAGCAGCACGGCGATCTGCGGGCTGGACCATGCCTTCACCGACGCCGACAACAGCGCGGCCGCCACCAGGATCGAGGCGGTGCCCCACCGCCACGTCGCCCGCCCGGCCGTCAGCGCACGCTGCTCGATGGGCGCGACACGTCGCACGATCGGGATCAGGACCAGGAGGTTGAGCACCAGGAACCACGGCTTGGTCGACCACCAGGCGCCCGAGCCGGGATCCGCGGTCGGCACCAGATTCACCAGGTACACGACCGCAGCGACGAGCACCGCGGCGGTCATGTGCCAGAGGTAGACCGACATGGCGACCACGTTCGCGGCGACCGTCGCCCGCCACGCACGCGGGGAGCACTCGAGCCACCGGGTCACCGCCGGGGCGAACGCCGCCGCGGTGAACGAGTACGCCATCCCGAACAGCACCAGCGCCGTGGACGGCGGGTGCGTCGGGCTGTGGTCCAGTCCGCCGTGGTGCAGCATCACCGCGGGCCACGGGCCGATGGTCACGGCGGCGACGGCCAGCGCCCAGAAGGTTGCGGCCAGTGCGGCCAGGCGCCGCCCGGTCGGCAGCCGGCCGTCCTGCCAGGCGAAGCCGGCGACCTGGAAGCCGAGCCAGCCGATCACCCAGTTGAGCTGCGGCAGCACCGGCACCCCGGCGAACCGGGCCGCCTCGCCGAGGGCGAACAGGGCGACCAGCCCTCCGACCAGGAGTCCCGGCTGCGCCCGGAACCATCGGAACGTGAACGGGGCGAGGGCGGTGTCGATCGTGTAGTTCGCCAGGAACCACAGCGGGATGGCCGCGCCGATCGCTCCCATGGCCACCACGCCGAACCCGCCGAGGGCCGCACCGATCCCCAGCGCCACCGACCAGACGAGCGCGAGCGCAGCGGCCGGCGCCAGCATGCGACGCAACCGGGTGACGACCCAGTCCGCGGGCCGCACGCCGGCGCGTTCCGCCGAGCGCAGCGACGTCGCCGAGGCGAACCCGCCGACGAAGAAGAACAGCGGCATGACCTGGCCGATCCAGGTGGCCCACCCGAACTGCGGAGCCCAGTCCAACAGGTTGCCGCCGGCCAGCTCGCCGCGCTCCATCACGACGACCATGCCGAGCCAGTGGCCGACGGCGACCACGCCCATGGCGGCCGCACGGTAGAAGTCGACCGCACGGTTGCGGTCGAGCGGGGTCGCCGCCGCGATCGAGGCAGCCGTGGCCGGCGGGTTCGAGACCGCAGCGGGGGCCATGGCGGCGTCGCCCGGATTCGGCCCGGCGGGCGGCGCGTCGTCGTGTCGAGAGGTCGGTCGTGTGGTCATGTCCCCAGTAGGCCTTGGCTGGACGCCATGCACCATCGGGGATCGCCCCCATTCCACTCTGGGGAACTCCCCATTTGTGTTCTGAAACCGAGGCCATGGCATCGGTTTCAGAACACGAATGGGGTGTGGGCGACTACCGCACTCCGACGAACAGCTCGTCGTCGCAACCGGCCGGCGCAGCGACCGGGTTGCAGCGAGCGACGGCACCACCGGGCAGCTCGACGACGTAGCCGGTGCCGACCAGCGGATCGACGAAGTAGTAGTCGGTGGACAGGTAGTGGCCGCCGCTGGCGAGCGCCGAGTCGCGCAGCGTCGTGTCGTTGTCGACCGCGTGCACGCCCGGCACGTCGGTGCGGGTGCGGATCAGGTACCCGGCCTCGGCCCACTCGGTCAGGTCGTCGCCGTCGGCGATCGAGTCGTCGACGCGCACGAACGCGGCGTCCGCCTCGCCGGGCGTGCCCGAGGTGAACAGCACCCGGCCCTCGGCCGACGGCGCATCGGCCAGGTACACGTCCTTGCTCGGTCCCGTGTCGACGAGCGAGAACAGCACCTTGCCGCGGCTCTCGCCGATCGTCGGCCAGCCGTCCTCCAGCACCGCTTCCTCGAGCGTGTCGCGGTCGCCGCGCACGTCGTCGGGGGTGATCAGCTGGTCGGGCTCGAACACCGACAGGATCTCGGCCTCGAGGTCGTCGAACAGCTCGGGGGTCATGTCGGGCGGATCGACGAACTCGACGCCCAGGTCGGGCAGCTCGATGCCGAGCCCGTCGGCGCCGTCCTCGAGGCTGTCCTGCTTGGTCTCGATCATCACCATGACCGGCAGGTGGTCCGGGTTGGCCGACGACCACGCCTGGATCTCGCCGAGGCAGCCCACCAGCGTCGGACAGCTCGTCTCGTAGTCGATGTCCTGGGTGTGCAGGACCTTGAAGCCCGGCTCCGACAGGGCCGGGTCGGGCGTCTCGTCGATGCCCAGGATCTCGAGCGCTGCCGGCTCCGCGTACAGGCCGCCGTCAGGATCGGCGACGACGTCGATCTCGAACTGGCGCACCCCGTACTCCTCGAGCTGCTCGGCGAGCGGCAGGTGCCCGTAGTCGATCTCGGCGAACAGGTCGGGGGCGAGCGCGCCGAGCGCGGTAGCCACCTCCTCCCGGGGCCGCTGCTTGTAGCTGTTGTGGCTGCCGATCATCTGGATCTCGTTCAGCCGCAGCGCGTCGACGCCGTCCTCCTCGACGCTCAGCACCTCGGTCGTGGTCGACCCGTCGTCCCCACCTGCGCCGGCGTCCTCGCCGTCGTCGCCGGAACACGCCGAGGCGACCAGGACGATGGCCAGTGCAGCGAGTGGGCCGAGCAGGTGACGTCGAGGTGTCCGAGACATGAACCGCAGTCAACCACCTCGGTCCGCCCCGACGGCGTGGATCAGGACGGCATCGTCAGGACGCGCCGAAGCTGTCGTAATAGAACCGGGCCGCCGCGGCCGCGGCCCGGCCGGCCGCGAGCTGGTACTCGCTGATGCCACCGGCCTCCCACGCGTTCACCGACCCGGCGTCGAGTGCCGCAATCGACTTGGGCGGCAGCGAGAACCGTCGGCGCACCTCGTCGAGGGGCAGCGGTGCGAGCGAGAACCAGTCGAGCGCCATGAAGTCGACGCTCGGGTCGTCGGTCGCGGTGTCGACGCAGAGCGCACCTCGTCGCATCGCATCGGCGACGCGGACCGCCATCTCCTCGCCCGCCGACAGGTGCCCCGGCGACGACTCAAACAACCCCGCGCCGGTCGCCAGGTAGCCGGTCTCGAACAGCGACACGACCATCGCCAAGAGCGAGAACGCCCGCATGTCGTTGTTCGCCCGGGCGATGAGGGCGAAGACCTCGAGCTCGCACTCGACCGTCGTGCCGTAGTCGGCGAGCACGTGCACCCAATCGTGTTGGGCCAGGAGCGGCGGCGCCGAGCCGGGCGCTCCCGGGAACGAGAAGCCGCGTGCCCGGTAGAGCTCCCACACCTTGCGGCCCAGCGTGTCGGGGGCCAGGTCCTCGAGTGCCGCCCACCGACCGGCGAGCGCAGGGTCGAGCGCGACCTGCCACGGCTCGTCGAGCTCGGTCGACACGTGCAGCGAGCGCTGCTGGTCCGCGCTCCACTCGGCCGTGTAGCCGTTGCGTTCGAAGTCGATCGCGGCGAGCGCGAGCGATCCCTCGGCGAACTGACGGGCGACGGCGACCATCCCGTCGTCGACGCCCAGCTCGCGGGCGCAGGCCTCGATGCGCGCTGCAACGTCGGCCGGCAGCGGTCGCAGGATGAGCGCGCCGAGCAGCATGACCTGCAGTCCCCGGGTGCGGAACGCCGCGTTGCGATCGGCGAGCACGTGTCCGAGTGCCGCTGCGGCGTCGGCCGGCTCGATGTCGTTGTCCGACAGCGCGACGTCGTGGCCGGTCATGGCGGAGAACAGCGCCTCGAGCAGCACCCGTTGGGTGTCGGTCAGCCCGCCCTCAGGTGAGACCGCCGCCGCGACCGCACGGGCGGTGGCCAAGGACTCGTCGGCACTCGGCGGCTGCAGGTTGACGTCGTCCGGACCGGGCAGCGGGGTCGTCATGCCCCGTTCAACCCGACCGTTCTGGCGGCGATTCCTTGTGGCTGCCCGCTCAGGTCGCTCGCCACTCATTTGTGATCCGAAAGCGAGGCCATGGCCTCGCTTTCGGATCACAAATGGGTCAGCGGAGCGCCGGCGGGCTGCGGCTCAGTACCAGATGGCGATCTGGCGACCGCCGTACTCCTCCGGCGGTGCGGGCAGCGAGACGGCGTCGCCGCGCAGGATCCGCCGGGCCGACCACGCGGCGGCCGCGGCGTCGAGCAGGTCGTCGGCCGGCACCGCGCCCACGCCCTCGAGCGACTCCGGCACGACGATGCCCTCGGAGGCGAGCAGGCGCCGCCGTTCGTGCAGGCCGTTCCACGACTTCTTGCGCCAGCTCAGCGGAGCGCCGGCCATGGCTCGGAACGACGTCTCGGGATGTACCTCGAACAGCCGGTCGTCAGCCTCGGCGACCAGCGCCGTCTCTCGGATCTTGGGCAGCAGTGCCCACGCCTGGCGCGACATCTTCGGGACGCCCATGTCGCCGAGCAGCGTGTTGGCGGCGGCGTAGTCGTCCATGTCGACCACCTCGAGCGGCGGTGCGGCGAACACGCTCGACCGCGCGGCCGCCAGGAACTCCCGGGCAGCGATGTCGGCCAGTCGTCCGCCTCCGGATACGAGCCCGATGGGGATGTCGACGCCGATCACACCGGCCGGTTCTGCCCACTCGACGAGCTCGGAGAGCAACCCGCACGACGCCTCGACGAACCCGGCGTCGTCGATCACGACACCGACCCAGCCCAGCGGCCCCGCCGAGTCGACCCCGAGCACCCGGTCGGTCGAGGGTGCAGTGGTCGAGGGCGGCGACGCGGCGCTGGTCATGCGCTCATGCTGTCGGACCGTGCCGGTCGTTGCCGAGCCGGCCGGTCGGCATGGGGCGTCGACTCGGCCACGGTGCGGCCGCCGGACGCCATGCAGCCCACATCTCTGCGCCGCACGGGGGTAGGTTCGTCAACGTCGGACAGGCGGGGGGTTCGTCTGGCCGGCACCAAGGGGGTCGGGCCATGTCCACCACCGCTCCGATGCAGAGCGAGTCCCAGCAGTTGGGCCGCGTCGTCATCCGCTTCGCGGGTGACTCCGGCGACGGCATGCAGCTGGTCGGCGATCGGTTCACCGAGCTGTCGGCGCTGTTCGGCAACGACCTGGCGACGTTGCCGAACTACCCGGCGGAGATCCGCGCGCCCGCCGGCACCGTCAACGGCGTGTCGTCGTTCCAGGTGCACATCTCCGACAGCGACATCGTCACGCCCGGCGACGCACCGAACGTGCTCGTCGCCATGAATCCCGCCGCGCTCAAGGCGAACCTGGACGACATGCCGCCCGGCTCGACGATCATCGTCAACGCCGACAGCTTCGAGGAGCGGGACCTGGACAAGGCCGGTTACCAGGTGAACCCGCTCGAGGACGGCTCGCTCGCCGCGTTCACCGTCTACCAGGTGCCGATGACGTCGATCACCCTGACGGCCACCGAGGACCTGGGCGTGAAGCGACGCGACGCCGAGCGCTCCAAGAACTTCTTCGCCCTCGGGCTGATCTGCTGGATGTACACCCGACCCGCGCAGCCGCTCGCCGACTGGATCGAGGCGAAGTACGCGTCCAAACCGACGGTGCGCGACGCGAACCTGGCGGCGCTCAAGGCCGGACGGAACTTCGGCGAGACCGCCGAGCTGTTCGACCACCCTTACGAGGTGCAACCGGCGTCGCTCGCCCCGGGCACGTACACGAACATCAACGGCAACACGGCGCTCGCCTGGGGCCTGGTCGCCGCAGGTGAGCTGTCGGGCCTGCCGCTCGTCTACGCCAGCTACCCGATCACCCCGGCGTCCGACATCCTCCACGAGCTCAGCCGCCACAAGCGCTTCGGCGTGCGCACCATGCAGGCCGAGGACGAGATCGCCGCCGCATCGATCGCGATCGGTGCCGCGTTCTCGGGTGCGCTCGCCGCGACGGGGACGTCGGGGCCGGGGCTCGACCTGAAGGCCGAGGCGCTCGGGCTGGCGGTCAGCCTGGAGCTGCCGCTGCTCGTCGTCGACGTGCAACGCGCCGGCCCGTCGACGGGCATGCCGACCAAGACCGAGCAGACCGACCTGCTGCTCGCCATGTTCGGCCGCCACGGCGAGGCGCCGCTGCCGATCGTCGCGCCCCGCTCGCCGTCGCACTGCTTCGAGGTCACGATCGAGGCCGCGCGCCTGGCGTTGAAGTACCGCACGCCGGTGATCATCCTGTCCGACGGCTACCTGGCCAACGGCGCCGAGCCGTGGCGCCTGCCGGCCCTCGACTCGCTGCCCGACATCTCCGTCGAGGTCACCACCGAGCCCAACCACACCGACCCCGACGGCCGACAGGTCTACTGGCCGTACCTGCGCGACCCCGACACGCTCGCCCGACCATGGGCGCTGCCGGGCACCCCCGGGTTGCAGCACCGCATCGGCGGCATCGAGAAGCACGACGGCGACGGCAACATCAGCTACCAGCCCGACAACCACTCGCGCATGGTGCACCTGCGCCAGGAGAAGATCGACCGCATCGCGGATGACATCGCGGGTGTCGAGCTCGACGAGGAGGACGGCGCCGAGCTCCTGGTCCTCGGGTGGGGTTCGACCTGGGGGGCGATCACCGCCGGCGTGCGTCGGCTGCGTGCCACGGGCGACCGGATCTCCCAGGCGCACCTCACCCACCTCAACCCGCTGCCCTCGGACCTGGGCGACGTGCTCGCCCGCTACCCCAAGGTGCTCTGTCCAGAGATCAACCTGGGCCAGCTCGCGATGCTCGTGCGCAGCCGCTACCTGGTCGACGTGCAGCGCTTCAACAAGGTCTCCGGGCTGCCCTTCGGCGCCGCCGAGATGGAGGCACGCATGCGAGAGGAGCTGGCCCGATGAACGCCCACGCACACGACGGCGGCGCAGGCTCGACCAACGGCCATGGCGCCGCCGCCGGGAACGGCAACGCGAGCTCGGCCGGGAACGGTGCGACACCGGGCAACGGCTCGACGCCGGTCACCCTGACCCGCAAGGACTTCAGCTCCGACCAGGAGCTGCGCTGGTGCCCTGGCTGTGGCGACTACGGCATCGCGACGGCGCTGCAGCTGATGCTGCCCGAGCTCGGCGTCGCACCCCACGACATGGTGTTCGTGTCCGGCATCGGCTGCGCGGCGCGGCTGCCGTACTACATGAACACCTACGGGGTGCACTCGATCCACGGGCGGGCACCGGCCGTCGCGACCGGCGTGGCGATGACCCGGCCGGACCTGTCGGTGTGGGTGATCGGCGGCGACGGCGACATGTTGTCGATCGGCGGCAACCACCTGATCCACGCGCTGCGCCGCAACGTCAACCTGACGATCCTCATGTTCAACAACCAGATCTACGGGCTCACCAAGGGCCAGTACTCACCGACGAGCGCGGTGGGCAAGATCACCAAGTCGACGCCGTTCGGTTCGATCGATCATCCGTTCAACCCGGTCTCGGTCGCGCTCGGCGCCGAGGCGACGTTCGTCGCCCGCACCCACGACACCGACCGGGCCCACATGCAGCAGACCTTCCGGCGGGCGAACGAGCACCGTGGCGCGGCGTTCGTCGAGGTGTACCAGAACTGCAACGTCTTCAACGACGGCGCCTTCGACGACCTGCTGCGACGCGACGTGCGTGCCGACATGCTCATCCCGCTCGAGCACGGCCGGCCGATCCGCTTCGGTGCCGACGGCGAGCACGGCGTCGCGCAGAACGAGTACGCCGAGCTGGTCGTCGGCGAGGTCGCCGAGCTCGGCGAGGACCGACTGCTCGTGCACGACGAGCACCGACCGGATCCGACCCTTGCGTTCGCGTTGTCGCGGCTGTCGCACAGCCCGCACGAGCCGACGCCGATCGGCGTGTTCCGCGACGTCGAGCGGCCCGTCTACGACGCCGAGCTGCAGGCCCAGGTCGACGGCGAGATCGAGCGCTCCGGTCGCGGGTCGCTGTCGGAGCTCATCCACTCGGGCGCTACCTGGACGGTGGACTGAGCCCTAGGGACCCTCCGGCGACGGACGGGCGAAGCGCCACACGTCGTCGTCGACGTTGCGCCACTGGGTGGGGTCGAAGAACTTGAAGGTCTCGCGGTCGCCGCCGAAGGTGTAGATCGCGTCGCCGGTGCTGCCCGGCCCGCCGGGCGCCACGACGGTGTCGTAGTCGTAGCGGATGCCGGCTTCGTTGCGGGCGTTCCACGGGACCGTGGCCATCTTCTTCCACGTCGCGCCGTCGTCGCTGGTCCACATGTCCATCGGACTGCGGCGCCCGAACACGTCGAGCGGGTTCGGGCTCTGCCCGTAGCCACCGAAGCACACGAACGAGCCGTCGAGCAGGTCGCAGGTGTGCCCGGGCCGGGGCGACCAGCCGGCGGCCGAGGTGACGAGCTCCCAGTCGGCGCCGTTCGTGGTGCGCCACACGTCGTTGAAGTACGGCGGCGGCGACCCGGTGAACGCGTACTCACCGCCGAACAGGTAGATGGAGCCGTCGCGCACCACGACCGACGCCCCCGCGCGGGGTGCCCACGGCGCGGACGCCGTGACCTGGGTCCACTCGATGCCGTCGGCCGAACGCCACACGTCGTTGAACAGCTGCCGAGTCGGCGGGCCGCCGACGACGCCGGGGTCGTCGTTGACCGAACCACCGAACACGTAGATCTCGCCGTCGAGCACCGCGGCGCTCAACCCCGCCCGACCTGCCCACGGGGCGTCGGCGGTCAGCTGGGTCCACTCGGCGCCGTCGGTGCTGGCCCACACGTCGTTGAAGAACTCCGAGCGCGAGAGGAACTTGGGGAAGCAGAACCAGTTGCCGGCGCACGCCGGGTTCGGATCCAACAGGAAGTTCTGGCCGCCGAGCAGCACCATCCGGTCACCCTGCACGACCACCTCGTGGTACGAGCGCGCCGGCCAGCTGTCGGGCTCGGCGTCGGGGTGGACCCGGTCCCACGTGCGGCCCAGGTCGTCGCTGCGCCAGGTGTCGCCCCAGATGGTGGAGTCGCCCGGCACGGGTCCGTCGGGGAACGGCACGAACCGGTTCGGCGTCCGGCCGCCGACCAGGTACATGGACCCGTCGAGCAGCACCGCCTCGACCCCGGCGCGCCGACCCCACGGCGCGTCGTCCGCGACCTGGGACCACTCGTGCTCGTCGAAGTCGGTGGGCACCGGCGGCACCTCTGGGGTCGGCGGAGCGCAGGCTCCGGCGAGGACCAGGGCGGCCACGGGCACGCAGAGGAGGGCCCGACGGACCGATCGTCGTGTCGACACTGCCATGGTGCTCCTCGTGTGCTCCCGCGCCCGCGCTCGACGTCCCTTCGTCCGGGTGGCGCCGAACGGATGCTCCGCTCGCGTCGGATCTCGCGATGGATCGCCGACGCTCGGGCGACGGTCGCCTCGACTCAGAGGCGCACGTCGTGGTCCGAGTTGGCGAGCACCCACCCGTTGTGGATCTGATCGCCCAGCTCGAAGCCCTTGCGGGCGCTCCACACCAGTCCCTGCAGTGCCAGTCGGCGCAGCTGCTCCATGGTCGACTCCCCTCGTCCACCGGCCCTCGGCCGGCGCTCAGGAGTCCCGTCGGCGGCCGCGTGCAGATGATGAGAAATGTTCGATGCCGACGGATCGACGTCGTCGGATCCTCTGGATCCGCCGGTCGGTGTCGACCCCGGCGGAGCAGTCGCGTGCTGCACCTTCCCTGCGGTGGTGGAGCTGAGGACCGTAGGGACTCGTCTGGCTCACCCACTTCTGGGATGGGTGAGCCAGACGAGCCGTCTCTAGCGCAGCGCCCCGCCGTGCCGGACCGAACGGTCGGACGACGCGCGCCACGCTGCGACTCAGTCCTCGAGCTCCACGGCGCCGCGGTCACACGCGAGGCCCTGAGGTCGGGCGACGCCGCGCTGGTCGACGCCGGTGCAGGCTCCGGCCGAGTCGATCAACGGACTGCCGGGCAGCGGCGCCGCCGACCACGACGGTCCGCCGTTGTCCTGGAGCGGGCCGAGCAACGGGTCGGTATCCGGCTGGTCACCGGAGACGGCCGACCCGCACGACGTGTCGACCACCGTGTTGTCGCCCAGGGAGGTCACCATGCCGATGCCGGTCTCTGCATACGGCTCACACGCCCGGACCGTGTTCGTGAGCAGCGCCGAGCCCTGGATCGTCAAGGAGCTGGCGGCACCGCCGGTCCAGACGTCACCCCAGTTCCCGGCCAGGGCGATGCCGGCGATGGTGCTGCGCTGGATCGCCACGCCCGTGCCGATGAGCGACGACGCCTGGGCGCAGCCGATGACGGTGAGCCCGTGCGCCTCGGTCGACCACAGGGTGGAGTCCGAGATCGCGACGCTCGGCATCGCGCACCCGTCGGTGTCGGGGTCGAGACGACTGGAGACCATGACGCCGGCGAGCTGGTAGCCGGGCCCGGGTGGCGCGGAGATCCGCGAGCGGGTGATGTCGAGCCTCGTGTCGCCGATCACGTAGACGGGCTGGATGCGCGAGGCGGCCGACCCGGCACACGCCGCGTCGTCGGCGGTCGTCAGGTCGCCGGTGATCGTGGAGTCGACGATCTCCACCGAGGCCTGCCCGGGACCGGACACCTGTCCACCGGCGGTCAGGACCGCGGAGCCCATGCAGGTCGGGAAGAAGCCGCCGAGGCCGGCCAGACGATCCAGTCGGGATCTCACGATCGAGAGCGACTTCGGCAGGTACTCGACCCCACCGGTGTAGAAGGAGAGCATCAGCGGCGGCGTGTCCTCGAGCGTCGAGTCGACGATCTCGACCGCGCCACCCCAGGTCTGGATCAGTGTGAAGTTCTGGGCGATGTGGCGCACGACGCTCGAGTCGATGCGCACGTCGAACGCCACGGTCTCCGCGGGGATGCCGAACGGGCCCGGCACTGCGCTCGTCACGAGCTGTCCGCCACCGACGACCGCCGGGTCGGCCGCCATGTCGGGCTGCACGTCCTCGACGATCGAGTCCTCGAAGCTCACCTGCTGACCCTCGTCCAACATCAGGCCGACGACGACCACCCGGGGTGCCTTGGCCGTGCCGGTGCCCAGGTTGCGCACGGTCAGGTCACGCAGCGTCAGGCTCGCCTCGACGATCCAGCCGACGTGGAAGTCGTCGCCGGAGAAGTCGATGATCGTGTCACCAGCGCCGGCGCCCTGGATCGTCAACGCCGTGGTGGTGCGGAACGCCTCGCCGTCGGGGCCGGCGCTCAGCGCGGCCAGACCCGGGCCCGAGGCCAGTCCGTCGGACGACGCCGCGCGCAGCGCGGCCGGTGCGGAGCCACCCACGACATAGGTGCCAGCGGGCAGGACGACCGTGTCGAGCTCCGGTGCGGCGTCGACCGCGGCGATCGCCTCACGCAGCGAGCAGTCGGTCTCGTCGCACACGCCGTCGTCGGTGTCGGCGAACGTGGTGACGTCGACCGAGGTCTCGGGCACCGTCGTGGTCGTGGTCGACGCGGTCGTGGTGGTCGACGCGGTCGTGGTGGTCGACGCGGTCGTGGAGATCGATGCGGTCGTGGGCGCCGGTGCCTCCGGGAAGCACGCCGTCGCCACCACCACGAGCGTTGCGATCACCGCAGGCGCGAACCACCCCAGGGCGCCACGGCGCCGTTCCGTCCCGTTCGCCACAGCTGAGCTCCCACCGCCACGTGCACACCATGCCCCGGCACGTGAGCGCATCTTCGCCCTCGCACTCGTTGCGGGTCAAGCAATGCGCCCGAGAACCGGTTGACGTTCAGCTCCCTTCCGCGTAGAAGGATGTTCACACAACGACCTGGGGGACCCCCATGGACACCGCCGCTCCCGTCCCGTCCGCCTCCGCCTCGGCCGCGCCAGCCGAGCTGTTCGTCGAGGAGGACCGCCAGCACCTGCTCGCGGAGGTCGTCGAACGACTGGGTCCCGTCGCGGTCATGACCGCGTTGCGCGACGCGGACGACACGATCGTCGACTTCCGCTACGACTACGTGAACCCGGCCTTCTGCGAGACCGTCGGCGAGCGTGCCGACACGCTGACCGGAGGGCACCTGCTCGAGCTCTATCCGTCGCACCGCGACCTGGGCCTGTTCGACGCCTACTGCGACGTCGTCTACACCGGCGAGCCCTACGTCGCCGAGCTCCCGTGGTTCGACGAGCGCAACGTGAAGGCGCACCTGGAGGTGCGGGTGGTGCCGTTCCGCGACGGCTACCTGATGACCGGCCGCGACGTCACCATGGACCGCCTCGGCGAGCAGGTGCAGGAGGTGTTCGAGACCTCGACCGACCCGCTGGTCGTCGAGGAGGTCGCGGTCACCGACCTGCGCGCCGACCCCACACCCTGACCGGCGGCATCTTCGGAGCAGGCGTTCGACGTCCGTCAGCTGGTGCGCCGCTCGACCGAGACGATGCGGTGGTCCTCGCCCTTGTGCAGCACCACGTCGGCACGGTGGCGCGTCGGTTCGATGTGGTCGCGCACGTTCGGCGCGTTGATCTCGTTCCAGGTCCAGCGGGCGACGGCGTCGAGCTCGTCGTCGTCCATCGCGGCGAACATGGCGTAGAAGTCCGACGGCGCGCCGACCTCGGGGCGGGCGAGCCCGATGAAGCGCTCGACGAACCACTGCTCGATGAGCGCCATCGGCGCGTGCAGGTAGACGGAGTGCTCGAGGTGGTCCGCGGGTGACCCGCCCTCCGGCGCGGACTGCAGCAGGTTCAGCCCCTCGACGACGAGTACGTCGGGACGCCCGAACTCGTGTCGCTCGCCCACCACGATGTCGAACGTCTCGTGCGAGTACACCGGCGTCGACAGCACGGATGCGCCCGCGGCGGCCTCAGCGAGGAAGAGGTCGAGCGCGTCCCAGTCGTAGCTCTCGGGGTAGCCCTTGCGCATCGCGCCGCCGAGCGGCGCCAACAGCTCGTTCGACAGGAGGAACGCGTCGCTCGAGACCACCTGCACCGCCAACGGCGCCGTGGTGTCGGCGCGGTCCACGAGCTGGCGGGCGAGCGCTGCTGCGAAGGTCGACTTGCCGACCGCGACCGGGCCGACGATGCCGACCATCAACGGTGCGGTCGTCGCGTCGACGCGGCGGGCGAGCAGCTCGTCGGCGAGCACCAACAGCGCCGGGTCGTCGGCGGGATCGGAGGCGTCCGGGTTCACATCAGGTAGCCAACCACCTCGGCGATGACGTGGGTGGCACCGGTGGCCGAGATGCTCTGCACGACCATCTCCTGGTCGGCGGAGATCCCGGTGCTGACCAGGTTGGTGACCTTGTCGCCGGTGCGGGACCACTGCAGCGCCGTGGCGGTCGGCGACACGCCCGCACGTCCGACACGCAGGGTGCCGGTGCCCTGCGACGCCGTGATGCTCAGGCTGACGAGCGCGCCGGCGGCACTCGTCGGAACCGCCGCGCCGAGCGGGATGACCCGCGACGCGTTCGGCACCAGCGCGCCGCCCGTGGTGCGCGAGTCGTAGACCCGCACCGGGTCGGTCAGCATCATCAGCTGCCTCGGCGCCTGGGAGAACCCGACCCGAGCACCGCTGAGCGAGAGTCCCGCAGTGGATTCGGAGAAGTGCGCGTACAACACGAGCTTGCTCCCCTCAGGCCACGGCCCGCGTCGATCGGCGGGAACCTCGAGGCGGTAGGCGTCGACCCTGTCCTCCGGGGGATCGATCCTAGGGAGGTACCCACTCACGACCTCCACCTCGTCCTCCCAGGCGCCGCCGGCGCGCCAGACCGCAGCGAAGACGAACGCCGGCTCGTCCTCCATGTTGCACCCGTACCACTCCACATCGTGCAGCTCAGCACCGGGAGGAATGTCCACGCTCGCTACCAACTCGGCTGCGCCCAGCGGGAACTCACTGTCGAGCAGATTCTGGTTGGCCGGAACCAACCCCGTGTTCGTCCCTCGAATCGTCGATGCATGGACGACCTGGAACTCGAACGGCGTGCGGTACACGTAGGAGATGCCGGGCTGCGGGGCGGACGCAACGCTCGCTCCGACGGTCGGGCTCGCAGCCACCGCGGATGCACCTGGCGCCGCCGGGCCCGCACCCGCCGCGCCCGCGGTCGCGGCACCCCCGGCCAGCGCGACGCCGCCCGCGCCGAGTCCGCCCAGCAGCGCGCGGCGGGTGACGATTCCTTCGGTGACCTCGGCCATGGGTTCCTCTCCACGTGGGTGACGGGGACGAGGTGTCCGGCCGTCGCCACACAGATCGGCATCGAGGGTCGTCCGGTTGAGCCGTCCGTCGTCACGCCGCTCGATCGGTCAGCCAGGACCAGCCGGCTGCCCGGTGCCGTGCGTTCGGTCAGGCCGGTCGACGGCCGACGGCGCTCACCAGGGTGAGCTCGGCGCGGAAGGACCCCGTTCGGGCCACATCCGCCAGCTCGTCGACCTGCGCCGACAACGCCGCTGCCGCCGTTCCCGCGGCCGCCGCAGCAATCGTGCGGAGCGGCAGCCCCGGTGGCCCGTCGTGCTGCGCTGGGTCGTCGGGGTCCCAGTCGGTCAGGACGACGCGGTCGCTGCGGTGGGCGACGTCGGTCAGACCGAGCGCGACGAGTCGGTCGGGCAGCTCGGGGGCGAGGTGGCCGTGGGGCACCCACCGCAGCGCCGCCCGTGCCCACGCGCCGTCGTCGGCCGTCGTGGTGAGGTTGGTCGACGGCACCAGCGTGGCGAGGTCCACCGTGAAGGTGCCCCAGTCCGTGTCGGTCACCGCCAGCCAGCCGTCGAGCTCGAGGAGCCTGGCCGCCTCGGCCAGCGCGGCGTCGGGGTCGGACGTCCACTGCAGCGCCCGCTCGATGTGCACGAGGTCGGCCACACCCGACGCCACGGGCAGGTCGGCCATGTCGGCGACGATCGCCAGCGTCGAGGGGTGCCGTCGTCGAGCCGTGCGCGACATGACCGTCGAGCGGTCGAGATCGACCGTGCAGTGCACATCGGTCCCTGCGTTGAAGGTGCCGGGACCCGAGCCCAGGTCGATCGCCCGCCGCCGAGACCCGCCCTCGATGCAGGTGGCGCGGCGGATCCAGTCCCGCGCGGCCTGCACCGCGGGCCACGCATCGGTCGCGTCCATCATGGCGACCAGCACCTCGCCGTCCGATGCGTCGACGTCGCGGAAGGCGGGGTCGGACGAGTTGGAGGGGCCGTAGTCGGTCGACCTCGCTGGCGGTTGGGCCTCCACGACCCGACAGCCAAGCACCAACCGGGAGCCCCCGGTGCGCCGCAGGTCACGGCGAGCGTCCCCGAAAGTGTCACAGCCCCTCCGTACCGTGTGGTTCGTGCGGATCCTCCACACCTCCGACTGGCACCTGGGCCGGCTGTTCCACCGGGCGTCGCTGCTCGACGAGCAGACGCAGGCCCTGGCGCGCATCGTGGAGCTCACCCGCACCGAGCAGGTCGACCTGGTGATCATCGCCGGCGACCTCTACGACCGCTCCGTGCCCCCGGCCGACGCCGTCGAGCTGTTCGACCGCACCCTGTTGGAGCTGCACCGCACCGGGGCGACCGTCGTCGCCATCAGCGGCAACCACGACTCGGCGGTGCGGGTGGGCTACGCCGACCGTCTCATGGAGCAGCTCGGCGTCAGCGTCCGTGGCGACGTCGGCCGCATCGGTGAGGCGATCGAGCTGACCCCGCCCGACGGCGGCGGGCCGGTGCGGGTGTACCCCGTGCCGTTCCTGGACCCGCTCGCCACCTCGCACCACGCCCGGCGCGATCTCGATGCCACCAACCTCGATGCGGCCGACACCCCGGACTCCGGCGGCGACTACGGCACCGACGGCGCTCCCGATGGGCCTGCTGCTCGGGCGAGGTTCACCCATCACGACGCCATGGCCTGGGCGATGGGGCGTGTGCGCGCCGACCTCGCGGCGCACCCCGGCGCCCGGTCGGTCGTCGTCGCCCACACCTTCCTGACCGGCGGCAACCCCAGCGCGTCGGAGCGTGAGCTCAGCCTGGGCCACGTCGACCAGGTCGGCATGTCGGTGTTCGACGGCATCGACTACGTCGCGCTCGGTCACCTCCACCAACGTCAGTCCTTCGACGGCGGCCGGGTCGCGTACTCCGGCAGTCCCCTGCCCTACTCCTTCTCCGAGGCGTCCAACATCGCGTCGGTCCGCCTCGTCGACCTCGCCGTCGGCGGCTCGCTGACCGTCGAGCAGGTCCCTCTCGGCGTGGGTCGGGGCCTGCACACCATCTCCGGCGAGCTCGACGACCTGCTCGCGGACGCGTCGCTCACCTCTGCCGAGTCCGGCTGGGTGCGGGTCGTGCTCACCGACCGCCAGCTGCCGCTGCAGGCCATGCGACGCCTGCAGGAGCGCTTCCCCCATGCGGTCGAGCTCAGCCACGAACCGGCCGGCACGCTCGACGGCGAGCGCAGCGCCCGCACCGGCGCCGAGGTCCGCGTCGCGGACCCGCTCGAGCTCTCGCTCGAGTTCCTGCGCGACCGCCGTGGTCTCGACGTCGACGACGCCGAGCGGGCCGTGCTCGGACAGGCCATCACCGCGGTGCGCAGCGGGAGCGGAGCATGAAGCCGCTGCGCCTCACCCTGACTGCCATCGGCCCGTACCCGGGGTCCGAGACCATCGAGTTCGACCGCCTGGCGGACGACGGCCTGTTCCTCATCCACGGCCCGACGGGTGCCGGCAAGACCTTCCTGCTCGACGCCATCACCTTCGCCCTCTACGGCGTGATCCCCGGCGACCGGGCGGTGGCCACGATGCGCTCGCAGTTCGCCGGCCCGACGGTGGAGCCGCGGGTCGAGCTCGAGTTCGACGCCCAGGGCGACCGGTGGCTGCTCGAGCGGGTCCCGCAGCACGAGCGGGCCAAGCTGCGCGGCACCGGCACGGTCGAGCGTCCGGGCGGCGCTCAGCTGTCGCGCCGCGTTGCCGGCGACTGGGTCTCGGTCGCGTCCGGCGTGCGTGAGGTCGCCGGCAAGGTCGACCAGCTCGTCGGGCTCACCGCCTCGCAGTTCGCGCAGGTCATCCTGTTGCCCCAGGGCCGCTTCGAGAAGGTGCTGCGGGCCAACTCCGACGACCGCGAGACGCTGCTCAAGACCCTGTTCGACACCGAGCTGTACGAGCAGTTGGCGCTGCACCTCGACGCACGCGCCAAGGCCGAGGCCGCCGCGCTCGGCGACCTGCAGGACCAGCTCGACCAGCTCCGCACGCGTGCCCACGGACGCTTCCTCGAGGTCGTCGACCATGCCGACGACGCAGCGCCGCAGCCGGTCCCGACCGATCAGGACGAGCTCAATGCGCTGGCGGACGCGCTCACCCGTCGGGCCGAGGAGGCCCGCCGGGTCGCCACGGCCGCAGCGCGCCGTGCACGCATCGCCGGCGAGGTCCACGACGAGCGTGAGCAGGTACAGGCCCGATGGACCCGCCGAGCACAGCTCCAGGAGCAGCTGGCGACGCTGTCCGAGCAGGGTCCCCGTCTCGAACAGCTGGCTGCCGTCCTGGAACGGGCCGAGCAGGCCGAGCAGCTGCGTGACGTCCTGGGCCAGGTGCACGCCGCGGCGCTCGGCCGTGAGCAGGCGACCGAGTCGCTGCGCGCCGCAGTCGACCGTGCCGCCAACGCCCGCGACAACTGTCCCGTCGCCCTGCCCGATGCGGTCCGCTCGCTCTCCCTCGCCCCCGAGCTGGCCGCTGGCGAGGTGTCGACGGCACGCGACGCGCTCATCGAGCGGTTGGGCGAGCTGCGCTCCCTCGACGATCTCGCCCGGCGCGCCAACGAGCTCACCGCCGCCGCCGACGACGCCGCGCTCGTCGCCCACGCCCACGCCCGCGACGCCGCCTCGGTGCGCGCCGAGCTGACCCAGGTCGAACAGGACCTCGCCACGACCGAGCAGGCACTCGACGCAGCACGGGTCGCCGAGGCCCGCCTCGACGGGTTGCGCACCCGAGCCGAGCAGGCCCGCAGCCGCGCACAGGCCGCTGCCGATCTGGAGGTCGCCCGCCGCCAGTGCGACGAGCGCGAGCGCCACCACCTCACCGCCGATCGGGCGCTGCAGGACCTGCGCTCGGTGCTGAACGACCGCAAGGAGTCCTACCTCGCCGGCATCGCCGCCGAGCTCGCCGGTCAGCTCGTCGACGACGAGTCCTGCCCCGTCTGCGGCTCCCACGACCATCCCGAGCCCGCGCACCCGCACGAGCTGAGCGTCACCCGGGCCGAGCTCGACACCGCCGAGGCTTCGGTCGAACGTGCCCGCGGCGCCGAGCGCAGCGCGGCCGAGGCGCTCGCCACCGCCCGCCACCTGGTGGAGCAGCTCGAGGACGCAGCCGGTGGCGCCGACGTGGACGTCGCCGAGCTCACCCGAGCCGCCGACGAGGCGCAGCAGCGCTGGCACCAGAGCGTCGCGGTCGCCGCCACGGGTGAGGGTCTCGCCACCCGGCTCGACGGCCTCCAGGGTCGGCTGACCGAGCTCCGCGGGACCGAGGCCATCGCATCGCAGGCCGCGACGACCGCCGCCACCGAATCCGGCGGCCTGCACGAGCAGGCGGCCCGGTGCCGTCAGCAGATCGCGACCGAGCTCGGCGACGGGGTCCGACTCGTCGACGCGTTGCGGTCCGTTGAACGACTCGGTGCGCGGCTGTCCGAGCTGCTCGACGCGCAGCAGGCCCTGCACGTCGCCGAGTCGCTCGAGCGCCAGGCCACCGAGCGCCGCGACCACGCCATCGCCGCGTCGACGTTCGACACCGTCGACGCCGTGACCGACGCGCTGCTCGGCGACGGCGAACGCCAGCACCTGCGTGACCAGGTCGACACCCACCGACGAGGCATCGCCCGGCTCACGACGCTGCTCGGCGCGCCCGAGCTCGTCGACGTGCCCGACGAGGCACCCGACGTCGAGTCGAGCCTCACGCGGCTGTCGGTCGCCACCGAGGTCGCCACGGCCACCGCGAAGCACCAGGCGCTGCTCGACGCTGCCGAGACCGCAGTGCTCGGCTGGACCCAGGCGCATCGCCAGCTCAGCGCCACGGCGAGCGAGCAGATGGCCCAGGCCCAGCTGCTCGGCGAGGTGGCGGACCACTGCATGGGCCGCCGCGGCGACCGGGTGTCGTTGCAGCGCTGGGTGCTCGCCAGCTACCTGTCGGAGATCTGCGAGCTGGCCAACCAGCGACTGCGGTCGATGTCGTCGGGCCGCTACGCCCTGTTGGTGCAGGGCCACGCCACCCGGCGCGCCGGCAAGGCCGGCCTCGACCTTGCCGTGCACGACGCGTTCACCGGTGAGCAGCGTCCGGTGCAGTCGCTGTCGGGTGGCGAGACGTTCCAGGCGTCGCTCGCCCTGGCCCTCGCCGTCGCCGAGTCGGTGCAGGCCCACGCAGGCGGCGTGCGGCTCGACGCGCTGTTCATCGACGAGGGCTTCGGCTCGCTCGACCCCGACGCCCTCGAGCTGGCCATGGACGAGCTCGACCGTCTGCGGGCCGGTGGTCGCATGGTCGGGCTGATCAGCCACGTCGGTGCCCTGCGCGAACGCATCCACACCGGCATCGAGGTCCGGCCCGGCAACGCCGGCTCCACCCTGCGCGTCGGCGAGCTCGGCCACGACTGATCCCACCGAAGGACACCCGGCCGGCGAACGCGGCCGAGCAGGGCGACGGCGCCTATCGTCTCGCCGATGTCCGACCCGGCACCGACCTACCTGCTGATCCACGGGGGCGGTTCGAGCGCCCGCTACTGGGACCGGCTGCTGCCCCACCTCGACCGACCCGCGCTCGCGGTCGACCTACCCGGTCGCGGCGAGCACCCGGCGGACCTCGACCGCCTCACGATCGACGACGAGGTCGCATCGATCGTTGCGGACGTCGAGACCAAGATCCCCGACGGGCCGATCGTCGTCGTCGCACATTCGTCGGGCGGGCTGGTCGTGCCCGGCCTCGTCGACGCGCTCGGCGACCGCGTCGTGCACATCGTGTTGAACGCGGCGCTCGCCCCACGTGAGGGCGAGCGGGGCCTCGACTGCATGAAGGCGTCGCACCGCGATGGGCTGATCATGGCCGTCGAGATGGCCGACGCCGATGGCATCGCCGTCACCCTGCCCGGCGCACCCGACGACCCCGAGCCGTTCCGCACCGCCTACGGCGGCGACCCGCTCGACGACGAGACGCTCGCCTACCTGACCGACCCGGTGCGCTGCGTGCCCGACACGGTGCACCACTACTTCCAGCCCGTGCACTGGTCGACCGCCGCGCACGTCCCCGTCACCTACGTGCTCAACGAACGCGACCGTCCGGTGCGACCCGAACGCCAGGACGAGATGATCACCTGGCTGCCGACTCCGCCGACCGTCGTGCGCCTCGACTCGGGCCACATGCCTGCCGTCGTCGACCCGGCCGAGTTCGCCGAGGTCCTGCGCGACGCCACCAGCGCCGTCTGAGCGCTCGCCCGACGATCCCGGCTCAGCGCACGAGTCGGTCGCGCAGACCCGACGCTCGTGACACGGGCCGGCCGATCGCACGGCGGACCGTGCCCTCGTCGGCGACGACCGTCACCTGCTCCCGTGCCCGCGTGACGGCGGTGTAGAGCAGCTCGCGGGTCAACACCGGCGAGTCCTCGTCGGGCAACGACACGACCGCGTGGTCGAACTCCGAGCCCTGGCTCTTGTGGATGGTCATGGCCCACCAGGTGTCGACCTGGTCGAGTCGAGCCACCGGGACCGGCAGCGGCGTCGCGGCGCCCGTGTCGATCGCGAGCACCCGTCGACCGTGCAGGTCGGCCACCACACCGGTGTCGCCGTTGGCCACCCGGGCGACCGGGTCGTTGCGGGTCACCATGAACGGCCGCCCGACCTCCCACCGGCGACCGGTGCGCAGCTCGGGCAGCACTGCGGCGACCCCCGCCTCGATCTGCTCGCTCCAGTCGTACAGCCCGAGCGGGCCACGACGGGTCGCAGCCAGCACCTTGAGCCGTCGTGCCGCGCCGAGCGCGTCGGCCACACGGCCCTCCCGCGCCGCCGTGGCCATCTGCACCGCGGCATCGATGACCTCGTCGCGCAGCCTGTCGAGCTCGGCGCCGGACCCGGGCCGCACCCAGTGCACGTCCGTGGCGCCGGACCCCAGCAGCTCGATCGCCGTGTCGGCATCGCCGCGGCGCACCGCCTCGGCGAGCGCCGCGATGCCCGACCCGGCCCCGAAGCGGTGCGCCACGGTCAGCTCCACCACGCGGGGCGCCAGCACCGATGCCGTGCCCGCGGGCGACTCGACCAGGTCCGCGAGGACGGTGCCCGCCTCGACGCTGGCCAGCTGGTTCGGGTCGCCCACCAGCACCAGACGGGTCTCGGGGCGCAGCGCGTCGAGCAGCCGAGCCATCAGCGGCAGGTCGACCATTGACGTCTCGTCGACGACCACCAGATCGTGGGGCAGCGGCGACCGACGGTCGTGGCGCACGCCGCCGCCACGCCGGCGACCCAGCAGCCGGTGCACGGTGCTGGCCTCGACCTGACCGAGCGCGTCCAGCACCGACGGGTCGACCGCGCCCTCGTCGCCGAGCTGGCGCACCGCGGACTGCACGGCGTCGGTCATGCGTGCGGCGGCCTTGCCGGTCGGGGCGCACAACGCGAGCTGCAGGTCGGGCTCGGCGACGAGCGCTGCGGCGAGCAGCCGGGCGACGGTGCGGGTCTTGCCGGTCCCCGGTCCGCCGACCACGACCGCCAGCCGACCCTCGAGCGCCCGGCGCCCCGCCAGGTGCTGGCGGTCCTGCACGGCGTCGGTGCCGAACACCGCAGCGAGCGCCTCAGCGGCGGCCGGGTCGAGGTCGACCGCGTGGTCGGCGCGGGCCCAGAGGTCGTCGGCGACCTGGACCTCGTCGGACCACAGGCGCTGCAGGTACAAGCGGTCTCGATCCCACACCAGGGGCCGCAAGGGCGCCAGGGTGGCGTTCTCGGCATCGGCGACCAACGGGGACCGCCCGAGCGCCTCGGCCCACGGGCCCGGTTCGGGCCACCGCAACAGCTCGGTGTCCGCGTCGCCTCGGTCCACGACGATGCGGCCGACGTCGTCGAGCTCCACACAGACATGGCCCGACCGCGGCGCCCGCGCCGCGATCGCCGCGGCCAGGACCACCAGGCCGTCAACCTGTCCCCCGCCCGATCCTCCGGAGGGCGCACCGGGCCGGCGGGCGTCTCGGCGCGACAGACGCACGAGCGTGTCGGCCAGGTGCACCTCGGCGGGACCGAGCACCCCGGCCCGCACGAACGGTTCCAGCACCGCCACCGCCGGTGGCACCAGCCCGAACGGGTCCGCCCCGTCGAGCGGGTCGAGTCCTGCGGGGGGCGTGCCGAGGTCGGTCATCGGTCGGATCCCGTCAGCAGGTCGGCTCCCGTGAGCAGATCGGATCGGGCGGCGAGCAGGTCGCTCAACTCGACGACCAGGTCGGTCGGCACCTGCCAGGTGAACGCGCCGTGGCGCATGCCGTCGGACGACGGCGTGGCCGGGCCGACCATGCCGCGCAGGAACAGGTACGCCACCCCGCCCAGGTGCACCGCCGGGTCGTAGCCAGGCTGGCGCCAGCGGAGGTAGCGGTGCAGCGCCACCGAGTAGAGCAGCGCCTGCAGCGGATAGTGGTGGTCCGCCATGGCCTGCACCAGCCGGTCCGGCGCGTAGTCGTCGTCCGACGCGAGGGCGCCGCGGGGCGTGAGACGGTTGGTCTTGTAGTCGACGACGACGAACCGGGGCTCACCGTCGTCGCCCACCATCCGCAGGACGGCGTCGATCGACCCGGTCAGGTGTCCGGCGAGCACGGCGTCGAACCGGCCGTCGACCAGGGTGGACGCCCATTCGTGCAGCGGCTGCTGGTCGAACAGGTCGGCCGGGGCCAGGTGGGACTCGATCAGGGCACCGAGCTCGGCGTCGGTGGTCGCACCGTGCCCGGAACCGAGGCGGAGGTCGAAGTCGAGCTCGTCCAAGCGGTCCGCCGGGACCCACTCCCGCAGGCGGCGGTCGCCGAGCATCGCGCCGAGTGGGGTGTCGAGTGCGTCGAACAGGCCCTGCACCAGCAGGTCGAGCCCCACCTCGGGATCGCCACGGGTGCCGTCGGGTGCACGCGGCGCCAGGTCGACCGGGCGGAACTCGAGCTGTCGCAGCACCTCGGCGCGCAGGTCATCGGCGAGCGAGTCGGCGCTGAAGTCGACGTGTTCGAGCACCGAGTGCACGAGCGTGCCGAACGTCGCGCCCGCGGGCAGCGTCGCCAACGCCGCCGTGCTGGACGACGCTCCCGGCGCACCGGGCAGACCCGTCGGCGCGGCACCGACCGACCAGGCCGCTCCAGCCATCTCGTCGTCCGGCCCGGGATCAACAGGACCCTCGTCGGCGGCGCCGGCGTCGCCGCCGGTGGCGTCGGTCGGGTCGTGGCCCGCGGGATCGTGGCTCCCGCCGTCGTGGTCGTGCTGGTCCCCGGCGCTGATCGCGGTGAAGGACCACCGGCGGGTGCTGCGGTCCAGGTGGCGGTCCAGCCGCGCCACCGTGAGCTCGGCCCCGGCGCCGGCGATCGACGGTGGTGTCCAACGGTCCGCAGGTGGCCGCACCCGGCCGTGCACGCCGACCGAGATCGTGCCCCCGGACGCGGCGACCAGCGGCGCCAGGCGGTCGGCGGTCTCGTCGTCGGGGGGTAGCACCAGCTTCTCGGCCCGGAACGCCACGGGGTCCAGGCGACCCTCGGCGTCACGGGCGAACAGCACCCTGGCCAGCGCGCTGCGGTTGGCGCCCGACGGCGACGTCCACCACAGCACCGTGTGGTGACGCGCCCGGGTCAGCGCGACGTACAGGAGCCGGAGCCCCTCACCGAGCGACTCGGCGGCGGCGAGCCGCTTGCGCTCCTTGGTGGCCGCGGCGTCGGGCCACGACTTGGACGCCAGGTCGAAGACACGACGGCCGTCGACCTCGTCGTCGGGCAGGATCGTCGGCGAGCTCGGCGCGCTCCACATGGTGGGCACGCAGACGATGGGGAACTCGAGGCCCTTGGCGACCCACACGGTCATGACCTGCACCGCGCGTGCTTCGGACTCGACCCGACGAGCGGCCTGGTCCCGGTCGACGTCGGCGTCGATCTCGACCGGTTCGGGCGCGTCGAGCACCGACAGCAGACCGGCGACGCTCTGGTGCTCCGCGCCGGCGCCGGTGCCCAGCAGCTCGGCGATGTGCTCCAGGTCGGTGAGCTCCCGGTCGCCGTCGGGCCGCGCGAGCACTCGGGCGACGACGCCGGACTCGACCCACAACCGTCGCTGGAAGTCGGTCACCCCGCGTTCGCCCAGCACGGTCGCCCACTCGCTGAGCTGCTCCTGGAGCTCGACCAGGTCCTCGTCGTCGGCGCCGGCGACCCACTCGGCGCTGCGGCCCCCGAACCACGACAGCGCGAACGTGCGCGCCCGCACCGGGTCCGACGGGCGCAGCATGGCGTCGAGCAGCCAGCGCCACTGGTCCGCCGCCGGCGCATCGAGCACGCTGCCGCCACGTGCGAGCACCGCCGGGATGCCCTGGAGCTTGAGGGCGTCACGCACCCGCTCGGCGTCCTGGTTCGAGCGCACCAGCACCGCGATGTCCGACGGCCGCACACGCCGATCCGGACCGTCGGCCGCATCGGTCGCGGTCGCATCGGTCGCGGTCGCCTCGAACGCATCGCCGGTGGACGAGCGCTCCACGGGGAGTCGTGCCTGCTCCAACAGGTGGCGCACCTGGGCGACCAGGTCCGACTCGATCACGGCGCGCGCCTCGGGCGCCTCGAGCTGGTCCCTCGTGGTGCGCGGCAGACCGGCGTCGATGGCGAGGCGCAGCGAGATGGCGGGCCACGGCTCGCCGTCGGCGTCGTGCAGGCGCCGGTCGCGGTGCGCTGGTGCGGCCAGGACGTCGCTGAACGCGATCGCCTCGTCGCCGAAGGTGGTGCCGCGCAGCAGCGTCGCGGTCGCCTCGAGCAGCGCGCCGTCGGAGCGCCAGTTGGTGGCGAGTGTCGGCGGTCGGCGCCCGGTCGAGCGCATGGCACCGAGGTAGGTGTGCACGTTCGCGCCCCGGAAGGCGTAGATCGACTGCTTCGGGTCGCCCACGAGCACCAGCGACGTGTCGGGGTCGGCGGGGTCCGGGAACATCGTGCGGAAGATGTCCCACTGCACCGGGTCGGTGTCCTGGAACTCGTCGATCAGTGCGACGCGGAACCGGTTCTGGAGGGTCGCGGCGCTGCCCGGCGACCCGAGCGCGTCGCGCAGGTCGACGAGCACGTCGTCGAAGCTGACGGTCGCGGCGGCACGCCGACGTTGGCGCATCCGCTCGATCGACCGTTCGACCAGCTCGACCATGAGCAGGTCCGCGGGGTCGGCCAGCCCGTCCTGGTCCGCGCCCGGCGCCAGGCGGAGGTCGGGGATGTTGATGGCGGTGCGGGTCCGCAGCACCAGCGTCGAGAACTTCGGCAGCTGCTCGTGGCGCAACGCTGCTGCGGCGAGCACGTCGGCGCAGCACTCGGCGGCGAGCTGCGCCGAGTCGTCGACCATGGTGGCGTGGGGGTCGGATCCCGACTGGACGCCGAGCGTGGCGCGCACCTGGGTGGCGAAGCCGTGGATGGTGGTCACGGTGGCGGCGTCGAACTCGGTGACCGCCCGGGCGAGGCGGCCCAGGCGCGCCTCGCGGTCGGCCGACGCGAGGTGCACCAGCAGCGCGTCGTCGGTGTCGCCGCCGTGCTCCAGGTGGTGTGCCGCCTGCACCAGGCGATCACGCACGCGGGCACGCAGCTCGGACGTGGCCGCCCGGGTGAACGTGACGATGAGCAAGTCCGAGGTGCTGATGTCGCGCTCGGCGAGGAACCGTGTGGCCAGCGCGGCGAGCGCGAACGTCTTGCCGGTGCCGGCGCTCGCCTCGATCGACAGGCGACCGGTCGGCAGCGGGCCGAACAGGTCGAAGTGCTCGGCGCCGGGCGCTTCGCCCTCGAGCGTCATGACGCGACCTCGGCCACGTCGGCACGGTTGCGGGCGGACGTGGCGACCGCGTCCCACAGGTACTCGGCGAAGCAGAGCGGACGGTCGGCGTCGGGGCCGCTGTGGGTGAGCGGGTCGTGCTCCTGGCGGGCGACGCTGCGCAGGTCCCGCAGGTCGCGTTCGCCGTAGACCAGACGGGTCGCTGCGCTGGTGCCGTCGCCACCGCCCTGGTGGCGGACCCAGTTGCCCGTGCCGCTCGCCCCGTTCGCCAGGTCGAACGACACCAGCGGGAACAGCGGCAACGGCTCGACGGTGCCACGTCGGTAGCAGTCCACCGCCACCTCGAGCGCGTCGAGCGCCACCTGGCGACGCTGCTCAGCGTCGTCGGAGGCGGCCGTCAGCTCCAGGTCCACCACGACCGCCTCGGCCTTGGTGCCGTGCTTGTGCACCCCGACCGAGCGCCACGCCACCGTCGGCTCGGACGCCACCAGCACCACCAGGTCGAGCCAGGCGGCCAGCTGGTACGCGGGGCGCACCGACGAGTACGTCGTGCGCGCCGGGCCGGGCTGGCCGTCCAGGCGGTCCTCGACCAGGCCGACGACGCGGGTGCCATCCGCGAGTCGCACGTCGACGGGCACGGGCCGCGGCGGGCCGCGCCGCACCCCCAGGTCGTCCGCCGCGCTCAACAGCGCCTGCGCGGTGGTGCGCACCTCGTCGATCGAGCCGACGCCGAGCGACCCGGGGCCGAGCGTGCCCAGCCGTCGTTCGAGCACCTCCCACGACTCGACGTCGCCGCCGTCGAGCAGCCAGCCGAACAGTCGGTTGCCCACGTCGTAGCGGTCAAGGCCCACCAGGTTCAGCGGCACGTTCGGCGGCGGGGCCTCCTCACGTCGCGGCAGCCGCACCGCGAGGCGGTGGCGGACGAAGTGCGCGAGCGGCTCCTTGAGGAACTCGTGCAGGTCGGCCAGCTCGATCACCTGCTGGTCCGGCGCCGCCAGACGCTGGGTGAGCAGCTCGCCCCGTTCGCCGTCGCGGGCGCGCCGGGCGAGCGCGCCCTGCAGGGCGTCGCCGTCGAAGCTCCACGGACCGTCACCCGCGAGCACGCCACGTCGGAAGGCCGCCTCGTCGAAGGGCTGTCGGGGATGGACCACCTCGAGGCGCGCCGCCACCTGCTCGCGCTGGTCGGGGACGACGGTGGCGAGCACCGTGTCGACGAGCTCCGCGACGGGCACCGACCGGGGCACGGCCTGATTGGTGCGCACGTCGTGGCCCTCTCGGATGAGCACCAGGCGCTCGCGGGCGGCGAGCACCGCCTCGAGCAGCGCCTGACGCGACTCACCTCGGCGGTCGCGATCGCCGAGCAGGGGTGTGGCGGCAGCGAGGTCGTCACCGTCGGGGGCGCCGACGGTGAAGGCCGGCTGGTCGACACCCAGCAGCACGATGACGCGGTGCGGGACGCCGCGCAGCGGGGTCATGGACGACACGGTGATGCCGCCGCGGAAGAAGTCGGCGCGACCCGGGGTCGCGCCGAGCCGTTCGCCGAGCACGCGTCGCAGGTCGACGAAGTCGAGCGGCACCGAGGCGGTGGCCGCCTCGATATTGGCCGCCTCCTCGAGCTCGGCGAGCACGCGGGTGAGCGCATCCATCTGCCATGCGTCGTCGCGGTCGACCGCCAGGACGTGTTCCACGGCGTGGCGCACGAGCGACAGCCAGTCCTGCAGCGGGCGAGCGCGATCGACCTGGGCCGAGAGCTGCTCCAGGCGCCAGACCAGCTCGGCGAGGCGACCGACGAGCGACGTGTCGTCCCCGCCGAGGGCCATCGCCACGACGTCGCCGACTCCCAGGTGGCGGTCATCCGCGACAGCGACACCGAGCAGCAGACGGTCGAGCGCCGCACGCCACGTGTTCGTGTCGAACTCGGCGGGCAGGCCGAGGCGGTCGCGGTGCTGCTCGTCCAGGCCCCAGCGGACACGTCCCTGCTGCGCCCACTCGCCGATGCGGGCGACGTCGTCGTCGGACAACCCGAAGCGGGTGCGCACCGGCGTCAATGCCACCAGATCCAAGACGGTCGGGGCGTCGAAGCGTCCGGCGACGGCGGCGAGCAGGCGGTCCAGCGCGTCGAGCAGCGGGGTGGCGCTGCGCAGCGAGCGGTCCGCGATCCGGTAGCGCAGGGCCGGTGTGGCGCCGGGGGTGCCGCCCTGGTCCGCCGAGGGGCCGAGCACCGCCTCGATGATGGGCGCCAGCCGGTCGAGCGCCGGGCTCATGACGACGATGTCGTCCTCGCTCAGCGCCAGGTCGTCGTCCGCGAGCAGGTGCAGCAGCACGTCGCGCAGGACCTCGACCTGTCGGGCGTCGCCGTGTGCGGCGTGCAGCTCCACGCTGCGGTCCGACGCCGCGACCACCAGCTCCCCCGAGGGGGCACGGTCCAGGTGCAGGTCGGCCTGGAGCCGCCCGAGCAGGGTGTCGGTCGCTGCGGGACCGGCGTCGGGCAGGGGCAGGACCGCAGCGACGCCCTGGTGCTCGCCGTCCGCGAGCAGGACCGTGGTCTCTCGGTGCAGCCGGCCCCAGGACCGCAGCAGCGGGTGCGACACCAGCTCGGCGGAGCGATCCTCGGCCCGGAGACGTGCGGCGTCGCCCGGTCGGTCGACCTGGGTGGCGACGTGGCGGGCCGCGCTGGGGGACGGCTCCAGGAGGAAGACGTGCAGCTCCCGTGTGGCGCCCACGGCGTCGGCCAGGTCGAGGAACCCGGCGCCGCCGGGCAGCACCGACAGGCCGAACATGGCCAGGCGGTCCGGCAGCGCGAGCTGCAGCTCACCCGAGTGCAGCGCGACGAGCAGCTCCGGCAGCCGCTCGGGCGGGCTCGGCGTGCCGATGCGGTCCCGGACGCGGCGCCACAGCTGCGGCTGCCAACGGTGGTGCTCCGCCAGCGGACGACCCGACCCGTCGACGTCGTGGTGCTCGGCCCACTGCAGCACCATGTCGGTGCGGTGCACGTGGTATCGGTCGAACAGGTCCGCGATGCGGCGGGCCCGGGAGTAGCGGGAGCCGCCAGCGGGCACGTCGGCCAGCGTGGCGAGCTCACCGTCGGAGCCGAGGGTCAGCTCGGCCAGCACCGACCAGACCAAGTGCTCCAGCCGCCACGGATCCGCGCCCTCACCACCGCTGGCGGCGTCGAGCACGTCGAGGCGCAGCGACGCCGGGGAGGCCCGCTCGATGTTGGCCGCGATGCCGTCGCCGCCGCCCGGCCCGGCGCCCAGGTGGCGCGCCAGCTCCAGGTGCAACCAGCGGCGCATGCCCTCGGACGGCACGGCGATCCACTCGGGCGCCATCGGATCGGCCGGCGCGGCCGAGAGCACCTGTGCCAGGTGCTCGGCCAACGGTTCGATCCGCCCGGAGGTGTGCAGGTGCAACACCCGGGCGACTGTACCGACTCGCCCTGACAGCCAGATCCGAGCTCCTCCGAGCGTACAGATCCGACACCCCTGTCAGTTGCACCACGCAACTTACTCGCCTACGGTCCGCCCGATGGACGACACCACCACCCCCAGCGCACCCGCAGGCCTCCGACAGCTCCGGGCGGCCGTCGAATCGATGCGCACCGGTGACCAGGTCGGCATCGGCGGGCTGCTCGGCATGACCGCCGACACGGTCGATGAGGGCACGGTCACCTTCACCCTGTCCACCCGGCCCGAGTTCTCCAACCCGCTCGGGATCGTGCACGGCGGCATCGCCGCGACGATGCTCGACAGCGCCATGGGCTGCGCGGTGCACACGACCCTGGGCGACGGCGAGGGCTACTCCACCGTCGACCTGCACGTGCACTACACCCGACCGATGGACCTGGGCGAGATCCGCGCGACGGGCACGGTGGTGCACCGGGGTCGGCGCATCGCCACCGCCGAGGGCAAGGTGCACGACGCGGACGGCCGACTGCTCGCGCACGCCACCACGACGTGCCTGATCATGGGCGCCTGAGGGCGCGGACCGACCGACTCAGGACGAGGCGACGACGTCGCTCGCTGCCGCGTCGACGACGCGGTGCGCGAACTCGATGCTGCCCTCGACCAGGGCGTTGCGCTTGATCGTCATGCCGCCGACCACGTGGCCGTCGCGCTCCTCGATCAGCGTGGTGAGCTTCTGGAGCGTCTTGCCGGGGTCGAGCGCGTAGGTGACGTACACGTAGGTGGTCTTGTTGCCGAGCAGGGGGAGCTTGGCGAGCTTGCCGCTGCCGCCGGGGCGCTGGCCCACCAGGAACAGCCCATCGACCCAGCTGCCGACGATCAGCACGTCGGCGGCCTGCAGCGCCGCCAGGTCGACCTCACGCGAGCTGCACTCGCTGGCCTGCCAGCCCTCGCTGATCAGCTCGGCGACGATGCGTCGGGCGGCCTCGCGGGTGTTGCCGGTGAGACTCTCGTGGATGACCAGTGCGCGCATGCCCTCATGCTCCCCACCGAGCGGCGCCGCGGTCAAGCGCCACCGCAGCGCGTCGCCCGGCCGGCCGCCTCACAGCTCGAGCATGAGGGTCACGGGGCCGTCGTTGACCAGCTCGACCGCCATGTCGGCACCGAACCGCCCGGTCGCGACGGTGGCCCCCCGGGCGCGCAGCGCCGTCGCGACCCGCTCGACGAGCGGCTCGGCGTGCTCGGGACGCGCGGCGTCGATCCACGACGGTCGACGGCCCTTGCGGGTGTCGCCGTAGAGGGTGAACTGGCTGATCACCAGCAGCTCACGGGACCGGTCCGCGACCGACACGCCCATGTTCCCGTCGTCATCGTCGAAGATCCGCAGGTGCCACAGCTTCTCGGCCATTCGGTCGGCCAGGTCCTCGGTGTCGTCGTGGGTGACGCCGACCAGCACGCACAACCCCTCGTCGATCGCACCGACGACGTCACCGTCGACCCGCACCTCGGCGCGGGTCACCCGCTGCACCAACGCACGCACCGCGTCCTCCTCCTCCGGTTCGGGGACCCGTCCCCGACCGCTCAGTCGATCAGGCGGCTGCGGATGCGGCGGCGGTGGAACTCGCCGTCGCCGTAGCGCGCGGCGAGCGCCCAGGCGCGCTTCAGGTACAGGTGCAGGTCGCACTCGACCGTGTAGCCGATCGCGCCGTGGACCTGCAGCGACGTCGCCCCTGCGGCCTTGGCCGCGTCGGAGGCCTTGGCCTTCGCCATGGAGACGTGCGTGGACGCAGCCGGGTCGCCGTTCGCCAGCGAGTAGGCCGCACGGGCCACCAACGGCTCGACGAACTCCACCGCGAGCGACGCGTTGGCCAGATGGTGCTTGACGGCCTGGAAGCTGCCGATCGGCACGCCGAACTGCTGTCGCTCGATCGCGTAGGCGACCGTCATGTCGAGCATCGTCCGGCTGAGCCCGACGAGCATGGCGGCCGCACCGAGCGCCGCGCGGTCGAACGCGGCGTTCGTCGCGGCGAACCCGGCGTCGCCGCCGGCGAGCAGCGTCGACTCGCTGGGCGACCAGGTGACCCGCGCCAGGTGCCGGGCCCCGTCGACCGACTCGAGCGGGGTCAGCTCGACCGACGAGGGGGCGACCAGGTGCACCTCGCCGCGGTCGAACAGCAGGAACCGGTCGACCGCGGCCGCCGCGGCGACCGTCGGCGCGCCGCCGCCGTCGCGGTCCGGGCCGAAGCCGACGCCCACGGCCACCTCGCCGGCGGCGAGGCGTGGCAGCCACTCGCGTGCGGTGCCGCTCGGTGCGTGATCACGCAGGACCCCGACCGCGACGCCCGCCGTGGACGACACGGGGTCGGGCAGACCGGCCCGGCCGACCTCGACCAGCAGCGGGACCAGGTCCTCGTCGGTCATGCCCAGGCCGCCGTCGGCCTCGGGCACGCAGATGCCGAGCACGCCCATCTCGCCCAGCGCCGACCATGCGCCGCGGACCCGTCCGTCGCCGCCACCGGGGCCACCCCCGGCCAGGACCGGATCGGCCCAGGCGCTGCGGACGTCCTCGGGACCGCACGTGTCGGCCAACAGGGCCCGCACCGCGTCGGCGAACTCGATCTGCTCATCGCTCGGGGCGAATCTCACCGCTGCGACCTCTACTTCCGCGGCAGGCCGAGCACGCGCTCGGCGACGATGTTGCGCTGGATCTCGTTGGTGCCGGCGTAGATCGGCCCCGACAGGGCGAACTCGAAGCCCTTCATCCACGGGCCGTCCAGCTCGGCGTCGGGTCCCAGCAGCGACAGCGCCACGTCGTGCAGGCGCACGTCGAGCTCGGACCAGAAGATCTTGTTGTACGACGAGCGGGCGCCGCCGGGACGACCCTCGACCACGCCGGTGACGTCGCGCAGGGTGTAGAGCGCGTACGCCTCGGCGTCGATCCAGGCGTCGACGACGGCGTCGGCCATGATCTCGCTCAGGCGGCCATCGGCAGCCTGCTCGCGTGCCAGGTCGACGAGTCGGGTCGCGGTCGCCTGGAAGCGACCGGGCGAGCGCAGCGTCAGCCCGCGCTCGGACGAGGTGGTCGCCATGGCGACACCCCAGCCCTTGTCGACCTCGCCCAGGATCCCGCCGCGCAGCATCGTGTCGACGGCATCGTCGCCCTCGACCGTGTCCGGGATGAACACGTCGTCGAAGAAGACCTCGGCGAAGCCCTCGTCGCCGTCGAGACGACCGAAGCCGCGCACCGTGATGCCCTCGGCGTCGAGCGGCACCATGAAGTACGTCAGGCCCTTGTGGCGCTCCGACGTCGGATCGGTGCGGAACAGCCCGAACAGGTAGTTGCAGAAGGCGCCACGGGTCGTCCACGTCTTCTGGCCCGACAGCAGCCAGCCGCCCGCCGCGTCGTCACGGGTCGCCTTGGAGCGGACGCCTGCCAGGTCGGACCCGGCGTTGGGCTCCGACCAGCCCTGGCACCACAGATCGACCGCGGCCGACATGCGCGGCAGGTAGTGGTCCTGCTGCGCCGAGGTGCCGAACTCGAAGATGGTCGGCGCGAGCAGGAAGATGCCGTTCTGGGTGACCCGCTGGGGCCCGCCTGCGCGGTAGTACTCCTCCTCGAAGATCAGCCACTCCCACAGCGAGGCGTCGCGGCCCCCGTAGGCCTCGGGCCAGGACACGACCGCCCAGCGGTCGGCGTGCAGTGCGTGCTCCCACTCCAGGTGCGCCGCGAAGCCCTCCGCCGTGTCGCCCGAGGGCAGCGCGGGGCGGGGCACGTGGGACTCGAGCCACGACCGCGCCTCGTCCCGGAACGCCGACTCGGCGTCACTCCAGGTCAGATCCACGGACCTGCTCCCCTCTCGATCGATGACATCGGGACCAGTCTGGCGCGATCCCTGACGACTCGTCAGATCGGCCCGAACGCTCACGCCGGGGCCCCGACGTGCCGATCCGAGCTACGTGCCGATCCGCGACGACCGCCGTGGTGCCCCGGCGTCCCGGAGGGACCCGACGCCGACGTTGCGCGTCCTCGCCATGGTCGTGGTGGTGGCGGCCGCCGCCTCGCTGTGGCCGGCGGCGCTCGACGCGCTCGGCCTGGACGTGTCGGACCGCACCGCCCGGACGGTCACCAACCTGGCCGCGGCGATCACCGCGGCGGCGGCCGCCTGGTGGATGTGGTGCGGCACCCGCGAGCGCGTCGGACGGGACCGGGTGGCGTGGACGCTCCTGGCCACGGCCACGCTGCTCTGGGCCGCCGCGAGTGCCGTCTGGGGCCTGGGCACCGACCCGTTGCCCTTCGGATTCGACGCCGGCGAGTCGCTGTTCGTGCTGGCCTACCTGATCGGGGTGGCGGGATTCGTCGCCCTGCCGTCGTCACCGCACCGTTCCGGCCGCGTCCGGCTGCTCGACGTGGCGCTCATGACCCTGTGCTCGCTGGCGATCCTGTGGTCGCTGCCCGTGCACGGCCAGATCCAGCAGATGGAGGGGTCGCCCGGGATCTGGACCATCGACCTGTTCGCGATCGTCGAGATCATCCTGGTCGTCGTGGCGCTCAGCTCCTTGCCGCGCTGCCTCCCGGACCGGGCGGGCGAGCTCCGCGCGCTCGTCGGCGCGGCGCTGCTGATGGGCCTCAGCGACGTGGTCGAGGCGTCCGCGGCGACGCCGGGGGTCGGCCCGCTGGCACGGGCGGGCGAGGGCATGGTCGTCGCGGCCGCTGCGCTCGCCCTGGTCGCAGCACGCCGGACCCTGCTCCGCGACGAGGGACCGGCGGTCCCCCGTCGACGCGCCGGGGACGCACACCGACACCGCCGCCTCGCGCTGCCCGAGCTGTTCACCATCGGCGCGCTGGTCGCCCTGGTGGTGCACGACCGCGTGCATTCGCACGCCGACTGGCCCGGCCTGGTGATGGGCTCGCTGATCGTGTTCCTCTCGATCCTGCGCCTGGCGCAGGTCGGCGAGGAGCAGGAGCAGCTGACCGCGTCGCTGCGGGCCTCGGTCGACCAGCTGCACCACGATGCGCGCACCGACGCCCTCACCCGGCTCGGCAACCGCCTGGCGCTCGACGAGCACCTCTCGACCGCCCTCGAGCGCCGTGCGCGCGCGGATGTCGACCCGACGCCGTCGCTCGGGGTCCTCTTCGTCGACATCGACCTGTTCAAGCGCGTCAACGACGCGTTCGGGCACCAGGTCGGTGACGGCCTGCTCGTCGACGTCGCACGCCGGATCACCGGCGTGCTCGGGCCCCACGTGTTCCGCACCGGCGGCGACGAGTTCGTCGCGGTGATCGACGACTGCACGCGCGACGACGCCGTCGCCGCGGCCACCGGGGTCATCGACGCCCTCGGCCATCCGCTCGACGTCGACGGGCACGAGCTCGCCGCGTCGGTCAGCATCGGCCTGGCCTGCTCGGCCGACGTCGGCGAGCGGCCGACCGAGGACTCGATGCTGCGTGCCGCGGACCTTGCGCTGTACCGCGCCAAGGAGCTCGGTCGGGCGCAGTGGACCGTCTACGACGCCGCACTCCAGGACCGCGCCGCGCACCGTCGCCGGCTCCACCAGGGCCTCGAGCACGCCGCGGCACGGGGCGAGCTCCACCGCCGCTACGACCCGGTGGTCGACCTGCAGCACGGCCGGGTCGTCGGGGTGACCACCTCGGCGTGGTGGGACGCCGCCGAGTACGGCCTGATGCGCCCCGACCAGGTCGAGGAGGTGGCGCTCGACGGCGGTCTGGTCGAGAGCGTCGTGACCACGCTGTTCGACGACATGGCCAGGATCCTCATCCTGCCCGCGGACCACCCCGCCGGGCGGCTCTGGGTCGGCACGCGGTTGCGACGCGACGAGCTCATCCACCCGTCGGTCGCCGAGGCGCTGCTCACGATCGTGCGCCGCGCCGGCACCGACGCCGGGCGACTGCACATCGACGTCACCGAGGAGACGGTGGTCGACGACGCGGCGCTCGAGGCCGTCAGCGGTCTGCGCCACCTGGGCGTGTCGGTCACCGTCGACCGCTTCGGCCACGGACCGTCGTCGCTGCTGCGCATGGACCACTACCCGGCTGCGGGGATCCGCATCGACGCGTCGTTCGTGCACGGCCTGGCGCGCCGCCGCGACGACACGGTCGTGGTGCGAACCATCGCCCAGCTCGGCGCGGACCTCGGCCTGGAGCTGTCCGCCGACGGCATCGACGAGGAGCTCCAGGCGAGCCTGCTGGCGGACCTCGGGTTCCGCACCGGGCGGGGCCGGCTCTTCGGCGAGTCGCTCGGCTGGGACGAGCTGGTCGCCCTGATCGAACGCAGCCCCTCGCAGCCCAGCACGTCGGGGGCCTGGTGATGGACCGCTCCTCCGTCGCCCGTCTGCGCCACCAGGCGGCGCAGCACCCGCTCCGCATGTACGGGCTGCTCGCCGTCGCCGTGGCCGCCCTGGCGGGACTCGTCTCGTTGAGCGTGAGCCTCGGTGCCGACGGCGGCGTCGACGAACGCCTCGTGCGCATGGCCGGCGCCGGCACGGTCGGGCTGGCCGCGCTCGCCGCGACCGTCGCCGTCATCACGAACCGTCGTCGCTCCCTCGCGCAGATGAGCCTGCACACGGTCGCCCTGGTGCTCGGCCTGACCTTCTGGGCGATCGGCGCGGGCCTGTGGTTCGTGCGACTCGCCGTCGACGAGGGCCAGGTCTCGGCCGCACGCGGCGGGGTCGCGGACCACGTCTACCTGCTCTCGGGTGTGCTGCTGATCGTGTTCGTGTTCAGCCATCCCAGCCTGGGCACCGTCAAGCGCCGCCTGCGCGCTGCGGTGGACGCCACCATCGTCGCCGTGTCGCTGTCGGTGCTGACCTGGTTGCTGGCCGGTCGCGCCCTGCTCGCCGCCACCGACGAGCCGTGGAGCACGGCGAGCGCCTACCTGCTGCCCACCACCGACGTGATCGTGCTCTTCATGCTGCTCGGCGCGCTGTCGCTCACCAGCGACCTACCGGTGCGCAGCAACGTGGCCATCCTCGCCGCCGCCGGCATGACGTGCGCGTTGTTCGGCGACGTGCTCGGCCTGATCGACCGGGCGCACGGCGGCCCGCCCCTGCTCATCGCGTTCGGCGCGATGCTGCTGGTCGCCAGCCTGGCGCTCATCGCCGGCGCCGCACTCGTGTCGCGCGGCCACGAGTTCTCCACCGCGCCGGTCACGTCGCGTGTCCACCTGCGCGGCCTGCTCGCCGCGGCCCCCGTCCTGACCGCCATCATCGCGACCGCGGCCGTGCTGGCCGACGCGGCGCTCACCGGTCGGTCCGACGCGACCGCCGCCCTGGTGCTGACCGTGGTCATCTGCGCGGTGCTCGTACGCCAGTCGCTGACCCTGTCCGACAACCGGGAGCTCGCCGACTCCCTGCAGCACACCATCGACGAGCTCGAGCTGCAGGCCACCCACGACGTGCTCACGGGCCTGCCCAACCGCTCCGGGCTGGTCGCCCGCATCGACGACGCGGTGACGGACGCCGACGCGCAGCGACGGCGTGCTGCGCTGCTGTTCCTCGACGTCGACCACCTCAAGTCGGTCAACGACACGCTCGGGCACCGCGCCGGCGACGTCCTGATCTGCTCGGTGGCCGAACGCATCGCCGCCCGCGTCGGGGCGCGGGTGACCCGCTTCGGCGGCGACGAGTTCGTCGTCCTGCTCGACGACCTCCAGGGCGCCGAGCAGGCGGCTGCGGTGGGGCGACGTCTGGTCGAGGACATCGGACGTCCGGTGATGGTCGAGGGCCACCAGCTCCGACTCACCGCGAGCGTCGGGGTCGCCGAGGCGGACCCGGACGCCGACGCCGAGGAGCTCCTGCGGCGGGCGGACGTCGCGCTCTACCGCGCCAAGGCACTGGGTCGCGCGTGCGTGGTCACCTACCGCCACACCGAGGAGGACGACGGCCGGTTCCGACCGGACCTCGAGCCCGAATTGCGCCGTGCGGTCGCCCGCGACGAGTTCGTGCTGCACTACCAGCCGATCGTCGGGCTCGCCACGGGTGAGGTCACCGGCGTCGAGGCGTTGCTGCGCTGGCGCCATCCCGACCGCGGTCTGCTCAGCCCCGACGCGTTCCTCGAGGAGGCGATCTCGAGCGGGCTGCTCGGGGCGATCGGCGAGCGGTCGCTGCAGCGCGCGTGCGCCGACTTCGCGCACGTCGCGACGCTGCGCGGACCGAACCTGCCGCCGTCGGTCGCGGTGAACCTGTCGTCGAGCGAGCTGAGCGACCGACGGGTCGTCCGGCGCGTCGCAGAGGCGTTGGACGGCTCCGGGCTCGACCCGCGGCAGCTGACCATCGAGATCACCGAGGACGTCATCGTCGACGACACGATCCGCTCGACGATCGACCAGCTCGTGCAGCTCGGCACCGACATCTCGATCGACGACTTCGGCACCGGCAACTCGTCGCTGCGACAGCTCGGCTCGTATCCGGCGCAGAAGCTCAAGATCGACAAGAGCTTCGTGGACCTCGTCGAGCACGACGTCGCCGCCGTCGCCATCATCCGCGCCCTGATCCGACTGGCCGGCCACCTGGGGCTGACCACCGTCGCCGAGGGCGTCGAGTCCGAGCGCCAGGCCGAGCTGCTGGCCGAGCTCGGCTGCAACCGCGCGCAGGGCTGGCGCTACGCCAGGGCGATGCCGCTCGACGACCTGCTCGAGTGGTGCGCGACCTACCGGCCGGTGGTGCGCGACACGGGCGCGGCGAGCCGGTCGAGCACGTCGTCCGCCTCGCCCATGATGCGCCCCAACAGCTCGGCGACCGTCGGCAGGTCGTCGATCGCGCCCACCACCTGACCGGTCGGCAGGATCCCCACCTCGGCGTCGCCGTCGACGACCGAGGCCTTGGTCATCATCGGGGCGTTGGCCGCCAGCGCGACCTGGGCCCACGTGAGCTCCTGGTCCTTGCGCATCTGCACGCCGGTGCGGGCCAGGTCCGGCAGCGACACGCCGGCCTGGCGGGCGAAGCGCAGCGCGTTGTTCGCGGCGCGCGGGAAGCGCAGGACACCGGGCGACTTCTCCATCGCGTCGATCATCGCCGTGCGGATCACCCGCTGGGGCGCGCCGTCGATCGCAGAGGTGACGACCGTGCCGGTGAGCGGGGTGTCCAGGTAGATCGACGTGATGTTGTCGGGGACCTGCGACTCCGCCGTGAGCAGGAACCGGGTGCCCATGGCGATGCCGTCGGCGCCGTAGGCCAACGCAGCGACCAGGCCCCGGCCGTCGAAGAAGCCGCCGGCACCGAGCACGACCACGTCGCTGCCCGCGACGCCGTCGGCCACCTGGGGCAGCAGCAGCGAGGTGGGGATGGTCCCGGTGTGGCCGCCGCCCTCGCCGCCCTGTGCGATCACGGCGCGCACGCCCATGGCGGCGACCTTCTCCGCGTGGCGCTTGGCCCCCACCGTCACGATCGTGACGACGCCGGCATCGTTCAGCTGCGCGACCTGCTCGGGTCGTGGCGCGGCGGCGAAGCTGGCGACGGGCACCTGCTCGGCGATGATCAGCGCCAGGCGCGCCGCGGCGTCGGGCTGGTTCGGCAGCAGGTTGACGCCGAAGGGCTTGTCGGTGCGCGACTTCACCTTGGCGATCGCGGCACGCAGCTCGTCGAGGGTCATGGTGGCGCTCGCCAGGATGCCGAGGCCGCCGGCCGACGACGTGGCCGCCGTCAGCTGGGCGCCGGACACCCACCCCATGCCGGTCTGCACGATCGGCAGCTCGACGCCGAACAGCTCACACGCCCGGGTCGACAGCGCGGCGTGGTGCTCGCTCCCGCCAGCCGCCTCGCTCACGCGGGCACCTCGGCCAGGCGCAGGCCCTTGGGGTCGAGGCGCTGGATCTGCTCGAGCTCGTCGGGCTCGGGCAGGCGCGACTCGGGCACGTCCGCGGGGATCACGAGCTCGAAGCCGGTGGCCTCGACGACCTCGTGGACGGTGACGCCGGGGTGCACCGACGCCAAGCGCATGCGCGCCACCGTCTCGCCCTCGGGCACGGTGAAGTCGAACACGCCGAGGTTGGACACGACCCGGCGGATCTCGTGGAACCGCGACGACACCGGACCGAGCTCGGCGGCGCGGTCGTAGCCGATGCCGCAGACGACGTCGACGGACTCGACGAACACGCGGGGCGAGTGGTTCGGCACCCAGTAGCTGGTCGTGTGGTTGATCGTGTTGCCCGGTGCGCCGCGGAAGCCGAGCAGCTGGCGGCGGGGCTGGTGCCAGTCGCCGATCGCGGCGATGTTCTGGTTGCCGTGGCGGTCGATCTGGGTGGCGCCCATCATCACGTGGCGCTTGCCCTGCCACAGCAGGCCGAACATCTCGCGGTACGGGTTCCAGTGCGCCACGGTGCGCTGCGCCAGGCGGTCCGCCTCGGACAAGCCGATCGGCGCGACGTCGTCGGGCGACTGCGGGTCGACCAGCGTGTAGAAGCCGTCGGTCAGCGCCAGCTCCGGCTCGAACGTGGCGAGCGCCAGGCGGCCGCCGATCAGCGGCAGGTTGCCGATCGGGTTGCAGAGCCGCTCGCCGTCACCGCGGAACGCCTCGGCGATCGCGACGGCGCAGATGTCGGCACGTGTCACATCGGTGCTCATGCCTGCAGCTCCTTCACCTTGGCCTGGTAGCCGGCCTCGTCCAGGTCGAGGAACTCGGCGCGGAACTCGTCCCACGCCTCGTCGGACTTGGCGGTCGCGGCGTAGCGCTTCTGGAACGCCTCGTCGCGGCCGTAGTCGGGCGGGCACTCCGTGAAGTGCGCGCCGTTCGGCGCCTCGATCACGCCGGTGACGTCCATGCGCGAGATCTTGAGGTGCGGCAGGTCCGCGAGCGACGCCAGCTGCTCGGTGTCGACGACCGCCTCGGTGCTGACGAAGGAGCGCTCGGCGGCACGCACGAACAGGTCGTCCATGAACGGGTCCTCGCCCAGCCAGGCGGCGTTGCCGGAGCGGTCCGCACGGTGCTGGTGGACGATCGCGGCGTCGAGCTCGAGCGCCGGCACGGCGACGAGCTCCTCGGCCTCGGACACGCCGTCGACGGCGGTCGGGTAGGGCGAGGTGACGGTGCGCAGGTCCGGCATCATCGTGAGCACGTCAGAGCCCAGCCCGGCGCGGGTCGGCAGGAACGGGACCCGCCACGCTGCGGCCTGCAGGCCGAGCAGCAGCATGCCCTCGTCCCACTCGGCGGCCTGGATGGAGCCGGACTGGCGGGCGGCCTGGTAGTGCGGCTCGAGGGGGATCGAGTCGAGCGACACGAAGCCCGACACGACCTTGGCGACCTTGCCCGCACGGCACAGCAGGCCGACGTCGGGGCCGCCGTAGCTGACGATCGTCAGGTCGGTGAGGTCGGAGCGCAGGATGGCCCGGACGAGCGACATGGGCTTGCGCCGGCTGCCCCATCCGCCGATCCCGATCGTCATGCCCGAGCGCAGCTCGGCGACGACCTCCTCCTCCGTGCATCGCTTGTCCGCTCCCGGCACCAGGTCCCCTCTCGGCCGTCGCGCGGGTGGTCGCGCGGTACATCTGATGGGTCGTCAGATGTGGGAACGGTAGACGGCGACGCCGGGCCCGGTCGAAACCGGACCCGGCGTGGCGGTCATCCTGCGACGGTCGTCGTGGTGGCGTCGGCCTCGTCGGGCGCGCACGCCGCCTGGCCCTTGACCTGCAGTGCCTGGTTCGCCGCCGCGAACTCCTCGGAGCTCAACGACTCCGGTGCAGTGTCGCCGCTGAGGAAGTCGACCGGGTAGCCGGCCTCCTCGGCCTCGACCAGCAGCTGGTCGGCCGCGTCCTCGAAGGCCTGCGCGGTCGTCGGGTCGTCCGGCGACGTCGCGGCGAGGGCTCGCAGCAGCTCGGCGTACAGCGTCACGACCTGCTCCATCTGCGCCTCGTCGGCGGGCGGCGGCGGCGAGGTGAGCAGCGCGTCGGTGATCGCGCACAGGTCGGTGCCCGCCGCGTCGATCGTGGCGGAGAACTCGTCGATCGCCGCCGTGTACTCCTCGGCCGACAGCGTCGTGGTCGGCTCCGTGGTCTCGGCGGCGGCCTCGGTGGTCGTCGTGTCGTCGCCGTCGTCGTCACCGTCGCTGCAGCCCATGGCGAGCAGCGCGACCGCCACCAGCGCCATCGCTCCGATCGTGCGTCGCGTCCTCATCGTCGTTCCCCTCTCGTCCGCACCCCGTGGCCGGACAGCAGTCCGGCACGCTATCCGGTCGCGCCGCGACGGCCACCGTCGGTCGGCCGGTCGGCCCAGAACGCGCTCAGACGCCGTGAGGAGGAGGACCGGGCGTCTACTTCGAGAACTTGGCGTCGGACTTGTCGACGAAGGCGTCGCGAGCCTCGTCCGACACGCCCGACAGGTTGAGCTCGTAGGTGAAGCCCTGCTCGTAGCGGTAGCTGCGGTGCACGTCGACCGGATCGATCCCGTTGAGGGACTCCTTGGCCCGGCGGATCACGTAGCGGCTCTTGGTGCAGATCTTCTCGGCGATCTCCATGGCCGCGGCACGCAGCTCGTCGCGGGGCACCACACGACTGACCGATCCCCAGGCCTCGAGCAGCGACACGTCGATCGGCTCGGCCGTGTAGACCATCTCGCGCATGCGGTGCTGGGGCACCAGGCGGGCCAGGTGCGTCGCCGCGCCGAGCGCACCCTGGTTCACCTCGGGCAACCCGAAGCGGGTGCCCTCGGCGGCGACGATCACGTCCGCGTTGCCGACCAGGCCGACACCGCCACCCAGGCAGAAGTCGTGCACGGCGGCGATGACCGGCACCTCGCACTCGTAGACCGCGGCGAACGCGGCGAAGCAGCCGCGGTTGGCGCCGATCAACGCATCGAAGCCCTCGGTGTTCTGCATCTCCTTGATGTCGACACCGGCGTTGAAGCCCTTGCCCTCGGCCCGCAGCACGAGCGCACCCACCTCGGGGTCACGTCCGGCCTCGGTCACCAGTCGGGCCAGCTCGTACCACCCGGCGACCGTCAGGGCGTTCACCGGTGGGTTCTCCATCACGACCTCGGCGATGCCGTCGGCCGTCGTCACGGTGATGCCCATGGTTGCTGTCCTCTCCGAACGCGGACCCCGCGGCGCCGCGGAGCTGACGGGTCGTCAGGCGCCGACGGTACCGGCTCGGTGCACGAGGCGCAGAACCGGACCATCCATCACGCAGCCGGTCGCTCGAGCGCCAGGTCCGCCAGCGCGGCGAGCAGGACCGGGTCGTCCAGGTACGACGAGTGGCCGCGGCGCGACGTGGGCAGGCGCCGGGCGAGCGGCACCGGATCGGGCCCGTGCACCAGTCCCGCCCTGGCCACCCACCCGATCGGATCCCGTCGGGCGGTCGCGGCCCACAGGTCCGCGCCGTCGTGCAGCCCCAGGGCCTCGAGCGATCCGACCCCGAGCCCGGGCGCGCCGAGCAGGACCAGCTCGTCCGGTGCGGCGCCGAGCGCGCTCGCACGGGACCCCACGACCGCGCCGTAGCTGTGACCGACGAACACGACACGCTCCGCCCCGTCCGCGCGCCAGGTCGCCACGTCGGCGGCCAGGCGACGGGCACCCTCGGCCGCAGGCGCCCGATCGACACCGGCGATGACGTGGTCCGGAGGGTCGTAACCCAGCCAGGGGACCACGACCACGTGGGCCTGCGCCCCCTCACCCCAGCGGGTGGAGCGCTCGGCGACCACGGCGAGCTCCTCCCAGAGCCGCTCGGCGTCGGACGCGAGCTCCGGGGCGTCGGCGGCGGTCGTCCCGACGCCCGGCACGAGCACGACGGTGACCGCACCCGAGGTCCCGGGCGGACCCGGTCCAGCCTGCGCCGTGGTGCGCCCCACCCAGGCCCCGGGACCGTGGGCCGCCGTGGTCTGCGACGTCGTGGCGACGGGGCCGAGCGAGGCGCGCCGCTGCTGGTCGGCCTGGCGCTGCAACGCGAGCGCCATGGCCTCGACCCCGACTGCGCAGCGCGGCAGCTGGACGAGCAGGGGTGCGTGCAGCGTCGACCACCAGCGGTCCGCCGACGGTCCCCGCCACGCCGCGCGCCCGACACGTGCGAGCCGCGCAGCGGCCGCGTCGAGCCGCGCCACCAGCGCGCGGCACGGCGGCACCAGCGCTTCGAGCTCAACCGGATCGCATCCCAGCTCCATCGGCGGCGACGCTAGGCAGCGCGGTGTCGGTCGTCAGCGGGGCGCACGTCCCGGTATCGTCCGCGGCCATGACCGCCCAACCGCTGCCGGACGTCCTGAGCTACGAGGGCAAGGTCGTCCTGGTGACCGGCGGGACCAAGGGCATCGGACGGATCATGGTGCAGCGGTTCCTCGACTGGGGCGCCCAAGTGATGACGTGCGGGCGCACCGAGCCCGATGACCTGCCGGCCGTCGGCGGCCGGCCCGCCGGCTTCACCGCTGCCGACGTGCGCGACCCCGACCAGGCGGCTGCGCTCGTCGACGCCACGGTGGACCGCTTCGGCGGACTCGACCTGGTCGTCAACAACGCCGGCGGCGCACCCCCCGCCGAGGCGGCGACGGCCTCGCCCCGGTTCAGCGAGTCGATCATCCGCCTGAACCTGCTCGCCCCGCTGCACGTCGCGCAGCGCGCCAACCACCACATGCAGCAGCGTCCCGACGGCACGGACCCCGGGGTCATCGTGAACATCGCGTCGGTGTCCGCCGTGCGCCCCTCACCCGGCACCGCTGCGTACGGCGCGGCCAAGGCCGGTCTGCTCAGCCTCACCCAGTCGCTCGCCGTCGAGTGGGCCCCGAAGGTGCGGGTGACCGGCATCGTCGCGGGCCTGATCCAGACCGAGCAGGCGCATCTGCACTACGGCGACGACGACGCCATCGGTCGGGTGGCGGCCACGGTGCCGGCCGGCCGGCTCGGCACCCCCGAGGACCTGGCGCAGGCGTGCCGTTGGCTCGGCTCGCCGTTGTCGTCGTACGTCAGCGGCACGTCGATCTGGCTGCACGGCGGCGGGGAACGGCCCGCGTTCCTGGACGCGGTCGACGGCGACTGAACCGGGCCTGGGTCCCCCGCTGCACGGGGGACGCTCCGTACGCTGGGACGATCGCCCCGACACCGCATCGGTCACGCCCATCTCCGCGCCGCGCGCTCGCGGCGTGCTGCGCCGTCGCGGCGGTCGTGCTGGTCGGCGGGTGCTCCGGGCTTCTCGACACCGACGACGTCGATGCCGTCGTGCAGATCGAGGCCGACGACCAGGCCCAGGTGCTGCGCACCCGACAGGAGCTGCTCGCCAGCGCGAACACCTGGGGCGGCACCCGGGTCGGCGAGCAGACGGTGGCGGCGGACGAGACCGCGCTCGAGTTCACCCTGCCCGGCGAGAACCTCGAGATCGCGCTCGGCGCCATCGGCCAGCTCGATGCCCGGGTGGTCGCCACGACGATCGACGTCGACGCCGAGCAGCTCGACCGTGCGCCCCCGACGACCGCCGAGGGCGACCCGCCGCCCGAGCCGGCCGACACCCAGGTGCGCCTGCGGGTCGAGGTGACCGAGGCGCAACCGGCCGGTGCCGGTGCGTTCCTTCAACTCGTGATGGCGGTGTTCAGCATCGTCGGCATCGTCGCGACGATCGGGTGGATCGTCGGATGGTGGCGCCGGCGCGGCGACCGGACGGTGCCCCCGAGGCGCAACATCGACCGCGTCGACCTGCGCGACGACCCGCCGACCCAGGAGACCCCCCGGGTGCCGCCCCAGTGGTGAGCGCTCGCCCCGTGCACTGAGCCCCGCCCTGCGAACGGGGCCGAAAAATGTCGAACGGGGAGCGGTGACGTGACGTCACCGCTCCCCGGTCGGATGGGGTTTCCCTCTCCTCCCGGGCGGACCCGGGAGCCTCTCCACACACCTCAGGAGGGGCGTTCCCTCAGTTGCGGATTGGCCAAAATCTATCGCGGCCACCTTCCGCACCGCAACCGACGCCCGACACATGTGTCAGTCGGCCGCCGTCTCGACTCCCATGGCGTCCTGACACGGGTGGGCCGCCGACCGACCGTCGAATCATCGTCGGACGTCCCGTCGCCGCCGACCCGTCGCCATAGTGACTGCTATGTTCGATCACGATGACCGCACCCGCACCGCCCGCACGCGACCGTCTCATCGACGCGGGAACCGAGGTCCTCGACGAGCTGCCGCTCGCCAAGGTGATCGCCGGCGCGACCACCGCCCGGATCGCCGAGGCCGCCGGCGTGACCACCGGGTCGTACTTCCACCACTTCGCCACGGCCGCGGAGTTCGCCGACGCGTTGGTCCTGTCGCTGCTCCAGGAGCCCCATGACCTGAGCGAACAGGTCGACGACATGGTGGGCGCGCTCGCCCACCTGGACCTGTACGAGATGCTGCGGGCGTCGCTGATCGAATCCTGGGCGGTCCAGAGCGACGACGAGCGGATGCGTCGGGCACTGCGGCTCCAGTTCGCCATGTGGGCCCACCACGGCCAGGCGCTGTCGCGGCCCCATGGCGACCTGCACACGGTGGCCGACGTGCTGCGCCGCAGCTACGAGGTGCGCGACCAGGACTCGCTGTTCGCCTGGCAGCAGCTGCTGGACGCGACCAACCGGACCTTCGCCGAGCCGTTCACCGCCGAGCGAATCGTCATCGCCTTCACCGCCATGCACGAGGGCCTGCTGGCCCGTCAGCAGGTGGATCCCGACAGCGTCGACGACACGCTGTTCGCCGAGGTCGGGGCCGTGCTGTCGCTGGCGGTCACCGTCCCGACGGGGACCCGGCTGCGGCTGTCGGAGCTCGCCTCGCTCGGCGACCAGTCCGCCCTCTCACCCCAGGCCCGCACCGGTGCACGACGTCGCCGGAGCACCCGCGACCGGGTCACGCGAGCGGCCACCGGCCTCTTCGGTGCCGGCTGGGAGGCCGTGCCGATCAGCGACGTCGCCGACGCCGCAGGCGTGTCCAACCAGACGGTGATCAACCTGTTCCGCAACGTGCGGTCGGTCGCGGCCCACACCTTCGGACGCCACGTGCCGACGCTGGTCGCCGTGGGCGGCGGCGAGGAGGCGGCACCCGTGCCGGCGCTGCGGCGGGTGCTGACCCGACTCGCCGCGATCGCCGCGACGGACCCGGAACCGGCGCGTGCGCTGCTCGAGGAGCGCCTCGTCGCCTCCGTCCGCCACGGCGAACCGGACGAGGACGACATCCGTGCCACGGTGCCGGTCATGGCGGCACTCCTGCCCCACCTGGTCCACCTGGAGCTCCACGACGACGCGCCGCTCGAGGTCGGGGCGACCCTCATCAACACCACGCTGACCATGGCGCTGGGGGGCCCGCACCCGCCCGAGCGCATCGCCGAGATGGTCCTCCGGCTGCTTCCCCGACAGGAGCCCGGGCTAACCTGACGGACCGTCAGATCGACAGCCGGGCCGAACGGGCCGGCCGACACACGAGGTCACACATGGCTGAGGCCCAGACCGAACGGACCAGGGTCCCCGCCGTCGAGGGCTGGTTCACCATGCCCCCCGATGGCACGACCATCCCGGCGGACGGATCCGGCGTCCCGGGCATCTCGCTCGTCGGCACCCGCTGCACCGACAGCGGCACCTACTTCTTCCCGCCGGAACGGGTCATGTCCCGTGCCCCCGGCTTCGCCAGCTCGGAGCTGGTCGACGTGGAGCTGTCGCGGACCGGGACCCTGTGGTCCTACACCGACGCCCAGTACCAGCCCCCGCCGCCCTTCGAGCCGGTGAGCGATCCCTACGAGCCGTACTGCCTGGCCGCGGTCGAGCTGGCCGAGGAGCGCCTCGTGGTGCTCGGCCAGGTCGTCGCCGGGGTCACGGTCGAGGACCTCTCGGTCGGCATGCCGATGGAGCTGGTCGCCGACCTCCTCAGCAGCGACGACGAGCACGACTACGTCGTGTGGAAGTGGCGCCCCGTGGCCGACGGGACGGGAACCGACACGGCTGGATCCAACATGGCTGGATCCAACACGACAGGAGCGCAGTGATGGCAGTCGAACAGGTCGCGGTCCTGGGTGTCGGCATGCACCCGTGGGGCAAGTGGGGACGCAACTTCGTGGAGTACGGCGTCGCCGCCGCCCGCGATGCGCTCACCGACGCCGGCATCGACTGGCGTGACGTCGGCTTCGTCGCCGGCGCCGACACGATGCGCAACGGCTACCCCGGCTACGTCGCGGGTGCCACCTTCGCCCAGGCGCTCGGCTGGACCGGCGTGCCGGTCACCAGCACCTACGGCGCCTGCGCGTCGGGCGCCATGGCGCTCGACGCGGCCCGCCAGCGCATCCTGTCGGGCATGTGCGACGTCGCCCTCGTGGTCGGCGCCGACACCACGCCCAAGGGCTTCCTCAAGCCCAACGCCGGCGAGCGCGGTGACGACCCGGACTGGCTGCGCTTCCGCCTGATGGGCATGACGAACCCCAGCTACTTCGCCATGTGGGCACGTCGCCGCATCGACCTGTACGGGGCGAGCACCGATGACTTCGCGCAGGTGAAGATCAAGAACGCGGCGCACGGGCTCGAGAACCCCTACGCCCGCTACCGCAAGGCCGTCACCGCCGAGGACGTCGCCAAGTCCCCCACCGTGTCCAGCCCGCTGCGCCTGCTCGACATCTGCGCGACCTCCGACGGCGGTGCCGCGATCGTGCTCACGTCGATGGAGTACGCCCGCAAGCACCTGGCCGCCGGCAAGGGCTCGTCCGATCCGCTGGTGCGGGTCGCGGCCGTCTCGACGGTCACGCCGACGTTCCCGAACACCATCCTCGAGATGCCGAACTTCTCGACGGACTCCGCCGCCGGCATCCCGGTGCCGGACCGTGGCTTCAAGCAGGCGATCGGCGACGCCGCCTACGCACAGGCCGGCATCGGCCCCGACGACGTCGACGTCGCCGAGGTCTACGACCTGTCCACCGCCCTCGAGCTCGACTGGTACGAGGACCTGGGCTTCTGCGGTCCGGGCGAGGCCGAGAAGCTGCTGCGCGACGGGGTGACCACGCTCGGCGGACGGCTGCCGGTCAACCTCTCGGGCGGCCTGGCCTGCTTCGGCGAGGCCGTGCCCGCACAGGCCATCGCCCAGGTGTGCGAGCTCACCTGGCAGCTGCGCGGCACCGCGCAGGGCGCGCAGGCCGACGACCCGTCGGTCGGCATCACGGCCAACCAGGGCCTCTTCGGACACGGTTCCTCGGTGATCCTCACGAAATGAGGGTCCGGTGCCGACGGTGGTGGTGGGAACACCACGTCAGTTGACGCGACCAGGGACCGTTCCGATCGGCACTCGCCCGCCGGCCGGAGCGGTCCCGGTGTCGCGTGCCACGATGTCTCGCGTCGACGAGCACCGGGGGACCCATGAGCACCGCTGAGACCGCACGAGCCATCGCCGATCCGGTGAACGACCTCGGCGGTCGCTTCATGCTGGACGGCGCCACCTACGCGCGGGGCGCGGAGCTCGGCTTCAGCGGCATGGACTTCTACTTCCGTGGGCGCGCCGGCGTCCTGGGCGAGGTCGACGCGGCGACGGTCACCGCCGAGCTGGGCTTCTTCGAGCCGGCGACGGTCGCCGCCAACTGGGACCCCGCTCGGGGGGTCATGGGCGCGCACGACGCTGCCGCGGCCTTCATGGCGTGCGGGCACGGCTGGGGACGTGCGCACCTCGACGAGCAGCTCGCGGCCTCGCCGCTGGCCGACCTGGTGCAGCGAATCGCCGACGGCACGGCCGGGGACGACACGGCGATCGACGACAGCGCCGCCGGCGCGGACATGCCGGCGCTGTTCGCCGCCTGGCGCGACGCGCCGTGGCCGACGGACCCGCCGGCTCGGGCGGTGCACGCGATCCACCTGCTGCGCGAGCTGCGCGGCGGCCTGCACGTCCGGGCGGTGCGCGAGGCCGGCATCGACCCCCACGCCGCCGTCGTGGTCAAGGCCGGCACCGGCACCGCCGAGTTCTTCGGCTGGGCGGCGCCGCACCCCGACCCCGAGGCGTGCCGCGCCGCGTGGCAGGCCGCCGAGTCGACGACCAACGACCTCGTCGCCCGAACGCTGGACGTGCTCGACGAGACCGAGCAGGCGACCCTGGTCCGCCTGCTCACGGGTGCTGCGTGACCGACGTCGTCATCGAGGTCACCAACACGCTGTCCATCGACTTCACCACCGGCATCCAGCGGGTGGTGCGGGAGGTCGTGCGCGGGCTCGAGGGACCCGCCGGCGACGGTCTGACCGTCGTGCCCGTCGTGACCCCCGCGGTCGGCGCCGACTTCCGGGGCCTGACCGACGAGGAGCTCGCCCGGCTCCGCTCGCACCCCGCCGGTGGTCGTGCCGGCCGCCGTGCCGACGACTTCGGTCGCCTGTCGCCGCTCGTGCGCCGGGTCGGCGACCTGCCGGTCACCCTGCGCGCCCGCGCGTTCGTGGCCTCGTCGCTGCGGCGTCGTCGCGAGGTGCTGCCGGCGCACCGAGAGCTCGACCTCGGTCCGGTGTCGGCCGGGGCGCTGGCACCGGGCTCGGTGTTCCTCGACGTCGAGGGCTCCTGGTACGACCCCACGCCGCGCTCGACCCTGCTGCCCGAGCTGCGCCGTGCCGGCGTGCACCCCGTGCCGCTGGTCCACGACGTCATGCCGTTGCGCTTCCCGCAGTGGTTCACCCGCCAGCACGCCGACGTGTTCCGCAGCTGGATCACGGCGCAGCTGACCCATGCCGAGGTGCTGCTCGCCAACTCGCACTGCACGGCGGCGGACCTGCGGTCGGTCGCCGGTGACCTCGGGCTCGACGGCGACGCGCTCGACGTCCGGGTCGTCCCCCTCGGCGCCGACTTCCCCGTCGATGCCCCGCGCCCCGTCGACGTCGCCGACCGCCTGGGCCGCTACGTGCTCGTCGTCGGCACCCTCGAGCCGCGCAAGAACCAGCAGGTGGTGCTCGACGCGGTCGAGCAGCTCTGGGCGGACCATCCGGACCTCGGCCTGGTGCTCGTCGGCAAGGAGGGATGGATGGTCGACGCGCTGGTCCAGCGGGTGCGGCTCCACCCCCGCCTCGACGATCGGCTGTTCTGGTTGGGCGGCGTCGACGACGCCGAGCTCACCTGGCTCTACGACCACGCGTTCCTCACGGTCGCGCCGTCGATCTACGAGGGGCTCGGGGTCCCGGTCATGGAGGCGCTGCACAGCGGGTGCCCGACCATCTCGTCGACCGGCGGCGCGCTGCCCGAGGCCGGCGACGGCCTCACCGAGCTGTTCGACCCCACCGACACCGATGCGCTCGTCGCCCTGCTGCGCCGCCACCTCGACGACGAGGCCCACCACGCCGACCGACGGGCCGCCGCAGCGAGCTACCGCCCGCCCAGCTGGGCCGCGACGGCCGACGCCGTCGCCGCCGTCGTGCGCGAGCTCGGCGACACGTGACCACCCTGGCGGGGACCTGCGCCCACGCTGCGGGGTCCCTGCACCCACCCCTGCGGGACCCTGCACCCACCCCTGCGGGGACCGCAGCGCCGGCCTCGTGGACCACTAGTGTCGGACCGCTTCCAGGCTGGCCACCATGACGACGACTGACGACCCTCGCGGACCCGCGACCCCCACCACGACACCGGGCGCCCGGTCCGACCGTGCGAGCGGCGACCTGATCGCCCCGCCCGTCGACCGGGTGCTCCTGGCGCTGACCGTCGTCGCGACGATCGCCGGCGTCGTCCTGCGGTTCCTGCCCCGCACCGGCATGTGGCTCGACGAGGCGTTGACGGCCAACATCGCCGGGCTGCCCCTCGGTGAGATCGGCGACGCACTGCGCGTCGACGGGCACCCGCCGCTCTACTACGTGCTGGCGAACCTCTGGATGGAGCTCGGCGGCGACGGCGACAACTGGATCCGGGCGCTTCCGGCGCTCATCTCGGTGGCGTCGCTGCCACTCGCCTACCTCGCCGGGCGACGACTGGCCTCACGTGTCGGCGCCGGCCCGCTCGGCGTGCAGCGCACGTCGCTGATCGCCCTCTCGCTGATGGCGCTCCTGCCCTACGGCATCCGCTACGCCGGCGAGAACCGCATGTACTCGTTGGCGACCACGCTCGTGCTCGCGGGCTACCTGCTGGTCGACGACCTGCTGTCGGGTCGCACGCAGGGCCGCCGACGCCTCGTCGTCGCGGTCGGCGCCGCGCTGGTGACCGCGGCGCTGCTGTGGAGCCACTACTGGTCCATGTGGTTGCTCGCCGGGCTGGGGCTGCTGACGCTGTGGCGTGCGATCAAGGACCGCGACCCCCAGCAGCGCACGGGCGCCCGTTACCTCGTCGGCGCGCTCGTCGCCGGTGGCCTGCTGTTCCTGCCGTGGGTGCCGACGCTGCTGTTCCAGTCGGCCAACACCGGCACGCCGTGGGGCGAGCGGTTCGGTCCGGCCTCGGTCGTCGTGATCTCGATCGTCGACTTCGCAGGCGCGCGTTGGGGCGCCGCGCAGCTGCTCAGCTACGTGCTCGTCGTGCTGATCGTGCTCGCGACCACGGTCCAGATCGTCGGCCGCTCCACCATGCCGGACCTGCCCGGCGGCGACGATGCCGACCGCAGCACGCCGGACCGCGGCACGCGGCCGGTCCGGGCGACGCACCGCCACCGCCTGGACTCGCTGGTCTTCGACTCGGCGCTCGCCCCCCGGACCCGCAACGAGCTGATCGTCATGGGCCTGACGATGGGCATCGGCTGGGTGACCGCGTTCGCGTCGAACAACACGTTCGCGTCCAGGTACGCCGCGGTCGTCTACCCGTTGTTCGTGCTCTGCGTGGCGGCGGGCCTGGCGCTGCTCCGACAGACCTGGTTGACCTCGCTGCTGCTCACGTCGGTGCTGGTGCTCAGCACGTTCAGCGTGGTTAGCGAGCTGCGCTTCGAGCGCAGCCAGACCGAACCGATCGCCACCGACATCCGGGACGACCTGGCGGCCAACGACGTGGGGTCGGCCGTCGTGATCGCCTGTCCCGACCAGCTCGGTGTGGCGTTGCAGCGACAGCTCGACCAGCAGGTCGGCGACCGGATCGGCGAGCCCCTCGAGGTCATCCCGTATCCGAACGCCGGCGACCCGCGCTTCGTCGACTGGGTCGACTACGGCGAGCGCAACGAGGGCTCGGATCCGACCGAGTTCGTGACCCGCATCGCGGAGCGGGTGCCCACCGACGCCACGATCTACCTGGTCTCGAGCCCGAGCTACCGCACCTTCGAGGGCAAGTGCGAGCAGCTCGCCACGGCGCTCTCCGCCGACCGTGACGTGGCGCAGCTGGCGTCGCAGGAGCCCGACCTGCACGACGAGACGGCCGACCTGCTGGTCATGCGTCCTCGGGCGTGACCTCGGTCGAGCGGCCCGCGGCCACCGTCGACGGGCTGCGCTGGTCGAACGGGCTCGTCCCGGTGCTCGTGGGGTGGGTGTGGGCGCGTGTGTGCATCGCCGCCGGGTGGGTGTTGTCGGACCTGCTCGACGGGACGCTCGACAACCCCCGGGACGTGATCGGCCCGCACTCGGGGCTGTTCACCTGGGACGGCAACTTCTACCGGGACCTGGCGGTCGGCTGGTACGACGCGGTGCCCGAGGCGGGCGCACGCTTCTTCCCGCTCTACCCGGCCATGGGCCGGGCGCTCGCGCCGGTGTTCGGGGGGCGCGAGGACGTCGCGCTGGTCGTGCTGTCGAACGTCACGGCGTTCGCCGGAGCCTGGGTGCTCTGGCGGCTGGTCGCCGAGGTGATCGACACGTCCTCGGCAGGTCGGGCCGCCTGGATGGTGTCGATCGCACCGGCGGCCTTCGTGCTCGCGTGGGCCTACACCGAGGGCCTTGCGCTGCTGCTGGTGGCGGCCACGCTCCTGGCGCTGCATCGGCGTGCGTTCGCGTGGGCGGGGCTGTTCGCACTCCTGTCGGCCGCGCTGCGACCGGTCGGCGGGCTGCTGCTGGTGCCGATCGTCATCGAGCTGGTGCGCGCCCGGCCGCGCCCGCGGATCCTGCCGGCGGTGGCCGCGGTGGCAGGACCGCTCGTCGGGCTGGTCGCCGCGCTGGGCGTCATCGCGGCGACGACGGGCGACGTGTGGATCCCGATCGAGGCGCAACGGGAGCTGCGCGGCGGCTTCCAGGACCCGATCACCCGGGTGCTCGAGCCGATCGGCGAGATGGTGCGGGGCAACTTCCGCGACGTCTACAACCTGGCCCACATGCTGGTGCTGATCGCCCTGTTCGTCGTGGCGTGGCGTCGGCGACAGCCGCTGTCGTGGCTCGTGTACGCAGGGCTGACGTTGCTGATCACGCTGTCGTCGCAGCAGACCGACTCGCTGGGGCGTTACGCGCTCGTCGTCGTGCCGTTCGTCGTCGCGCTGGCGCAGTGGGCCGAGGACCGCTGGCGCCAGGCCGCGGTCGCCATGGTCAGCTCCGTCGGCCTGGTCTGGCTGACCAGCGAGGCGCTGCTCGGCCGCATGGTCCCCTGAGTGTCGCCCGCCCCCCGATCAGCGCGCAGCCGCGCGGTCAGCGCCGAGCCGCACGGTCAGCGCCGGTGGGCGACCGCCCAGGTGCCCCACCCGCAGCGTGAGGCGACCACGTCGTAGCCGTCGCCCATGGCGTCGGCGACCGTTTCTGCCGACAGATGGATGGGGGTCCGCTCCCCGATCGAGTTCACCCACACCAGTGCGCCCCGATCCGCGAGCACCCTGTCGACCTCGTGGGCGAAGAGCAGCATGTTCACGCACACGACCACACCCACCGACCGTGCGGGCAGCGGCAACCGAGCGGCATCGAGTCGAACCCTGGAGGCGAGCGTGGACGGCAGTCGCGCCAGCATCTCGCCGGCGAGGTCACCGGCGATCACGTGGTCGAAGCGCTCGGCCAGCACCCGGGTCCCCGCCCCGGTACCGGCGCCCAGCTCCACCGCCGGCCCCTCGAGTGCCGCTCCCCCGAACGAGCCTGCGGGCATCCCGCGGTCCAGCGCGTCGGCGAGCACCTCGGATGGCGCCGACCGGGTGGCGGCCCAGTCGGGCGCCCGCTCGTCGAAGAACGAGCCGACCAGTACAGCGAGCTCTGCGTTCCACGCCGACGGGTCGGCAGCGACACGTTCAGTCACCTCCCGCATCGGATGCCCGGTCCCGATGTCCTCGGGCGCCTCCCCGGTCTCTCCGACGACAGGTGGCAGATGCTCCACGCTCATGTGATGACCTCTCGGCGGTGGGGGGCAGGTGTGCGCCAGACGGGTTGATCAACCGATCGTGGTGGCGCCTCGCATGTAGGGCTGCAGCAGCTCGGGCACCGCGATGGTGCCGTCGGACTGGCGGTAGGTCTCGACGATCGCCGCCCACACCCGCGGCACAGCCAGCGCCGAGCCGTTGAGGGTGTGGAGGATCTCGGTGCCCTTGCCGCCCTCGGGCTTGTAGCGCAGGTTGGCGCGGCGGGCCTGGTAGTCGGCGAACCACGACACCGAGCTGACCTCGAGCCACCGGTCGACGCCCGGTGCGTACACCTCGATGTCGAAGGTGCGCGCTGCGCTGCCACCGATGTCGCCGGCACACAGGTCCAGGATCCGGTAGGCGAGGCCGAGGTCGCGGATCGTGCCCTCGGCGCGGGCGAGGATCTCGGCGTGCAGGTCCGGGGCCTGCTCCGGGGTGGCGTACGCGAGGATCTCGACCTTGTCGAACTCGTGCACCCGCAGCAGGCCGCGGGTGTCCTTGCCGGCCGAGCCCGCCTCACGACGGAAGCAGCTGGTGTGCGCGCAGAACCGCTTGGGCAGCTCGGCCGCGGGGATGATCTCGTCGCGGCAGATCGAGGTGAGCGGGACCTCGGCGGTGGGGATCGCCCACAGGTCGTCGCGCTCGATCTGGTAGGCCTCGTCGACGAACTTGGGCAGGTGCCCGGTCGAGATCATCGTGTCGGTGCGCACCAGGGTGGGCGGTCGGACCTCCTCGTAGAGGTCGACGTTGCGGTCGATCGCCAGCTGGCAGAGGGCGCGCACCAGGGCGGCCCCGGCGCCGCGGTACATGACGAACATCGAACCGGACATCCGCACCGCACGCTCGACGTCGAGGATGCCCAGCTCCTCGCCGACGACCCAGTGCTCGACGCGCTGGTGCTCGCCGTACGCAGCGGGGTCGAACTGCTCGACACGCAGCACGACGTTGTCGTCCTCACTGGCGCCGTCGGGGCAGTCCTCGGCCGGCAGGTTGGGGATGCGCAGGAGCAGGTCACGGACCTGCTCCTGGAGCTCCTCGGCGCGTGCGTCGAGCGCCTTCTCCTCGGCGCCGAGCATGCGGCTCTGCTCCTGCAGCTCGGTCGCCTCGTCCTTGCGCTGCTCGCGGAAGAGCTTGCCGACCTCGTTGGAGATCACACGGATCTCCGCTCGAAGCGAGTCGCGTGTGGCGGACAGGCTGCGCAGCTCCGCATCGAGCGCATGCACGGTGTCGACCACCGCCGTGTCCTCACCGCGGCGGGCGAGACCGGCTCGCACCGTGTCGGGATCGGTGCGGATCAGACGCACATCAAGCATGCGCCGAACCTAGTGGCCGTGCGGTGTGCACCCGAACCCGGTTGCGTGCAGGTCGCGGTCGGTTGGTGGGCGCCGGGCGGAGCTGCGAACCTCGGTCCGTGATCGTGATCTTCGACCTGGACGGCACGGTGTGGGACTCCGAGGAGGGGATCGTCGCGTCGCTGCAGCACACCTTCGAGTGCTTCGACCTGGCGGTGCCCGACCGGGCGACGCTGACGGCCAACCTGGGCCCACCGCTGCAGATCATGCTCGCCGAGCTGGGCATCCCCGCTGACCTCGTCGACGAGGCGACGCTGCGGTACCGGGAGCGCTACGTCGAGCGGGGCGTGTACGAAGCGTGCCTGTACCCCGGGATCGTCGAGACGCTCCAGGCGCTGCGCGGCGCCGGGCACCGACTGGCGACCGCCACGTCGAAGGGCGAGGGTCCCACGAACCAGATGATCGAGCACTTCGACTTGGCGGAGCACTTCGAGGTGGTCGGTGCGGCGTCGATGGACAGCTCCGCCATCACGAAAGAAGCGGTGCTGGCGCGCACGCTGCTGGCGCTCGGAGATCCAGCCCCCGCCGGCTGCTGGATGGTCGGCGACCGCAGCTACGACGTCACCGGTGCCGCGCTCCACGGGATCTCGTGCGTGGGCGTGCTCTGGGGCTATGGCACCGAGGACGAGCTGCGTGATGCGGGGGCCGCCCACCTGGTCGAGCGGCCGTCAGAGCTCCTGCCCATCGTGGGCTGAGCGACCCCACGTACTAGCAGCGCGGAGCGCTCGCCGGTTCAGTTGGCGAAGGCGGCGAAGAAGCAATCCCAGTCGATGCGATCGCCCATCCAGCCGCTGCCGGCGCCATCGACCGCGATGTCGAGGCCGTCACGTCGGTGGCGGTCGACCAGCTCGGCGACGCTGCCCTGGATGGGCGGCGCGCTCTCGGCGACCGTCGCGCCGCCGGGCCGCTGGAACCTCGGCTCGGCGGCCGATCCGGTGAGGGTCCACCCACGGCGGTGGATCGCCCCGTGGTGCGCCGGGCACAAGGCGATCAGGTTGTCCAGGTCGGTGCGGCCACCGTGCTCCCAGAACACGATGTGGTGCACGTTGAGCCGGTGTCGGCGGGTACAGCCGGGGAACCGGCAGCACCCGCCGTCGCGACGCATGACCGCTCGTCGGAGTGCCGCGGTGGGGTGGCGCCGGTGTCGGCCCAGGTCGAGCGTGAACGACGGCTCGACCATGCCGCTGAGCAGCCGCAGGGGCGACCACGCCCCGGGCGCCGGGGCCGCACCCAACGCCAGCTCCGCCAACGGGACGTCGAGCACGACGCGGCTCCCGGCGTCACCGAGGAGCGCTTCCACGGCCGCTGCACTGAGCAGCGTGCCGCGCCCGGTTCGGTAGGGCCATCGGGGGTCGGTCACGTGCCCGTCGGCCCGCTCCGGCACCGCGGCCGGGGCCGTCGCAGCGGCCGAGGGTGTCACGGGTGCGTGGACGTGCACGACGATCTCGGGCTGGGTCGCCAGCGTCGCCTCGGTGCTGCGTCCCGCGGCCACCGCATCCAGGAGGGCATCCAGTCGCCGGCACTCGATGTCGGCCAAATGCTCGTCCTCGGCCGCCTCGGTGACCAGGAAGCCCTCGATGGTCGAGCGGAACCCCTCGGCATCGGCACCCCCGGGGATCCGCAGCCGCACGATCAGCTCGCCCGTGCTGGCGTCGGTGGACCACTGCAACGACCGGCGCTCGACCGAGCGCTCCTCGCCTTCACGGAGGGCGGCCTCGGCGTCGTCCAGGTCCTGGCAGCGGCGCAGCGCCGAACAGGCCCGCTCCAGCTGGGCGGCGGTCGCCGCCTGCGCCAGGTGGACGAACCCTTCCTCGATGGCGGGGTGCGCCACGCGGGTGATCGCCCGCACCTTCGAGTAGGAGAGCCGGCCAGCCGCGAACTCGGCGCGCACCACCGGCAGCTCCCGCAGCCGACGGGCCACCCGCACCTGTTCGCGGGCGGCGACCATGCCCACCCCGCAGCGCCAGTTCAGCCAGTGGGCGCACGACAGCGCCTCCCACGACGACCAGCCGCGGCGGGCGTCGTACTCGCCGACCATGAGCAGGAACGAGCAGGTCGCCGCCGCCAGGTGCCCCGCCAGGCCACGCATCTCCTCCTCGAGTCGTTCCGTCGGCATGGCCGACACCTCGCCCGTGCCGGCGAGCACCACGCTGCCCACCACGCCCGGCATGCCGGCGTCCGTCCCGACCGACTCCTCCGTCACCGTGTCCATGTCGTCCTCCGATCCCACTGCTCTCCACCCCGGGGACCCTAGGAACCCCCTGTGACAGCGAACCCGGAACCGGGTCCGACGACCCCGTCCGCCACGCAGCCGGTCCACCCGCCCACGCGGCGCGCCGGATGATTCCGCGGAATCATCGGTGCGGTCGCGGATCGCCGCCCCGAGGTCGGGTCCGACGTCGCACACGGCTCCCTCCGCCGCAACGCGCTCGGCGTCGGCGTCGGCGTCGGCCGAGCGATGATTCCGCGGAATCATCGCGTTCCATCGCAGACCACCATCGCCGTCGAGGATCCGCGACTGCACTGACGCCGACAGCATGACCAGCGCGCAGCGGAGCACCAGCACGATCTGCACGGACCGCCAACGCGACCGCCAGCACGGGGCTGCCGGCCAGCACGACCGGACTTCGGGGCGATCGGAGCTCGGCGGTAGGGTCGCCCCGTGGCTCGGCGCACCTCGAACACCAGCGACGCCCCGGCCGTGGTGGTCGAGGACCTGGTGATCCGCTACGGCGACCTCACCGCCGTCGACGGCGTCTCGTTCACCGCCGAGGCGGGTGAGGTGACCGTCGTGCTCGGACCGAACGGTGCCGGCAAGACCTCGACGATCGAGCACCTCGAGGGCTACCGACCGCGGGCCGCCGGCACCACCAGGGTCCTCGGCCTCGACCCGGAGCGGGACCACGCAGCGCTCACGTCGCGGGTCGGCGTCATGCTGCAGCAGGGCGGGATCCCCACCGGGATCCGGCCGCACGAGGTCCTGGCGCAGTACGCCGGCTTCTTCGCCGATCCCCGCGATCCGGTCGAGCTCCTCGAGGCCGTCGGGCTGACGGAACGGAAGCGCACCAACTTCCGCCGGCTCTCGGGAGGTGAGCAGCAGCGGCTGTCGCTGGCGCTGGCGCTCGTGGGTCGTCCTCGGGTCGCGTTCCTCGATGAGCCGACCGCCGGCGTCGACCTGGCGGGTCGCGACATGATCCGCGACGTCATCCGCCAGCTGCGCGCCGACGGGGTCGCGGTCGTGGTGACCACCCACGACCTGGAGGAGGCCGAGCACCTCGCCGACCGGGTCGTGATCATCGACCACGGCAGGGTCGTGGCGCTCGGCAGCCCGGCGGAGCTGAAGGCGTCCGGCGCCGACGACGAGCTCCGCTTCGGAGCACCACCGGGGCTCGACGCCGCAGCGCTCGCCGAGGCGGTCGGCGCAGCGGTGACCGAGCCGACCCCCGGTGAGTACGTCGTCGCCACCGAGCCCACGCCCCAGGCGGTCGCCGCGCTCACGGCATGGCTCGCCGAGCGCGACCTGCCGCTGACCGACCTGCGTGCACGCCGCCAACGACTCGACGACGTGTTCCGCCGCCTGACGCAGGAAGAGGCACCGTGAGCGCGTTCGTCGCCCAGCTGCGCACCGAGCTCGCGCTGTCGTCACGCCAGGGGGAGCAGCTCCTGGTCTCGCTCGGCATCCCGCTGCTGATCCTGGTCTTCTTCTCGTCGGTCGACGTCCTGCCCCTGCCGCCCGGCGTGGACGAACCGATCGACTTCCTGGCGCCGGGCGTCCTGGCGCTCGCGGTGATGTCCACGTCGATGGTGTCGCTCGGCATCGGCACCGGGTTCGAACGCACCTACGGGGTGCTGAAGCGACTCGGCGCGTCGCCGCTCGGGCGGCCCCGTTGGGTGGCCGCCAAGATCTCGACGGTGCTCGTGACCGAGGTGGCGCAGTGGGTGCTGCTCATCGCGGTGGCGGTGGCCCTCGGCTGGTCCCCGCCGGCGTCGGGCTGGGCCGTCGCCGTGCTCGGCGCGGTGCTCGGCACCGCGGCGTTCGGTGGGCTCGGCCTGCTCATGGCCGGCACGCTGCCCGGCCTGGCGACCCTCGCCGGAGCGAACGCGCTGTACCTGGTGCTGCTCCTCACCGGTGGCATGGTCATCCCGCTCGAGGAGCTGCCCGGACCGCTCGCTGCCGTGTCCAAGGCCCTTCCGGCCGCACCGCTGGCCGAGGTGCTCACCGGGTCGCTCATCGAGGGTGGCTCCGTCGGCCCGTGGGCGTGGATCTCGCTGGGCATCTGGGCGATCGCCGCACCCATCGCCGCGGCGATGCTCTTCAGTTGGGAGTGAGCAGAGGCGTTGGGAAGTGAGCCAGCCCCGATTCAGCTGGGTGTGTGCTGCGCCTCGGTGATCTCCTCGGCAGCGACGTCCTCGTCGGCTGCAGCGTCCTCGCTGCTGGGGGGAGCCTCCGTCGGGACCGTTCCGTCCGCCGAGACCAGCTTGCCCCGGTACTTCGACGCGTGGCCCCGGTCCGAGAGGGCCCATCTGAAGAAGATGGCCGCGATGATGCCCCAGAGGTAGAACCCTGCGATCACCTTCATGACGACTCCGGCAAGCTGCTGGTCCTGTTCGACGCTCAGCCCCCACAGTCGGATCGGCGTGTTGTACCCCTGGTACAGGACCTCTTCGGCGGCGGTCAGGAACGCAGCGGGGATCGCAGGGATGATCGACAGCAGGAAGAGCACGACGATCTTCATCGGCGGGCCGACCCGCAGCTCGGGGATCGGGCCGCAGATGCACATCCACACCAGGAGCGACGACGCGACCGCCATCACGTGCACGCTGTAGTGCACCCAGGCGTTGGAGATCGACGTGTTGACGACCCACGCCCAGTGCATCGCCGCGGTCAGGAACAGGTTCACCAGCAGGGCCGGCGCGGGACGCGCCCAGAAGTAGACGAACCGCTTGAACAGCCCCTCGCCGATGATGAGCCGCGCGAGCCACGTGGGTGTCGCCAGCAACATCACCGGTGGGACGACCACCATCAGCAGGGCGTGCTGGAGCATGTGCACCGAGTACAGCCGCTGCTCCGCGATGTCGTGCACCGGCCAGTCGGTCGCGACGTACAGGACGATGACGCCGACCCAGAACCAGACCTTCTGACTCGTCGAGATCGGTCGTTCGCCGGCGGCGACGGCCTTGGGCTGGATGACCTTCGCCGCGTACACGCCGAGTGCGACGAGCGCACCGACCAGGAGCCACACCTCGATGCGTGGCTCCCAGGGCGGGACGGCTGCGGCGATCACGAGCGGGGCCGTGTCAGCTCGGGGGGCAGTCGCCGGGCATCTGCGAGGTCTCGCAGAACGGGGCCGGCGGCGCCGGGGGCGGGTCGTTGAAGTTCGTGACGCCCGAGTCCGTCCAGAAGTTCATCGCCGACAGCGCCACCACGTAGACCGCGATGGCGATCAGCATGCCGGCGTAGAAGGTCCGCTTGAGGATCGCCGGGTCCCACTTGAGGTGCATGAACCACAGGGCGACCAGGAAGAACTTGACCACCATGAGGAACAGCAGGACCGGCACGGCGATGTTGCGTGCGTCCTCGGGCCACCACTCGGTGGACACCTCGAGTGCGGTGAGCACGACGAGGATGACGAAGATCTGGAAGTACTGACGGTCGGTCGGACCGTGGTCGTGGTGCTCGCCCGGATGGACCGGGGAGTCGTCGTCGACCTCGGTGATGTCGGTGCTCACGACTCTCTCCTCATGGGATCAGGTAGACGACGGTGAAGATCAGGACCCAGACGATGTCGACGAAGTGCCAGTACAGGCCCACCACCTCGACCGCCTCGGCGTGCATCTTGCGCCGGAAGGACAGCGCCACCACGGACAGCAGCATGATCACGCCGACGAGCACGTGCACGCCGTGCAGTCCGGTCAGCGCGAAGAACGCCGACGACGCCACGTTGGTGGTGAAGCCCAGGCCGTCGTCGACCACGAAGACCGTGAACTCGTAGGCCTGGCCGCCCAGGAACAGGCCGCCGAGCACGGCGGTGGCGACAAGCCAGAGCCGCATGCGGACCAGGTCGCCGCGGATGATCGCGTTGACCGACAGCACCATCGTGAGCGAGCTCATCAGCAGGATGAACGACGTCATCGACGTGAAGGGGATGTCGAAGTACTCCGACGGAATCTTGTCCGACCCCGCCAGGCCGGCGATCTCCGCCGGGCGGTTCTTGTACAGCAGGTACGTCGAGATCATGCCGCCGAACAGCAGGCAGTCCGACGCGAGGTAGACCCACATCGCCAGCTTCTCGTTGGAGATGCCGGTCGACGTGACGTGGGTGTCGTCGGGGAACTCGACGTCCTCGAGCTCCTCGTACATCAGGTCACCCAACGGGGGCCTCCTCGGTCGTGGCGGGCGCCGCGTTGGTGTCGTCCGCAGCGTCGGCGTCGTCGGTCGTGTCGCCGTCGGTCGAATCGGCGGCGTCGAGCTCGGCGGTCGCAGCGGCCGGGTCGTCGTCGTGGTGGTCGTGGTCGTCGTCGTGGTGACCGGCGTCGGGATCCGTCGACGGCTCCATGACCCAGCCCCACACGGCGGCGATGATCAGCACCGCGCCGGGCAGTGCCCACCAGAGGTTGAAGATGAGGCCGTAGCCGACCAGCGGGAAGCCGACGGCCATCACCAGCGGCCAGTACGACGGCGACGGCAGGTGGACACCGGTGGCGTCACCCTTCTGAGTGACGTCCGCGGTCTCGGCGATGCGAACCAGCCGGCCGTTCTCGTCGTGGCCGTACTTGCGGTGCCAGAACTCGTCGAACTCCTCGACCACCGGCACCTCGTCGAAGTTGTGCTCCGGCGCGGGCGACGGGATCATCCACTCGAGGCTGCGAGCGTCCCACGGGTCGGGGCCCGGATCCACGGGGTGCTTGCGGTGCTTGCGATAGCTGGCGACGACGTTGGCCATGAAGAGCAGGATCGACACGGCGATGACGAACGCACCGATCGTCGAGACCATGTTCCAGGTGTTGAAGCCCTGGTTCTCGGTGTAGGTCCAGGTGCGGCGCATCATGCCCTGCAGGCCGAGGATGTGCATCGGGCCGAACGTCAGGTTGAACCCGATGAGCATCAGCCAGAAGTTCCACTTGCCGAGCTTCTCGCCGAGGAAGTAGCCGAAGATCTTCGGCCACCAGAAGTAGAAGCCACCGAACAGACCGAGCAGCGCACCGCCGAAGAGCACGTAGTGGAAATGGGCGACGATGTAGTACGTGTCGGTCTGCTGGGTGTCGGCCGGGGCGAAGGCATGGCTCACGCCCGAGAGGCCGCCGATGGTGAACATGCCGACCACGCCGATGGAGAACAACATGGCGACGGTGAACCTGAGGCGACCCCCGTACATCGTGGCGAGCCAGTTCAGGATCTTCACACCGGTCGGGACTGCGATGAACATCGTCGCCAGCGAGAAGGCGAGGATCGACATCTGGCCCATGCCCGAGGCGAACATGTGGTGCGCCCACACGCCCCAGCCCATGAAGCCGATCGCGATGCCGGAGCCGACCATGAACGGGTAGCCGAAGATCGGTTTGCGCGAGAAGACCGGGATGACCTCGCTCACGATGCCGAAGCTCGGCAGGATCATGATGTAGACCTCCGGGTGCCCGAAGATCCAGAACAGGTGCTCCCACAGGAACGGGTCGCCGCCCTTCGAAGCGTTGAAGAAGTTCGCGTCGAACATGCGGTCGAAGGTGAGCAGCAGGAGCGCCACCGTGATGACCGGCAGGGCGAACACCAGCAGGACCTGGACGATGAAGGTCATCCAGGTGAAGACCGGCATCTTCATGAGCGTCATCCCCGGCGCCCGCATGTTGAGCACCGTCACGGTCAGGTTGACCGCCGAGATGGTCGAGCCGATGCCCATGATCAGGAGGCCGATGGCGTAGAAGTCGATGCCGTGGCCGGGCGAGAACACCACACCGGAGTTCGGTGCGTAGTTGAACCAGCCGCCATCGGCACCGCCCCCGAGGACCCATGAGGTGTTGAAGAAGATCGCCCCGGCGAGCCAGATCCACAGCGACAGGGCGTTCATGCGCGGGAACGACACGTCCCGGGCCCCGATCTGCAACGGCAGCAGGTAGTTCGCGAAGGCGGCCGCCATCGGCATGATCACCATGAAGACCATGGTCACGCCGTGCATGGTGAAGACCTGGTTGTACAGGTCCGCCGAGAGCAGCTGGTTGCCCGGCACCGCGAGCTGCGTGCGGATCAGGAGCGCCTCGAACCCGCCGACCAGCAGGAAGAAGAACGAGGCGGCTCCGTACATGATGCCGATCTTCTTGTGATCGACGGTGTTGATCCACGAGCGCCAGCCGTGACTCGACTTCGGGCGCGCGAAGACGCCCATGGGATCACCTGCGATCGTGGGCTCGGCACCCGTCGTCAGCTCCAGGGGTGGCTGTTCCTCGATGATCGCCATCAGATCATCACCTCCGTCACCACTGCGATGGTCATCTCGGTCCTCACTTCAGTGTGAGCAGGAAAGCAGTCAGCTGCTCGATCTGCTCTTCGCTCAGGTTGTAGTTCGGCATGCCCTGGTTGTTGTTCGGGTTCATGGGCTTGACGTCCTCAGGGTTGCGCAGCCATTCCTTGATGTTGTTCACATCGGGCGTGCCGTCGGGGACCGGTCGCACCAGCGAGCTGTCCTCGAGACGACCGTCGCCGTCGGGCATGTCCTCGTAGAGCGAGAGGAGGCCACCGGCGAAGTACTCGCGCATCATGAAGTGCGTCAGGTTCGGCGCGTTGCCCGACGCCATCGTGATGTCGACGCTCCTGCCGTAGTCGGGGTCCGGCGTCTCCGAGTACTCGTAGGGCGCCGTGGAGTTGGGGTCGAGGCCGTTGACCTGATGGCAGAACGCGCACTGGGTGACGAACAGAGACTGCCCGGCGACGGCCAGCTCGTTCGACGGGTCGGGCTGCTCGGGCGGCGTGGTCATGCGCTGCACCCAGGTGTCGTAGTCGGCCTGCTCGAGGGCCTTGACCTGCATGCGCATCACGCCGTGGGAGAGGCCGCAGTACTCGGTGCACTGACCCTGGAAGAGCCCCGGCTCGGAGGCCTGCAGCACCCGCTCGTGGGTGCGGCCCGGCACGGCGTCCATCTTGCCGGCGAGGGCGGGGATCCAGAACGAGTGGATCACGTCGTTGGACTGGATCTTGAAGACCACGTCGCGGCCCACGGGGATGGCGGCCTCGGTGGCGGTGATGATGTCGACGGTGCCGTTGTCGTCCAGGTCGTAGCGGTACTCCCACCACCACTGCTGGCCGATGACGGTGACCTCGAGCGGATCCTCGGCGTCGTCCATGTAGAGGATCGACTGCACGTTGAACACCGCGAGCACGGCGAGGAGCAGCGACGGGACGATGGTCCAGCCGATCTCCAGGCGGGTGTTGCCGTGGACCTGCTCGGGCTCGTCGACGCCGTCGACGTCGGCCTTGGTACGGCGGAAGCGCCGCACCAGCCACACCAGGCCGACCTCGACGAGGATGAACACCAGACCGGCGATCGCGAAGACCGGGATGATCAGGTTCTGGATGTTCTGGGACTTGTCACCACGCGGGCTGAGGGTGGTCAGCGGGCGTCCACCGGGCAGTCCGATGTCACGGACCATCAACCACCCGACGACGACGACGACGACGAACGCGACGGCCGTCCAGATGATCGCGCTGCGCTTCTTGTCCACGTCCCTACCTCTCAGTGACCGGCGGCGGTGCCGCCGGTGACGATGTCTGCTGCGGCGAGCCCGTACGACTGCTCCTCGTCCTCGGGGTGCTCCGACTCACGAGGTCCGACCACGCCGCCGACGATGCCGCCGCCGATGATCAGCACGCCGAAGAACAGGACGGCGCCGACCATCATCGAGCGCTTCATCTGGGGGCGGTACGCCAGGGCGATCGCCACCGCGAAGACCGCGGACGCCAGGATGATGATGAAGAACACGGCGCCGACCTTGGACACGGCGAGCAGGATCCGCGACATGCAGAAGATCACCAGGCCGATGCCGAGGGTGGCACCGATCGGGACCTCGAGCGGGTGCATCAGGTGATCGCGGATCTCCTGGTTGCGGACCGGGTCGCCGGTGGCCCGCTCGGACCAGGCCTTGACGGTCCACTCGGCGCCGGCGACCACCAGGCCGACGAGACCGATGAGGAACAGGACCGACGACACCGCGAGGCCGACGATGGCGGCGCCGACCGAGAACGCGAGGAGGACCGGCGAGTAGCTCAGCCCCTGGGGCGTCGCGACCCGCAGGTCGACACGGGCACCGGTGATCTCGCCCTTGTCCACCGTGGCGCCCTGGAGCTCGGCGAGCGCCTCCGGCGAACCGTCGCGGAACACCGAGGTGAACCCGCCCAGCACCACCATGACGGCGCTGAAGCCCATGAGGATCGAGTAGCCGACCTGGTCGCCGACCCAGCCCTTCCAGCCGAAGCTGATGGGGCCGATGATCGAGTTCACCAAGTCGCCGTCGCTGAAGACCGCCAGGACGCCGCCGTGCGCGGCGGCGCCGGTGACGAACCCGTAGATGAGCGCCGTGAGGTACCCGACGGCAGCTGCTCCGAAGAAATATTTGGAACCGCGTGTGATCATCGCTCAGCTCACTTCTGCACGTAGACGGCGAACCAGATGACGACGTACAACGCCACCGCGGCGTACCAGAAGATCGCGGCGGCGCTGATGCCATCGGGCTGACGGCTGGAGAACTGGCCCCCCAGGGTGCGGAACCCCATGAGTGCCATGAAGATCAGACCGGCGACGACCATGCCCAGGTGCCCGGCGGTGACCCCGTAGAACAGCGGCCCCTCGGCGGAGACCATGGCGACGCCGGCCATGTTGTAGAGGAACGACGTCTGGTTGACGAACGCCACGCCCAGCAGCATCGTCGTGCCGAGCGCCAGGTACGTGTGGTACCGGTCGTCGCGGTTGATGGACCAGACTGCCCACTGCATGGTGACGACCGACATGCCGAGCGTCACGAGCTGCATGTTCGGCTGCGTGAGCGGGATCTCGTTGGTCGACAGCCATGCGGCGCCGGTGGCGTCACGGGTGGCGATGTAGGCGCCGATGAGCGTGATGAGGCCCATAACGACGCCGGCGGTGGCGAAGGCGGTGCCGAACAGCAGCTCACGGCGCCGCGGCAGGATCGGAGCCGGGATGCCCGACTCGAGCGAGAGGGTGTCCGCGTCGGCCATCAGGCGCGCTCCTCGTCGTCGTCGCCGCCACGGAGGTCGAGCAGCGGGTACGGGCTGTTGACGTAGGCGAGCTCCTGCTCGACGCCGGACACGACCGGGCCGGCGGGCGCCCACTCCAGGGTGAGCCCGGTGTCGTCGTCGGCGTCGGGGTCGGTCGACCCGGCACGGGCGGCGGCGAGCGTCATCGCCAGGCCGCCGAGCGCGGCGAGGAACACCAGGAACCCGCCGACGGCGACCAGTGCGGCGATGACCTCGGTGGACAGCGACTGGTCGTTCGCGCCGGCGAGGCCCTCGACCAGGTAGGTCGTGGCGAGCAAGCCCGAGCCGAGCAGCGCGGCCGTGACGGCGCCCTTGCCGGACCCTTCTGCGGCCGGCGCCGAGAACAGGCGGCGACTCCAATGCGACAGCCCCGCGAGTGCGCCGAGCAGCGCGGCGCCGAACAGGAAGTAGCCCTGCGCGAGCTCCAGGCCCATGGTGTCGAAGCCGAACAGCTCACCCGAGCCGGCGGTGTCGAGCCCCTGCAACAGCGCGGCGAGCACACCGCCGAGGACCAGGAGGAACGCGAGCACCGAGCCGATCAGCGCGGACGAGGCGCTCAGCTTGCCGCGGCGCAGGGTGTCGCCGAGCACCGCCAGCAGCCCGGTGGCGGGCACGGCGGCGAGCAGGACCCAGAACACCCAGATGAAGGTCTGCAGGGCCCCGGGCCGCTGCGTCCAGGCACCGAACGACGCCACGGCGTAGGCGGCGATGAGCCCCTGCACCAGGCCCTGGTGGCCGATGCGACGGCCGGCGGTCTTGGCCACGACGTCAGCGGCGATGCCGAGCACGGGGATGGCGAGCATGTAGGCGCTGGGCGCCCGGAGGAACCAGGCGACGCCGGTCGCGTAGCCCTCCGCCAGCCCGGCGGCGTTGGCCTGGCTGATCTGGCCGAGGAACACGTGGGCGACGGTCGAGCCGAAGGTCAGGATCCACACCGGCGCCGCGACGAGCATCGACCAGGAGAAGGACGGGACCTTGGAGAGGCCCATGCCGATCGGGCGGTGCGACAGCACGGTCGTCGCGACGCACACCGAGCCGAGCGCCAGGGCGACCATCATGGCGCCCATCGACAGGCTCGACAGGCGGGCGCCCTCGAGGTCGACGCCGGTGACGCCGCCGTCCATGGCGACGCCGATGCAGAAGATGACCGCCGCGACGATCCAGGTCCACACCGACGCGGCAGCTGCGCGTGGGAAGGCGATGGCCGGCGAGCCGACCTGGCGGGGGACGATGAACACGGCCAGGCCCAACAGGACCGGCAGCGCGCCCATCAGGACGAACCCGGCGAGCGAGCTGCTCCAGAGGGCGTCGGGCAGCCCGATCAGACCGTCCTCGTCGAGGCCGTCGATGCCGGACAGCACCAGTCCGAGGGAGGCGAGCGCCAGGAACAGCAGTCCGAACCCGATGTACAGGCGCCCGACCGTCAGGTGATCGCCGGAGCCGATGAGCTCCTCGATCTGGGTCGGCCCTGCAGGTGCGTCGGCGACGGCGGTGCCGTCGTCGGTCGATGGTCTGGTGTCGGTCAGTGCCATGTCCTGGTGCCTTCGGTGCTCATGGATTCCGCCATGTCCCTCTGTGCCCTCGTCCTCTGTGCCCTCGTCGTCGCCGCCCCGAGGGCGGCCTGCTGTCACCGGTCGACGGACCCTACCGCGGAGGTCCCTCGTCCAAGAAAACCCTCAGCTCACCATCCGTGACGCAGCAGCACGTCAGCGGCCATCGCGCCGAACAGCAGCGTGATGTAGGTGATGGAGAAGGTGAAGAGCTTGATGGCGCGGGCCGGCGACTCGGTGCGCATGACCTGCACCGACATGCACGTGAACACGGCACCCAGGACGGCGGCGGTGACCCAGTAGAGGGCGCCGAGCTCGGCGGCCCAGCCGAAGGCGAGGGACAGGGCGACCACGACGATCGTGTAGGCCAGCATCTGGCGGGTGGTCTGGCGGTAGGTGGCCACGACCGGGAGCATCGGGACGTCGGCCGCGGCGTAGTCGTCCTTGTACTTGATGGCCAGCGCCCAGAAGTGCGGCGGCGTCCAGAAGAACATGAGGGCGAACAGCAGCATGGGGGCCGCCCCGAACGTGGCGCTGACCGAGTCGGTCACCGAGGACCAGCCGATGAGCACCGGGATGGCGCCGGCGGCACCGCCGATGACGATGTTCTGGCTGGAGCTGCGCTTGAGCCAGAGCGTGTAGACGAAGACGTAGAACAGGCAGGCGGACAGCCCGAGCACGGCCGACAGCGGGTTGACGACGGTCCACAACCAGACGAAGGCCAGCGCCTCGATGCCGACCGCGAACGTGAGCGCGGCACGGGGCGTGACGGCGCCGGTGACCAGCGGTCGTCCCTTGGTGCGCTGCATGAGGGCGTCGATGTCGCGGTCGACGTACATGTTGACGGCGTTGGCGCCACCTGCGGCGAGGGCGCCGCCGATCACGGTGGCCACCATCAGCCACACCGACGGCATGCCGCCCTCGGCGACGACCATCGTGGGCACCGTGGTCACCAGGAGCAGCTCGATGATGCGCGGCTTGGTCAGCGCGACGTAGGCGCCCACCTTCTGACCGATCGAGAGGGGATGGTGGAGGGCCGGGGCGACCATGACGCCACCAAGGTAGGTTCGCAACGCCCGATCCTGCCAACCGTCGCCGCAGCTCCGGGCGCACTGCCGGACCGTCCCGGCGGCGACGTACGCTGCGGGGCGATGGCCGACCCTGCACCCCACGAGCGATTCACCATCTCCGCGCAGCGCTACCGGACCGTCACGATCGCCGCACTCGCCATGCTGGTGCTGATCGTGGTCACCGGCGCGGCCGTCCGACTGACCGAGTCGGGCCTGGGATGTGAGGCCTGGCCGAACTGCTCGGACGACGAGCTGCTGCAGTTCGGCACGCCGAACCAGGCGATCGAGCAGCTCAACCGGCTCCTGACCGGCCTGGTCTCGTTGTCGGTGATCGCCGCGGTGCTCGGGTCGCTGCGCCGCCGGCCGTATCGCCGCGACCTGGTCTGGTGGTCGTGGTCGCTGGTCGCCGGTGTCGTCGCACAGATCGTGCTGGGTGGCATCACCGTGCTGGTGGACCTGCACCCCGCCGCGGTCGGCGGCCACTTCGTGCTCTCGATGCTGCTCGTCGCTGCGGCGACCACGTTGGTGTGGCGTGCCGGGCACGAGCCCGGACCCCGCCGCGTCCGGGTGGACACGGTCGACCTGAACCTGTCGCGGGTCGCGGTCGCGACCGGTTCGCTGCTCATGCTCACCGGCCCCGTCGTCACCGGATCCGGACCGCACGCCGGCGACGCCAAGGCCGAGCGCTTCGGGTTCTTCATCCCCGACGTCGTGCGCGTGCACAGCATCAACATGTGGATCTTCCTGGCCGTCGTCGTCGTGCTGCTGTTCCGCCTGGCCCGCTCGGGCGCGCCAGCGGACATCCAGCGGCGCGGTCAGCGCCTGCTCGCCGTGATCGTGGTGCAGGGCGGCATCGGCTACCTGCAGTACGAGCTCGGCATCCCGCCGTGGCTCGTGATCCTGCACATCCTCGGTGCGAGCGCGATCATCGGGCTGTTGGTCTGGTTCCACCTCGGGTTGTCCAGCCCAGTCGCGACATGAGCGAGGAGAGCATCGGGCTGCTCGAGCCCGAGACGATCGACGAGACCGACCTGGACCGCCCATGGGTGGTGCTGGTCTGGAACGACCCGATCAACCTCATGAGCTACGTCGCCCACGTGCTCCAGAAGCTCTTCGGCCACTCCAAGGCCAAGGCGCACCAGCTGATGATGCAGGTCCACAACGAGGGCAAGGCCGTCGTGTCGAGCGGCACCCGCTCCGAGGCCGAGCGCGATGTGTTCCGGCTGCACGAGCACGGCCTGTGGGCCACCATGCAGCAGGATTGAGCTGGCAGGAGGATTGAGCTGGCAGCAGGCTGAACTGGCAGCAGGACCGAGCGGGCGGGAGGCTGTCGGGATGGGGACCTTCGATCGTTGGCGCCGTGGGCCGATCCGTCGTCAGGGCGACGGCACCTACGTCGTCGAGCTCGACCCCGAGGTCCGGGCGATGATCGGGCGGTTCGTCGAGGAGCTGCGCGAGCTGCTGGGTACGGACGATCCGTCCCTGGCGCGCCTGTTCCCGCCGCCCTACGGCGACGACGAGGAGCGCAACCAGGGCTACGCCGTGCTCGCCGGGGCCGAGCTGCGCGAGCAGCGCCTGGCCGCGCTCGACGTGGTCAGCGCCAACCTGGACGCCGAGTCGTTGACCGAGGAGCAGCTCGAGGCGTGGATGCGCTCGATCAACGACATCCGTCTGGTGCTCGGCACGATGCTGGGCATCGAGTCGGAGGGCGACGCGCCCGCCGCGGACAGCGACGCCGCCTCCACCTACGCGGTGTACGAGTTCTTCGGCGTGCTGCTCGAGACCATCGTGGGGGCCCTGAGCGACTGAGCCCGGACGGCTGATACGCTGCGGCGCTCCCCGAGGGGAGCTTGCCCCCATCGTCCAGCGGCCTAGGACGCCTGCCTTTCACGCAGGTAACACGGGTTCGAATCCCGTTGGGGGTGCTGTTCGGTCCGTCCCGGCGGCCGATCCGATCGGACTTGGTGCGACACGATCGCAGCGGGCTACGATCGTCCTTCCGCAGCTCCGGCTGCGGGTGCCACATCTGGTCCCGTGGTGAAGTCAGGAGTTCACGCCGGCCTGTCAAGCCGGAGGTCGCGGGTTCAAATCCCGTCGGGACCGCCAGCCGCTCGGAGTCCGCCGACACCGAGCCCCAGCCACGGTCGGGTAGCTCAGTTGGCAGAGCGTCCGCCTGAAAAGCGGAAGGTCACCGGATCGACGCCGGTCCCGACCACCACGTGGAGATCAGGCCAGACCCTCGGGTCTGGCCTGATGTCGTTCGGGCCCCCTGACGCCCGCGAGCCCGTGGGTGAGCCTGCTCGGTTGCGGGCACGGCCGTCGGGCCATCATCATCGTGGTGGGGCGAGCCGCCCCCTGCACGAGGGTGGACGGGGGAGACAGCGTGACGGGTGACAACGTCGACACCGGCGCGACACCTCGCGGCGAACCGGACGAGGCCCCCCGCTTCGTCTCCAACGCCGACAAGCTCGGCTACTCACCACCGCTCGACGGCATGCGCGGCCTGGGCGTCATGCTCGTGGTGTTCGTCCACGCCGCGTTCGTCGCGTTCGCGTCGTTCGCCGCCACCGTCGACATGTTCTTCGTCGTCAGCGGCTTCCTGATCACCACCCTGCTGCTCGAGGAGGACCGGCGGTCGGGGCGGGTGAACCTCAAGCGCTTCTATGCACGCCGCGCGCTCCGGCTCCTTCCCCTGATGTACCTGGTGCTCGTCGGCACCCTGCTCGCATTCCTGGCGCTGGACCTGATGTTCGACGAGCGGGAGCTGCTCGACCGGGCGATCTCGGACGTGATCGCGGGTGGTACCTACACGTACCACGTCATCCATCCGGTGCACGAGGAACTGGTCGGCGGTGGACCGGCGCCGATCCGCCCGTTGATCCAGCTCTGGTCCCTCTCGGTGGAGGAGCACTTCTACTTGTTCGGTGTGCTCGTCATCCTGTTCGTCGTGCGTCGACGCTGGATCACCCAGCTGATGGTCGCGTTCGTGGCGGCGTGGGTGGTGATCGGCGTCGCCCGCTTCAGCGGCGCCGTCGGGCCCAACTTCGCCTGGTACCAGCGCCCCGACGCCCTGCTGCTCGGCGTCGTGCTCGCGTTCGTCAACGCTCGCCTGCCGAACACGTGGAGCCCGCGCACCGACGTGTGGATGCGCAGGGCCACGACCGTCGCCGTGCTGATCTGTGGTGCCGTGGTGTTCCTCGGCACAGCCCTGGCCAAGCCCTTCGGCATCTACATCCCCTTCCTGGTCCCCGAGGGCGGGTCGCTGCACGACGGCCTGTACTGGGGCGAGTTCGGCTTCACGCTGGTGTCGGGGTGCGTGGGGATCATGGTCCTCACCTTCGTGCGCTGCCCCGACCACTGGGCGGCCCGCGCCCTGTCGTGGAAGCCCTTCCGGGTCGTCGGCGTGCGCAGCTACGCGATCTACCTGATCCACGTCCCCCTCGGCGTGCTGATGATGGAGACGATCGGCCGCAAGTCCCCGGCGCTGTTCGTGCTGCTCTACGTGCCGGCCCTGGCGGCGACCTCGGAGCTCGCCCACCGCCTCGTCGAGAAGCCGGCCATGCGCATCAAGCTCAAGATGGCCGAGCCCGGCGCGTCGGGCACCTCCGTCCGCGGCGTCTGATCAGCTCGGGCAGGTGCGTTCGCCGACGAGCCGTGACAGGCCGTTGGCCAGGTCGACCAGGGGGCCCGAGCCCTCGACCACGTCCATGTCCTCGACGACGCAGGTGAAGTCGATCGGGTACACGTCCCAGCCGTTGCGCTCGATCGCCTCGTCCACCGCGTCGTTCTGCGTCAGATAGATGATCAGCCAGACCTTGCCGTCGAGCTGGGGGATCTCGATGACCTGTGCGTCCTCGGGCAGCTCGTGCAGGTCGACGCTCGGGTAGAGGAACGTCAGCTCGGACAGGCGGTAGGCCGACCGGTCGGGCTCGGGGTCGGTCGAGCCCGGCTGCGCCAGCGCCAGGTTCACCCCCCGGTCGAGCAGGTGCTCGACCCGTGCCATGCGGACGTGGCCGGGGTAGTACGGCTCGATGGCGTAGCCGGTGCGCGCCGTGACGGGATCGGTCAGGCCCAGCATGTCCACCGTCTCGAGGTCGGCGAAGTACGGCAGCACGCCGAGGGGCGCGACGGCGATCACGGGCTGGCCGGGCACGTCGGGTCCGCCGGGGAACTGCTCGGCGAGGAACTCGCCCTTGCCCTTCCAGGTGGTGGTCGACTCGTTCGGCCAGTGGCTGAGCTCGGTGAAGGTGAGCACCGGGTAGGGCACGAGCGTGGGCATCACCCGGTGCGTCGCGGAGAACAGCAGCAGCACGACGATCAACGCGACCTGGGTGCCGGTGCGTCGGTACCGGTTGACCAGGTAGGCGGCGACCATGGCCAGCACCGGCAGGATCGGCACCATGAAGCGGAACTCCATGAAGTCGCCGCCGACGACGCAGATGTACAGGCACCACACCGGCACCACGGCCAGCGCCTGCGCCACGCCGGGCACCGCGAACAGCTCGCGACGGTGGCGACGGAAGCGCCCGATCAGCAGGAACGCGGCGTAGGAGAAGAAGAACACCGCCAGGTAGAACAGGCCGTACAGCGGCGGGACGATCGGGTTGCCCGCTGACTTGGCGTAGAAGGTGTTGGGCAGCAGGTCGCCGTAGTAGTCGAGCTTCCAGACGAACCACGGCAGGACCAGCACCGCCGCCGGCACGCCGATCTGCACCACCGAGGCCAGGACGGTCGACGTGCGTCGGGAGGTCTCGGTCTCGCGACGCCACTGCACCACCAGGTACACCAGCACCCACACGGCGATCAGGACCGCAGAGTCCATCCGGGTCAGGACCGCCAGTCCGGCGCACACACCGGCCCCCACCCGGCGTCCGACGACGTGGGCACGTGGCGCGTCGACGACCGGCAGCAGCAGGGCGGCGACCGAGGTGACCAGCAGCGTCTGCTGCATGGTCTCGAGGCCACCCGTGGCGTAGGCGAGGAACGTCATGTTCGCCAGCAGCGTCAGTGCAACGAGGAACGCGAACGACTCGCTCCCGAAGATCCGCCGGGCCAGGCGGAGCGTGACGGCGACGGTGGCGACCATCAGCGCGATGCCGATGACCTGGCTGAACACCGGCGACGACCAGCCGTAGCGCTCGGGCAGCCAGTGCATGACCGTCCAGAGGAAGTTGGTGTAGCCCTCGACACGCTCACCGGGGTTGAACACCAGGCCTTCGCCGCGGGCGAAGTTCCGCGCGTAGCGGTAGGTGATGAACGCGTCGTCCTGCACGAAGCGCACGATCCAGGCCGCGATCGCGGCGAGCGCGTACAACCCGACCTCGGCGACACGCCAACGACCGTCGAACCAGCGCTCGAGCACATCGGTCAGCCGACGTTCGTCGGCCGGCGTCGACGTGCTCGGCGGCGTCGCCCGTTCACCCACCCCCGCGGTCACCGGGTCATGGTAGTCGTGCACCTCGCCCCACCGGCCAGCCGGCGGGGCTCGAGACCGCCGCCCGGACGCGCCGGACGACCGGCGCAGGGAGTCGCGCCGGCCGTCCGGTCTGGGACGCCCCGAGGGAGGGTGGGGCGGGGATGGGAGGGATCAGGGGCTGTCGAACGAGGCGGCCGACGCCACCGAGGCGGCGGAGGCGGCCGACGGGGCGGACCAGGACTGCGCCGGACGGGGTGCAGGTGCCGGAGCCGGAGCCGGTGCGGGGGCCGCGACCCGGGGGGCGGGAGCCGGCGCCGGACGGGGCGGCGAGGCGACCGAGACCGACGGGGCGGGGGCCGGGGCGGGAGCGGGGGCCGGCGGGGGCGGTGCGGGCGCAACGGTGGTGGTCGTCGACGGGACGGTGATGGTCGTGCTCGTGGGCGATGCCAGCGACCGCACCGAGGCGGCGCTCTCACGCAGGGAGACCGCACCGACGGGGTCGGACTCGAGCGGCGTCGAGTTGCCGGTGGCGCCGATGACCGAGGCGGCGCCGAAGCCGAGCAGGGCACCGCCGGCGACGGCGACCTTCCAGTTCATGAAGCGCTTCACGCCGCTGTCGGCGCCGGTCGTGTCGGGGGTGGGGAGTGGTGCTGCCATGGTCGTGTGACCTCCTGGGTGGGGATGTCGGGGTGGACATCTCGGGTGTGGTGTCAGTTCTCCCGCGTGGCGATGAGACCTCTGTGATGGCCGTCTGAAACTTCTCTCACGTGGCGCAGCCGGTCCGCGGGGTCCCCGTCGAGGAGCGATTCGGCTGCGGCGATCCGCTCGGCGGTCGCCTGCTGCCAGCCGTCCTCACGCACCCGGAACGGGCCCGTGGCGAGCGACAGCGTCGCGGCCGCGGCCCGGCGGGCCACCTCGGCGGGATCGACGCCGCCGAGTCGCGCGAGCTCGTCCACGCCCGCCGCCCACTGCAGCGGGCCGTCGGCGTGCTCGACCGCGTGCGCCATCGTCACGGCGTGGCCGAGCAGGTTGCCCAGGTCGTCGGCCGCCGCGCCGACCCCGACGTCGTCGAGGTCCAGCAGACCCGAGATGCGACCGTCGTCGTCGACCATGACCTGGGCGTCGTGCAGATCGCCGTGCACCACCCTGCCGGCACCGATCGCCGCCGGGTCACCGGGATCGTCGACGCGCAGCCGCTCGAGCAGCGCCGCGCACCGCGGGGCCATCTCGGGCAGCATGGCGGCGAGCACGTCGACGTGTGCGGACACGTCCGCCAGCGGCCGCCGGCGAGCGGGTGAGCTGCCGAGCTCGACCGACGCGAGCGTCGCCAGCATCGGCGCCAGCTCGACCGAGGACGGCACGGCGGAGGCCCCGGGCGAGGGACCGGCAGGCACCGGACGGATCAGTCGGTCGCGCAGGATGCTGCCGGGCAGGGCGCCCAGCACGAGCAGCCCGTCGTCCAGATCGGCGGCGAGCAGCTCGGGCACGGGCAGACCGGCCTCGACCAGCGCCTGGTGGCGGCGCGCCAACGCCGCCGCGCGGGAGGGTCGCACGAGCTTGAGGTAGACGACCCGGTCGGGCCCCTCGACGCGCACGACGGCCCGACGGCCGGGCCGGTAGCCCACCACCGACGGCGTCCACGGTCCGTTCCCCACGTGGCTCAGCCGTTGCGCCAGGCGGTCCGGGTAGACGGCGTCGACGAGCGCCGGGAGCGCAGGGTCGAACGGGTAGCGCCACACGCCGACGGACAGCCCACCGGACTCGAGCACCGCTGCGCCCTCTGGCGGTCCGCTGCTGGTGGTCGCCGCGACGAGGGTCTCGGTGCGGACCGTGCCGTCGAGCCAGACGACCGAGGCGTCGTAGCTGACGGTGCAGGCCACGCCCGGCTCGTGCGACACCTGCACGATCGAGGCCGACACCAGCTGCGCGCCGGCTGCCGACATGGCGGCGCCGAGCAGCGGCACGGCCCCCGGCCCGGTCAGGTGGACGACCGCCTCGAGGGTCTCGTCGGTGAGCTCGGCAGCCCCGCTGATCGTCTCCACGCCCGCATGGTCGGGCGCGCGCATGTGAGGCGGATGTGAGCCCGATGAGGGAGCTCTCATCAAGCCGTCAGGCGGTACCCCATGCCACGGACGGTCTCGATGACGTCGGCGCCGAGCTTGCGACGCGGGTAGCGCACGTACACGTCGACGACGTTGGATCCGGGGTCGAAGTCGTAGCCCCACACGTGGCTGAGCAGCTGCTCGCGGCTGAGCACCTGGTCGGGGTGGCGCATCAGCGTCTCGAGCAGGGTGAACTCGCGTGCGGTCAGCTCGACCGTGCGCCCGTCCCGCGCGGCGCGGCGTGTGCGCAGGTCCAACGTCAGCCCGCCGTGGGTCACGACCGTCGTCTCGGCGGTGGCCGAGCCGTCCTTCAACCGGACGCGGACGCGCGCGAGCAGCTCCTCGAAGCGGAACGGCTTGGTACGTAGTCGTCCGCGCCGCTCTCGAGGCTCGTCACGGTGTCGCTCACCCCGTCGCGGGCGGTGAGGATGATGACCGGCAGGCGGTCGCCGCGGGCGCGCACCTGGCGCAGCACCTCCTGACCGTCCATGCCGGGCAGACCCAGGTCCAGGATGAGCAGGTCGAAGTCGTCGTCGCGGGCGTAGGCGAGCGCGTCGGGTCCGGTGAAGACCGCCGTCGTCACGTAGCCGCTCGAGCGCAGGCCCTTCTCGAGGAAGGACACGATGCGCTCCTCGTCCTCGGCGATCAGGATCCGGGTCACGGCAGGTCCTCCTGGTGGTCGTCGGCGTCCATGATCGGGATGGTCACGGTCACCCTCGCTCCTCCGCCGGGCGGGTCGTCGGCCTCGACGTGGCCGCCGTGCGCCTCGGCGATGGCCGCGACGATCGCCAGGCCGAGCCCGGTGCCGTCGGGGCGTGTGGATCGACTCCCCGCAGCACGCGAGAAGCGGGAGAACATGTGCTCGCGCACGTCCGGGGCGAAGCCCGCCCCGTGGTCGCGGACCGACAGCTCCACGCCGACGGCCGTCGTGCGCACGGCCAGGTCGATGCGGTCGCCGTCCGCGGTGTGCTGCACCGCGTTGTTGGCCAGGTTGACGACGGCCTGGGTCAGACGGTCGGCGTCGGCCTCGACGAACAGCGCCCCCGGCCGGGGCGACTCGAGCAGGCGCCAGTCGCGATCGCCCAGTGCCGAGATCTTCGCGAACAGCGTGTCGGTCAGCTCACCCACGTCGACCGGGGCGGGGCTGAGGAAGTCGGGGCGGCGGGCCGAGGCGACGAGCAGCAGCTCCTCGACGTAGCGGCCCATCCGGTCGAGCTCGTCCAGGCACAGCTCGACCGTCGCCGCCCGCTCGGCCGGGTCGTCGTCGAGCAGCTCCAGATGACCCCGCACGATCGTGATCGGGGTCCGCAGCTCGTGGGCGACGTCGTCGAGCACGTCGCGCTGGGCACGGAACCCGCTCTCGAGTCGGTCGAGCATGTCGTTGAACGCGGCGCCGAGCATGGCCAGCTCGTCGTCGCCGGACACGTCGAAGCGGGCGGTCAGGTCGTTGTCGGACACCCGCCGCGCCGTGGACGTGAGCTCGCGCACGGGCCGCAGCACACGCCCCGCGAGCACCAACGCGACCACCGCTGCCAGGACCAGCACCAACAGGCCGACGCCGCCGATGATCCGCACCGCCTGGGCGACCTCGCCGAGCGCGTCGGCGGGGAAGAACGCCACGACGAAGACGCCGGACACGCCACCCTGCTCGTCGAGCAGCGGGACCGCCAGGGTCCGGGCCTCCTCGGCGCCGGACCCGACGTCGAGGCGCAGCGGCTCCTCGAGCGACGACCACCGCTGCACCAGGGCCGCGTCCTGCGCGAGGTCGACGGGCGCGCCGATCGTCTCCTTGTACGGCGCGCCGTCGACCACCGTGAGCAGCACCTCGCCATCGGCGGGGACGTTGCGGGCGAGGAACACGTCGAAGATCGCGGCGACGTCGGACCCGAAGGGCTCACCGGTCTCGGGGTCGGTGCCGTCGGCGAGGATCCGCAGCTCCTCGACCTCCTGGACCAGCGCGTCCTCGATCTGCTGGTCGGTGCGCACCAGCAGCACCTGGCGCACCACGAGGAGCGAAAGGACGAGTGCGCCGGCGACGAGCAGCACGTACCCGAGCACGACGCGGCCCCGGATGCCGCGCAGGCTGCGGCTGGCCTCCGTGCGCCACGACCGCAGCCGCGGCCCCACACGGGGCACGGCGAACTCGATGGAGACGGTCCGGCGCTCCGGCTCGGCCGAGTCAGGAGCGGCCGAGTCGTGCCGGACCACGTCCGACTCCCCCGCCGCAGTGGGCAGCACGCCGGTCGGCTCGGGGTCGACCGCTGGCACTGGCTCGGTGGGACGGTCCCGGGGCGACTCAGTCGTCACCGTCGTCACCCCCGTCGTCATCGTCGTCATCGTCGTCGTCGCTCGACGGCGCAGGTCGGAACGTCGGCGCGGGCACCGGACGGGGCGCCGGCGCAGGGTTGGCTGCGGGCGGCGGCGGGGCCGGTGCGGGAGCCGGTGGCGGCGCGGGCGGGGCGACCGTCGTCGGCGCCGCGGTCGTGGTCGTCGGCGCCGTCGTGGTGGTCGTGGTGGTGCGCAGCTGGATCGGCGCGACGTCACCCGTGTCGGGCGTGGTGACCTGCTGCGCCGCGAGCGCGACGGACGCCGCCGCGAGCGCGGCGATCACTGCGAGCAGGACCAGCACGGTCGGGCGGCGGAGCATCCGCATGAGTCTCCGGTCCGAGGATGGCGCGTGGATGAGTCGACGATGAGAAGGTTCTCACGAACCAGCGGCGAGCTACCTGCAGACGCCGTCGGCGCGAGCGGCATCGGCGCATGCCTTCGCCACCGAGACCACCACGTCGGGGTCGAACACCGACGGGATGATGTTGTCGGCCCGCAGGTCCTCGGGTCGCACCGTCTCGGCGATCGCGCCCGCGGCCGCCACCTTCATGTTCTCGGTGATCTTCTTGGCGCCGGCGTCCAGCGCCCCGCGGAACACGCCGGGGAAGGCGAGCACGTTGTTGATCTGGTTCGGGAAGTCCGACCGGCCGGTGGCGATGACCGCGGCGACGTCCTGGATCAGCTCGGGGCGGATCTCGGGATCGGGGTTGGCCATGGCGAACACGATCGGGTCCTTGGCCATGCCGATGACGTCGTCACGGGTGATCAGGTCGGGTCCGGACAGGCCGATGAAGACATCCGCGCCGGGCATGACCTGTGCGATCGAGCCGCTGAGACCGTCGGGGTTGGTGTTCTCGGCGAACCACTGCTTGGACTTGTTGAGCCCCTCGCGACCCGTGTGCACCGCACCCTGGCGGTCACAGCCGATGACGTTCACCACGCCGGCGTTCATCAGGATCTTCGACACGGCCACGCCGGCCGCGCCGACGCCGGCCACGACGACCTTGAGCCCGGCCATGTCCTTGCCGACGATCTTCAGCGCGTTCTCGAGCGCCGCGAGCGTGACGATCGCGGTGCCGTGCTGGTCGTCGTGGAACACGGGGATGTCGAGCACGTCGTCGAGGCGCTCCTCGACCTCGAACGCGCCGGGCGCCGCGATGTCCTCCAGGTTGATGCCGCCGAAGGTGGGCGCCAGGCGGATGACCGTCTCGATGATCTCGTCGGGATCCTTGGTGTCCAGACAGATCGGGAAGGCGTCGACGCCGGCGAAGTGCTTGAACAGCAGGGCCTTGCCCTCCATGACGGGCATGGCGGCCTCGGGTCCGATGTCGCCGAGGCCGAGGACGGCGGTGCCGTCGCTCACGATGGCGACGGTGTTGCGCTTGATCGTGTAGCGGTGCGCCGCCTCGGGGTTCTTGGCGATCTCCAGGCAGACCCGGGCGACACCCGGGGTGTACGCCATCGACAGGTCCTCGATGTCACGCACCGGCGCCAGCGGCAGGACCTCGATCTTGCCACCCTCGTGCATGTGGAACGTGCGGTCCTCGAACTCCAGGACCTCGACGCCCTCGATGCCCTCGATCGCAGTGCGCACCTGCTCCTGGTGGGCGACGCTGGTGCAGTTGACGACGATGTCCTCGTCGAGCACGGCCGTCTTCACCTCGAAGCCGCGCAGGCCCGAGATGTTGCCTCCTACCTCGCCGATCGCGATGGCCAGACGGCCGAGCATGCCCGGCTCGTTGACCATGCGGACGCGGATGCGGACGGAGTAGGCGGGGGTCGGAGTGTCAGCCATAGCGGATGGCAGGCTAACCGTCCGACCCCACCCACGACGAAGCCGTCCCCGACCTCGCTCAGCCGCAGGCTGCGGCGATCGACGGGTAGGGGTTGATCGACTGGCCGCCGGCCGGCTTCATGCCCAGGTGCAGGTGCGGGTCGCCGCCGGCCGCGTTGCCGGAGTCGCCCACGGTGCCGATCGGCGTGCCGGCGCTCACCCGGCCCGACGAGCCGATCGTGTCGTCCAGGTGCGCCCCGTAGAACACCCAGCCGCTGTCGGTCGCGAGCGTGAAGGTGGTGCCGCCGAGTCGGTTCGAGCCGAAGCTGACGCTGCCCGACGCCGGCGCCACGATCGTCGTGCCGGTCGGGGCGAACAGGTCGGTGCCCTCGTGGAACCTGGATGACCCGCGGGGGAAGCCCCAGTCGTTCATGAACGACGCGCCGGGCACGGGGCAGACCAGGTCGGCAGCCCCGCCCGCTCCCGAGCTCGCGACCGTGGTCGTGCCCGTCGGGATCACCAGGCGGTCACCGGCCATGATCAGGTCGTCGGACTCCATGTCGTTCGAGCGCAGGAGTGCGGTGAGCGACACACCGTGTCGCCGCGCGATCCGCGCCAGCACGTCGCCGTCCTCCACGGTGTAGGACCCCGACCCGACCGACGGCCCTGCCGAGCCGCCCGAGCCCGACGATCCACCGGACCCGGACGGGATCACCAAGCGATCGCCCACCAGGATCAGCTGCTCGGCCATCAGGTCGTTGGCGGCCAGCAACGCCGACAGCCGCACCCCGTGGCGCTCGGCGATCCTGCTCAGCACGTCGCCCTCACGCACGGTGTAGGTGGATCCGGCCGCGCTGGAGCCGGCCGACGTGGACACGCTCGCGGTCGGCGTCGAGCTGCTGATCCGCGTCGAGGGCAGCACGCCGTTGGGGTCGCTCAGCCGCAGGCGCGCACCGACGTACAGCTGGTCGTCGACGATGCCGTTGGCACGCCGCAGCGTGTCCGCGTCGACGCCGTAGCGCCGGGCGACGGCCTGGACGGTGTCGCCGGGTCGGACCACGTGGTAGCCCGACCCGGCCGACCCGGTCGGTGCGGCCGATGCAGCGCGGATCCCCGGACCGGCCGAGGAGGCGGGGGTGAGCGCAGCGATCACGACCACTGCGACGACGAGTGCGGTGAGTGTCCTGGTGGTTCGCATACCACTCGCGTCGGCGGTGTGACCGCCCGACTGAGTGGCTCGCAACCGAAGAAAAACCGTTACGGCGCGGGATCCCACCCGGTCAGCCCGTAGGGCTCGTAGTCACCGATGAAGAAGAACTCGTGCAGGCCGTAGCCGACGGTCCCGTCGGACTGCTCGAAGCGCGCCACCTGGTCGACCAGGCCGAACAGCCGGTCCTTGTCGCGCACGTAGTCCACGTCGACGCCCTGCACGACCAGGGGCCCCTGGTACATGCCGAAGCGCCAGTCGGGCTCGATGCCGTAGCCGGTGCCGACCATCAGCCAGCAGTCGAGCAGCGGCGTGGCCGAGATCTCGAGCGGACCGCCGGGCGCGTCGGGGAAGCGCAGCACCGACGACTCGATGCGACGGGTGCCGGGCGTGACGACGACGTCGTGCTCGGGTCGTCCCAGGTGCTCGGTCGGGCGGTCCGGGTCGTTCCAGATCCGGGTCGCCTCCTCGATCGCGCGGGTGCCGTCGCTGTGCTCGTTCAGCATGTAGAGGATCGAGTGGTCCTCGAACTGCATCGGGGCGTAGTTCCAGAAGCCGGTCATCTGGCCCTCGGTGCGGATGCCCGCTGGCTCCTCCTCGCCGACGGGGCGCACACCCCAGCTGCGGTCGCGCGTGCCCCACCAGCTGTCGGGGGTCACGTCGAAGGTCGTGTCGCCGGTGGTGATGGTGCCGGACCACTGGCCGGTCTGCGCCAGGCGCATCGTGTCGAACAGCACCCGGCCGTGCTTGCGGATGTACTGGCGGGGCTCCTCGAACGCCGGGATGCTGCCCACCCACGTCAGGTCCGCGCCGACGCCGTGCTCGTTGGGCTCGACGATGAAGCGCACCTCCTCGAGGGGGCGCACGATCTCGACGCGGATGGGCCCGACCGACATGTCCATGCGGTCGCCGAGCTCTCGTGAGGCCCGCACGACGCGGTGCGAGTCGCCGTGCACGACCACCATGAACGCGTCCGAGACGGCCAGGTTCGGGTACTGCCCGTAGCCGAAGATGGCGAAGGCCTCGCCGTCGTTCTGGTGGCAGTTGAAGTAGTAGCGGTCGTAGAAGTTGCGGTCGCTGGTGGCGGCGTGGCGGATCGTCTCGGCGGTCTGGTGCACCGGGTAGTCGTCCCACGAGCTGAGCGAGCCGTGCGCCCGTGGCGCCGCGAACGAGCTGGTCGGATCCTGGTCTGACATCGAAGCCCCCTTGGTCCGGCAGCGGTCCGCCGGATCTGACGAGGCGTCAGGTTACCGGCGCGGGCGTGTCCTCGGCGTCGCGTCCTGCTGCTGCTCATCCGTTCGCGGCGCGCGGCGTGCAAGATGGTCGCCGTGGCGATCACCGGGCTCGAGCACGTGCAGCTGGCGATGCCGGCAGGAGGCGAGGACGAGGCGACCGCGTTCTACGAGGGGCTGCTCGGGATCCCCCGGGTGCCGAAGCCGGCACACCTGGCCGCCCGTGGTGGCTGCTGGTTCGAGTCGGACCAGGTGAAGGTGCACCTGGGCGTCGATGCCGCCTTCCGCCCCGCGACGAAAGCGCATCCCGCGTTCCTGGTCGACGACGTGCAGGCGCTCGCAGCGAGGGTCGCGGCGACCGGCTACCACGTGGTCGACGACGAGCCGCTCGAGGGCTTCGACCGCGTCTACGTGCACGACCCGTTCGGCAACCGCATCGAGCTGATGCAGCCGCGCTCGTAGCCAGCGAACTGAGTCCGATCGTTCGCTGCTGCTCGACCGTGACTGTCACACCCCGTTCGTAGGGTCGTGGCCATGTTGGACGTGTTCGACACGCTGGTCGCGGAGCGACCGGCCGCTGCGGCGGAAGGGCCGGTGGAGCTCACCGAGCTGCTGCGCGTCCTGGTGGGCAGCGCCGGGCACGCCATGTCCACGGCCGCACTGGTCGACGTCGACGGCATGGACGCCGCAGCGCTGCGTCAGGTCGTGCTCGGCGTCGAGCAGCTCCGCCGAGCGCTCGACGCGACCGAGGCCCATGCGCTCGCCGAGCTGACCGAGCGCGACGTCATCGACCGAACCGAGGGCACGTCCATCTCGCGGTGGCTGGCGCGTGAGGCGCAGCTCCCTCCCGGCGTCGCCCGCCAGCGCGTCACCGTCGCCAGCGCCTTGCGCGACCGCCTCCCCGAACAGGTCGACCGCGCACTCACCGACGGTCGCATCGGGTTCGACCACGCCCGCGTCATCGCCGAGGCCACCAACGAGCGCAACGCCGAGCAGCTGGCCGCCGCGGTCGACCGTCAGCTCGAGTCCGCCCAGCACGCGCGTGTGTTCCACCACTGGCGCCGCAACTTCCAGGCCCGAGCGGCGCTGTTGGACGAGGACGGCACCTTCGACCCGGCCGCCGAGCTGGCCCGCAACCGGCTGCGGCTCTCCCCCACCACCGACTTCATGGGCCTGCGCGGCGAGCTCGTGGGCGACCATGCGATCGTCGTGCGCGAGTCACTCGAGGCCATCGCGGACGAGCTGTTCCGCGAGTACACGCGCGACCACGCCGCCAACCCCGAGCTCGAGGTCCCCAGCCGCGCCGCCCTGCTCGCGCTGGCGCTCGAGGAGCTCTGCCGCAGGGCCAGCGGTGGAGCCGACTCGGGTGGGCGCCCGAGCAAGGGCACCCAGGTCCACCTGGTGCTCCACGGACGTGCCCCCGGGGACGGCACGATCGCGCTCGACCCGATCGCGTACGACCGCGACGGCTGCCCGTGGCTGCTGCGCGACGTCGCCGTGCTGCTCTGCGACGCCAGCGTCGCCGCGACCGTGCTCGACGGACTCGGGCTGCCGGTCGACGCCGGTCGGTCCGCCCGCGTGCCCGGTCCGCGTCTACGACGCGCTCTCGATGCCCGAGACGGCGGCTGCGTGCATCCCGGCTGCGACCGGCCGCCACGTCACTGCGACGCCCATCACGTCATCCCGTGGGAGCACGGCGGACCGACGGACCTCGACAACCTGGTCCTGCTCTGCAGGCGCCATCACCGGGTCGCGCACCGGCGTGGTTGGTCGCTGACGCTCGCCGCCGACGGCTGGACCGACTGGCGAACCCCCACCGGCGGCACCTTCACCGGCCAGCGACACCAGCAGTCACCGGTCGGCACCCGAGCGGGACCCTCGCCACCGAGCGACTGAGCACGCCCGGCAGCCCGGGCGAGTCCAGTGGCACGCGCCGCGCTACCGCCTGCTCGGAGTCAGGCTCGGGTAGCTCGGCTTCAGTCAGCGAAGCGGACGACGCCGGAACCGGCGATCACTTCGCCGATCGGTCGCGCCCGGTGTCCGGCCGCCTCGAGGGTCGACACCGCGTCGGCGACCGCCTCGGGCGGTACTGCGACGACCATGCCCACACCCAGGTTGAACACCTTGCGCATCTCCTCGACCGACACGTCGCCGATCGACTGCAGCTCGGAGAAGACCCGCGGCCACTCCCAGCTGGTGGGGTCGACCATGGCATCGCTGTGGGTGCCGAGCACTCGGTTCAGGTTGCCCGGCAGTCCACCGCCGGTGATGTGGGCGATCGAGTGCACCTCGACCGCGTCGATCAGCGCCATGATCGCCGGCGCGTAGATCACCGACGGCACCAGCAGCTCGTCGCCCACGCTCGGCGCGCCCGGCCCGTCCCACGCCGGATCGGTCACCGAGCGACCCGCCACGTCGAACATCAGTCGACGGGCCAACGAGTAGCCGTTGGAGCGCAGCCCCGGCGACGGCAGACCGATCAGCACGTCACCTGCGGCGACGTCGTCACCCGTGATCATGCGGGGCCGGTCGACCACACCCACGGCGAAGCCGACCAGGTCGAACTCGCCCTCGGCCATCATCCCCGGGTGCTCGGCCATCTCGCCGCCGATCAGCGCGCACCCTGCCTGGCGACAGCCGTCGGCCACACCGGCGACCAGCTGTCGAGCGTGCTCGGGGTCCAGGTGACCGACCGAGATGTAGTCGAGGAAGAACAGCGGCTCGGCCCCGGTGCAGACCAGGTCGTCGACGCACATGGCGACCAGGTCCAACCCGATCGTGTCGAAGCGGCCCACCGCAGTCGCCACGTTCGCCTTGGTGCCGACGCCGTCGGTCGACGACACGAGCACGGGGTCGGTGTACTTGGACGGGTCGAAGCGGAACAGCCCGCCGAACCCGCCGATGTCGCCGAGCACCTCGGGTCGGAACGTCGAGCGAACCGCGTCCTTGATCGCGTCGACGGCGGCCTCGCCGGCGCCGATCGAGACGCCGGCGGCCTCGTAGGTCTCACCCACCGGAGCGGTCCTCGCCCTCCAGGGCGGCCTGACGTTCACGGGCGGCGTGATCGGCCGGCAGCATCGCCGCGTCGCTGTGGCCGTCGATGCCCTCGAGCAGCGACAGCGTGACCTCGGCGGCCTGGTCCTCGGCGTCGCGCACCTCGGTGTCGAGCACGCCCTTGGCGGCGGAGGCCGTGATGGCGACCGGGTACTCGCCGGTCAGGCACGCGTTGCAGAACCCGGCACCCGGCGCCGCGACCGCGTCGACCAGCCGATCCAGGGTGAGGTAGGCGAGCGTGTCGACGCCCAGGTAGTTGCGGATCTCCTCGATCTCCATGTTCGCCGCCAGCAGCTGGCCCCGCGACCCGGTGTCCATGCCGTAGAAGCACGGCCAGCGGTACGGCGGCGACGAGATGCGCATGTGCACCTCGGCCGCACCCGCGGCCCGCAGCATCTCGACCATCGCCTTGGTCGTCGTGCCGCGCACGATCGAGTCGTCGACCACGACCAGGCGCTGGCCCTCGATGTTCTCGCGCAGCGGGTTGAGCTTCATGCGCACACCGAGCGCACGGAGCTCCTGGCTCGGGGCGATGAACGTGCGGCCGATGTAGCGGTTCTTCACCAGACCGTGTCCGAACGGCGTCCCGGAGAACTTGGCGAAGCCCTCCGCCGCGGGCAGCCCCGACTCTGGCACGCCCATGACCATGTCGGCCTCGACCGGCGCCTGCGCGGCGAGCTGCTCGCCCATGCGCACCCGTGCCTGGTGCACGTTGCGGCCGTAGAGCTGCGAGTCGGGTCGGGCGAAGTACACGAACTCGAACAGGCAGAGCTTGGGGTCGATGGTGTCGGCCTCGAACGGCCGGACCGAACGCACCCCGTCGGCGTCGATGATGACCATCTCGCCCGGGTCGAGCTCCCGCACGAAGTGGGCGCCGACGACGTCGAGCGCCGGCGTCTCCGACGCGAGCACCCAGCCCTCGTCGAGCTTGCCCAAGCACAGCGGCCGGAACCCGTGCGGGTCCCGCACGCCGATGACGTGGTCGGTGTCGAGCAGCGTCAGCGAGAACGCCCCGTCGAACGACGGCAGCACCTCGAGCAGCGCCCGCTCGAGCGTGTCCTCCGACGCACCGATGCGCTCGCACGCGAGCCCGATCAGCTCGGCCATGGCCTCGGTGTCGCTGCCCACCGTGCCGGGCAGCATGCCGGCCTGCTCGGCGAGCTCGGCGGTGTTCACCAGGTTGCCGTTGTGGGCCAGCGCGAACTGCGTGTGCACCACGTCGCGGAAGATCGGCTGGGAGTTCTTCCACATGCTCGACCCGGTGGTCGAGTAGCGGGTGTGACCGATGGCCAGGTCGCCATCGAGCGCCGCGAGCGTGCGGTCGTCGAACACGTTCGACACCAGACCCATGTCCTTCACCACCGTGAGGTGGTCGCCGTCGGACGTGGCGATGCCGGCGGACTCCTGACCACGGTGCTGCAGGGCGTAGATGCCCAGGTACGCCAGGTGCGGGACGGGCATGCCCGGTGCGTACACGCCGAACACACCACAGGCCTCACGTGGCTTGCCGTCGTCGACGTCGATCACCTCGCCCTCGTCCGCATGTCGCGTGGGCTCCAGGAACGAATCCGGCGGGGGCTGCACGTCCCCATGGTGGCACACCCGACGTGACGATCCCGAACCCCCCTCGGCGGGGACATCGCTGCCGTGCTCGGGCGGTGCCGGGACGGGCGTGGCGTGCATGGAACGGTCTCCTCTGACTGGCGCAGGTGGTCAACCGACTGGGTGCGCGATCTCTTCCGCCCGATCTGGCACCACGTCAGTCAGGCAGCTCGCGGGAGATTCGGAGGCCACTGGGATCGAAGCGCGACAGCACCTCGGTGGCGGTGAGCGACTCGCCAGGGCGCGCGAGTCCGAGCGATGCGGCGAGGCGGCCGACGACCCGGGCGACCGGGACGCCGGCGGCGGTCTGGTCGCGCAACGAGATCGCGCCGTGGCGCTTGGCCAGACGCTCGCCGTCGTCACCGTGCACCAGCGGGACATGGACGTACTCGGGGGTCGCCAGGCCGAGCAGCTGCTGCACCAGCACCTGCCGGGGCGTGGTGTGCACCAGGTCGTCCCCACGCACGACCTGGTCGACGCCCTGGTCGTCGTCGTCGATCACGACCGCCACGTTGTAGGCGACGACGCCGTCGGCGCGCTGCACGACGAAGTCGTCGACGATCGCTTCCACCGGGCCGAGCAGTCGGTCGGTGAACCCGACGAGGCGGCCCTCGGCGCGCAGGCGCAGGGCTGCGCGGTCGCCGTTCGCCAGGCGTTGCGCCGCGGCCGACGGGTCCAGGTCGCGGCAGGTGCCGGGATAGCCGCCCTCGATCGACGGACCGTGCGGCGCGGCGGCCGCCTCGCGGATGTCGCGGCGCGAGCAGAAGCACGGGTAGGTGCGCCCCTCGGCGATGAGACCGTCGAGCACGGCGGCGTAGCGCTCGGTGCGCTGCGATTGCACGACGACCTCGCCGTCGTGGTCGAGCCCGATCGCGGCGAGGTCGTCGAGCTGCTCCTGCTGGCACCTGGGCTCGGCGCCCGTGGTCAGGTCCTCGACCCGCAGGAGGAACCGCCCGCCCACCGCACGCGGGAACAACCACGAGAGCAGCGCCGTGCGGAGGTTGCCGAGGTGCAGGTCGCCCGAGGGGGTCGGCGCGAACCGCCCGGTCGTCACCGGGTCAGCCTTGTGTCGTCCCCGAGCCCAATGCGTCCGGCAGGCGGTCGCGGTAGGCGGTGGTGGCCTCGGCCAGCGCCAGGTCGAGCTGGTCCTTGACGACCATCCGATCGCCGCCGGCGACGCCGATGCGGCTGTGGGGGACGCCACGGGCCTCGAGCACGTCCAGCACCACCCGGAGCTGCTCCGGATCGACGCAGAGCACCGCGCGTCCGGAGGACTCGGAGAACAGGTGCCGGTGGTCCGCCAGGCGTGCCGCGGTGAACCCGACGCCGGAGCGCACCGCCATCTCGGCGAGCGCCAGGGCGACACCCCCGCGGGACACGTCATGGGCGCCCTGCACCAACCCGGCGGCGACGAGCTCGCGCACCGCGGTGGCCGCCGCGTCGACGGCCTCCAGGTCGAGCGCCGGCAGCGTGCCGCGACCGCGGTGGCCGCGGTCGGCCGCCCACTGCGAGCCGGACAGCTCGGGCACCGTCTCGCCCACCAGCACGAGCCGGCCGCCCTCGACCAGTCCGACGCCGGGAGGACGTCGATCGAGGCGGTCGACCATGCCCAGCACGCCGATGACCGGCGTCGGGTCGATGTCGCGACCGCGGCTCTCGTTGTAGAGGCTGACGTTGCCGCCGATGCACGGCACGCCGAACGCCAGCAGCGCCTCGCTCATGCCGTCGATGGCCTCGGACAGCTGCCACATGACCTCGGGGTGCTCCGGGTTGCCGAAGTTGAGGCAGTTGACGAGCGCCAGCGGCCGGGCGCCGACGACCGCCAGGTTCATGATCGACTCGGCCACGGTCATGGCGGCGCCGGCGCGGGGATCGACCGCGCCCCAGAGGTGGTTGCCGTCGGTGGTCAGCGCCAGTCCCCGCCCGGTGTCCTCGCCGGTGCCGGGGTGCTTGAGCCGCAGCACCGCCGCGTCGCCACCCGGCGTCTCGACGGTGTTGAGGAACAGCATGTGGTCGTACTGCGACCACACCCACGAGGTGTCGGTCAGCATGGCGAGCAGGTCGGCGGCGACGTCGTCGGGCGCGGCCAGCGAGTCCGCCGAGTCGGCCCGGCGCTCGGCCAGGTCCGCGGGCTCGGCACGGGGCCGGTCGTACAGCGGCGCCTCGTCCTCGAGCGACTTGGCGGGCACGTCCGCGATCATCTCGCCGCCCTCCGCGTCGAAGATCCGCAGGCAGCCCGAGTCGGTCACCCGACCGATGACGGTCGCCCGGATCTCCCAGCGCCGGGCGATCTCGAGCACCTGCTCGAGCTGCTCGGGCTCCACGATGGCGAGCATGCGCTCCTGGGACTCCGACGTCATGACCTCGAACGGCTCCATGCCGGGCTCGCGCTGGGGGATGACGTCGACGAAGACGTCCATGCCCGCACCGCCCTTGGCCGCGGTCTCCGCCGTCGCGCAGGTGATGCCGGCGCCGCCCAAGTCCTGCACGCCCACGGCCAGGTTCTTGTCGAGCAGCTCCAGGCAGGCCTCGATCAGGCGCTTCTCCTCGAACGGGTCGCCGACCTGCACGCTGGGCCGCTTCTGCGCGTCGGCCTCGTCGTCGGAGAAGCCCGCCGAGGCGAGCACCGACACGCCACCGATGCCGTCGCGACCCGTGGTCGAACCGAGCAGCACCGCCAGGTTGCCGACGCCCTCGGCACGTCCGAGCACCAGTCGCTCGGTCGGCATGAGCCCAAGGCACAGCACGTTGACGAGCGGATTGTCGGCGTAGCACTCGTCGAACACGGTCTCGCCGCCGACGTTCGGCACGCCGACCGAGTTGCCGTAGCCCGAGATGCCCGCCACGACGCCCTCGGCGATCCAGCGGGACCGGGCGTCGTCGAGCGGACCGAGGCGCAGCGGGTCCATGAGCGCGATCGGCCGCGCACCCATCGAGAAGATGTCGCGCAGGATGCCACCCACGCCGGTCGCCGCACCCTGGTACGGCTCGATGGCCGAGGGGTGGTTGTGGCTCTCGATGCGGATCGCCGCGGCGATGCCGTCACCGACGTCGACCACGCCGGCACCTTCGCCCGGGCCGACGAGCACCCACGGCGCCTCGGTCGGGAAGCGGCGCAGGTGGATGCGCGAGCTCTTGTAGGAGCAGTGCTCGGACCACATGACCGAGTACATGGCGAGCTCCAGGTGGTTCGGCTCTCGACCGAGCCGGTCCTGGATCCGGGCGAACTCGTCGTCGGTCAGTCCCAGCGCCCGGTGCGTGGGCTCGGAGGGCGCAGCGTCGGCCATGGCAGCGAAGCTACCGCACCCCGCACGTCGCCCCGTCCGCCCCGACCCGACTGACCGTGGTTCAAGAAACTATGGATCGGCGCGGTTGCAGAACTTTGGAACAGGGGGTGGAATGGGTCTCATGGCAAAACGTGGACCCAAGGAAATCAGCGCCGAACACAAGGCCGCCATGGCGACCGGACGAGCCGAAGGTCGAGCGATCAAGAGCTACCTGGAAGCGCTGGAGGACAACAAGCCGCGCCGGGGCCGCCGTCGCACCCCGGAGTCCATCGCCGCCCGACTCGAGAAGATCGAGGCCGAGATCGCGGACGCCGATCCGGTCAAGCGCCTGCACCTGGTCCAGGAGCGTCGGGACCTGACCGACGAGCTCGCCGCCATGGAGGAGCCGGTCGACATGACCGCCCTCGAGGAGCAGTTCGTCATCGCCGCCAAGGGCTACAGCGACCGCAAGGGCATCTCGTACGCCGCGTGGCGAGAGGTCGGCGTGCCGGCATCGGTGCTGGAGCGCTCCGGCATCAGCCGCAGCGCCTGAGGGGCCTGGTCAGATCTTGACGCTGGCTGCGGCCAGCAGCGACTTGAGCATGACGATGCCGTCGTCGGAGCCGAGCAGCTCGTTGCAGGCGCGTTCGGGGTGGGGCATGAGCCCCACCACGTTGCGGCCCTCGTTGCAGATGCCGGCGATGTCGTCGATCGAGCCGTTGGGATTGTCGACATAGCGCACCACGATGCGGTCGTCTCCACGGAGCTCGGCCAGCGTCTCGGGTGAGCATGTGTAGTTGCCTTCGAAGTGGTTGATGGGGATGTCGAGCACATCGCCGACCGTCGCCGCGGACGTGAGCACGGAGTCGGTCGACTCGACCCGCAGCTGCGCCGTTCCGCACCGGAACTTGAGCCCGGCATTCTTCTGCAACGCGCCCGGCAGCAGATGTGCCTCGGTGAGCACCTGGAACCCGTTGCAGATGCCCACGACGGGGCCGCCGGCCGCGGCGAACTCGCCGACGGCGGACATCACGGGCGAGAAGCGGGCGATCGCACCCGGACGCAGGTAGTCGCCGTGGGCGAAGCCGCCCGCCACCACGACGGCGTCCGCGGCACCCAGCCCCGGCTCGTCGTGGAAGACGATGCGGGCCTGCGCACCGAGCGACTCGACCGCCTCGGCCACGTCGAACTCGCAGTTCGTGCCCGGGAAGCGGATGACCGCGACCTCGACCGCCACCTCAGGCCGCCGGCGCCGCGACGGAGAGCGAGATCTCGGAGTCCTCGATCACCGGGTTCGTGAGGAACCGGTGGCAGAGGTCCTCGGCGAGCGACCGTGCCGCCGCCTCGTCGTCCGCGTCCAGCGTGAAGCGGATGCTCTTGCCCACGCCGACACCCGAGACGCCCTCGAAGCCCAGTGCGGGCAGCGCACGTTCGATCGTGGCGCCCTGCGGATCGGCGATCCCCGGGCGCAGCCGGACTTCCACCACGACGTCGAAGGTCATGGCGCGAGTCTGTCACACGGCCGGCGGTGCGCCGGACGGCTCAGGCGCCCGGCCAGTCGTCCAACGAGCGGCCGCAGATGCGCTCGTAGGCCGCGCGGTAGCGCGAGGCGGTCGCCGCCACGACGTCGACCGGCAGCGGTGGTGCGGGCGGTCGCTTGTCCCAGGCGAGGGACTCGAGGAAGTCCCGCACCGGCTGCTTGTCGAAGCCCTGCGGGGTGGCTCCCGGCGACCAGTCCTCGGTCGCCCAGAACCGTGAGGAGTCCGGGGTGAGCACCTCGTCGGCGACCACGAGGCGCTGGCCGCCGTCGCCGTCGTCCACGAGGCCGAGCTCGAACTTGGTGTCCGCCAGGAGGAAGCCGGCGGCCTCGGCGCGCTCCGCCGCCCGTGCGTACATGGCGAGGCTGGCGGTCCTTGCCTGCTCGGCGAGCTCGCCGCCGATGAGCTCGACCGCTCGGTCGAAGGAGATGTTCTCGTCGTGGTCGCCGACGGCGGCCTTGGTCGAGGGTGTGAACATGGGCTCGGGCAGCCGGTCCGCCTCGACCAGTCCCGCGGGCACCGCCATGTCGTGGATCGTGCCCTCGCGGCGGTACTCCTTCCAGGCCGAGCCCGTGACGAAGCCCCGCACGATGCACTCGATCGGCAGCATGGTCGCACGCCGGCACAGCATCACCCGGCCCTGGAGCTCGGGGAGCTGGGCGCTGGGCGGGAGGTCCTCCACCAGGTGCGACACCAGGTGGTTGCCCATGAGGTCGGCGAGCTCGGCGAACCACGCCACCGACATCGCCGTCAGCACACGACCCTTGTCGGGCACCGGCTCGGCCATCACGACGTCGAACGCCGAGAGCCGGTCGGACGCGACCATCACCAGGTGTCCGTCGCCCGCGTCGTACAGGTCGCGCACCTTGCCGCGGTGCAGCAGGGGCAGGCCCAGGTCCGGGACGGTCGACAGGGTGCTCATCTGACCTCGCTCATGTGGGCTCGCTCACAGGATGTCCTCGCCGCGGTAGCCCGCGGCGTCGGGGTAGCGACCGGCGATCTCGCCGACCTGCTCGACGAACGACGTCGCCTGGGGCACCGCGTTGCCGACGAAGCTCAGCGGCTCGCCCATCGCCGCGGCCAGGGCGGATGCATCGAGGCCGAGCCGGGGATCCGCGGCCAGCCGCTCCACCAGGTCGTTGCCCTCGCTGCCGTGCTCGCGCATCTCGAGCGCGACCGCGACCGCGTGCTGCTTGATGGCCTCGTGCGCCACCTCGCGACCCACGCCGGCACGCACCGAGGCCATCAGCACCTTGGTGGTGGCGAGGAACGGCAGGTAGCGGCGCAGCTCGCGTTCGATGACCGCCGGGTAGGCGCCGAAGCCGCCGAGCACGTCGAGCAACGTCTGGAACACGCCGTCCGCGGCGAAGTGCGCGTCGGGCAGGAGCACGCGGCGCACGACCGAGCAGGAGACATCGCCCTCGTTCCACTGCTCCCCCGCGAGCCCCGACGCCATGGTGAGGTGGCCGTTGAGGATCACGCGGAACCCGTTGATCCGCTCGCAGCTGCGGGCGTTCATCTTGTGCGGCATCGCCGAGGATCCGACCTGGCCGGGGCGGAACCCCTCGGTGACCAGCTCGTTGCCGGCCATCAGCCGCAACGTCATCGCGAGCGAGGACGGGCCCGACGCCAGCTGCACCAGGGTCGACACGACGTCCAGGTCCAACGAGCGCGGGTACACCTGCCCGACGTTCGTCATGACGGCGTCGAAGCCGAGGTGCGACGCGACGGCCGATTCGAGGCGGGCCAGCGCGTCGGCGTCGCCGTCGAGCAGGTCCAGCTGGTCCTGCTGGGTGCCGACGGGCCCCTTCAGGCCGCGCAGCGGGTAGCGCTCGAGCAGCTCCTCGAGCCGGGTGAACGCGACGAGCAGCTCCTCACCGGCGTTCGCGAAGCGCTTGCCGAGCGTCGTCGCCTGCGCCGCCACGTTGTGGCTGCGCCCCACGATCACCGTCTCGGCGTGCAGCGTCGTGAGCTCGGCGAGCTGCACCAGCGTCGACACGACCCTGGTGCGCACGATCTCGAGCGCCCGTCGGACCTGCAGCTGCTCGACGTTCTCGGTCAGGTCACGCGAGGTCATGCCCTTGTGGGCGTGCTCGTGGCCCGCCAGCGCGGAGAACTCCTCGAGGCGCGCCTTCACGTCGTGGCGGGTCACCCGCTCCCGGGCGTCGATGGACGCCAGGTCCACCTGGTCCACGACTCCCTCGTAGGCGGCGATCGCGTCCTCGGGCACGTCGATGCCCAGGTCACGCTGGGCCCGCATGACCGCGATCCACAGCTGGCGCTCGAGACGCACCTTCGCGGCCGCCGACCAGACGTCCACCATCTCGGAGCTGGCGTAGCGGGCGGCGAGGACGTTCGGCACTTCGGTCACCGCTGCATTCTCCTCCACCGCGACTCAAGCTGACGACCCGGCGTGCCGACATCGCGGAGATGGAACAGATGGCCGAGGTGTCGTTCTCGTGCGTGCGCCACCCGATGACGATGGGCGAGCACATCTGCGGCGAGTGCGGGCACCAGTTCTGCCCCGAGTGCGTCGTGTTCCCCTTCGGCACGTCCAAGCCGGCCATGTGCATCACGTGCGCCCTGGAGCGTGGCGGCGTCCGTCGCCAGTCGACCGGACGCCCCAAGCTCGCCCGCAAGTCGATCCGCGAGCGCATCGCGCTCCAGCGTCAGCTCACCGCCCCGGCACCCGCACCGGAGTCGGCACCCGACCAGGCCCCGGCGGCGCCGCTCGCCGCGACGCCGGACCCGTGGCTCGAGGGCCACGTCGAGCCCGAGGACGTGCCCGGCGCCTGGCGCCAGGAGTACTGAGCGCTCCTATCGGTCGCCCGCCACTCTTCGCCACAGCCAGCCGGGTGCCAGCTGCAGGACGCTGAACAGCGGGCCGAGCAGCGGTGGGACCCACACGGTGCCGCTGCGGCCTCGGCCGACCGCTCGTGCGACGGCTGCGGCGACGGTGTCGGGATCGGTCGCGAACGGCGCCGGATCGAGCCCGTCGGTCATCGAGGAGCGCACGAAGCCCGGCCGGACGACCAGCACGTGCACCCCGCTGCCGTGCACGGCGTCCGCGATGCCGCGGGCGAAGGCGTCGAGCCCGGACTTGGTCGAGCCGTAGACGTAGTTGGACCGCCGGGGACGCACCCCGGCGACCGACGAGAACACGATGATCGTGCCGGCGCCCCGTGCCCGTAGGCGCTGGGCCACCACGGCCAGGGCGGCGGCCGGCCCGGCGAAGTTCGTGCGGACCATCTCGTCGACCTGCTCGGGGCCCATCGACACCCCGGCATGGTGGCCGAGCATCCCGACGGCGCAGACCACGACGTCCACGCTGCCGAGGCGGTCGACGGCCTCGTCGAACTTCGCGGCGTGTGCCTCGACGTCGAGCACGTCCCAGCGGATGCTCGAGCACTGCACCGCTCCGCCGGCGACGACGGGAGGGACCGACGGCGGTGTGCGCGAGGCGAGCACGGCGCGGTCGACGCCGATCCCGTGCAGCCGCTCGAGCACCGCCAGGCCGATGTCGCTGGTGCCACCGAGCACCAGCGCGGTCCTCGGGGTCGCGGTCATGGTCGGTCGAGACCTGCGTCCTGCGCGAGTGCGTACTGCTCCAGGGCGAGCTGGTCCTCGGCGAGGCGTGCGGCGAGGTGCTCGTCCGCGATGGCCAGCATGCGCACCGCCATCAGACCCGCGTTGCGCGCACCACCGATCGCCATCGTGGCGACGGGGACACCGCCGGGCATCTGCACGATCGAGTGCAACGAGTCGACGCCGCGGAGGTGCTCGGTGGGGATGGGCACGCCGATGACGGGCAGGGTGGTCAGCGACGCCACCATGCCGGGCAGGTGCGCTGCGCCGCCGGCCCCGGCGATGATCACCTGCAGCCCTCGGTCGCGTGCCTCGGTCGCGTAGGCGACCATCCGGCGGGGGCTGCGGTGCGCGGAGACGACCCGCACCTCGTGGGCGACGCCGAACTCGGTGAGCACGCCGGCGGCGGCCTCCATGACGGGCAGGTCCGACGAGCTGCCCATGATGATCCCGACCGTCACGTCACTCATCGGGTGATCCTCCCATGTCGTCGCCGCCCGCGAGCAGATCCGCCGCCAGGTTCGCTCGTGCGCGAGCCTCGTCCAGCTCGTCGCCGAGGACCGTGACGTGGCCGATCTTGCGCGCCGGCCGAGCGGTCTTGCCGTAAAGGTGCACGTGCGCCTCGGGCACCCGGGCCAGTGCGAGCGGCTGGCGGTCGCGCGGATCGGCATCGGGACCGCCGACGACGTTCGCCATTACGGCGACCGGCGCGACCGGATCCGTGGGGCCGAGCGGCCAGTCGAGGACGGCGCGGAGGTGCTGTTCGAACTGCGACGTGCGTGTGCCCTCGATGGTCAGGTGCCCGGAGTTGTGCACACGCGGCGCGATCTCGTTGATCAGCACCCGCCCGTCGCTGATGAACAGCTCGATGGCCAGCACGCCCACCGCGCCGGTGACCTCGGCGACGCTGGCCGCGACCTGCGCCGCGGTCGCCGCGAGGTCGTCGTCGATCGGTGCGGGCAGGAACACCTCGTCGCACATGCCGTCGACCTGGACGGTCTCGAGCACCGGCCACGTGGCGGTCTGCCCTGACGGGCGGCGGGCAACGAGCACTGCGACCTCACGCTCGAGCGGCAGTCGGGGCTCCAGCACCAGCGGGGCACCGCGGTACTCGGCCATGAACCCGGGCAGCTCCGAGGGGCCGAGCATCCACACGCCACGCCCGTCGTAGCCGCCACGGCTGGCCTTCACGACGAGCAGGTCGCCGTGGCCGTGCTCCGCGCCGAACGCCTCGGCGACCGCGACCGCGGCGGCGGGATCCGCGACGGGGTCGACGATCTCGAACGCGGGGACGGGCAGGCCGGCTGCGGCGAAGGCCGTGCGCTGGTGGGTCTTGTCGGAGAACCGCAGCGTGTCGACGCCCGGCCGCACCGCGACGCCCTCCGCCTCGAGGGCGGCGAGGGTCGTGTGGTCGACGTTCTCGTGGTCGAACGTGACGACGTCGACCGTCGCCGCGAAGAAGCGCAGCGCGTCGGGGTCGTCGGGCGCCCCCACCTGCACGTCGGGCACGACCTCGACGGCGCCCTCGTCACCCGGCGCCGCGAGCACGCGGACGTGGATGCCCAGGGGGGTGGCCGCCTCGGCGAGCATGCGCGCGAGCTGGCCGCCACCGATGATCCCGACGACGGGACCGGCGCTCACGACGACGCCACTGCCGCGATGTCGCTGCGGTGGTACATGCCGGGCCACGAGATCCGGGCGACGCCGTCGTAGGCCCGTGCACGTGCCTCGGCGAGCGTCGCGCCGCGGCCGCACACGTTGAGCACCCGCCCACCGGCGGTCAGCAGCTCGCCGTCGGGCCCGGGCGCGACCCCTGCGCAGTAGACCGACACGCCCTCGAGCGCCCGCGCGTCCTCGATGCCGGTGATGACGTCACCGGTGCGTGGTGACGCGGGGTAGCCCTCCGACGAGCACACCACCGTCACGGCGTGATCGGTGCTGAACGTCGGCTCGTCGACGATGCGCCCGGCCGCGGCCTGCGCCAGCAGCTCGGTCAGGTCCGAGTCGAGCCGGGGCACCACGACCTGGGTCTCGGGGTCGCCGAAGCGCACGTTGTACTCGAGCATGCGTGGGCCGTCGGCGGTCATCATGAGCCCGGCGTAGAGCACCCCGCGGTAGTCGATCCCGAGGGCACGGAGGCGGGCGAGCGTCGGTTCGACGAAACGGTCCATGACGTCGCCGAGCAGGCGGTCGTCGACCAACGGGACCGGCGAGTAGGCCCCCATGCCGCCCGTGTTGGGGCCGTCGTCGCCGTCGCCGATGCGCTTGAAGTCCTGGGCGGGTGCGAGCGGCACCGCCCGCTGGCCGTCGCACACCGCCAACACCGACAGCTCGGGACCGACCATGCCCTCCTCGATGACCACGGTGCTGCCGGCGTCGCCGAAGGCCTGGCCCGACAGGTAGTCGCCGACCGCGTTGCGCGCCTCGGTGAGGGACTCGGTGACGAGCACGCCCTTGCCCGCGGCCAGCCCGTCGGTCTTGACCACGAACGGCGGTGCCATGGTGTCGAGGTAGGCCAGCGCCGGCTCGAGCCCGACGAAGCTGCCGTGTCGCGCCGTCGGGACCCCGGCGGACTCGAGCACGTCCTTCATCCAGGCCTTGGAGCCCTCCAGTCGGGCGCCGTCGGCACCGGGACCGAAGACCGACCGGCCCTCCGCGCGCAGCCGGTCGGCCAGACCGTCGACGAGCGGCACCTCGGGCCCGATCACGTACAGATCGGCGTCGAGGTCCTCGGGTGCGGTGTCGACGGAGTTCGGGATGCCGGCGTTGCCGGGGGTGACCACGACGTCGGCCGTGCGCGACAGCACGTCCGCCAGCGCGTGCTCACGTCCGCCGCTGCCGACGACGCAGACGTCCACGGCTCAGGCCGAGGGAGCGTCGACGCGCTCGACGACCTCGAAGCCGAGGATCGACGAGCCGGTCGCGACCGGCGCCTTGGCGGGGTCGCCACCGCCGCCGTGGGCGTGGCCCTTGGAGAAGTCCTGGCTGTTCATCCAGCCCTGGAACGCGTCCTCGGACTCCCACCAGGTCATGACGAAGTAGCGGGTCTCGCCCTGGACGGGACGCAGCAGCTGGAAGCCCTCGAAGCCGGGCGAGTTCTCCACCGCGCCGGCGCGTGCGGCGAAGCGCTGCTCGAGCTCGGGCCCGGCACCCTCGGGCACTTCGATGGCGTTGATCTTCACGACGGACATGTGGGCTCCTGGGTGGGTGGGGGTCAGCTGGAGAAGTGCACGTACTGGTCGCGACCGGGTCCGGTGCCGACCACGCCGATGGGCACGCCGACCTGCTCCTGGAGGAACTCCAGGTACGCGACGGCGTTGGGCGGGAGCTGGTGGCGCTCGGTGACCTGCGACAGGTCGGTGTTCCAGCCGGGCAGCTCCTCGTACACCGGCACGGCCCGGTGCAGGTCCGACTGGTGGTACGGCAGGTGGTCGTGGCGCACGCCGTCGACGTCGTACGCGACGCAGACCTTGAGCGTGTCGAAGGTGTCGAAGATGTCGAGCTTGGTGATCGCGATCTCGCTCAGGGAGTTGAGCCGCACCGCGTGGCGCAGCATCACCGCGTCGAACCAGCCGGGGCGGCGGCGGCGCTTGGTGTTCACGCCGTACTCGTGGCCCAGGTCCACGATGCGATCGCCGATGTCGTCGAACAGCTCGGTGGGCATCGGTCCGGAGCCGACCCGCGTCACGTAGGCCTTGGCGATGCCGATCACCCGGTCGATGTGGCGCGGTCCCACGCCGGCGCCGACGCACGCCCCGCCCGAGATCGGGTTGGACGACGTGACGAAGGGATACGTGCCGTGGTCCAGGTCCAGGAACGTGGCCTGGGCGCCCTCGAACAGCACGTGCTCGCCCCGCTCGAGCGACTCGTGCACCAGCGACACGGTGTCGGCCACGTAGGGCGCGACCCGCGGTGCGACCTCGCTCAGGTAGCGGTCCGCGAGCTCGTCGGGATCGAAGCCGAGCCGGTTGTACACCTTGGCGAGCACCAGGTTCTTCTCGGCGAGCACGGCGGTGAGCTTCTCGCGGAAGATCTCCGGGTCGAGCAGGTCCTGCACCCGCAGGCCCACCCGGCTGGCCTTGTCGGCATAGGCGGGGCCGATGCCGCGCTTGGTGGTGCCGAGCTTGTTCTTGCCCAGGTGGCGTTCGATCAGGCGGTCGAGCTCCTGGTGGTACGGCAGGATCAGGTGCGCGTTGCCCGACACCCGCAGTCGTGAGCAGTCGACGCCGCGGGCCTCGAGGCCGTCGATCTCGGCCAGCATGACGACGGGGTCGACGACGACGCCGTTGCCGATGACCGGCGTGATGTGGTCGTAGAGCACGCCCGAGGGGATGAGCTGGAGCGCGAAGGACTCGCCGTTGACGACGAGCGTGTGCCCGGCGTTGTGTCCGCCCTGGTAGCGGACGACGAGCTGCATCTCCTTGGCGGCGAGGTCCGTGACCTTGCCCTTGCCCTCATCACCCCACTGGGTGCCCACCACGACGGTCGCTGGCACGTGGATCTCCTCGGTCAGGTCCCTCGTCGGGACGAGCCATCGTAGCCGCTGCGCGGCACACCGGCCGAACGGCGATACCGTCATCCCCCATGGCTGCACCGAGCACCGGCGAACCAGCGCCGAACGCGCCGACGCCAGGCGCGCCGGGCCTGCTCGCGCTGCTGCGCGCCGACCTGGCCGCCAACCGCGCCAACCCGAAGGGCCGCGTGGTGACCGTCGCGTTCCGGCTCACCCACGCCGCACGCGGCACCGGGCGGGCGCCCAGGTGGGCCCTGCCGGTCGTCGCTCTCTACCGGGTGGCGATCGACTGGCTGCTCGGCGTCGAGATCCCGCCCAGCGTGCGTGCCGGCGGGGGCCTGTGCGTCTGGCACGGCACGGGCATGGTGCTGCACAAGCGGGTGGTCCTGGGTGAACAGGTCACCCTCCGCCACGGCGTGACCATCGGCATCCTCGGCGACGGCCTGGACGAGACGGCTGCCGCACCCGTGCTCGGCGACCGCGTCGACGTCGGGGCCGGCGCGATCCTGCTCGGCCCGATCACGGTCGGCGACGACGCCGTCATCGGCGCCGGGTCGGTCGTGCTCACCGACGTGCCCGCCGGCGCGACCGCCGTCGGCAACCCGGCGCGGATCCTCTCGGGCCCGCGATCGGGGGACCGGTGAGGGACTACACGGGCATCCGAGTGGTCGTGGTCGCGCACGGCCCCCCGATGCGCGGCGGCATCGCCACGGTGGCGCTCGACCTCGTCGAGGACCCGGAGCTCAACGCCGAGTTCGACATGGTGTTCCAGAACACCGCGCAGAACGATGAGGCCCGGGGCAAGCTCGCCGTGGAGAACATCAAACGGGCGCTGGTCGACTCGTGGACCACGTTCCGGCTCGCCCGGCGCGGCGCCGTCGTGCACTCGCACTCGGTGCAGTACCCGTGGCTGACGGGCTGGCGGCAGGTGGGCATCGCCGCGGCCGCACGGCTGCGCGGCGCCAGGGTGCTGCTGCACAACCACGCGCAGCCGCCCTACATGGAACCGCCCGGGGCCTACCGGGTCGACCGGCTCAACCGTTGGGCGTTCGCGGTGCTCGACCGGCTGGTCGAGGCGAACATCCTCATCGCCGCCGCGGGCGAGCCGAACCTGCGGCGCTACATGCCCACCGTCGACCTCCCGGTCATCGCCAACTCGGCGGTCGTCGACGACGTCGTGCAGAGCTCGGCCGTGCACGACCCGCCCGTGGTGCTCTTCATCGGCGAGATGCTCGAGCGCAAGGGCATCCTCACGCTGCTGGACGCCATGGACCTGCTCGACGAACGCGGCGTCGGCCCCTACGACCTGCGCATCATCAGCGACAACCGCCCGGGCCTCGACCCCGACAAGGACGCGATGGTCGCGGCGATCACCGAGCGCGGGCGTGCGGAGACGATGACCGGTCCGCTGACCCGCGCCGAGGTGTACCGGCACCTGTCCGAGGCGGACCTGTACGTCTTCCCGACGTGGACCGAGGGCCAGCCGTTCACGGTGATCGAGGCGCTGGCGTCGGGGGTGCCGATCGTCGCGAGCGACATCCAGGCGATCTCGGCGATGATCGACGATCCCGAGCACGGTCGCCTCCTCCCCATGACCGACGCGACGGCGTTCGCCGACGCGATCGAGGAGCTGCTCGCCGATCCCGACCGTCGCCGGGCGATCTCGGACGCCAACCGCGCCCGCGCCTACGAGCGCTTCGACCGTTCGGTGTTCCGGGACCGCGTCGCCGAGCTCTACCGGCGACACGGCGGCCGGGGTTAGCTCAGCTCGAAGCTGCCGTCGACGACGTCGAGGGTGACCGAGTCGCCGTCGCCGACCTTGCCCTCCAGGATCGACATCGCCAGGCGATCGCCGACCTGCTTCTGGATGAGCCGCTTGAGCGGACGGGCGCCGAACGCCGCGTCGTAGCCGTCGTGGGCGAGCTTGTCGCGTGCGGCCTCGGTGATCTCGAGCGAGATGCGCCGGTCCTCGAGGCGGCTGCGCAGCAGCTCCAGCTGGATCTCGACGATGCGGCCGAGGTCACCCGGAGCCAGGGCGTTGAAGCGCACGATCTCGTCCACCCGGTTGATGAACTCCGGACGGAAGAAGTCCGCCGGGTCGCCGGGCAGGTTGGAGGTCATGATCAGCACGGTGTTGGCGAAGCTGACCGTGCGTCCCTGGCCGTCGGTCAGGCGACCGTCGTCGAGCAGCTGCAGGAGGATGTTGAACACGTCGGGGTGGGCCTTCTCGACCTCGTCGAGCAGGATCACCGCGTAGGGCCGACGGCGCACCGCTTCGGTGAGCTGCCCGCCCTCGTCGTAGCCGACGTAGCCCGGAGGCGCACCGACCAGGCGGCTGACCGAGTGCTTCTCCATGTACTCGCTCATGTCGATGCGGACCATCGCCCGCTCGTCGTCGAACAGGAAGTCCGCGAGCGAACGGGCCAGCTCGGTCTTGCCGACGCCGGTGGGTCCCAGGAACAGGAAGCTGCCGATGGGGCGGTGCGGATCCGACAACCCGGCGCGGCTGCGACGGATGGCGTTCGCCACCGCGGCAACCGCGTCGTCCTGGCCGACGACCCGCTCGTGCAGCACGTCCTCGAGGCGGACGAGCTTGCTCATCTCGCCCTCCATCAGCCGTGAGACCGGCACGCCGGTCCAGCGGGCGACCACCTCGGCGATGTCCTCCGCGTCGACCTCCCGCTTGAGCATGGTCGTGTCCGACTGGAGCACCGCGAGCTCGGCGTTGGCGGCCTCGAGCTCACGCTCGAGCACCGGCACGTGGCCGTAGGTGATCTCGGACGCCCGGGTGAACTCGCCGTCGCGCTCGGCGCGCTCGGCCTCGGCCTTCAAGAGCTCGAGGCGCTCCTCGATCTCCTGGATGGCCATGATCTGGTCCTTTTCGGCCTGCCAGTGCGCGCTCATGGCGTCGTGCTGCTCTCGCAGGTTGGCGAGCTCCTGGTCGAGCGCCGCGAGCCGTTCGACCGACGCGGGGTCGCTCTCCTTGGCGAGCGCGACACGCTCGATCTCGAGCCCGTCGATGCGGCGCTTCACGACGTCGATCTCGGTCGGCACGGAGTCGATCTCGATCCGCAGGCTCGACGCGGCCTCGTCGACCAGGTCGATGGCCTTGTCGGGCAGGAAGCGACCGGTCAGGTAGCGATCCGACAGGACCGCGGCCGCGACGAGCGCAGGGTCCTGGATGTGCACGCCGTGGTGCAGCTCGTAGCGCTCCTTCAGGCCGCGCAGGATCGCGATCGACGCCTCGACCGAGGGCTCGGCGACCAGCACCTGCTGGAAGCGGCGCTCGAGTGCGGGGTCCTTCTCGATGTACTTGCGGAACTCGTCGAGGGTGGTCGCGCCGACCATGCGCAGCTCGCCCCGGGCCAGCATCGGCTTGAGCATGTTGCCCGCGTCCATCGCGCCCTCGCCGGTGGCCCCGGCGCCGACGACGGTGTGCATCTCGTCGATGAAGGTGATGACCTCGCCGTTCGAGTCCTTGATCTCGTTGAGCACGGCCTGCAGGCGCTCCTCGAAGTCGCCGCGGTACTTGGCGCCGGCGAGCATCGAGGACATGTCGAGGGAGATGACGCGCTTGTCGCGCAGACCGTCGGGCACGTCGCCGGCGACGATGCGCTGGGCGAGGCCCTCGACCACGGCGGTCTTGCCGACACCCGGCTCGCCGATGAGCACGGGGTTGTTCTTGGTGCGGCGGCTCAGCACCTGCACGACGCGGCGGATCTCGTCGTCGCGGCCGATCACCGGATCGAGGGTGCCCGAACGCGCGGCGTCGGTGAGGTCCCGTCCGTACTTCTCGAGCGCCTCGAAGGTGTCCTCGGGGTTCTGGCTCGTGACGCGGCGCGAGCCCCGCACCTCGGCGAGCGCGGCGAGCACGTCCTCGCGTGTCACCTCGCCCAGCCGACGGTCGCCGAGCGGCTTGGACTGGTCGAGCGCGGCGATCGCGAGCAGCAGGTGCTCGGTTGAGAGGTACTCGTCGGTGAGCTCGGCACGTTCCGCGTCGGCGGCCTCGATGAGGCCGATCAGGTCCTTGCCGGCACGCGTCTCGGTGCCGTAGGCGGTGGGCAGCGCGGCGACGGCCGCCTCGGCCGCGTCGCGCACGGCGACGGGGTTGAGCCCGAGCTTGCGCACCACGGGCAGGACCACGCCGGCCTCCTGGCTCAGGAGCGCCGACAGCAGGTGCGCCGAGGTGGCCTCGGGATTGCTGCGCTCCTTGGCGGCGGCGAGGGCGGCGTTCACCGCCTCGGTGGTCTTGAGCGTCCAGGTGTTCGGGTCGAGCGGCATGGATCAAGGATACGTCGTCCGACGCAAAGTTGCAACGAAGGCACTCAACTTTGCTGAGTGGTGGTTTGGCTGGTCTCGTCGGGATCCGCCTCGGCGGCTGCGGTGGCGATGCGGTCCGCACGCAGGCGGGCTCGTACGGCCGGGTGCGCGGGCGAGCGCTGCACACCGCTCGGGCGGTCCCGTGCGCCGATGAGCGCCCAGCCCGCCAGCAGTGCGCCGCCGATCGCGAGGGCCACGACCACCAGGCCGAAGGCGCCGCCGACGGTCCACAGGGAGTCGGCGTCCAACAGCGTGCTCTCGGCAGCGGCCGCCGCCTCGTCGAGGTCCCGCTCGTCGGCAGCCTCGGTGGTCGTCGGCGCGTCGGTGGTCGTCGGGGCCTCGGTGGTGGGTGCGGCGGTGGTCGTGGGCGCTGCGGTGGTGGGCGCTGCGGTGGTGGGCGCCGCCGTGGTGGGTGGGGCGACCGTGGTCGGAGGGGGTGCGGCGGGCGCGACGGCACCCGAGACGACCGCGTCGGCCACCAGCTGGGTCATGCGCGCGGCGCCGGCGCCGTTCAGATGCAGACCGTCGCCGGCGGTCAGGCTGGTGTCACCCGCGGTGGCGGCGTGCCAGTCGAGCACTGTGACGTTCGGCCGCCCTGCGGCGACGTCGCGGATCGCCTGGTTCGCCGGCCCGTAGTAGTCGCGCACCTCCCGGATGGTGAGCACGTACACGTGGGGCACGCCGGCCGTCGCATCGAGGATCGCGGCGACACGCTGGCGGAAGGCCGCTGTGTTGCCGGCATCGTTCGCCCCGATGCTGAGCACGAGGCTGTCGGTGAGCTCCGCCCGGTGCGACTCGACGGCCGCCAGCGCCGCCGAGGTCGAGCGGCTCACCGCGGCGTCGAAGGTGATCCCCCACCCGCGGTTGCGGAAGTCGGCGACCATCGGCCCCTCGGCGCCGAGGATGATGCTGTCGCCGACGACGACGACGCGGCGTTCCTGGGCTCCGACGTCGCCGGGGGCGACCAGCGTCGCCAGCGCCGTCAGCGTCCCCACCAACGCGGCCAGGACGCGACGCGCCGAGCTCATCGTCGCCGGTCGTCCCGGTAGAGGACCATCGCCTGGCTCAGCGGGACCAGGTCACGTCGGTACTGGCGGTGCACCTTGTCGACGTCCTCGGCCGCCCGGGCGCGCAGCGCTGCCAGCTCGCCGTTGATCCGCTCGATCTCGGCCTCGAGCTCGAGCACCCGCTTGACGCCGGCCAGGTTCAGGCCCTCGTTGGTCAGGTCCTGGATGCGGCGCAGGTGGGCGATGTCGGCCTCGCTGTAGCGGCGCGAGCCGCCCTGTGTGCGGCCGGGCTCCAACAGCCCCTTGCGCTCGTAGATGCGCAGCGTCTGCGGGTGGACACCGGCGAGCTCGGCGGCGACCGAGATCACGTAGACCGCCTGGTGGTACTCGGGCATCGTCGGTCACCTCCTCGGTGGGACGGTTCCATGGTCTCAGACTCCCAGGTGGGAGCGGGGTGATTCCTCGAGGGCGGCCGCGTAGGCCTGGAGGGCGTCGCGCTCGCCGTCGGACATGTTCTGGGGCACGGCCACCTCGACGGTGACCAACAGGTCGCCCTTGGCGCGCGACGTGATCACGCCGCGACCACGCACGCGGAACGTGCGGCCGCTGCGGGTCCCGGGTGGCACACGGATCGTCACTGCGTCGCCCTCGGCGGTGGGGACGGCGACGTCGGCACCGAGTGCGGCCTCGGGGTAGGTGATCGGCACGGTGAGGGTGAGGTTGTCGCCCGAGCGACCGAACAGCGGGTGGGCGCCCACGTGCACCTTGACGTACAGGTCGCCGTCGGGCCCGCCGTTGAGCCCGGCGCCGCCCTTGCCCTTGACGCGGATGCGCTGTCCGTCGCGCACGCCCTGGGGGATGCGCACCTTCACCTGGCGGGGACGGCGCACCGCTCCCACGCCCGCGCAGGTCGGGCACGGCGAGTCGATCACCCTGCCGCGACCACCGCAGGTGCTGCACGGTCGGCTGAACGAGAAGAAGCCCTGGTCCTCGTCGACCGCGCCCTTGCCCCCGCACTCGGGGCAGACCCGCGGCGCGGTGCCCGGTGCTGCACCGCTGCCCGCGCAGTCCGAGCAGCGCACGTCGGAGGTGATGTTGACCGTCGTGGTCGCGCCGCGGATCGAGTCGTCGAAGGAGAGGTGCAGGTCCGACTCGATGTCGGGTCCGCGCCGCGGCCCGGTCGGCGGCGGGTTCTGCGAGCCCGCCCGTCCCCTGCTGAACAGGTTGCCGATCAGGTCGGAGATGTCCGCGCCCTCGAACCGCACGCCGCCCGGACCGCCGAAGCCGCCCGGGAAGCCGCCGCCCTGTCCGCCGAACCCGGCGGCCATGGGGCCCATGCGGCGCGCTTCGTCGTACTCGGCGCGCTTCTCGGCGTCGCCGACCACCTCGTACGCGGCCGACACCTCCTTGAAGCGGTCCTCGGCGGCCTGGTCACCCGGATTGGCGTCGGGGTGCAGCTCGCGGGCGAGCTTGCGGTACGCGCTGGTGATCTCCTTGGCGGTCGCCGTGGACGACACACCCAGGGTGGCGTAGTAGTCCTTCTCGAACCACTCTCGTTGCACGGCGACCTCCTCCCGGGGTCAGCCGCGGACCTTGACCATCGCTGGCCGAAGGACGCGGGAGTTCCACAGGTAGCCGGTGCGCATGACCTCGGCGACGACGGGGTCGCCGTCGCCCTCCTCGTGCAACACGGCCTCGTGGACGTTGGGGTCGAAGTCGACCTCCACCTCCACGACGCTGGACAGGCCCAGCTTCTCCAGGGTGGTCAGGAGCTGGGCGTGGATCGCTGCGACGTCCTCCATGCCCTGTGCCGCGGCGGCCTCGCCGGCGTCGAGCACCGGGAGCAGCTCGCTGACGAGGTGCTCCGCGGCGCGCTCGCGCTGCTCGATGCGCTGCTGCTCGACACGACGCTTGTAGTTCTCGAACTCGGCCTGCACGCGGCGGGCCAGGTCCAGGTACTCGTCGCGCTCGGCGGCGATCTTCTCCGCGACCTCGACCATCTCGACCAGCTCGCCCTCGAGCTCGGCCTCCTCGGTGATGTCGGGGTAGGACGCGTCGCCCTCGGCGACGTCGTCGGTGGACGGGGCGTCGTCGTCCACCACCTCGGCGTCGAGGATCTCGTCCTCGACGCCGGTGGTGGTGTCGGACTCGGCTCCGCTCACTTGTCGTCCTCGATGATCTCGGCGTCGACGACCTCGTCGTCGGAGGTGCCGCCCGACGCGGCGTCACCGGTGGGTGCGCCGTCGGGCTGCGCCGCGGCCTGCTCGTAGAGCGACTGCGACATCTTCTGGCTCGCCACGTTGAGGGCCTCGGTCGCGTTGTTCATGCGCTCGACGTCACCGCCGTTGAGGGCCTCCTTGAGCTCGGCCAGCGCGGACTCGACCGCAGCACGGTCGTCCGCCCCGACCTTGTCGCCCTGGTCGGCCAGCAGCTTCTCGGTCGAGTACACGAGCGTGTCGGCGCGGTTGCGGGCGTCGGCCTCGTCGCGACGGCGACGGTCCTCCTCCGCGTGGGCGTCCGCGTCGCGCACCATCTGGTCGATCTGGTCCTTGCTCAGCGAGGACTGACCGGTGATGGTGATCGACTGCTCCTTGTTGGTGGCGCGGTCCTTGGCGGAGACGTTCACGATGCCGTTGGCGTCGATGTCGAACGTGACCTCGATCTGGGGCACGCCACGAGGGGCGGGCGGCAGGTCGACGAGCTGGAACTTGCCGAGCGTCTTGTTGAAGTCGGCCATCTCCCGCTCGCCCTGCAGCACGTGGATCTCCACCGACGGCTGGTTGTCCTCGGCGGTGGTGAACACCTCGGCGCGGCGCGTCGGGATGGTGGTGTTGCGCTCGATGAGCTTGGTCATCACGCCACCCTTGGTCTCGATGCCGAGGCTCAGGGGGGTCACGTCGAGCAGCAGGACGTCCTTGACGTCGCCCTTGAGCACGCCGGCCTGGATGGCCGCGCCCATGGCGACGACCTCGTCGGGGTTCACGCCCTTGTGGGGCTCGGAGCCGGTGAGCTCCTTCACCAGGTCCTGCACCGCGGGCATGCGGGTGGAGCCGCCGACCATGATCACGTGGTCGACCTGGCCCGTGGTGAGCCCGGCATCCTTGATCGCGTGGTCGAAGGCGACCTTGCAGCGCTGGATCAGGTCCTCGGTCATCTCCTGCAGCTTGGAGCGCGACAGCGAGTAGTCGAGGTGCAGCGGACCGGCGTCGGTCGCAGTGATGAAGGGCAGGTTGATCTGGGTCTGCGCGACCTGCGACAGCTCGATCTTGGCCTTCTCCGCGGCCTCCTTGAGGCGCTGCATGGCCATCTTGTCGTTGCCGAGGTCGACGCCGTGGTCGCCCTTGAACGAGTCGACGAGCCAGTCCATGATCCGCTGGTCCCAGTCGTCGCCGCCCAGGCTCGTGTCGCCGTGGGTCGACTTGACCTCGAACACGCCGTCGCCGATCTCGAGCACGGACACGTCGAAGGTGCCGCCGCCGAGGTCGAACACGAGGATCGTCTGGTCCTCGGCCTCCTTGTCCATGCCGTAGGCGAGTGCCGCGGCGGTGGGCTCGTTGATGATGCGCAGGACCTCGAGCCCTGCGATCTGGCCGGCCTCCTTGGTGGCGGTGCGCTGCGCGTCGTCGAAGTACGCGGGCACCGTGATGACGGCCTGGGTGACCGAGTCCCCCAGGTACGCCTCGGCGTCACGCTTCAGCTTCATGAGCGTGCGCGCGGAGATCTCCTGCGACGTGTACTTCTTGCCGTCGATGTCGACGGTCCAGTTGGTGCCCATGTGGCGCTTGACGGAGCGGATCGTGCGATCGGCGTTGGTGACGGCCTGGCGCTTCGCGACCTCACCGACGAGCACCTCGCCGTCCTTCGCGAACGCCACGACCGAGGGCGTGGTGCGCGCACCCTCGGCGTTGGGGATCACCACGGCGTCGCCGGCCTCGAGCACGCTGACGACGGAGTTGGTGGTCCCGAGATCGATTCCTACGGCCTTGGGCATGTGGTCACTCTCCTCTATGGGCTCCGCGGTTCGGGGGCCTCACGGTTGCAGGGGCCGAACGGCCCGATACGTCGAGGATACGGCACTCGCAGGCCGATTCCACAACGGATGAATGTGCAGACTGTAGCAAACTTGAGTGCATTGTTGTCATGTTCGTTGGCGTGGCTGAGTGGCTGCACATCCTCGGTGATCCGACCAGGCGTCCCGACCGGATCTCCCGGGTGGTCGGGACACCGGGCCCGTGCGCTCGGGACTCCGGGCGTCGGACGGTGACCCGGTCACACCCACCGACCCACGGAGCCACCATGATCCGACCGACCACACTCGTCGCCGCCACGCTGCTCGCCACGTCGCTGCTGGCGGGCGCCTGCAGCGACGACGACGCCAGCACCACCACCTCGGCCGACGACCACCACGAGACGTCGACCAGCACCCCCGACGGCACCCCGGCGAGCGCGCCGCTCGAGGGCGAGGCCGTGCCGGACGAGGCGTGCGGGCACTTCTCGACGCTGAGCGCTGCCATGACCGGCGACCCCTCGATCGCCGGACCGGCGCTCGAGATGCTGGTGCCGAGTCTGCCCGAGGATCTGTCCGACGACGGCAGCACGGTCGTCAAGTCCCTGCGTGCCGCATTCGACGGCGACGACTCGGTGTTCGGCGATCCGACGTTCCTCACCTCGTTCGAGGAACTCGGCTCCGCCATGTGGGCCGGCTGCGAGGCCGCGTCCCGGCTGGACGTGACCGGCGTCGACTACGGCTTCGAGGGGTTGCCGGAGCAGATCTCCGCCGGGCTCGTCGCGCTGCGGTTCACCAACGGGACCAGCAGCGAGGAGCCCCACGAGCTGATCGTGCTGCAGCGGCCCCCGGGCGACGAGACCCCGATCGAGGAGATCGCCGAGATGTCACCCGACGAGGTCATGGCGGACTTCCCGATGACCGGCGTGGTGTTCGCCGACGCCGCCGAGCAGTCCTCCGCCTCGTTCATGGAGCTGCCCACCGGTCGCTACATCGCCATCTGCACCATCCCCGTCGGCGGCGGCGAGTCGGGCGACCCCCACGCCGCCCACGGCATGGTCGCCGAGTTCGAGGCCGTGTGAAGGCCGCCGCGCTCGTCGTCGCCCGCGCCGTCGGGCCGCACCCCCACATCGAACACCTGAACGCCCATCACCTGAACGAGAGCAGGACCATGACGTCGAACACCACCACATCGCCCGCCACCGCGGGCCACGAGACGACCACCTCGCCGTCGCACCGCAGCGGCTGGGCGTGGGCCGGCGTCGGCGCCGGACTGTGCGGCATCGCGCTGTTCATGCTCGCGCCGTCCATCGCCGACGTCCCGGACGCGATCTACGCGGACAACGCGCTGCTGGCCGCCGAGCTCGACGGCGGCGCGCCGATCGTCTGGGCAATGCAGGTGCTGACCGGTCTGGCAGCAGTCCTGCTGGTCGTGTTCGGCGCCGGGCTCCGGCGCCGACTCGCCGAACACGAGCCGGTCGGGTCGCTGCTGCCCACGATCGCCTTCAGCGGTCTGCTGCTCACCGCGGCACTCAACCTGGTCGGCGGGGGCATCAGCACCGAGTTGTTCTGGTCGCTCACCCGCGAGGTCGGCGAGACCGATCCCGACACCGTGATCAGCGCGCTCACCATCTTCAACACGCTGCCCTGGGTCTGGGCCGGCGCGGGGCTCGCCTCGGGAGCCGTGGCGGTCGCGGCGCTGCGTCACGGCTCGGCGCCGCGTTGGATCGGCTGGACGAGCGTCGTCCTCACCGCGCTGGTGGTGCTGACCCAGGTGGTCCCACTCCAGTACCTGGCCCTGGCCCCGGTGTCGCTGTGGCTGGTGATCGCCGGCATCGGGCTCGCCCGGCGCGAACGGTCCTCCTGAGGGGCGCAGCCCCTCTGGCAGATTGTGCGAATGCGCACCACGCACTCCCCGACGGAGCCACCGCCCGGGTTTCCGGACCGGGAGGAGGGCGGCGGCCGACCGGCCGTCGCCCTCGCCGTGCTCGTCGTCGCCTGGGCACTCGCCGCCGCAGCGATCGTGCTCGCATGGAGCAACCGCGGTGCGGCACCGGCGGAGATCTGGTTCTTCGTGGTCGACGTGGCCGACGCCCTGATCTACGGCGCTGTCGCCTGGCTCCTGTTGGCCCGCACCCGTCACCCGGTCGCGTGGATCATCGCGCTGACCGCCGTGGGCGGTGCCGTCGCGGCGCTCGGCATGCAGTGGGCCGTGTTCACCTCGACCCGTCCCGACCTGCCGGCGCTGACCCCGCTCGCCTCGGCGGTCACCTGGGCCTGGATCCCCGGGACGATCGCGCTGATCACCGTGGTGCCGTGGCTGCTGCGCGACGACCGCCTCGGCGTCCTCGGACGAATGGCCGTCGGCGCGGGCGTGGTCCTCATCGTCACGCTGGTCGTCGGCCCGCTGACCGATCCGTGGCCGTGGCCCGACGGCGACCCCACTGCGCCGTTCGCCATCCGCAGCGAGTGGTGGGCGCAGCTCGTCTACTCCTCCTATCCGCGTCAGATGACGGCGGTGGTGGCGCTCGGCCTGGTCGCGACCGCCGACGTGGTGCGCCGGTGGGCGACGCTCGGTCCCGAGCGGCGGCGCGGCCTGGGCTGGCTCGCGATCGGCGCCGGCCTGCTGTCGGTGTCGTTCGTGCCGGTCGCCGCGATCAACTCCTTCGGCGCGGACATGGCCACGGGGTTCACGCCCGTCACGCACCTCGCCTCCCAGGCCTTCTTCCCGGGGGCGATCATGGTGGTGGTGCTCGGCCAGCGGCTGTGGGGCGTCGACCTCGCCGTCAGCCGGGCCCTGGTGTGGCTGCTGCTCTCCGGCGGACTGGTCGCGGCCTACGTGACCCTGGTCGTGCTCGCCACCCGACTGCTGCCCTTCGACGACGGGGTGGCGCAGGTCGCGGCGACCGCCGTGGTCGCGGCCGGGTTCCACCCGGCGAGGGTGTGGGTGCAGCGCAGGGTCGACGCCCTGGTGCACGGCCAGGCCCGGGAACCCCTGCTCGTGCTGCGCGGGGTCACCGACCCCCTCGGCGTCGCCGACACGCCGCACCAGCTGCTCGACGAGGTCGCGACGAGCGTGCGCAGCTCGCTGCGCCTCCACCTGGTCCTCGTGGTCGCCGGCGTCGAGCACCACGGGCGCATCCTCGCGAGCAGCGGCCCGGCCCTCGCCGACGTCGCACCGGGGCTGCTCGCCGACGCCGCGGACCTCGAGCTCGTCGCCCAGGGCGAGCGGATCGGATCGCTCGTCGCTGTGCCCCGTCCGGGTGAGCGACTCGACGCACGCAGCACCGAGTCGTTGCGCAACCTCGCCCCGATCGTCGCTGCGTCGGTGCAGCTCGCCGAGACGAGCTCGGCGTTGGTGGCGTCGCGGCGACGTCTCGCCGCAGCGCGCGACGCGGACCGACGTGCGCTGCGCCGGGAGCTGCACGACGGTCTGGGGCCGGCGCTCGCCGGCACGGGCCTCGCGTTGCAGGCGGGGCGCAACCTGCTGGGTTCCGACCCGGTCGCCGGCGCGGAGCTGATCGACCGCGTGGCCGCCGAGCTCGACCGACGTGTCGAGGAGGTGCGGGAGATGGCCAGGGGCCTGGTCCCGCCGAGCCTGGACGGCGACGGACTGGGTGCGGCACTCGACGAGCTCGCCGAACGCACCCGCCTGGGCGGGCTGGACGTGGAGGTGCAGCTCGAGGCGCTGCCGCCGCTGTCGCCGACAGCCGCGAGCGCCCTCTATGCGATCGCGGCCGAGGCGGTCCGCAACGTCGTGCGACACGCCGGCGCCGTGCGCTGCACGATCTCGGTCGCCTCGCAGGGGCGCTCGGTCGAGCTCCAGGTGCGCGACGACGGGGTGGGGCTCTCCGACGACGACGTCGCCGGCGTCGGACGGACCTCGATGCGCGAGTGGGCCGTCGAGCTCGGCGGCGACGTGTCGATCGCGGCGTCGCCCGATGGCGGCACGACCGTCGCGGCGAGGGTCCCGACCTCGACGCTGCTCGACCAGAGTGTGGACCCATGAACGGTGCTGCGACCTCCGACGAGCGGGACGACCGTTCGCTGTCGATCCTGGTGGTGGACGACCACCCCGTGTTCCGCATGGGCATGTCGGCGCTCCTGTCCTCCATCGAGAGCCTCGACGTCGTCGCCGAGGCCGCGGACGCCGACGAGGCGGTCGAGCACTGCGACCGCCTCGTCCCCGACGTGGTGATCATGGACCTGCACCTGGGAGCGACGTCGGGCATCGAGGCCACCCGACGGATCGTCGCCGCCCGACCCGACGTGGGCGTGCTCGTCGTCACGATGATGGACGACGACGACTCGGTCTTCGCCGCCGTGCGCGCCGGCGCCCGGGGCTACCTGCTCAAGGGCGCGGGGCCCGAGGAGATCGAGCGCGCGGTCCGGGCGGTCGCGAACGGCGAGGTGCTGCTGGCGCCGGCGATCGCGTCGCGGGCCGTGTCCTACCTCTCGGGTCAGCACCGGGGTGGGCCGACCCCCTTCCCGGAGCTGACCGACCGCGAGCGAGAGGTGCTCGACCTGGTGGCCGCCGGGCTCGACAACCTCTCGATCGCCCGTCGTCTGTCGCTCAGCTCCAAGACGGTCCGCAACCACCTGTCGAACATCCTGACCAAACTGCAGGTCGCCGACCGCGCCCAGGCCATCGTGCGAGCCCGCGAGGCCGGTCTGGGCGGCGCCGCCGACGAGCCGTCCCGATGACGGCTCAGCGACCGAGGCGTCGGCGCGCCCGGCGTGCGAGCGCGTTCGCGCCCTGCATCGTCCGGTAGCCGACGGGACCCGTGACCCGCAGCGCCGTCGCCGCGGTGCGCAGTCGCCAGTACTCGGCGCTGCGCCGCAGTGGCGGCCACGTCGCCGCCGCCACGCCCAGGTGGCGCAGCGCCGCGACGGGGTCGTGGCGGTCGTTGAGCAGCTGCCATGCGAGCACGACCTCGACCCGCGCCGTCGCCTGCGGTCGCAGTGCGGCGCGTTCGGGGCCGACGCCGTCGAAGACGACGTCGAGCAGGTGCCGATAGGCCGCCTCCAGCGACTCGACGTCGCTCGACGAGTTCGAGTCGTGTCGCCGGTAGTGGTACACGACCGAGCGGGCCAGGCCGACCCGCCAGCGCGACGAGATGCGGATCCAGAGCTCCCAGTCCTCGACGTCGATCCGGAAGCGATCGCGGTTGACCGCGAACACCCCCACGTCGTCGAGCGCCGCTCGACGCACCATCACCCCGGACGCACCGACCGGGTTGTCGATGACGAAGTGCTCCCACACCTCGCCCTCGACGTCGCCGCGGTAGGCCGCGCCGGTCTCGCGGCCGTCGGCATCCACGACGTCGTACCAGCCGTAGGACAGCCCGATCCGCTCGTCGCGGGCGAAGCACGCCGACAGGTCGGCGACGGTGGTGGGGAGCCAGAGGTCGTCGCTGTCGCAGAAGGCGACGAGCTCGCCCGTCGACTCGGCGATGCCACGGTTGCGGGCGGACGAGACGCCGCCGTTGTCCTGTCGCACCAGCCGGACCCGGTCGTCGCCCAGCTCCGCGTGCCACCCGGCGAGGTCGTCGCTGCCGCCGTCGTCCACGAGCACGACCTCGTAGCGGTCGACCCACGCCGGCAGCTGCTGGTCGAGGATCGAGCGCAGGGTCTCGGGCAGGTACTCGAGCGAGTTGTGACAGGGGACGACGACCGAGACCTGCATCGGCAGTGGAGTGTACGGCCGGGCGGTTAGGGTCGAAGATCTCGTGGGCCCAGCAGGGCCGACCCTTCCCGGGAGGCAACGTGTCCCGTCTCGTGCTGCTCCGCCACGGCGAGAGCGAGTGGAACAAGCTGAACCTGTTCACCGGCTGGTACGACTGCGACCTGACCGAGGCCGGTCAGCAGGAGGCGTTCGCCGCCGGCGGCATGCTGGCCGACGCCGGCGTGCACCCCGACGTCCTGCACACCTCGCTGCAGGTCCGGGCGATCCGCACCGCGAACAACGCGCTCGACGTCCTGGGACGGCTGTGGGTGCCGGTGCGCCGCAGCTGGCGCCTGAACGAGCGGCACTACGGCGACCTGACCGGCAAGAACAAGGCGGAGACCACCGCGCAGTACGGCGAGGACCAGGTGAAGATCTGGCGCCGCAGCTACGACGTGCCGCCGCCGGCGATCGCCGCGGACAACGAGCACAACCCCAACGGCGACGTGCGCTACGCGGAACTGCCGCCCGAGCTCGTCCCGGCGAGCGAGTGCCTGGCCGACGTCGTCGCCCGGATGCTCCCCTACTGGTACGACGCGATCGTGCCCGACCTGCGGGGGGACCGCACCGTGCTGGTCGTCGCCCACGGCAACTCGCTGCGTGCGCTGGTGAAGCACCTCGACGGCATCTCGGACGACGCCATCACGGAGCTCAACATCCCCACGGGCGTGCCGCTGCTCTACGAGCTCGACGAGGACGCCCGTCCCACCGAGACCAAGGCCGTCACGGACCGCTACCTCATGGACGCCGACGCCGTCAGGGCAAAGGCAGAGGCGGTGGCGAAGCAGGCCGCCGGAGGCTGACCAGCCCGACCGCCGGACGATGAGCGTCAGCGAAGAGCCATGAACACGGCGGTGGCGAAGCAGGCCGCCGGAGGCTGACCAGCCCGACCGCCGGACGATGAGCGTCAGCGAAGAGCCATGAACACGGCGGTGGCGAAGCAGGCCGCAGGCGGCTGAGCTAGCTGACTTCCGCAGCGCCGGGTGGGGTGGCGGCGATGAGAGGTGTGGCGGGGCGGGACAGGTCGAGGCGGTCCTCGACCTCGGCCCACAGGCGGCGGTACGACACGGCGGCCAGGTTGTTCGGCGACGCGAGGACGGCGGGGATCTGCTCCATGCCCATGCGCTCGACGGCGGAGGAGGACGGCACCGCGACGAGCGCGAAGCGGCGGTCGCCGCGGACCTGCGCGATGACCTGGCGGTGCAGCACCTTTCGCTCGTCGAGCATCGACAGGAAGGCGAGCAGCGGCATGCCGGGGCGGTGTCCCTGGACGAACTCGTCGAGCTGGTCGAGGCTGCGCACCGCGAGCGGTGCCGGGATGATCGGTGCGAGCACCAGGTCCGACGCCGCGACGACCGACTCGGTGACGATGCCGAGGCCGGGGGCGCAGTCGAGGATGACCACGTCGTAGGCGCCGTCGAGGGGTCGGAGGAGCTTGCGCAGCACGCGGTCGGGCCAGCGGCGTGTCGACAGGATGGTGTCGACGACGCGGAACGACGGATCGGCGGGCAGCAGGTCGAGGCGGTCGTAGTCGGTGTGGCGGACGTACGCCTCGAGCTCGCGCTTGCCGCCGAGCAGCCGCGTCGCGCCGCCCTTGACCCGAGCGCGGGCGCGGTAGCAGTGGGTGGCGGCGCCCTGGGGGTCGAGGTCCCACAGCAGCGTCCGGAACCCCGCCTCGGCCGACAGCATGGCCAGGTTGACCGCTGCGGCGGTCTTGCCGACGCCGCCCTTGGCACCGGCGACCGCGACGACCCTCACCCTCGGCTCCCCGGCGTGGACGACATTGGTACCGATGCTCCGTTCCTCGTACTGGAGCTATTCAACTCCACCGTGCGACGTCCGCGCACGATCAGCGGAGTGCGCCGGCGGCGCCGTCCGACATGTGACGCCCGGCACGCCGTACGATCCCGCCCATGCGTCGTTTCGCCGAGCAACTCGCCAACCTGCCGCTCTTCTCGGCCTGCTCCGGCCGGGACCTGCAACGACTGGCGAAGGCGGCGGACGAGCTGACGGTCCCGCCGGGCACGGCCCTCACCACCCAGGGCGGCGTGGGCCGGGAGGCGTTCGTGATCCTCGAGGGCACGGCCGAGGTGACCAAGGACGGGGACCACGCCGCCGACCTCGGTCCGGGCGACCACTTCGGGGAGCTCGCCCTGCTCGACGGCGGACCCCGGACCGCGACGGTGACCACGACGAGCGACGTGACCCTGCTGGTCCTGTCCAAGCCGGCGTTCAACGCGGTGCTCGACGAGATCCCGACCCTGGCCCACAAGCTGCTCATCGCCACGGCGCGCCGGCTGCGCGAGTCCGAGCAGTCGCTGTCGCACTGACCGCAGGTCGCCATTGCACCGCCCAGCAATCGCTCGGCGACGGACCCTCGCGGTAGGTTCGGCGGTGCTATGAGCGCCACCGACACTCACGCAGACGAGACCACCGAGCCCCTCCCCGGCCCCAAGCGGCTCCGGCCGAACCAGATCGCCATCATCATCGGCGTCGCGATCGCCGTGGTGGTCGCCGTGTCGGGCGTCGCGGCCTCGGTGTTCCAGTTCCACGACGACTCGGAGATCCAGCGCGAGGTCTTCGGGGGCATCCCGGGTCCGTTGAAGCTGGCCTTCTACACGGTCATCCCGGTGATGTTCATCTACGGGGCGATCATGTTCTCGTACCGGGTCCGCAACTGGCAGCGTGGCGGCCCCGACAAGCGCGACATCACCCCCAAGAACGCCAAGCGCCGCATGGAGAAGCTGCGCGCCGGGCTCTACATGCAGACGCTCCTGCGCGACCCCGCCGCCGGGATCATGCACTCGATGATCTACTTCGGGTTCCTGGTGCTGCTCGCGGTCACGTCGGTGCTGGAGATCAACCACCAGCTGCCCGAGTCGCTCAAGTTCCTCCACGGTGGCATCTACGAGGCGTACGCCTTCGTCGGCGACGCCGCCGGGCTCATCTTCACCGCCGGCGTCGTGTGGGCCATCGTCCGTCGCTACGTGCAGCGGCCCTACCGCATCCGCATCAAGTCCAAGCCGGAGCACGCGATCATCCTGGGCACGCTGCTGGGCATCGGTGTCACCGGCTTCCTGGCCGAGATGTTCCGCATCGCCGTCGACGGCCGTCCCGACTTCGAGAAGTGGTCGTTCATCGGCTACCCGCTGTCGGGCCTGGTGGAGAACGTGGACAGCCTGGCTGGCTGGCACCAGGCCATGTGGATCCTGCACGTCCTGAGCTTCATCGCCTTCCTGGTGATCCTCCCGACCACGATGCTGCGCCACATCTTCACGTCGCCGCTCAACATGTACCTGTCCGACAAGGACCGCCCCAAGGGCGCCATGAAGCCCATGCCGAACCTGATGGAGACCGAGCTCGAGAGCTTCGGTGCGTCGGTCGTCGAGGACTTCACCTGGAAGCAGCTGCTCGACACCGACGCCTGCACCATGTGCGGGCGTTGCACCTCGGTCTGCCCGGCGCACGCGACCGGCAAGCCGCTCGACCCGCGCGAGATCGTGCTCAAGACCGGCGAGGTCATGGCCGCCACCGGCGCCCCGCAGGTCTCGCCCCCGATCGGGCTCGACGGAGAGATCACCATCTCCGCCGACTCCCTCTTCGAGCGCATCACCCCCGACGAGATCTGGTCCTGCACCTCGTGCAAGGCGTGCGACGAGAACTGCCCGGTCAACATCGAGATCCTCGACAAGATCCTCGACATGCGGCGCTACCTGACGCTGATGGAGTCGGACTTCCCGACCGAGCTCGGCAACGCCTTCCGCGGCATGGAGAACTCGGGCAACCCGTGGGGAATGTCCCAGAACGACCGCACCAACTGGACCAAGGGCCTGGAGGGCATCAACGTCATCGACGGCGGCGATCCGTTCACCGCGGAGTACCTGTACTGGGTCGGCTGCGCCGGGTCCTTCGACGACAAGAACCAGAAGGTCACCCAGGCGATGGCCAAGCTGCTGCAGCGCGCGGAGATCAGCTTCGCCATCCTCGGCCCCGCCGAGAACTGCACCGGCGACCCCGCCCGCCGCTCGGGCAACGAGTACATCTTCCAGATGCTCGCCATGCAGAACATCGAGATGATGAACGAGATGGGCGTGCGCAAGATCATCACGCAGTGCCCCCACTGCTTCAACACCCTCGAGAACGAGTACCCCCAGCTCGGCGGCAACTACGAGGTGCTGCACCACAGCCAGTTCCTCGAGACGCTCATCGACTCCGGCCGCCTCGACATGTCGGGCGCCAACCTCGAGGAGCGGATGGTGTACCACGACTCCTGCTACCTGGGCCGCCACAACGACGTGTACATGGCGCCGCGCAACGTCATCGGGTCGCTCAAGGGCATCGAGATCGTCGAGGCCGGCCGCAACGGCACCAAGGGCATGTGCTGCGGCGCCGGCGGCGCTCGCATGTTCATGGAGGAGAACATCGGCAAGCAGGTCAACGTCGAGCGCTCCCAGGAGCTGCTCGCGACCGGTGCGACCCGCATCGCGACCGCGTGCCCGTTCTGCTACATCATGATCGACGACGGCGTGAAGGCCCAGGGGGTCGAGGACGGCGAGGTCAAGGTCGGCGACCTGGCGATGCACGTGCTGGAAGCGCTCGAGAACGCCGAGCCGCTCGCCCAGAACCCGATCCAGCTCGAGAGCTGACCCATGGCGGCGCACGCGCCGCGGCGGGCGCGGGTGCTCGTCGTCGACGACGAACGTCGCAGCGCCGCGACCCTCGTGCAGGTGCTGCGTGCCGCGGGGTTCGACGCGGCATCGGTGCGCTCGGGCGCCGCAGCGGTGCCGGTGCTGCTGCACGAGCAGGTCGCTGCGGTCGTGGTCTCCTTCGCCGGGCGTGGCGTCGCCGCCACCACCGAGCTCGTGACGATGCTGCGTGGCCGGCCCGAGCCCACGCTCGGCGCGGCGGGCATCGTCGTGCTCGTGGACGACGCCCGTGATGCACGGCTGGGGCTCGACGCCGAGGCCGACGCCGTGCTGGTCCGACCGGTCGATGCGATCGCGTTGGCGGATGCCGTCACCGAGGTCGCGGCGACCGACCGGGACGCACGACGTGCACGGCGCAGCGCGGCGGTCGACCCCGGCTCGTACTTCCGGCCGCGCGCCGGCCTCGGCGTGGAGTGACGCTCAGGCGTCGGGCGCGTTGAGGGAGTAGCGCGACGCGACGGCGCCGGACTGGCCCTGGTACTTCGAGTTGAGGTCGGGGTGCCCGTAGGGGCGTTCGGCCGCCTGATCGAGGCGCTGGAAGACCATCTGCGCGACCTTCATGCCGGGACGCAGCAGGATCGGCAACGTCGCCACGTTCGACAGCTCCAGCACGATCACCCCGGCGAAGCCCGGGTCGACGAAGCCGGCGGTCGCGTGGACCTGCAGGCCGAGGCGGCCGAGGCTGCTCTTGCCGTTGACGATGCCGACGACGTCGTCGCACAGCTCGAAGGTCTCCGCGGTGTGGCCGAGCGCGAACTCACCCGGGTGCAGCACGAACGGTTCGCCGTCGGGCACCTCGACGGTCTCCATGAGGCCGTCGTTGTCGACGGTGGGGTCGATGTGGGTCATCCGGCTGTTGCGCATCACGCGGAACTGGCGCCCGAGCCGCACGTCCACCGACGCCGGCTGGACCAGCGCCTCGTCGTACGGCGAGATCACCAGACGCCCCTCGGCGACGAGGTCACGGATCGAACGGTCGGACAGGATCACGCGCCGCACCGTAGTCCCGCTGGGTGCTGCCACCCGCCCTGCAGGCGGCGGGCGTGACGAGTGGCGGCGGGAGGCCGCTGCGCTACAGTCGTCAGCCGCTGCGGGTGTAGTTCAATGGTAGAACCTCAGCTTCCCAAGCTGATGACGCGAGTTCGATTCTCGTCACCCGCTCTCGGACGAACCCCCGCCATCGGCGGGGGTTCTGTCGTCACGGTGCAGCGCGATGGCGGCCGCCGTCGTCCGGGCCTACCGTGCCTTGGCGATCAACCGAGGAGGCGCGGGCGATGGGCGAGACGCTGGAGTTCCACAAGTACGTCGTGGTGGGTGCAGGTCCGGGTGGTGTGCAGGCTGCGTACTTCCTGCAGCAGCGCGGCCGGGACTACGTGGTCCTCGAACGGACGGAGGCCGCCGGTGCGTTCTTCTCGCAGTACCCGGTCACGCGCCGGCTGAACTCGTTCAACAAGAAGCACAACTACTTCGAGGACGACGAGTTCAACATGCGCAGCGACTGGAACTCGCTGCTGTCCGACGAGAAGATCCGCTTCCCGCCGTACACCGACGACCTGTACCCCGCGGCGGACCTGGTGGTGGACTACCTCAACGACTTCGCCGCCAAGACGGACCTCCGGATCCGGTTCGGGACCGAGGTCACCCTCATCGATCGCAACGAGCGCGGGAACTTCGTGCTCTCGACGACGACCGGTGACCTCGAGTGCGAGGTGCTCCTCCTGGGCACGGGCCCGATCACCACGGTCGTGCCCGATGACATCGAGGGCATCGAGCACACGACCGACTACCGCGATCAGGTCCGAGATGTCGAGTTCTACCGGAACAAGCGCGTCGGCATCATCGGACAGGGCAACTCGGCGTTCGAGACGGCGGACCGCCTGCTCGGTGTGGCGGCGTACGTGAACGTGCTGCTCAAGCGGCCGATGCGCTCCGCCTGGGACACCCACCACGTCGGCGACGTGCGAGCGACGAACAAGAACATCGTCGACATGTTCCAGCTCAAGCTCCTGCACGGCGTGCTCACACCGCGACTCCGCCGCATCACCAAGCTGGACGACGGCACCCTCAAAACCGAGCACGAGTACGACTACCCCGACGGCGATCCGCCGGGCACCCTGCATCTCACCCGCCAGTACGACGTCATCATCCGCTGCACGGGCTGGCGGTGGGTGCCGACCGAGATCTTCGCCCCGGGACTCGCCCCGGAGAGCTGGTACCGCGGCAAGTACCCCGAGCTGACGGCGAGCTGGGAGTCGGTCAACGTCCCCAACCTGTTCTTCATCGGCGGGGCGATGATCGGCGGTGACCGCGGCACCAAGTCGTCCTCGGGCTTCATCCACGGCTACCGCTACAACATCCGGTCGCTGGTCAACCTGCTGGACGAGCGCTACGAGGATGTCCCGCTCCCGACCGACGAGCTCGACCCGCTCGACTGGAACTCGCTGGTCGACTGGATCTACGAGCGATGCAGCACCACGGCGGCGCTCAACGAGCTCTGGGGGTTCATGGCGGACGCCATCGTCGTGTCGCCCGACCTCACGAGCGCGAGGATCATCCGCGAGCTGCCGATCGAGAACTTCCGCGAGCGCTCCTTCGGCGACGACCACGTCTTCCTGCTCACCCTCGAGTTCGGGTTCCACAAGCACGACGAGCCGCCGCTGAGCTTCAGCGGACCGTCCGACCCCACCAGACCCGACCTGGCCGTCTTCCTCCATCCGGTGGTGCGCCACCTGCACGCCGGCGAGGAGCACGAGTTCCACATGGGCGACTCGCTGCTCGGCAGGTGGGACCGGCCGCACTCGTCGGGAGGCGCCGTGATGTCGTACCACGGGGACTTCGCGCGCTGGCTCGAGGAGCGCGTCGGCGCACCGCTCGGCATCGACGTCCCCGACGGGCCGTCGCCGTACCGGGAGTGGTCCGACGACGAGATCGCCCAGTGGCACGAGCACCACCGGCCGCCCACCGACCCGTGGCGCGAGACCGGCCTCACCGCCGGCGGCGGTGCAGCCGATGGTTCGGGGTCGACCCGCCCGCCGCAGGTACCGGCGCCATAGACCTCGGACCGACACCGCGTTCGGTTCGGATTCACCCCGCGCGGGTGATTCATCGCGGTCCCGTCGCTGCGAGCATCCAGGGGAACCTCGACCACTTCGGAGATCTGCCGTGCTCGCCTACGACTACCCGCTGCTGAACGTCTTCCTCAGCATCCTCTACTTCGCCCTGTTCTTCATGTGGATCTGGATCGCCGTCATGGTGGTCGTCGACATCTTCCGCAGCCACGACATGGGCGGGGTCGCCAAGGCGTGCTGGTTCCTCTTCGTGATCCTCATCCCGTTCCTGGGCATCTTCATCTACCTGGTCGCCCGTGGCGGCAAGATGCACGAGCGCCAGGTCGCCGATGCCACCGCACAGCAGGCGGCGTTCGACCAGTACGTGCAGCAGACCGCCGGGGCCGCCGACGTGCCCAGCCAGCTCGAGAAGCTGGCGGCGCTGCGCGACCAGGGTGTGATCTCTCCCCAGGAGTTCGAGGCGCAGAAGGCCAAGCTGCTGGCCTGAGGCCGCTCAGGCCCAGTAGTCGATGCCGCTCAGCTCTGCGTAGCGCTGCCGGAAGTCCTCGCCCTCGCTGGCCCAGACGCCCATGAGCTCGTCGTCGCCGAAGCGGCGGCGCATGCCGTCGAGCACCTCGGCATCGCCGACGACGTGACGAAACGGCGGATCGTCGGACGCGACCGCCCGGGCGATCGCGTCCGCGACCGTCTCGGGCGGCACGCCGCTCGTCGTCAGGTTGTGCATGAGCACCTTCAGGAGGAACTCCCGCGCGGCCGGGTACACGGTGTCCTCGGGCGGCGGGTCGGCCTTGCCCCAGATCGGCGTGAGGATGGTGCCCGCCTGGATCACGACCACTCGGATCCCGAACGGCGCGACCTCGGACTGCAGCGACTCGCTCAACCCCTCGACCGCCAGCTTGGTCGAGGCGTACGGGCCCATGAGCGGCGGCGAAAGGATCGCCGAGGACGACGAGATGTTCACGATGCAGCCCGAGCGGGCGGCCCGCATCCCCGGGAGCACCTGCTGGGTGCAGCGCACCGTGCCCAGGACGTTGGTGTCGAACATCGCCTGGTAGGTGGACGTCGGCGTCTCCTCGACGCTGCCGGAACCGGTGATGCCGGCGTTGTTGACCAGCACGTCGACCGGGCCGTCGCCGAGGATCGAGGAGAAGGCGGCGGCGACGGAGTCGTCGTCGGTCACGTCGAGCAGCACCGGACGCAGCGCCGTCGCACCCGCCTCGGCCGCAGCCGACTCGATGACCTCGAGGCCCTCCGGCCGCCGGCTCGACGCGACCACCCGGTACCCATCCGCGGCCAGGCGCAGCGCCGTGGCCAGGCCGATGCCCGAGTTCGCTCCGGTCACCACTGCAGTCGCGGCCACGTCGGCCTCCTCGTCGGATCGTCGGAGTTCTGACACTACTGGTGCCAGTAGCCGCGCAGAAGTGGTGACACCGCCCCGGGAGTGTGCTCGGATGGGCCGATGGGATTCCTCATCTTCGGCATCGTCGGCCTGGTGCTGATCGTCGCCTTCATCGCCGTCATCAACAACCGACGGGAGTACACCGCCGACGAGGCGCCCGAGGACCGGCTCAGCGACGAGGACTTCCGCCGCATCGAGTTCGGCGACGAGGAGATCTGACCGCCGTCAGTCGCCGGCGATGGGCGTGAACGTCGCCGGCATGCGGTGGATGCCCGCCACGAACGCGGAGGGGCTGCGATCGACGGGGCCCGACGGATCGACCGCCGCGATGTCGGGAAGGCGCCGGAAGAGCTCCTCGAAGACCACCTTGATCTCCATGCGTGCCAGGTTGGCGCCCATGCAGAAGTGGCTCCCGAAGCCGAAGGCGACGTGCGGGTTCGGGTCGCGGTCGATCCGGAAGGTGTCGGGATCGTCGAAGACCGACTCGTCCCGGTTCGCCGACTGGTAGAGCAGCAGCACCCGGTCCCCCGCATCCAGCTCCACGCCGCCCAGCGTCACCGGACCGGTGACCTCGCGGGTGAAGTTGAGCACCGGCGAGGTCCACCGCAGGATCTCCTCGACGGCACCGTCGACGAAGGACGGGTCGGCCACCAGGCGGTCCCGCTCGGCGGGGAACTGGCTGAAGGCGCGCAGCCCGCCGGCGATGGCATTGCGGGTCGTCTCGTTGCCGGCGACCATCAGCAGCACGCAGAACATCAACAGCTCGTCGTTGGCGAGCTCGGACACGTCCTCGTTGTCGTAGCGTGCCCGGGTCGCATCGTCGTAGCTGAGCTCACCGCCGTCGTAGGCGGCGGTGAGGATCGACAGCAGGTCCTCGCGCGGCTCGGAGCGTCGCTGCTCGATGAGCTCGGCGACGAGCGTCGTGTACTCGCCGAACGCGATCGCCGCACGATCGGTCGCGGGACCGGGCTCACCCGCGGCGGCCTCACCGCCGATCATCGCGTCGGACCACTCGTAGAGCGTGCGTCGCATGCCGGGGTCCAGCCCGATCAGCTCCGAGATGACGATCAGCGGCACGTGCATGGCCAGGTCCGCGACGAAGTCGATCTCGCCGGAGCGCTCGACCTCGTCGATGACGCTGTTGGTCAGCTCGCGCACGTGGTCGGTCATGGAGCGCACCTGTCGCGGCGTGAAGCCCCGCGACAGCAGGCGACGTTGGCGCGAGTGCTCGGGGTCGTCCATCGACACGATGGACAACGGCACGACGTTCACGGGTCGGACGCCGGCGGCCGAGCTGAAGTGCTCGGTGTCGCGCGACGCAGCGACGACGTCGGCGTGGCGCGACACGGCATGCAGCCCGGAGCGCTCGTCGAACCAGACCGGGTGCTCGGCTCGGAGCCAGGCGTAGAACGACCAGGGATCGTCGTAGAGGGCGGCGTCGGTCAGATCGACCGAACCGAAGCGCTGGGCGAGGTCGCCGTCGTCGGTGGGGGCGGGCATGGGGGGTCCTCCCGGTCGGGGGTCACGACGGCCAGACCCTAGTGAGCGCCACCGGGCGCTGACGCCGCCTCAGGCGAAGGTCGGCGCCAGGTGTTCGGCGACGGCGATCGCCGTGCAGGCCGGACCGCGGGTCGGCGCGCTCGGGAGGATCGACAGGTCCACCACCCGCAGGCCCTCGACGCCGTGCACCCGACCCAGCTGGTCCACCACGGCCGAGGGATCCGACACCGGGCCCATGGGCGCCGACGCGCAGAGGTGCATCGAGGTGCCGAGCCGCTCGGCGATCCAGACGTCGAGCGCGGCGTCGTCCGACACGGTGGCGGGATCGGGCCCGAGCCACGTGCGCACGAGCGCGGCGAACCCGGTCGTCGCTGCGAGTGCTGCCGCGGCACGGACCGCGTCGCGCAGCGCCCGGCGCACCGGCGACGTGGCCAGGTAGCGCGCCCGCACCACGTCCGGCGCGCCGGCGGGCCACAGCTGCACCTCGTTCGGGACCGACATGATCGAGACGCGCAGGGCCAGCGTCTCGTCGCCCGGTGCCTCGGCCGACGCGCGGCCGTAGCTGCGACAGGTCGCGAGGATCTCGACCACCGCGCCGGTGGCGGTCCGGAGGTGCAACGCCCCCTGCACCAGCGGACCGTCGCTGGACCCGGTCGACGCGACGACCGGTTGGAACGGCAGGTCGACGGCCGGATGGTTCGCCGCGCGCGTGCCCAACCCCGGCGCGTCGGCGACGATCTCCACGCCCATCGCCCTCAGGGCGCCGGCGGGGCCGATGCCGGAGCGGCGGAGCAGCGCCGCCGACCCGAGCGCTCCGGCGCTCACCACCACCGTGGGCGCACGCACCACCCGGGTTCCGCCGTCCTCGGCCGTGAGCTCCACGCCGACGGCGCACCCGTCCTCGACGAGGACGCGGCGCACGGCGCGGCCCGTGCTCACCGTCAGCTGCTCCCGACCGCGGGCCGGGTCCAGATAGGCACGAGCGGCGCTGACACGCCCCCGCGCGTCGATGTTGCGCGGCACGAGCCCCCATCCGTCGCCACCGCCGTCGTTGAGGTCGGGGTGCTCGGGGTGTCCGAGCGTCGATGCCGCGGCGAAGAACGCCTCCGTGACCGGGTGGAGCGGGTGGGCGTGGCGGGTGACGGGCACGGGTCCCGAGTCGCCGTGGAGCTCCTGGCCACCGAGCTCCGCATCGGCCTCGAGGCGCCGCAGGGTGGTGCGCACCCGGTCCGGCGACCAGTGGTCGTTGCCCGAGCGCGCCCAACGGTCCAGGTCGTCGTCGGTGGGGCGCACGAAGTAGGCGCCGTTGACCGAGCTCGACCCGCCCACGACGTCGCCGGCGAGCAGCGGCGTGCTGCGCTCGCCGTCACCGGGCAGCAGCGGCACGGCTGCGACGTGGGGGCCGCCCACGGCGGGTACCCGGTCGGGGTCGCGCAGCAGCTCGTCGACGGCCGGGTCCGCACGTCCTCCGCGCTCGACCAGGAGCACCGCTCGATCGCCGCCCTCGGTCAGCCGCGCCGCCAGCGTGGCGCCGGCCGAGCCCGCGCCCACGACCACGACGTCGACCTCGTGCTGGGCTGGTCCCGGGCTCATCGCCGACCAGCATGACGCGACGGGGGCCGGCGCGTGGCGCCGGCCCCCGTGCAGATCGTCTCGAGCGGGTGGCTCAGGACGCAGCTCCGTGCAGCGCTTCCTGCAGCTCGGCCTCGTCCTCCTCGGACAGCGACGTCTTGATGACGGTTCCGCCGAACTTCGACAGGCCCTTGGTGGCCTTGTCGCCGGTCATCTGCTCGACGATGAGGAACAGCGCCGACGAGCCGGGCGTGAGGGCGTCCTTGATCTGGTCCTGGAACCCCTTGTCGATCGACGACTTGGTGATCTTGCCCATGATGGCGCCGAGCCCGGCGCCGAAGACCATGCCGAACACCGGCACGAAGAAGAGGATGCCGAAGAGCATCCCCCAGAAGAGCCCCCAGGTCGCACCGGCGCCGACCTCGTGCTGGTTCGTGACGGTGCGGTACTTGCCGTCGTCGGAGCGGATGATCGCCGCCACGGCGTCGGGCTGGATGATCAGGTCCTCGGCCAGGTGGTGGACCTCGTCCATGGCGGACAGTGCGGTGGTGGTGTCGTCGTACGCGATCGCGATCAGGTCGGGCATGTTCGTCATCTCTCCTGCATGTGGCCGGTCGTTGGTGCCGGCGTCGCAATGGACCGTATCGCCGCGGGCGACCGGCGCGTGCGGTGTGCGAGAAGAATTCGCCCAGGTGCCATCCGGGCAGCGGTCCGATCAGATCTCGACCTGGGACCCCACCTCGACGACCCGGTCGGCGGGGAGCCGGAAGAACCGCGCTGCGCTGGCGGCGCTGCGGAGCTGGATCGCGAACAGGCGCTCACGCCAGTCGGCCATGCCCGGCAGCGACGACGCGATGACGGTCTCGCGACCCAGGAAGAAGGTGAGCCCCTCGGCGGTCACCGGCAGGCGCTCGTCGGACAGCTTGAGCAGTGCCGACTCGACGTCGGGCTCCTCCATGAAGCCGTAGTGCACCACGACCTGGAACACGCCCTGGCCGAAGTCGTCCAGTTCGGTCCGCGCGCTCTCGTCGACGACGGGGACGTTGTCGGTCACCACCGACAGGAGCACGACCCGCTCGTGCAACACGTGGTTGTGCCGGGTGTTGGTGATGAGCGCCGGCGGCGCCGCGCCGGTGCCCTTGAAGAGGAACACCGCGGTGCCGGGGACCCTCGGCAGTCCCTGCTCGGCGACCTCGTCGAGGAAGTCCATCACCGGGGTCTCCCCGCGACGGATGCGTTCGGCGATCAGGCGACGACCGGTGTGCCAGGTGGTCATCGAGATGATGATGCCCGCGGCGACCACGATCGGGAACCAACCGCCGTGGGGGATCTTCGCGACGTTCGCCCCGAAGAACCCAAGGTCGATGATCAGCAGCGGCACGGTCACGAGCGCGACACGCGCCTTGGACCACTTCCACGTGTCGTGCGCGTACGCCGCCATGAGGATCGTCGTGATGCCCATGGTGCCGGTGACCGCGATGCCGTACGCGGCCGCGAGGTTCGACGACGACCCGAACGCGATCACCAGCGAGATGGAACCGATCATGAGCAACCAGTTCACGATCGGCACGTAGATCTGGCCCATGTGCGACGCCGAGGTGTGCGAGATCGCCAGACGTGGCAGGTAGTCCATCTGCACCGCCTGCACGGTCAGCGAGAACGCGCCGGAGATCAGCGCCTGCGAGGCGATGATCGTCGCCGCGGTCGCGAGCGCCACCAGGAACGGGCGGGCCCACGTCGGACCCATCAGGAAGAAGGGGTTCTCGATGGCCTGCGGATCGTTGATGAGCAGCGCGCTCTGGCCCAGGTAGTTGAGCATCAGACAGGGCAGCGCCAGCGTGAACCAGCCGAGTCGGATCGGGCTACGACCGAAGTGCCCCATGTCGGCGTACAGCGCCTCGCCACCGGTGACGACCAGGAAGATGCTGCCCAACGACAGGAACCCGTCCATGCCGTTGTTGAGCAGGTAGTCCAGGCCGAGCAGCGGGTTGAACGCAGCGAGCACGCTCAGGTCGTCGAGCAGGTTGACCACGCCGAGCACGCCGAGCACGGTGAACCACAGCATGACGACGGGTCCGAAGACCTTGCCCACCGCACCCGTGCCGCGCTTCTGCACGGCGAACAGCGCGACCAGGATGCCGACCGCGATCGGGATCACGTAGCTCTCGAGGCTGGGCTCGACCACCTTGAGGCCCTCGACGGCGCTCAGCACCGAGATCGCCGGGGTGATCACGCCGTCGCCGTAGAGCAGTGCTGTGCCGAACAGCCCGATGAGCACGAGCCACTTGAGCCGGCCGGCGATCGCGCCGGCGCGTCGGGGGGCGACCAGCGAGGTGAGCGCCAGGATGCCGCCCTCACCGTTGTTGTCCGCCCTCAGCACGTACACCAGGTACTTGATGGAGACGATGATGATCAGCGCCCACACCACCAGCGAGAGCGCGCCGATCACGTTCGTGTCGGTCACGGGGAGGTGGCCGCCGTGGAAGGTCTCTCGGAAGGCGTACAGCGGGCTGGTGCCGATGTCGCCGTAGACGACGCCGAGCGCGCCGACGGTCAGGCTCGCGAGCCCTGCGGTTGACTTCTTGGGAGCGCTCAACGGCCCTCGGACTTCTCGGCGGGATCAGCCCCGCACCACTGCTCCGCCCACCGACGGCGACGAGCGGCCCGATGCTAGACCTGCGGCTGCACCACCGACAGGTTCACGTGCGCGATGGCCATGAGACGCCCGTCACGTCCACCCTCGTCGTCGACGCCGGTGTCGACCAGCTCGACCCTCACCACGTGGCGGCCGGCGGGTGCGCCGTCCCCCGTCACCTCGCGGGCGGTGCCCCGCACGGGCCCCGAGCGGCCCTGACCGAGGTGGTGCACGGCGACCTCGTCCACGACCAGCCCGCCCGGGGCCGCGCGGTCGACGAAGCGGTCGTGGGTGGGGTCGAGCGGGTCCGGTCGGGAGATGGCCCACTGTCGGGCGGTGGCGATCGCGACGGCGGCGACGACGCCGCCGTTGAGCGCGCCGAACGAGTTCAGGACGTACGGCCGCAGCTCGGTCACGGTGGAGGTGCCGGCCGCCGCCGCCGCGACCGCCGTGCCGACCGCGGCATCGAACGCCGGCGCGTCGCCGTCGAGCAGGCGTTCGAACGCCACCCTGCGCCCGACCTCGACGGCCTCGCCGGACAGGTCCAGGTTCGACTCGCGGCGCACGAGTCGGGCGAAGCTCAGCGTCGCGTCGCCCACCCGACCGGTCGTGCCGGCGCGGCGGAGCACGACCTCGATCGTGACGCTGCGACGACCGGCCCGCAGCACCTCGGCCGACATCTCGAGCACGCCGGTGTCCGGCAGGGCCCCGACCCGCAGGGTCAGCGTGGAGGTGGCCATCCAGTCCGGCGCCACGACCGATGCGCAGAGCGCTCCGCCGAGCACGTCGAGCACGGTCGCCACCGAGCCGAGCGACGTGGTGTCGTCGCACTGCAGTCGGGCGACCTGACGGCCCGGGGCCACCACCTCGAGCTCGAACCTCAGGTCCCGCAGGACGTGGTCCTCCGGCGGGTAGCTCGGTCCGCTCACGTCGGTCCGGCGAGCTGCGCGAAACGGGAGCGGACCCGGGCTGCGTCGCCGCCCGACGCGATCGCCGCCTGCAGTGCCAGGCGTGCCTTGCCGGCGGACAGGCCGGCGGAGGACATCGCCCCGGCCGCGTGCAGCGTCGCGAATCCGCCGGGCCCGCCGTAGACGGGCGTGACCATCCCCCGCCCACAGCGGGTCGCGACGACCACCGGGACGTCGCGCTCGAGTGCCAGGAGCAGGCCGTCGGCGATGTTGCGGTTCACGTTGCCCGCGCCGCCCGCCTCCACCACCAGGCCGTCCGCGCGGCCGTCGAGGTACCACTCGACCAGGTCCGGTTCCGCGTCCCAGTGCGAGCACAACACCGGCACTCGTCCGGCGAGCGAGTGCGCCAGCGCTGGCGGCGGGTCCGGGGAGGCCGCGAGGAACCGCACCCCCGCCTCGCCCACCTCGCCCACCTCGCCGACCGGGCCGTGGCCGGGTGAGTCGAACGTGTGCAGTGCGGTCGCATGGGTCTTGGTCACCCAACGTGCATGGTGGAGCTCGCCGTTCACGCACACGAGCGCGCCGCGCCCCACCGCGGCCGGGTCGGCGGCCACCCGCACGGCATCGTGGAGGTTCCGGGGCCCGTCGCCGGCGAACTCGGACCCGTGCCGCATGGACGCGGTGAGCACCACGGGACGGTCGACGTGGGGACGCACGAGCAGCTCGGCCAGCCACGCCGTCTCCTCCAGCACGTCGGTGCCGTGGCTGATCACCACGCCCTCGGCGCCACCCTCCAGGGCCTGGCGGGCGGTGGACACGATCTGCTCGGCCTGCGCCGACGACAGGTTCCAGCTGCCGGCGACCGCCAGGTCGACCACGTCCACCCGCACCGCTGGTGCCGGCAGGTCGGAGAGCAGGTCCGCGCCGCTGCGTGTCGCGGTCACCCTCCCGTCCGCACCCCGCGTCGACGCGATCGTGCCGCCGGTCGCGATCAGGGTGATGGCCATGCGCGGGATGGTACGTGGTCCTGAGAGGAGTCGAAGCTCCGACGGGCGCACGCGGACGGTTCGAGCGGACGCTGGGTAGCCTGCGACCCCGTGACGACGACCAGGACGCTGCCGATCGTGACGGTGCTCGTGCTGGTGCTGGGTGCCTGCTCGAGCGGGAGCGCCGGCACTGCGAGCGCGTCGCTCGAGTCCGGCGACCGTCCCTCGACCGATCCGTCGAGCGAGCCCGCGCCCGGCGAGCTCGCCTGGTCGACGTGTCGCAACGACGTGGCCGCGATGGCGACCCTCGGCCTCCAGTGCGCCACGCTCGAGGTCCCGCTCGATCCTGCCCGCCCCGACGGCGACACGATCGAGCTCGCCGTCGCACGGGCCGAGTCCTCGGGCCCGGCCTCGGAGCGCATCGGGTCGCTGGTGATCAACCCCGGGGGGCCCGGCGGTTCGGGCATCGAGTTCCTCGCGAGCGCGGCGACAGCGTTCCCCGACGAGCTGACGGACCGGTTCGACCTGGTCTCGTTCGACCCGAGGGGGGTCGGCGCGAGCACCCCGGTGCGCTGCCTCGACGACGAGACCAAGGACGCGCAGCTGAGCGGCGACCTGACGCCCGACACCGAGGCGGAGATCGACCGGGCGCTCGCCGACCAGGAGGACTTCCGGGAGGGCTGCGAAGCCAACGCCGCCCAGCTGGTCCGACACATGAGCACCGCGGACGTCGCCGCCGACGTGGACGCGCTGCGTGCGGCACTGGGCGACGAGGAGCTCACCTACCTGGGCTTCTCCTACGGCACCGAGATCGGCGCGGCCTACGCCACGATGTTCCCCGAACGGTCCCGCGCCCTGGTCCTGGACGGGTCGGTCAGCCCCGACGCCTCCGACGAGGAGGAGCTGCTCGCGCAGGCCAAGGGGTTCGAGCGGACGCTCGCCAACTTCGTCGCTGCGTGCGACGCCGACGAGGACTGCGAGCTCGGACCGGACTCGATGGGCGCCATCGAGTCGGCGCGCCGACAGCTCGAGGCCACGCCGATCCGCGTCGACACCGAGTCGGGGTCCCGTGAGCTCAACGCCGACCTGTTCGACCTGGGTCTCGCAACGGCGCTCTACGACACCTCCCTCTGGGGGACGGTGGCCCGTGCGATCGCCGACCTCGACGACGGCGGCGCCGCCGTGCTGCTGTCGCTCGTCGACCGCCAGATCGGCCGTCAGCCCGATGGCAGCTACGACAACTCGACCGACGCCCAGACCATGGTCTCGTGCTCGGACACCGCCGAGCGGCCGAGCTTGGAGGAGGCGACCGCGGCCGCGGCGCGCATCCAGGCCGCCGCACCGACCTTCGGTGGCATCACCGCCTTCGGCACCCTGGGGTGCCTGGACTGGCCCGAAGCGGCGAACCCCCTCCCGCCCGTCACCGGCGCCGGCGCGGCCCCCGTCCTGGTCATCGGCACGCTCGGCGACCCGGCCACCCCCTACGAGTGGTCCCAGGAGATGAGCGAGGCGCTCGAGTCGGCCGTCCTGCTCACCTACGAGGGCGACGGACACACCGCGTTCCTCCGCGGCGGACCCTGCATCGAGGCGGCCGTCGTGGACTACCTGGTGGACCTGGTCCTTCCTCCCGAGGGCACCCGCTGCGCCGCGGTGGACGACGGCGCGGGTTTCGCCAGCATCCGCGACGAGCTGGTCCGCCAGTTCGAGGAGGTCGGCTACCCCGAGGATCTCGCTGCGTGCGTCATCGACGGCATGATCGACGACGTCGGCGAGCAGGAGTTCGAACGCCTGGTGCTCGGCAGCGACCAGAAGGAGCTGACCAAGCTGATCACGGCCCAGGCGCTCCGCTGTGCGGCGCGCGGCTAGCTCAGCAGGCTTGCGAGTCCCCAGACGGCGGCGATGGCGCCGACGACCACCATCGCGATCGTGCGGCCCACCGGGGCCTTGACGTCGGGATCTCGGTCCGCCGGCGGGCGCACCAGCGCGAACAGCGGCCCGATCACGAGCGCTGCGCCGAACGCGAGCACCATCCACGGCAGGAAGTCCTCGCCGAGCAGCAGCTGCTGATCGTCCTGCTGTGCCAACAGTCCTTCGGCGACCGCCCACACCGCGCCCAGGTCCATCGCCGGATCCACCGCCTCTGCTCGCCGTCCTCGCAGCCCGACCGCCACCTGAAGGCCGTCTCAGGGGAATTCGAACAACGGCCTCAAGTGACGCCGCCGAGTGTCGATAGTACTACTACCGGTGGTTTCGCCCCCACCGGCAACACAGCCGGGGCACATGGAGCGGGGGATCACATCTCCCTCCAAACGCATCGCCTCCAGCGCTTCCCAGGTGCTGGCTGCCTTCGTGGCCTCCGCTCCGCCCCGCGGCTGTGACCCATCCGAGCACCACCGGCCGAGCCCCGTCGCTCGGCCGTCGTCGTGCGCCCCGGTCGTGTCGCGTTCCGGGGACGGGGCGGTACGGTGACGGGGTCAGATCGCCGCGATCACGACGAAAGGCTTCACACGAGTGCTGCACACGCCGATGGGAGACACGTGGTGAGCAGCCGTGCAGTGTCGTTCGTGATCGGACTCGTCGGAGCCTGTGCCGGGGTCATGGCCCTGGCGCTCGACTCCCCCATCTCCGGGCTGGCCGCGGGCGTCCTCGCGCTCGGCGCCGGGGTCGTCGCCGTGGCCACCCGGGAGGACACGACCGAGGTGGACCAGCAGCTCGCGCTCGCCGAGGCCCGCACCGACGACGTGCTGTCGGAACTCGGCACCACGACAGCGTCGCTGGACGCCGCATCCGCCCGCGTCGCGGAGCTCGAAGCCGAGCTCGCCGCGGCCAGGGCCGTGACGCCCGCGCCGGCCGACGAGTCCGACAACGCCTCCCTGACCGACCAGGACTCCCAGCTGTTCTCCGAGGCCTACTTCCGGGTTGCGCTCGACGCACGCATCGCGTCGGCCCGCCGCCACCTCCGTCCCGTCGCCATCGCACTGCTCGACGTGCACGAGGGCCTCGCCGGCGACGCCGCCGCACCCGCACCCCCCACGCGGGCGGCCGAGTCGATCCGGGAGACCGTGCGCGACGCGGACACCGCCTGCCGCCTGAACGACGGCACCTTCGCGATCATCCTCGAGGACACCCCGGAGAACGGCGCGGTCTGGACCGTCGAGCGGGTCCGGCGCAACCTGGTCAGCCGCTTCGGCAGCCACACGATGTGGGCCGGTGTGGCCTGCTACCCGGCCCATGCGTTCTCCGGCCAGGAGCTGCTCGACCAGGGCCGCCTGGCGCTCGACTCCGCCAAGGAGTGGAAGCAGGACCGCATCGAGGTCGCGATCGCCGACTAGGGCTGGGGCTCGCCCGGCGCGTCGTCCATCTCGGCGCGCTCGGCGGCCAGCTCGGCGCGTACTGCCTCGCCGTCCGCGTCACGGGGTCGACCCGCCCAACGGACCCGCCCCGGCGTGGCCGACAGGCGAGCCACGACGTCGGGCATCGGCACCCCGTCGACGTTGGTGATCGACCCACGCTCGCGGTAGTGCGGGTCGGCGAAGATGTCGGCCATGTCGTACACGGGCGCCGCGGCGGCGTGCACCCGCTCGAACTCGGCCAGCACCTCGGCCCCCGTCCGCGCCGCGATCCACTCGCCGAGCCGCTCGTCGATCTCCTCACGGTGCGCGACACGAGCCTCGAAGCCGACGACGCGCTCGTCGCCCCCCAGACCGATCAGCTCCATGACCCGCTGCGCCACCGACTCGGCGCTCGACGACACCGCGATCCACGTGCCGTCGGCGCTCCGGTAGGTGTTGCGCGGGACGGTGTAGGGGATGCCCGCACCGAGGCGCTCCTGCGTCCGGCCCAGCAGCCCGTACAGCGGCACGAGCGGGCCCATCATCTGCAGCATCGACTCGATCAGGTTGACGTCGACGACCTGGCCGGTGCCCGAGTGCACCGCAACCATCGTCGCGAACGCCGCGACCAGGCCCGCCACCTCATCGGTCAGGGCGATCGGCGGCAGCAGCGGCTGGCCGTCGGGCTCGCCGTTGATCGCCGCGAAGCCCGACAGCGCCTCGGCCTGGGTCGCGAACGCCGTGCGGTCGCGGTAGGGACCGTGTTGGCCGAACCCGGTCACCCGTGTGATCACCAGGTCGGGGTTGGTGCGGTGCAGCACGTCGGGGCCCAGGCCCAGGCGCTCCAGGGTCCCGGGACGGAAGTTCTCCACGAGCACGTCCGCCCGGTCGACCAGCGCCCGCATGGTCGCCAGGTCGTCGGGATCCTTGAGGTCCAGTTCGATGACCCGCTTGTTGCGGCTGACGATCTTCCACCACAGCGACTCGTCGTCGGCCGGGTCGCGCCAGCCCAGGTCGCGCACGGTGTCGCCGCCCGGCCGCTCGACCTTCACGACGTCCGCGCCGAAGTCGGCGAGGTAGCGCGCGCATCCGGGCCCCGCGATGACGGTGGCGACGTCCACCACGCGCAGGTCGGACAACGGACCACTCATGTCGATGCTCCCTTGCGTGCCGGCATCGCGAAGCAGCGATCCCGGAGTCGGCCCCGTGCGTACTCCGGGTAGGTGCCGCCGAACATGCCCCTCGTCCGCTCCGTCCATGCCAGCGCGTCGGGGGTCGAGATCCGCCGGTGCACCTGAAGGACCAACCCGTCGTAGACGCGGTACTCGGCCCAGCTCCCGGGGTAGTCCTTGACGCAGGCCACCTCGGCGAACGGCACGTCGCCGGCGCCGGGCAGGTGCACGACCCGGTTGCGGTGGGTGTGACCGGCGAAGTACCCGAGCAGGTTCGCCCGCCGCTCGAACACCGCCGCGAGCGCCTCGGTGTCGTCGGGCACGATGCCGAAGGTCCGGTCGTGCCGGGGCTCCTCCGCAGGGTTCCACACGGGGTGGTGGCCGAACACCAGGACCGGTCGGTCGGCGCGAGCGCCCAGCTCGTCCAGCCACTCGAGCTGCTCCGCGTCCAGGTGCCCGTTGACGGTGCGGTCCCGCGAGGTGTCGAGCACCGCCAGCGTCACGCCGGGCAGATGCCGCTCCTGCACGGGCCAGGCCGCAGCGCCGAGCCCGTGGTAGCTCTCGTGGTTGCCGCGCACGTGCACGAGCCGGTCCCCGAACGCCGTGCCGTAGACCTCGAGGAACCGGTCGTACTCCGCCCGGGTGCCGTTGGAGGTCAGGTCGCCCTTCGCGACGACGGCATCCGGCCGGGCCGCCGAGATGTCCGCCACCGCACCGGCGTTCATCGTCTCGGGATACGGCGGCTCGCCGGGGTCCGCGGAGAACGTCGCCCACTCGTCGACCCCGTCGACGTGCCCGGCGACGGTCTCGCCGAAGTGCACGTCGTTGACCGTCGCCACCCGAGCGAGCAGCTCACCTCGGCGTGGCAGGGTCCGTACGACGTGGCCGTCGAGGTCGACCTCGGTATCGGGCTCGAGGCCCTCGTACCTCGTCGCCGAGGCGCCTCGGTAGACGATCGCCTCGTCGTCGGCCAGGGTCATCAGCTCGGGTCGCGCCGTGGGGTCGTTGGTCGCCGTGTCGTCCACGGGCCGAGGATACGTAGCCCGGAGACCCACGGTGGTCCGGTGGTACCGTCCGACGGTGCCGATCGCCGACTGCGACGGGACCGAGCTCTGGTACGAACGCCAGGGCTCGGGCGAGCGGGTCCTCTACTGCAACGGGTCCGGTGCCACGCTCGAGTCGGCCCGCCCGGTGCTCGACCGCCTGGCGGAGGACTTCGACGTCGTCGGCTTCGACCATCGAGGCATGGGCCGCAGCCCGCTCGAGGTCACCGAGTACACCATGGCGGACTGCGCCGCGGACGTGCTCGGCCTCCTCGACCACCTGGGATGGGATCGCTGCCGGCTGGTGGGACTCAGCTTCGGCGGGATGGTCGCCCAGGAGGTCGCGCTGACCCGACCCGATCGGATCGAGCTGCTGGCGCTGCTGTCGACCTCGCCGGGTGGGGCGTACCCGTCGTTCCCCCTGGAGCAGCTGGCCGAGCTCCCGGCGCACGAGCGGGCGTCGCGATCCCTGCTGCTCGCCGACCGGCGGTGGACCGACGAGTGGTTCGCCACGCATCCCGAGGACCTGCAGGTCGTGATGAGCCTGGCCGAGGGACAGTCCGCGACCGAGACCGACGAGCAGCGGCGGGGGCGGCTCGCGCAGCTGGCGGCCCGTCAGGGTCACGACGTGCTCGACCGGCTGGATCGGGTGACCTGTCCGACCTACGTCGCCTGCGGGCGCTTCGACGACATCGCTCCGGTCGCCAACGCCGAGCAGATCGCCCGGCGCGTGCCCGACGCGCAGCTGTCGGTCTTCGACGGCGGCCACCTTTTCATGTTCCAGGATCCGACGGCGTGGCCGCAGATCGTGGGGTTCCTTGCCAGAAGCTGAGCCTGGCCGGGAGCCTGGCCAGGTCGCGAGCGTCAGGGACGTGCGCGGCGGGCGGGGACCGGTCGTGACCACCAGCGACCCGAGAAGCGCCAGCGCGACACCGGCGCCTCGACGGGCGCAGCCGCACCCCCACCGCTGATGGACTGGAGCGCCGCGACGATCGCCACGGCCTCCTCCTCGGTGGGCTCGGGGGTGACCGGCCCCACGGCGTGGGTCACAGCGGCATGTTCCCGTGCTTGCGGTTCGGCAGGTCCTCACGCTTGGTGCGCAGCACCTCGAGTGCGGCGACCAGCTTGGTCCGGGTCTCGGCCGGGTCGATCACGTCGTCGACGTAGCCGCGGTCGGTCGCCTCCCACGGGTTGAGGAAGTTCTCCTCGTAGACCTCGATCAGCTCGGCGCGCTTGGCGACGGGATCGTCCGCATCCGCGATGTCACGGCGGTTCACGATCTCGACCGCGCCCTGTGCACCCATGACCGCGAGCTCGGCCGACGGCCACGCGAAGCACAGGTCCGAGCCGATGGACTTGGAGTCCATGACGACGTAGGCACCGCCGTAGGCCTTGCGGGTGATGACCGAGATGCGCGGCACGGTGGCCTCGCAGTAGGCGTAGAGCAGCTTGGCGCCGTGGCGGATGATGCCGCCGTGCTCCTGGTCGACACCCGGCAGGAAGCCCGGCACGTCGACGAAGGTCACCAGTGGGATGTTGAACGCGTCGCAGGTGCGCACGAAGCGCGCCGCCTTGGACGACGACTCGATGTCGAGCACGCCCGCGTACATCGCCGGCTGGTTGCCGACCACGCCGACGGGGTTGCCGCCGAGGCGGGCGAAGCCGCAGATGATCGAGCCGGCCCAGGTCGCTGCGTACTCGAAGAAGTCGCCGTCGTCCGCGACCGAACGGACCACGTCGCGCATGTCGTAGGGCTGGTTCGCCGTGTCGGGGAGGATGTCGTAGAGCTCCTCGCAGCGACGGTCGACCGGATCGTCGGTGGGCTCGAACGGTGCCTCGTCGAGGTTGTTCGACGGCAGGAAGCCGAGCAGGTAGCGCACGTCGTCGAGCGCGGCCCGATCGTCACCGGAGATGAACTGCGCGACGCCGGAGGTCCCGGTGTGCACGCGGGCACCGCCCAGGTCCTGCTGCGACACGTCCTCGCCCGTGACCTGCTTCACGACGTCGGGGCCGGTGATGAACATGTACGAGGTCTCGTCGACCATGAACACAAAGTCGGTCATGACCGGGCTGTAGACCGCCCCGCCGGCGCACGGGCCCATGATCACCGAGATCTGCGGCGTCACCCCGGATGCCTTGACGTTGCGGAAGAAGATGCCGCCGTAGCTGGCGAGCGAGACGACGCCCTCCTGGATGCGGGCGCCGGCGCCGTCGTTCAGGCCGATGACCGGCGCGCCGACCTTGAGCGCCAGGTCCATCAGCTTGTGGATCTTCTCGGCGAACACCCCGCCGAGCGCACCGCCGTACACCGTGAAGTCCTGGGAGAACACGAAGACCTTGCGGCCGTCGACGGTGCCCCAGCCGGTGATGACACCGTCGCCGTAGGGCCGGTCCGGCAGCGCATCGCCGGCGCGGTGTCGCGCCAGCATGTCGAGCTCGTGGAACGAGCCCTCGTCGAGCAGGTACTCGATGCGCTCGCGGGCGAGCATCTTGCCCCGTTCGTGCTGGCGGGCGATCGAACGCTCCGAGCCGGGCGTGAGGGCCTGTTCACGACGTTGGTGCAGGTCCTGGACCCGCTCACGGATGGGGTGCTCCATGGAGTGGAAAGGTAGCTGCGGGGCGGGCGTCTCCAACAATCGCCGGCGCCGACTCAGTCCGTGCGCGGACGAGCCGATGGGAGCATGTGAGCACCCAGGTCGAGGCGCCCCCGGCGCACGGCGCCACCGGAACCGAGCTTCCCCCGAGCGAGCGACCCGTCGCGCCCGCCGGCGGGATGGCGATCGCCGCGCTGGTGCTGGGCACGATGGGCGCGGTCCTCGGGGCCACGCTGGTGTGGTTCTTCCTCGCCCTTCCGCTCGGGCTCGCCGCCATCGCCTGCGGCACCGTGGAGCGCCGCCGGACCCGCCGACGCACCGGCGGTCCTGCCGGAGGGATCGTGACGGCCGGCATGGTCCTGGGCGGCATCTCCATCCTGTTGTCGCTCGCCGGGTTGGCCGTCATCCCGCGTGTCGAGGGTGCCGCGGAACGGCTGATCGACACGACGCAGGGCGACGTGCGCTCCGACCTCGAGGAGCTGGAGGACGCGTTCGGCGCCACGGTCGATCGCCTCGACCGGACGCTGACCGACAACGTGGAGACCTCCACGAACTCCCTCGAACGCGACTTCGAGGGATTGGAGCGGAGCTCCGCCGAAGAGCTCACCCAGCTCGAGGATCGCGTGTCGGAGATCATCGAGTCGGTGGAGCGGACGACCGGTGAGGACCTGTCGAGCATCGAGACGGCGCTCGCCGAGGACCTCGCCTCGCTCGAGGCGGCGGTGCGTGAGGACGTGGCGGCGGTCACCGAGCGGGTGGACGAGCTCGAGCGCCAGCTCACCGACGTACGCGCCTCGGCGGAGGCCGCGTTGGACGGGGCGCGCTGAGTCCGATCTCGGGCTCCCACTAGCGTTGCGCCGATGTCGAGTGCGACACGACCCAGGATCTGCGTCTACTGCGCCTCGCGTCCCGGCACCGACCCCGCGTTCACGAACAGCGCCCGCGCCGCCGGGCGAGCCATCATCGACCACGGCGGCGACCTGGTCTTCGGCGGCGGTGGCGTCGGACTGATGGGCGTGGTGACCGACGCGGTGCTCGACGGCGGCGGCCACGTCATCGGGGTCACGCCCGAGGACCTGGTCGACGACGAGTTCCCCCACCCACGGATCCAGGACCTGCGGATCGTGGCCGACGTCACGGAGCGCAAGCGGGTGATGTTCACCGAGGCGGACGCCTTCCTGACGCTCCCGGGCGGCATCGGCACGATGGAGGAGATGTTCGAGATGCTCTCGTGGGCCTACCTGGGCGTGCACCACAAGCCGATGGGCCTGCTCGCCGTCGGCGACTACTTCGACCACCTCATCGCGTTCCTCGACCACTCGGTGCAGGTCGGGCTGACCAAGGCCGCCGCCCGCGACCTGCTCGTCGTCGACGACGACGCCGACCGCCTCGTCGGGAAGCTGCTCGCCCAACGGGTGTAGACACTCACGGGTGCAGCTCCCTGTGACGCCTCCGGTGCGGCCGATGCTGGCCAAGGCCGTGCGAGAGCTGCCCGTGGGCGACCTGCTCTACGAGCCGAAGTGGGACGGGTTCCGCTGCCTGGTCTTCCGCGACGGCGACGAGATCGAGCTGGCGAGCCGCAACCAGAAGCCCCTCACCCGCTACTTCCCCGAGCTGCTCGAGCCCCTGAAGGCCCAGATCCCGCCCCGGTGCGTGCTCGACGGCGAGCTCGTCGTGCCCACACCCGACGGCCTGGACTTCGACCTGCTCGGCCAGCGCATCCACCCGGCGGCGTCCCGGGTCGAGATGCTGTCGCGGACCACGCCGGCGAGCTTCGTCGCGTTCGACCTGCTGGCGCTCGACGACCTGGACCTCCGACCGCTGCCGTTCGGCGAGCGGCGCGCGACGCTCGCCGAGCTGCTCGCCGACGTGCACGCACCGATCCACCTGACGCCGGCATCGACCGATCCCGACACCGCCCGTGACTGGTTCGAGCGCTTCGAGGGGTCGGGCTTCGACGGGGTCATGGCGAAGCCGACCGACGGGCCCTACATCGAGGACAAGCGGGTGCAGTTCAAGGTCAAGCACCACCGCACCGCGGACTGCGTCGTCGCCGGGTACCGGCTGCACAAGGACGGCGGCGTCGGCTCGCTGCTGCTCGGGCTGTTCGACGACGGCGCGGGTGACGGCGCGACGGGACCACGCCTGCACCACGTCGGCGTCTGCAGCGCGTTCGCCGCCTCGCGTCGCCGCACCCTGCTCGGCGAGCTCGCCGTGTTCGAGGAGGGCGCCACCGACCACCATCCGTGGATCGACGCGATCGCCGCCGCTGCGCTGGATCCGGAGGCGGACGGCTCCGTGCGGCTCCCGGGCGGCGTCAGCAGGTGGTCGTCGGGCAAGGAGGCCGACTGGGTGCCGGTGCGCTGCGAGCTGGTCGCCGAGGTGACCTACGAGAACCTGACGGCGGGGCGGTTCCGGCATCCGGCGCGGTTCGTCCGCTGGCGTCCCGACAAGACCCCGGTCGAATGCACCTACGAGCAAGTGGAGCAGCCGCCGCCGGTCGAGTACACCGAGATCTTCGACGAGGTCACGAGCTCCTGAGCGGCGGTCGCCGCCGGATCACGCAGGTCAGCCCCAGCGCTGCCAACGGCCCGGGTGCTCGAGCCGCGCCACCCACAGGTCCTCGGCCGGCCAGTCGCTCGCCCACTGCTCGGTGACGATCTCGTAGTACTCGGGCATCACGGCGTCGTCGCCGGCGTACAGCTCGTGCAGCGCCTCGATCGCGAAGCCCGCCCGACGCAGCTCCCGGATCCACTCGCCGTGACCCGGATGGTGCTCGACCCCGGCCGCCGGCCACTCGACCCGGCGCAGCGACCGCTGCGGGCGCAGCAGGCGGTCGCCGGCGACGCCGCCCTCGGCCGGCACGCACATCCCGGCGAGCACGCTGTTGGTCAGGAAGACGAGCCGTCCACCGGGGCGCAGCAGACGTGCCGCCTCGCGCAGCCATCGGTCGGGGCGGCACCAGGGCGCGGCCCCGTACTCGGCGACCACCAGGTCGGCCGAGGCCGATCGTAGGGGCACGTGCTCTGCGGTGGCCTCGACGAGCGGGAATGCGGGACCGAACCGGCGCTGGCACGACCGGGCGGACGCGAGCTGCGCGGGGCTCAGGTCCACGCCGATCGGTCGCGCGCCCGCACGTGCGAGCTGTGCCGACAGGTAGGCGGTCCCGCAGCCCAGCTCCACGACGTCGAGGCCATGGACGTCTCCCAGCGCGCCGACCCGCCGTTCCGGCAGGCGGAACAGCCCCCATTCGACCCGTCGAGCGCGCCAGCGGGCCTCGGCGTCCGCGGCGGTGAACTCGTCGCTGACGCGGGCCCACAGCTCGCGGTTGCGCTGCAGGTGCGCGTCGATCGGACGGTGGCCCGTCTCAGTCACGGGTCATGTCGTCGACCGCGATCACGATCGAGAGGACGAGCGGGACGTCCGCTCCGGGCTCGATCTCGACCCCGTAGGTCTCGCGGACGCGGAACCACTTCTTCGAGATGTGCGCGACGGTCGTGCCCGACTGCTCGATCTCGTACTCGTGGTCGACGATGTTGCCGTGGACCTTCAGGTCCTCTGCACCGTCGATCTCCACGTGGAAGCGCGCCCGGAGCCCGACGAGCGCCTTCTTGACCGTCGCCGTCCGGCCGTCGAGCTCGATCGTCATGGTGTCGCGGACGTGCAGGGTGCGCTCCTTGATGCGCGCCACCTGGTTGCCCGAGCGATCCTCGAGCACGAAGGTGTCCCGCAGCCGTGCGACCTTGCCGTTCGCTCGGTAGACGCGATCCCCGTCTGCGTCCTCGATCCAGGAGTCGTCGCCGATCGCGACGAGCTGCTCGCGCATCCGGAAGCGGATCGCGTCGCTGCGTCGGTCGTGGATCCGGTCGCGAAGTCCCATGTCGTCTCCTGTGGTCGGTCGATCGGTCGGGTCGACCCTCAGTCGATGCCGAACCAGGCAGCGACCTTCTGCTCGTGGTTGGCGTAGCCCTCACCCGAGACGTCGACCACGACCTTGTCGATCGTGCCGCCGGTGAACGGGAAGGGTGCCTGGTACTCGGGTGTCACCGCCGAGGAGCTGTCACGACCGACGCAGATGCCGTCGCCGGTCAGACAGAAGTAGCCGGGTTGGGTGACGATCTCACGGTGGCCCACCAGCTGCTCGTCGACGTACAGCGACAGCAGTCCCTCCGTGCCCGGCATCGCCGGGTCGGTGCTCGGGCCCGTCGCCGCGAACTCGGCGGCGACGACGTGGGTGCCCACGCCCAGCGGCACCTCCGAGATCACGTCCTGGAGGTGGGTCCCGACCCAGTTGAAGGTGTAGCGGAGCGTGCCGCCCTTGACGTACAGCGAGTGCCCTCCGGGCACGCCGCCGGCCGCCCAGATCACACCCTCGACGTCGGCGGAGGCGACCTCGACGCCCGCGGCGATCGTGTACGAGCGTCCGGGCAGCTGCGGCCCGGCCGACTCGGGCACGTCGCTGGCGCCCGGGTAGAAGACGTACTGGTCGCGGTCCGGCGCGCCGTGCGGCCGTGGGGACAGCACCTGCTCGAGTGCGTTGCGGTCGTCCAGCGGCAGGCCGTTGTAGATGCCCGCGTTGTAGTACCACAGCCCCTTCAGCTGCTCGAGCCGGTCGGGGTGATCGGCCGCGACGTTGCGGGTCTGGGCCCGGTCGGTCTCCAGGTGGAACAGCTCCCACTCGTCCTTGTCGAAGTTGCCCCAGCTCGACAGCGGGGGGTGCACGGTGCAGGCCAACCAGCCGTCGTGGTAGATCGAGCGCTGTCCGAGCATCGTGTAGAACTGCGTCCGCTTGCCGGGCACCGTCGGATCGGTCAGCGCGGCAGCGAAGCTCTCTCCCTCGATCGGGATCTGGACGAACCCCTTGATCACCTCGGGCGGATCGATGTCGAGCAGGTCGTAGATCGTCGGCACGACGTCGACCGCGTGCACGTACTGGTGGCGGACCTCGCTCGACGCAGGGATCTTCGCCGGCCACGCGACCAGGCACATGTCCGCGGTGCCGCCCTCGGCCCCGGCCCAGCGCTTCCAGTACGGGAACGGGGTGTCGAGCGCCCACGCCCAGCCGGTGTTGTAGTGGTTGTTCGACGCCGGGGTCCCGAGCTCGTCGAGGTGCGGGTTGGTGGTCTCGAACGTGTCGGGCACGCCGTTGAAGAACCGCCACTCGTTGAAGCTGCCGTTGGGACCTCCCTCGCCGCTCGCACCGTTGTCGGACACCACCACGATCAGCGTGTTGTCGAGCTGGCCGGACTCTTCGAGATGGTCCAGCACCTGCCCGAGGCGGTCGTCGTAGTACGAGATGTAGCCGGCGAACACCTCGGCCATCCGGGTGAAGAGACGCTGCTCGTCCTCGGTCAACGTGTCCCACGGGCGCACGGTGTCGAGCTGGGGCCACGGCTGGCCCTCGGGACCCGTGCGCTCCGGCTCACCATGGGGGTTGATCGGCGACAGCTCGGTGCCCTCCGGCAGCAGGCCGAGCTCGATCTGGCGGTCGAGGATGCCCTGGCGGATGGCTTCGTAGCCATCGTCGAACACGCCCTGGTACCGGTCGGCCCACTCGAGCGGCACCAGGTGCGGTGCGTGGCCGGCCTGCGGCGCCAGGTACATGAAGAACGGCTTGTCCGGATCGATGACCTTGGCGTCCTGGATGAACTGCACGGCGCGCTCGGCCAGGTCGTCGGCCAGGTGGTAGCCGTCCTCGGGTCGGGCCGGCGCCTCGATCGGGTGGTTGTCGTGCACCAGGTCCGGGTAGTACGAGTTCGTCTCGCCACCGAGCCAGCCGTAGAAGCGCTCGAAGCCTCGGCCCAGGGGCCAGCGGCCCTTGTACGCGGCCTGGTTGCACTCCTCGCCCGGGGTGAGGTGCCACTTGCCGACGCAGTAGGTGTTGTAGCCGCGCTCGGCGAGCACCTCGGAGATGAAGCCCGACTCGTTCGGGATGCGCGTCGAGATGCCGGGGTAGCCCGACGCGAACTCCGCGATGGTCGCCATGCCGTTGGTGGTGGCGTTGCGGCCCGTCAACAGCGACGCCCGGGTCGGCGAGCAGAGCGCCGTGGTGTGGAAGTTGGAGAAGGTGACGCCCATCTCCTGGATGCGGCGCATGTTCGGGCACTGCACCGGACCGCCGTACAGGTCCATCGTGGCGTAGCCCAGGTCGTCCCACGCCAGGATCAGCACGTTGGGCGAGCCCTCGGGTGCCGTCGGCGCCAGGAACGGCGTCCAGTCGGGCTCCGAGTCGCGGATGTCCAGCTCCGCTCGGCCGTTCCACTGTGCGGTCATCGGCGTGCTCCTCGGTGGGCGGACCCGTGCGGACCCGACCTGGCACATGCTCGACCGCGTGACCGACGCTGTCGTCATCCGATCGGGGTGATCCCCCCGCCCTGATCACCCCGATCGGATGACGACGGCAGTGGCTCGACGCGGCCAGAATGTGTCGGTCACGAAAGGGAGCACCTGCACCATGTCCGACGTCTACGGCCCCATCGACTTCGTCCTGCTGGAGTTCCCCGGGGACCGCCCGCTCGACGAGGCCGCCGCTGCGCTCTCCGCGCTGATCGACCTGGGTGTCGTCGCGCTGTACGACCTGGTGGCCGTGCGCAAGGAGTCCGACGGCACGTTCTCGGGCATCGCGCTCGACGAGCTCGGCGGCGCGTTCGCGGCCTTCAGCGGTGCCCGTTCCGGCCTGCTCGGCGACGACGATCTGGCGAGCGCGGCCGAGGCGATGGACGCCGGCACGATCGCCGTGCTGCTGGTGTACGAGAACCTGTGGGCCGTGCCCTTCGTGGGCGCCGCGCTCCGCGCCGGCGGTCAGATGATCGCCAGCACCCGCCTGCCCGCCCAGGACGTCATCGACGCGCTCGACGCGCTCGAGTCGGCCTGAGCACCCACCCACCGACCGACAGGAGCACACCATGCCCGGACTCCTCCGAGGAGTTGCCCGAGCCGCCGTCGTCGCCGGCACCGCCACCGCGGTGAGCGGCCGCGTCCAGCGTCGCCAGGCAGAGAAGTTCGCCCAGCGCGACGCCAACATCTACGCCGAGCGCGAGCAGGCGTACCAACAGCAGGCCTACCAGCAGCAGGCCGCGCCGGCCGCGCCCGCGGCGGCACCGCCGGCCGACGTGCCCAGCACGCTCGATCAGTTGCAGCAGTTGGGTGAGCTCAAGGCCCAGGGCATCCTCACCGACGCCGAGTTCGAGGCGCAGAAGGCCAAGATCCTCGCGTCCTGATCCGGTGCCGGCACCGGGCCGGTCGGCTCAGACCAGCTCGCCACACTCCAGACGTCCGTCCGAGATCGCGTCGCGGAACCGGGTGTAGTCCTCGAGGTTCTGTGCGGCGTACCGCTCGGCGAACGTGGCCATCGAGCGATCGAGCGATCGCCCACCGCCGGCGTACGCGCGGATCGCGACCGCGTCGCCCGAGCGTGCGTGGCCGCGGGCGAGGGTCATGCCGCAGAGCCCTGCGTAGAAGCCCATCTGCTCGGCCGTGACACCCTCGGCCTCGACCTCGACCGAGCCCTTCCAGTCCCGGAGCTGGCGCACGTAGTAGTGGATCCCGGCGAGCTCGCCGGTGGTCCACCCGAGGAAGATGTCGCTGGTGGCCTGCACGGTCCGCTGCCCCTCGACCACACGCTGCCCGTGGTGGTCGTAGCGGCTCGGCGCCAGGTGCTCCTCGAGCACCGAGGGCCCGGCCTCCTTGATCTGCAGGAAGAGCGGGTCGTGCTCGTCGCGACCGCGCAGCAGCGCGATCAGGCACCTCGTCCCGACGCTGCCGACACCGACGACCTTGACCCCGACGTCCACGAGCTCGTATCTGTCCAACAGGGCGTGGCGACTGTCGTCGATCGTCGACTTGTAACTCGCCAGGCTGTGCTCGACCGCGGCGCGCAGCATGTCCGGATCCTCGTTGCCCGGGATGTCGCTCAGGGGGAACAGCACGGGCGGCTCGTGACGGATCCGCCAACGCCCGTCGACGACCTCGGCGAGCTTCTCGAGCGCCTGCTGCGACGTCTTGCGTGTCGCCTTGCGACGGAATCGCTCCAGGCGCTTGTTCAGCTCCTTGGCCGACAGGCCGCTGCCCTGGCCGATGTCGTCGACGTCCACGTAGTCGTACCAGAGCGACAGGTACCCCTGGTCGGCGAAGCGGCCCATGGACTCCCGGTAGGCGCGCACGACGTCGGCAGCCACGTCGCGCACCGCCTCGGGCGCGTGGCCGTGGAACTGCCCGGCGACGACGAAGCTCGTGGTGAGCCGCAGCAGGTCCCACTCCCACGGACCGGGAAGGGTCTCGTCGAAGTCGTTCTGGTCGAACACCAGGCGACGCTCGGGCGAGGCGTAGGCGCCGAAGTTGGACAGGTGCGCGTCGCCGCCGAGCTGGGCGTGCAGCCCCGACACGGGGGTCGGGGCCAGGTCCGACGCCATGATCCTCGCCGCACCCCGGTAGAAGGTGAAGGGCGAGACCTGCATGCGGGCGTGGCGGATCGGCACCAGCCACGGGACCCGCGACTCGTTCTGCCCTTCGAGCAGCGCGACGGGGTCGGGGCGATCTGCCGCGGGGACCCAGTCGGCGTGCGAGGTGCGCGGCGTGGTCGCTCGTGCCGAACGACCGAGCTCGGTGCGGTCGGCGACGCTCGGCAGGACCGGGTCGAACTGCGGCATGGTCTGGCTCCCCTCGTGCGCGCCCGGCCGGTGCCGGGGTGCGACGCCTGCCCATCGTGGCGCGGACGGCGCCGCCGTGTCGTCACCCCCATGGGGTGAGCCGGCCGGCGCGGGCCGGGCGGCGGTCCGCGGACCTGCGTCAGCCGGGTCGACCGGCCACGCGACGGGCCTTGGCGAGCACGTCGGGCGCGTCGAGCCGCTCGCACCACCCCTCGAGGTCATCGGTCGGACCGGTCCACTCCCACTGCTCGACCGACCCGACGTCGACGGACGTGTCGAGCGTGGCGAGTCGCTTGAAGAGCAGCGCGTCGTCGTAGTGCTCCGACAGGGTCGCCGCGAGCTTGGCTGCGCCGCGCACGCCGTGCACCTCCCACTGACCCGGCGCGTGGGGGATCTGCTCCAGGTACGTGTACCGACGCAGCACCGCCGCCGCCGTCTTCGCGCCCCAGCCGGCGAGTCCGGGGAACCCGTCCGCCGAGTCGCCCACGAGGGCGAGCCAGTCGGGGATCGACACCGGGTCGACGCCGTACTTCTCGCGCACCGCCTCGGTGTCGCGGAACTGCCCAGCCCGGCGGTCGAACTGCACCACCTTGCCGCCGACGCACTGCGCCAGGTCCTTGTCGGGTGTGCAGATGACGACCCGCTCCACGTCGTCGTGCGCCGCCGCCACCTCGGCCGCGGCCCCCAGGGCGTCGTCCGCCTCCACCTCGACCATGGCCCACACCGTCACACCCAGCGCCGTGAGCGCGTCCTCGAGCATCGGGAACTGGGCGAACAGGTCCGGATCGATCCCCGAGCCGTCCTTGTAGCCGGCCCACAGCGCGTTGCGGAAGGACTCGATCACATGGTCGGTCGCCACCCCGAGATGCGTCGCGCCGTCGTCCAACATGGCGACCATCGAGCGCAGCACCCCCCGCACGGCGCCGACCTGCTCACCGGCACCGTTCTCGTGCCCGCCGCCCGGCGAGTAGAAGTACCGGAACAGCTCGTAGGTGCCGTCGACCAGGTGGACCTGCATGCGAGCACCCTGCCACAGCGCCGATCGCCGGCGCCCGACGACCGGATCAGGCCGTGTGCAACGACCCGGCCACCTGGTTCCCGCCGCTGCGCTTTGCCGCGTAGCTCGCGTCGTCCGCCCGACGGAGGACCCCGGCGTGGTCGTGGGCCGCCCCGAGCGCGACGCCCGCGCTCGCGCCGACGACGAGACGCTCGTCGCCCAGGCGGACGGGTTCGCGCAGGCGCGCGACCAGACGCTCGGCAGCGCCGGACAGGCTCGCCCCGGACGGTGGCATGGTGATGACCACGACGAACTCGTCGCCGCCGATGCGTGCCGCCTGGTCGGAGGGTCGGATCGAGCGACGGATCCGGCCGGCAACGACCCGGAGGACCTCGTCACCGGCGGCGTGGCCCGATGCGTCGTTGACGGCCTTGAAGCCGTCCAGGTCGAGGGCGACGATGCCGATCTCGGTCGAGGGTGGCAGCGAACCCAGGTACTCCTCCAGTCCGGCGCGGTTGGCGAGCCCCGTCAGCGGATCTCGCAGGGCCGATCGGCGCAGCTGCTCGACGAGCTGGCGGCGCTCCTCGATGTCCTCCACCTGGGTCAGGAAGTGCTGCGGCTGCCCGTCCTCGCCGCGCAGCAGCGTGGTCGTCGCACGCGTCCACACCGGCCGCCCGTCTCCGGCGAGCAGGCGCTTGTCCAGGGAGAAGCTCTGCGTCCGCCCGTCGAGCAGGTCGACCGCTGCGGCGACGGTGGCCGCCAGGTCCTCGGGGTGGGTCGTGTCGAGCACGGACGTCTCGAGGAGCTCCGACGAGGTGCGGCCGAGGAGGTCGCACATGGCGTCGTTGACCCGCTCGTAGCCTCCCTCGAGGGTCGTCAGCGCCATGCCGATCGGGCTGGCTTCGAACGCCTGCTCGAAGCGGCCCTGTGCCCGCTGCGCGCGTCGCTGGGCCTGTCGCCGCTCGGAGATGTCACGGGCGTTGATGAGGATGCCGCCGATCGCAGGGTCGTCCAGCAGGTTGTTGGCGACGATCTCCACCTCACGCCAGCTGCGGTCGGCGTGACGCACCCGCACCTCGAGCGGCTCCTTGACCCCGCTGCCGGAGTCGATGCTCGTGACGAGGGCCTCGGCAGCGGCGCTCGCGTCCTCGGGGTGCAGCAGCTCCAGGACATTGCGGCCGACCCACTCCGCCGGTCGGAGCCCCAGGATCCGTTCCGACGCCGAGCTCACGTAGGTCAACGTCGCCGCAGCGTCGATCACCACCAGCACGTCCGAGGAGTTGATCAGCGCAGCGCGCAGGAACGCCGGGTCGTCGCCGATCGACCGGTCGGTGTCCGCGACCGCATCGACGGAGCCGCCCCACATGCGGATCGATCCCGTCGTGTCCCGCACCGGGCTCGCCGCGCAGTCGACCAACTGCTCGCTGCCGTCAGGACGGAGGTAGCGGTACCGGTGCTCGAATCGTCCGAGGCGCTGCGTCGCCCTCCACCACGAGCCGATCACGTCCGCCCGATCCTCGGGATGCACGGCATCCATCCAGCCATCACCCAGGGCGCGCTCTGCGTCGCTGCCGGTGAGCTCGCACCAGCGGTCGTTCACCATGAGGCACCGGCCGTCCGGATCCGTGACGAAGACCCCTGCGGTGATCGTGGCGAGCACCGCGTCCAGCAGCAGTCGGTCGCAGTCCCCGAGGCTCATGTGCACGCAAGAGACATCGGCGTGGCCGGCATGGCGGTTGAACAAGAATCGTTCGGCTCGACCTGCGTCCCGGGGCCGTCGGGCGGGGAGCCACCCCGGTCGGGTGATGCGTCTGGTGACGCTCGGACCTAGCCTCCGGTCCGGAGGAGAGATCGAGTGACTGCGGTGGCGCCCCTATGGGGCAACAAAGGCGTCACCGCAGTCACCACTGCGGTGATCTTCGCTCGACCGACCCTCCGGCGACCTCACCATTTCCTGCCATTGATCCACGGATCCCCGATGCACCCGGACCGCACGACGTGACACCACCGCTGCAACGGCCGCGAGCGATCATCCGCCTCGCGGTGTGCCTCGATGCCGAGGCGGCCGAGGCGGTCGAGCGCGAGCTGCGAGCAGCCGAGACGTGCGTGGCGACGCTGGACCTCCCAGAACTGGGTGTCCCTGCACCGGACGACCCCGCCGGCTCCACCCAGCGGGCCTGCAGGGTGCGGGTGACCACGGCCGACGACATCACCGCCGTCGTGGAGCTGCTCCTGGGGTCGGTGTGGGTGGTCGCCGAGGTCACCGACCCACAGATCGCCTCCGACCTCTACGACCAGGGGCGCCGGCTCGGCACCGCCGAGTGGTTCGATCGGGTGCACCGGCCGGTCAGCGAGGGGCTCTCACAGGACCAGCTCCGGCTGCTGCTGCAGATCCGTCGCGGTGCCGACATCGAGCGGGCGGCCCGGGTCGTGCACCTCAGCCCGCGCACCGCGGCGCGTCGGCTCAACGACGCGCGTCACGTGCTCCGGGCGCGCTCCACCGCCGAGGCCGTGGCCAGGGTCGGTCGCCGGATCGACGAGCTCTCGGGCTGATCAGCCCGAGGCCAGCCCGACCATCGCAGCGGCCTCGATGCGGGTGCGCGCACCGAGCTTGCGCTTGGCTGCACGCACGTGGGTGTTGACCGTGGACGCAGAGATCCCGAGGCGCTTGGCGATCTCTCCGCTGGTCAACCCCTCGACGACCAGCAGCATGACCTGCTGCTCCTGGGGAGTGAGCAGCGAGTCGACCCGGGGACGACGCCCTGCGGCAGCGGTGGGAGCGGCGATCCTGATCGAGGCCTGCACCCGTGGCCGCAGCGCCGGGATGCCGCTGCGATCCAGCTCCGCGTCGAGCCCCTCGAGCAGTTCGAGCGCACGACGCCGGTCTCCACCAAGCGCGGCGGCATGGCCCGCTGCCCACCGGCAGCGGGCGGCGCAGCGCAGCAGGACCGACGACCAGGACTGGGCGGCGTCGAGGAACCGCTGCGTGGCCCGGTCGTGCTGGCCGTCGGCGAGCAGGCCGATCGCCTCGGCCTCGATCTCCGCGCAGTCGAGCAGTCCTCCGTAGGGCGTCGGTGCCGTGATGGCGACGCCGGACTCGAGCTCCGCCCACGCCCACAGGACCTGCATGCCCGCCTGGCCGGGGAACCCCTTGGGCACCGTGTCGGTCGCCCAGCGGACCCATCGCAGCGTCTCGGCCAGGTCACCCAGGATCCACGCACGGTGCGCTGCCGCGGCGGCCAGGAGCACCTGGCTCATCGGTGCGAGCTCGTCCAGACGCTCCGGGACGAGCCACGGCTCGAGCACCTCCTCGCTGCGACGGACCGCACCCCGGTCGGCGAGCAGGATCGCCATCGACGAGGTCGCCATCGCGCGGGTCTCCATCCGCACCGGGGCCGTGCGGACGTACGACAACCACGACAGCGCGGCGTCCTGCTGCTCATCCTCCTGGGCACCCGACAGCACCCACATCGTGTGGAACTCCATCGCCCAGGAGGCCTCTCCGGCCTCGATCGCGCGCTGCTCGGCCACCTCGGCACCGGCGCGGGCGTCCGGGTAGCGGCCGAGTGCGATCTGCACCAGGAGCAGGTTGCGCGTGGCATCGAACTCCGAGGCGAGCGCCCCACTGCTCGCCGCCTCCTCCTGGGCCACCCGGAGCCAGCGCACCGTGTCCTCGATGTCGGAGCCGTAGGACGCCGCCCCCAGGTTCATCGACGCCAATGCGCGGTCCGACCCGGTGGCGCCGGCGTCGAGCTGCTCGCGGGCCAGACGTCGCAGCTCGTCCGGGGTCCCGCTCCAGGGGGTCAGCCACTGCTGCAGCGTCCGGGCCCGCGCACCGTCGACGCCGCCCGCGTCGCGGATCACCGCGTCGTGACGGGCGAGCACGTCCACCGCGCGTGCCCGCTCGCCCCGCCCGATCTCGCTGCGCAGCACTTCGATCACCGCTGCGAGCTGGGCAGGCGAGCCGCTCAGGTCGACGTCGTCGAGCAGATCGGCCGCCTCGGCGAACCGCAGTGTGTCGTTGAGCGCCCGCGCCGCGTTGACCAGCACGTCCTCGACCTCGCCCGAGGTCGCCGCACCCTGCGAGACGAGCTGTCGGGCTGCCCGCGCCGCGGTCCCGAGCACGTCGGCCTGCTCGGCACGCCCGAGCGGTCCCTGCGCCGCCGACAGGGCGAGCGCCATCGCCTCGGCCGGCTCCCCGGCGCCGAGCAGGTACTCGCAGCGGTGAGCCGCCGGGTGTTCGGCGTCCGCCGCCAGCCGCTCGTGGGCCTCTCGCTGACTCTGCCCGTCGAGGCAGAGCAGATCGGCGCGGGTGAACAGCTCGTGCGCAGCGCTGCACCGTCCGTCGTCGTCCACGACCACCAGTCCCGCCTCGACGAGCGTGTCGGCGCCGTCGAGGGACGACCGACCGAGCGGCCCGCGTGCGGCGCCGAGCATGAAGAGCGCACCACGAGCGCGCTCGGGGAGTCGGGAGAGCATGGCGGCGATGACCGCCGTGTCCTTGTCGACGGCGGCCGGACCCGACTGCTCGGCGATCGCGACGAGCACCTGGGCGAACCGCGGGTTGCCCCCGGCCGCCTGCACGATCCGGGCGACCTCGCCGTCGAGCAGGTCCGGGGCGATCGAGCGGACGACCTCGGCCACGGTGTCGTCGCCGAGCGGTCCGAACTCGACCACCTCCGGGGCGACGCCGTGCAGCGCCGCGAGGGCCTCGTGCGCGCCATGGGCCCCGGACTGCACCGTGCAGACCACGGGTCGGTCGCCGTCGATCCGTGTGACGACGTCCAGCGTGGAGAGGTCCGCCCACTGGACGTCCTCGAGGATGAGGACCCCCTCGTCGCCGATGGCGTGCGCGACCTCGGCCGACACGCGACCGAGGTCCGCGCCCTCGACGTCGTCGACGCTCGACGGTCCGAGCGCATGGCGCAGCGGGTGCAGCGCTCGACCCGACAGCGACGGGAGGGACTGCCCGATGAACGCACGCGGGTGCGTCGCGGCGAGCTCCTCGACCAGCGTCGTCTTGCCGATGCCCGACGGACCGAGCACCACGACCACGCGCCGCTGCGCGACGGCGTCGCGGACCCGCTCCAACGCTGCGACCCTTCCCGACGTCACGACCGCAGGCTACCGACCACCCGACAGCAGGTGCCGGGGCGCGCGAGCATCTGCGGCGTGGGCTACCAACCGATGACCGACGCCGAGGTCCGATCCTTCCTGCTCGCCGAGCCGGCACGACCGGCCGTGCTCGCCACCCGTCGCCCCGACGGCCGACCCCACGCTGCACCGATCTGGTACGACCTCGACGGTGACGACGTGGTGTTCAACACCGGCGCCGACACCGTGAAGGGGCGCAACCTCCGCCACGACCCGCGCGTGAGCATCGTCGTGCAGGACGACCGGGCACCGTTCGCGTTCGTCATGCTCGAGGGCGTCGCGGACACGAGCGACGACCCCGACGAGGTGCGTCGCTGGGCCACCCGCCTCGGCGGTCGCTACATGGGCGCAGCGCGCGCCGCCGAGTACGGCGACCGCAACGGGGTGCCGGGCGAACTGCTCGTGCGGGTCGCGGTGCGGCGTCGCACGGCGATGCGCGACGTCGCCGACTGAGAGGACACGGTCCACTGGTCGCACGATCCGCAATTCATGTGAAGTGCATCCGCGGTCGGGGGGACGGGCGAAGCAACGAGCGACACCCACCCACGAGCACACGTCGCCGCGGTGACGGGCTCACCCTGGAGGAACCATGCGAAAGCTGTTCGTTGCCACGTTGTCCGTCGCTGCGGTGATGCTCGGAGGCGTCGCCTTCAGCTCCGCCGCCGGGGCGCAGGATCCCGAGTGCCAGACGATCGTCGAGATCGCGGCAGGGAACCCCGACTTCTCCACGCTGGTCACCGCGGTGACCGAGGCCGGACTCGTCGAGACCCTGAACGGTGACGGTCCCTTCACCGTGTTCGCGCCGACCAACGCCGCGTTCGAGGCCCTGCCCGCCGGGACGCTCGACTCCCTGCTCGCCGATCCGTCCGGTGCGCTCACCGACGTCCTCACCCTGCACGTGATCGCCGGCGAGGTGAACTCCGAGGCGGCCATCGCCGCGGCGGGCACCAACGTCGAGACCCTCGGTGGTCCGGTCGCCGTCGCCCTCGAGGGCGAGAACCTGACCGTCGGCGGGGCGACCGTCGTGCAGACCGACATCGAGGCCTGCAACGGCATCGTCCACGTCATCGACGCCGTGATCACCGAGCCCGCCGCTGCGGCGCCCGAGACCGCTCCGGCCGCTCCGGCCCCCGCGACGGAGGGCGCCGAGGCCATGCCGATGCCGACCCGTGTGGACACCGGTGACTCCGGCCTGGCCGCCGATGCCGGCAACGGCATGCTGGTCGCCCTGCTGGCCGGCATCGCGGTCCTGGGCCTCGGCACCTCGTCGGTCGCCCTGGCACGCACCCGTCGTCAGGACTGAGCCGGTCCACTCCGTCTCCCGGGGAGGGCTTCGGCCCTCCCCGGGTCCGCGTCCGACCTGACCCGAGAGGAGCAAGCACATGACACGTCGCACGGCGAGCATCGTGATGGCCGTCTCGGTCGTCGTGCTCCTGGCCGCCGGCGTCTGGTTCCTGATGGGACGCTCCGATCCCAGCTCCGACCTCATCGGCGCGCCGGCCACGACCACGACGGTGTCGAGCACGACGACGGCGGTCCCGTCGACGGCCGCCGCGCCGACCACGGCGCCGACCACCACGCTCGCGCCGCCCGCGGAGCCGGTCACCCTGACCATCCCCTCGCTCGGGGTCGACGCCCCGGTGGTCCCCGTCGGCCTGGAGCCGTCGGGTGAGATGGAGGTACCTCCGGCGACCGAGGCGGGCTGGTACCTGCACGGACCCCGGCCCGGCGCGGCGGCGGGCACCGCCGTCATCGCCGCCCACGTGGACTACGGCGGCCAGCGCGGCGTGTTCTTCGACCTCCGCTCGCTGCAGGTCGGCTCCGAGGTGACGGTGGACGACGTCGCCGGTGCGCGACACCGCTACGTCGTCACCGAGCGCTACCAGGTCGACAAGGACGAGCTGCCGATCGAGCAGATCTTCGTCGCCGGGGGCGAGCCCGGGTTGACGCTGATCACCTGCGGGGGCGTGTTCGACCGAGGCGTGCGCAGCTACGAGGACAACATCGTGGTGCGGGCGGTTCCCGTCTGATCCACCGCGCGGCTGCCGCGGAAGGATCAGGCGTCGGCGTCGCCCGTCGCAGCCGCCTTCTTCGCCGCACTGGTGCGCAGCAGGACCGTCGACACCGCGAGCGCCACGACCACCAGCGCCAACACGCCCATCTCGATCATGGCGTTGCGGAACACCGGCCACGGCGCAGCGACGGACCGCTCCGTCCCACCGATCAGCACGATCTCCTTGATGGCGGCGATGATCCCGACGAGCAGGAAGGGCTCGGCGACAAGTCGCCGCTCGCGGACGGTGGAGCGCACCGCGCCGAGCAGTTCGACGAAGACGAACACCAACAGCAGCATGCTCAGCATCTGCGTGGCCGAGAACAGCACTCCGTCCTCGTCCAGCCCACTGAAGAACGAGACGACCGCGTCGGCGAGCAGTGCGACCGCGCCGATCACGAGCGCGACCGAGATGACCACGTAGATCGCCATCTCGGCGTACATGATCAGCGTGTCGCCCAGGCGAGCGAGCGCACGACTCCTCTGCTCCTCGTCCTGCACGTCGTCTCCCGTGTGTCGCCGGCGTCGCCCACCGGTGCCGTGGTGGAACGCGAGCGTACCGGCGCGCCAGATCGTCGCGGGCGATCGAGGACGGACGTCAGGGACGACTCGGCGGCGGTGTGTTCGGCATGCCCTCGCCGCTCCGGTCCGCGATCACGGCCAGTACGAACAGCACCAGCATGATGCCGGCGGACGCGAGCGCCAGGTGCCACTGGCCGTCGAACCCCGTCAGCACGGCGACGGCGAGGAAGCCCAGTGCTCCGAGTGTGTACAGGATCCTGCTCATCACGACCTCCGTCGACGTCCCCCGGGTGATCGGCGGGTCGACTGCGGTGCTTGATGATTGTCCCGACCGAGCCCGAGCGGGCCGGGCCGGGCCGGGCCGCGGATCAGGATTCGGTCGAGTTGGACCCGTAGGGGTCGGTGGCGCCGGGGCCGGAGCCGCCGCCCATGAGCTTCTTCGCGATGACGACCGTGACGCCGACGACGGTGGCGATCAGCAGCAGCTTCACGAGCTTGGAGCCCTTGCGCTTGGCCTTGGCCGCGGCCTGGTCGACCTTCTCCACCGACTGCAACGCCTTCTGGGTCCGCTCCAGGGCGGTCTCGAGGTCCGCGATACCGGCCTGGGCCTGCACGGCCCGGTCTCCTACTGCGCTCATGACTGCCTCCTGGTGGACCTGTTCTGCGACTCCGACCCTACCGGGTGGGGCCGCCGTCGGGTCGCGGCCACTCGCCCCACTTTTTGCACCAGAACTGCGAATTGACCGGGTAGGGTGCGGCGATGGCGAGCATCCGTCGAGAGATCCGCATCGACGCCCCGGTCGGCGACGTCTGGCCCCTCGTGGGCGACCCCGGCCGGATCCACCACTGGTTCCCCGGCATCGTCGACTGCACCGTGGAGGACACCGACGACGGGATCGTGCGGACCGTGACGTTGGGCTCGGGCATCACGCTCGAGGAGCACGTCGTCACCAACGACCCCATCGCCCACCGCTTCCAGTACCGGATCGCCGGCGGGGTGTTCAAGGAGCACCTCGGCACGGTCGACGTGATCGGCCTGGACGACACGACGTGCATGGCCGTGTACAGCACCGATGCGCTGCCCGACGTCATGGCGCTGGTCATCGGCGGCGCGTCGGGCGTCGCACTGGAGAACATCAAGTCGCTCGCCGAGGAGGCAACCCGCTGATGGGACGCAAGATCCTGTTCGTCACCACCGACCAGCAGCGCTACGACTCGATCGGCTGCAACGGCGGCACGCTCGCGCGCACGCCGGTGATCGACGGCCTCGCCGCCGAGGGGCTCCGCTACGAGCGCGCCGTGCCGCAGTCCGTCGTCTGCATGCCGTCGCGCTCGACCATGCTCACGGGGCAGCACCAGGCCACCCACGGCGTGTGGATGAACGGTGTCCCGCTCCCGGTCGACGCGCCGTCGGTCGCGACCCTGCTGCACCAGGCGGGCTACCGCACCGCGCTGATCGGCAAGGCGCACTTCGAGCCGTTCCTGGATCCGCTGGGCCGCTTCACCGAGAACCGTCTGTCGTCGCTCGGCGTCGACACGATGGAGAACCCGTGGTTCGGCGGCGGCGCCGGACCGCACCGTGGGTTCGACCACCTGCGGTTCGCGACCCACGGCGCGACCGGGTGGCTGCACTACGCCCAGTGGCTCGGGGCGAACCATCCCGAGCACGTGCGCGACTACTACCAGGTGCTCGACGGCGACCTCGAGGTCAACGCGGCGGGCTTCGGTGACACCGGTGCACCGCAGGTCAAGCACAACGTGATCCCCAGGGAGCTGTACCACACCGACTGGGTCGCCCAGGGAACGATCGACTGGCTCGACGGGCTCGACGCGGACGACGACTGGTTCTGCTGGATGTCGTTCCCGGACCCGCACCACCCCTGGGACCCGCCGCAGTCCGAGCTCGGCCGCATCGACTGGCGCGACGTGGAGCTGCCCGCCGGCTACCCCACGACCGCCGCCGAGCGTGAGGCGCTGCTCGACGCGAAGCCACGGCAGTGGCGGCTCTGGTACGACGGCGAGCTCGTGTCCAACTACGAGGCACCGACGCACTGGGTGCCGGCGACGCTCACTGCGGACCAGGTGCGAGAGGTCAACGCCCTCAACGCCGTCGAGTGCGAGCTCATCGACGAGGCCCTCGGTCGGGTGCTCGCCGCCATCGACGCACGCGGCTGGACCGACGACGTCGACATCGTGTTCAGCACCGACCACGGCGAGCTGCAGGGCGACTTCGGCCTGCTGTTCAAGGGGCCGTACCACACCGACTCGCTGATGCGACTGCCGCTGGTGTGGCGTCCCGCCCCCAGCGCCGCCGTCGACCCCGCCGTGGTCTCGGCACCCGTCGGGTTGATCGATCTGGCACCCACGTTCTGCGAGATCGCCGGCTTGCCGGCGGCCGAGTGGATGCAGGGTCAGCGCCTGCCCGTCGACGACGACGACGCCACGACGCGTGGGATCGACCAGCAGCTCACCGCGTGGGACAGCGAGCTGTTCGGCGTCGGCATCTATCTGCGCACCATCACCCGCGACGACTGGGTGTGCACGGCGTACCTGCCCGGGGCGGTGCACGACGGCTCCGAGGGCGAGCTGTACTCGCTCGCCGACGACCCGCTCCAGCAGGTCAACCGCTGGGACGACCCGTCCGTGCGGGCGCTGCGCGACGACCTGCTCGCCGTGCTGTGGGACTCGCAGCCGGCCGAGCACGATCCTCGGCTGCAGCTCCAGGCACCGGTCTGAGGATCCCCCCGGGACGAGCTCAGCCCTCGGGCTCGGCGCGCAGCGTTGCGATGCCCGACGCATCGACCCGGCCGGGCAGCTCGTCGAACGACGACGTCGCGCCCTTGAGCTCCGCGTCGAGGAACGAGACCACCGCGTCGGTGAGCACGTCGACCTCCGGCGGGACGAACATCGAGTTGTGCCCGCCCTCGGGGAAGGTGAGCAACCACGCCGGACCGGGCACCGCGTCCACCACCTGCTCGGCCGACTCGTACGGGATGGTCGCGTCCTGCGCGCCGTGCACCACCAGCACCGGCACCGGGTCGGCGTCCGAGTAGTCCGTGCCAGGGGTGAGCAACGCCCGCATACCACCGATCTCGACGACCGCCGAGGGATCCAGTTGGGCACAACACGGGTCGAAGGCCGCGGCCAACGTGGTCGCCCCACCCAACGAGTGCCCGGTCAGCGCCAGGCAGTCGAACAGCACCCGACCCTGCAACGGGTGCTCCGGGTCCTGCAGCGACGAGCGCAGCGACTCGACCACGAAGCGCAGGTCGGCGGGCTGGTTCACGAGGTCGGCGACACCGCTCATGCCTTCGCTCGTCAGCGGGAACGTGGGCGCGATCACCACGTAGCCGGCACGCGCCCATCGCGCGAGCGCGTCGTTGCGGTCGGTGCCCGTCGCCGCCACCCCGTGGGAGTAGACCACCAGCGGGAACGATCCCGCGGCGCCGGGTGCATCGTCGACGAACTCGCCGGGGGCGCCGGCCGCTCCCTCGGCGGGGTACAGCACGACCACCTGCAGCGCACGACCCGACTGGTACGAGCGATCGCTCTCGGGCGACGGCTCGGTGGGTCGCGACGGGTCGATGAACGTCACGGCGGTGCGGCCGACGGCGTGGGGTCCGGACGCAGCCGGCCGACCGTCGACCGGTTCTGGGCACGCGCCCTCCGGCGGCGTCGTCGACGACGGTGCCGGCGCGGAGGTCGTGCTCGTGGTGCTGGAGGGCGACGCGTCCGCGCCGTCCCGATCGGATGCCGAGCTGCAGCCGGCGAGCACCGCTGCGGCGAGCAGCAGCGGTGCGATCCGTCGTGTCATGCCAGGACCTTCACTCCCGCTCGGTCCTGGCCGGGGCCGCAGCCGTCAGAGCTCGCCGCGGGCGTGGCGCTGGTACAGGGTGATCCTGTCCTCACCGATGCGCTCACGCTTCTCCGGGTCGGTGATGCCCTGGCCGCCTTCGGGCGCCAGGCACAGCACGCCGATCTTGCCCTCGGCCTCGTTGTGGTGGACCTTCAGCGCGGCCTCGCCGACCTGGTCGAGCGCGTAGACCTCGCTCATGACCGGCCGGATGGCGCCCTTGTCGATCAGGCGGTTCATCTCCCACGCCTCCTGGTAGTTCGCGAAGTGCGAGCTGATGATGCTCTTGAGCTTCATCCACAGGTGACGGTTGTCGTACTCGATCATGTAGCCGGAGGTCGCGGCGCAGGTGACGATCTTGCCGCCCTTCTTGGTGATGAACACCGAGGCGCCCATGGTCGAGCGGCCGGGGTGCTCGAAGACGATGTCGGGGTCCTCGCCCACCAGCGAGCGCACCTTCTTGCCGAGTCGGCGCCACTCCTTCTCGTCCTGGGTGACCTCGTCGGCCCAGAACTGGTAGCCCTCGGCCTTGCGGTCGATGACCGCGTCGCAGCCCATGGCGTTGAGCAGCTTCACGCGGGACTCCGACGACACCACGCCGATCGGCGTGCCGCCGCCGTTGATGACGAGCTGGGTCGCGTAGGCGCCGATGCCGCCCGTCGCGCCCCAGATGAAGACGTTGTCGCCCTGCTTCATGCGTCCGGCGTGGTCGCCCACGAGCATGCGGTAGCTCGTCGAGGCGCAGAGGCCGTTCACCGCCGACTCCTCCCAGGTCAGGTGTGCCGGCTTGGGCATGAGCTGGTTGGCCTTGACGATCGAGAGGTCGGCCAGGCCGCCGTAGTTCGTCTCGAAGCCCCAGATGCGCTGGTTGGCGGCGAGCATCGAGTCGTTGTGCGCCGAGGGGTCCTGGTCGTCGACGTGGTTGCAGTGGGCGACGATGCGGTCACCCGGCTTCCAGTTGCGCACGGCCGAGCCGGTGCGCAGCACCACACCCGATGCATCCGAGCCGACGATGTGGAAGTCCTGCGCGTGCCGCGCGCCCCAGACCGACTCCTTGCCCAGACGGTCGAGGAAGCCGAAGGTCGGCAGCGGCTCGAAGATCGACGTCCACACGGTGTTGAAGTTGATCGAGCTCGCCATGACCGCGATGACCACCTCGTCCGGTGCCAGCTCCGGCAGGGGGAGGTCGCCGACGTGGAGGCTCTTGCGCGGGTCCTTGTCCCAGGACTCGACGCCGTCCCACATGTCGGCCTCGGAACGCAGCACGTGGGCGGCGCGGGTCGACTCCGGCAGCGTGAGGTTGGCGATGTCGTCACCGGACGCGCCGGTCTGGATGGCCTCGAGGATCTCCTGCATGGGCGCGAAAGCTACCCGTCGGTCACTTGCCTTGCCAGTGCGACGGATTCACGAATCGCACTTCCGCAGTCAGGTGCCGGCCCCGCCGCTGCCGTCGACCGCGGCCCGGGGCGGTCGGGACGTCGAGCGATCGAGCCACCGTGGCAGTCGCTCGATGCGGACGAGGAGCGATCCGGCCACGGCCAGCGCCAGGACGTAGGCGGCCGCCAACGGGCCGAGCTGGCGCTCCACGCCGGCGGCGACCCCGAGCCCCGCGATCACGACCGAGAACTCCCCACGCGCGATCAGGGTGGTGCCCGCGCGCCAGCGACCGTGCTTGCCGACACCCGCCCGGCCCGCCGCCCACCAGCCGACACCGACCTTGGTCGTGGCCGTCACCACGGCGAGCAGGAGTGCCGGCAGCAGGACCGGCGGCAACGTCGAGGGGTCGATGCCGAGCCCGAACACGAAGAAGAAGAACGCCGCGAACACGTCGCGCAACGGGCCGATCAGCGCGCCGGCGCGGTGCTGCACCGGTCCCGACAACGCGAGGCCGACCAGGAACGCGCCCACTGCGGAGGACACGTCGGCCTCCTGTGCCAGACCGCCCACGAAGAGGACGAGCCCGAGGATGCACAACAACATGACCTCGTCGGACTCGGAGTCGACGGCGCGCGACAGCCAGGGCCCGAGGCGCACCGCGAACAGGACGATCACCGCGACGACCGACAACGCGACGGTGAGCGAGATGGCACCGGTGACCAGACCTGCGCCGGCCAGGAGCACGGCGACGATCGGCAGGTAGATCGCCATCACCAGGTCCTCGAGCACCAGCACCGACAGGATCGTCGACGTCTCGCGGTTGCCGAGGCGGTCCAGGTCGTGGAGCAACTTCGAGATGATGCCCGAGGACGAGATGTAGGTGATGCCGCCGAGCAGCACCGCCGCCACCGGTGACCACCCGAGCAGCAGGCCGGCGGCCACACCGGGGACGAAGTTCGACACCAGGTCCACCAGACCGCCGCGGAAGTTCCGACGCAGCTCGCTCGACAGCTCCGTCGGCGTGTACTCGAGGCCCAGGGTGAACAGCAGCAGCAGGACCCCGATCTCCGCCGAGAGCTCGACGAAGTCGTCGGTGATGCGGGCCGGGATGAGGCCGCCGGCCCCGACGCAGAGCCCGCCGATCAGGTAGAGCGGGATCGGGCTGAAGCCCATGCGCACCGCGCCCCGGGCGAGGATCGACAGGCCGAGCAGGATCAGGCCGAGCTCGACGAAGGCGGTCGTGACCTCGGCCGACGCCGCCGCGACGAGCATCAGCCAGGTGGGAGCAGGAGGGTCAGGAGGGAGTCGACGGCGGCGGGTGTCCCGACCGCGACGAGCACGTCGCCCACCTGCAGCCGGTCATCGGGTCCGGGTGCCGCGTTGGTGCTGGCGCCCCGGATGATCGCGACGACGCTCGCGGACGTGCGTTCGCGGATGCGGCTCTCGGCGATCGTCGAACCCGCCAGGGGCGACTCGGCCGACACGGTCAACCAGTCGATCGCGAGGCCCTCCATCTGCTGCAGCGACGCAGCGGGGTCCGCGACCGTCGAGGTGCCCAGCAGGTCGGCCAGCACCACGCTGTCCTCGGGGTCGAGGTGCACCACCGCGCGGCAGGAATCGGGGTCGTCGGTGTCGTACAGCAGGAGCTCGCGCCGTCCGGTGCGGGTGGTGACCACACCGACCCGCGACCCTCCCGCCGTGTCGAACTCCTGGCGCACGCCGATGCCCGGCAGCTCGGTCTCGTGGATCTCGGTCACGGTGCCTCCTCGGGCCCAGCGTAGAGCGACCGGTCAACCCAGCTGTTCTGCCCAGGATTCCGACTGCGTGCCGACGAGCTCGACGATGTCACCCATGACCAGGTTGACGTCCTGCAGGTGCAGGCCCCACGTGGCGCCGAGCTCCCCACCGATGTCGTCCGCGCGTGGACCCGACGGATCACCGTGCACGGTCACCTCCAGGTAGTCGAAGCCGCCCTTCGACACGCACTCGGCGCTGACGAGACCGGGAGTGGTGACGAACGGCGTCGCCACCTCCTCGCCACGCACCCAGTCGGTGGCGTCGCCGGAGGCACCCAGGATCGACGCGGACGGCGAGGACGGGAAGTACGAGCGCAGCTCTGCGCTCCCGCCGGACAGCGACGCCGGGTTGTTGCAGGCGGCGACGCCACCCCCGCCACGTGGTCGTCCGAACAACGCGTCGGCGCCGGGCGGCACCGCCGCGCTGAACGACGCCCAGCTGACGACACATCCGACCTGCTCCGGCGAACGACACAGCGCCAGCGTGTCGAAGTCGCCGCCCACGTCCTCGCCCTCGGGAACCCGCACCGCTGCACCGGCCAGGTACGCCGCGACGAGCTGGTCGCGGACGTCGGCGTTCGGGTCGACCTCCTCCGCGAGGAGGTCGTTCAGCAGGCCGGCGCCCTGCGAGTGGCCGATGAGCACCACGCCACGGCCGTCGTTCTCGGTCGCCATGTAGTGGCGGAACGCCTCGAGCACGTCGGGGTACGCGGGCGGTGGCTCGACGGGCGGGGTGGTCGACCCACCCAACGCGCCGGCCAGCCCGGCGAGCGTGCGCTGGCGGTAGACCGGTGCGAACACCCGACAGACCTCGCCCAGCCTCGCCGCTTGGTTGAGGGTCACGAACCGCTCCTCGTCGCCGGGCTCGCGGTCGCTGTACTGGGTCTGATCGGCGGAGATCGTCGGGTACACGTAGAAGCAGTCGATCGCGGCGGCGGGGTCCGCCTGCCACGGCTGCTCGGTGAGCGTGCCGTCCTCCTCGACGACGGTCGCGTCGAGTCCGTCGTCGCAGACGTCGTCCGCGTCGGGGTGGCACACCCAGTTGGCGGGATCCGCGTACACCTCGCTCTCGGCGCCCTCGTAGCGCTCCAGCGGCGCGGCGGAGGGCATGGTCGTCGTCGACTCCTCGACGATGCTGGTGGAGGGCGCCGGGTCGGACGAGTCGGCGCCGCTGCAGCCGGCCACCACGACGACCACGGCGACCACCAGCACGATCCACACCGCTCCTGATCGTCGACGCATCCTGGCGACGCTATCCGGCCACGCCGTTCGGATGACGGTGCGTGGTCCGTCCTACCGTCGCGGGCATGAGCGACCGCACGCCGTCCGAGGTCCCCGAGCTGCGCACCGATCGACTCGTGCTGCGGGCGTGGCGTGACGAGGACCGCGAGCCGTTCGCCGCGCTGAACGCCGACCCCGTCGTGATGGAGCACTTCCCCACCACCCTGTCCCGCTCCGGGTCGGACGAGCTCGTCGACCGGATCGTGGACAGGTGGCGGGCGGGCGAGCCGTCGCTGTGGGCCGTCGAGGTGCCCGGGGTGGCGCCGTTCATCGGGTACGTCGGGCTGCTGGCAGCAGGCTTCGAGGCCTCGTTCACCCCCTGCGTGGAGGTCGGTTGGCGACTGGCCGCCGAGCACTGGGGGCACGGGTACGCGCCCGAGGGGGCGGCGGCAGCGTTGTCGTTCGGCTTCGACGACCTGGACCTGGGCGAGATCGTGTCGTTCACGGTCGAGGCGAACGAGCGATCACGGCGGGTGATGTCGAAGCTCGGCCTGCACCACGATCCGGCCGACGACTTCGACCACCCGACCCTGCCGCCGGGTCACCCGATGCAGCGCCACGTGCTGTACCGCATCACCGCCGGGGAGTGGGCCGAGCGGGAGCAGGGTCGGGTCCGGGTGGCCGGACGCGACGGTGCCCCCGGACCGTGAGGACCGAGGGCACCGTCGAAGAAGTCGCGTCGGCTCAGCCGGTGAAGGCGAGCGACGACGGCGCAGCAGCCCGGGCCGCCGGCGTGTCCGCAGCCACGACCGTCAGGCCGAGCACGACGCTGGCGGGCTCGCCGTCGGCACCGACACCGGACAGGGTGATGGTGTGCGCGCCGGCGGGGGTCGCTGCGGGAATCGTGTAGGTCTGGGCGAACGCACCGTCGTCACCCACCGACGCCATGCCGAGCACGACGGGCTCGGAGCGCATGGTGACGGTCACCTCGGAGCCGGCCATCCAACCCACGCCGCGGACCGGGACCTGGCCGCCGGCGGTCGCCGTCATCGAGGTCGAGGCGTCGCCGTAGGAACCGCCCGGCGGCGTGGGCTCGGGTGCGGGCTCCGTGATGGTCACCGTCATCGGCGCCGACTCGGCACCGTCGTACCAGTCGTCGCCCTCGTAGACGGCCACGATCTCGTGGACGCCCACCGGAAGCTCGTCGGTGGCCCACGTGAAGGTGGCCTCCTCACCCTGCAGCTCGGTCGAACCGGCGTCGGCGCCGTCGACCTCGATCGCGACCACGCCGGTCGGGAACTCCCCGCACGCGGTCGCCTCGACGTCGCCGCAGGCGGCCACGATGCCGTCGCCCATGGAACCGATGCCGAACCCGGTGATCGCGCCCTCGACGGTGATGGTGGCGCCGACCAGCGCCTCGGTCGGCGTGGCGGTCGCAGCGACCTCGAGCGGCATCGGCTCGGCGCTCGACGTCCCGCTGACGCCGATCGACGCGACGACGAGCGCCACGACGGCACCGCCGACGAGCAGGACACGGCGCAGGACGGGGCGACGGGCCGAGTCGGTCGTCGGAGGGGCGGCAGGTTCGGTCTGGTGACTCATGTCCGATCCATCGGTCGGTCGGCAGGCGCCTTGAGGAGAATTCCGTTCGGGCCGGCACCAGCTTCGGCCCGGGAACCCTTCGGCCGGTCGGGGTGTTCTGCCCTTCGACGGCGGGGGTTACCCACGGGTAACGTCGTCGGATTCCGAACATCGGACCACCCGGTCCGCCTTAGGGGAGGTCGATTCATGGCTGGTTCCGTCATTCTGTCCGGTGCACGCACCCCGATCGGCAAGCTGTCCGGCGCACTCGCCGGCTTCAGCGGCACCGATCTCGGCGCCATCGCGATCAAGGAGGCGCTCGCCCGTGCCGGCGTCGCCCCCGAGGACGTCGACTACGTGTTCATGGGCCAGGTCCTGCTCGCCGGCGCCGGTCAGATGACCGCCCGTCAGGCGTCGCACGGAGCGGGCATCCCGCTGTCGGTCCCCTCGACGACCATCAACAAGGTGTGCCTGTCGGGCATCAACTCGATCATGATGGCGGACCTGCTGATCCAGTCCGGCCAGGCCGACATCGTCGTCGCCGGCGGCATGGAGTCCATGACCAACGCCCCGTACCTGCTGCCAGGCGCCCGCGCCGGCATGCGCCTGGGTGACGGCAAGGTCGTCGACTCGATGATGTTCGACGGCCTCTTCTGCGCCATCGACCAGATCGCCATGGGCGGCGGCACCGAGAAGTACGCCGCGTCGGCCGGCATCAGCCGCGAGGCCCAGGACGAGGTGGCCTACAAGTCGCACGAGCGTGCCGCCAAGGCCCAGAAGGACGGCCTGTTCGACAACGAGATCGTCAACGTCGAGATCCCCCAGCGCAAGGGTGACCCGGTCCTGTTCACCACCGACGAGGGCGTGCGCGGCGAGACCACGCTCGACTCGCTCGGCAAGCTCCGTCCGGCGTTCGACAAGGCCGGCAACATCACCGCCGGCAACGCGTCGCAGATCTCCGACGGCGGCGCCGCCGTCATCGTCGCTTCCAAGGCCGCGGCCGAGCGCATCGGCGGCAACCCGCTGGGTGAGATCGTCGGCAACGGCCAGGTCGCCGGACCCGACCCGTCGCTGCTGACCCAGCCGTCCCGGGCGATCCTCGCGGCGCTGGAGCAGGCCGGGAAGTCCGTGTCCGACATCGACCTGTTCGAGCTCAACGAGGCCTTCGCCGCGGTGGGCGTCGCGTCGATGGCCGATCTGGGCATCACCGACGAGATCACCAACGTCAACGGTGGCGCCATTTCGCTGGGCCACCCGATCGGCATGTCGGGCACCCGCATCGTCATCACGCTGCTGAACGAGCTGGCGCGTCGCGGCGGTGGCCTCGGTGCCGCTGCCCTCTGCGGCGGCGGCGGCCAGGGCGACGCCCTGCTCGTCAAGACCATCTGACGCACTTCGCTTCACCCTGATCTCCGAAATTCGAAATCTCGGGGTTTCTCGTTGCTGAGCAACGCGAAACCCCGAAGTTTCGCCCCACTGCTTCCCCCACCGCAGCAATGCACAGGAGGAAGCAGTGGCCGTTTTCGACCATCTCGCGTCGATCGCCCAACGCCAGCACGGTCTCGTCACCCGATCGCAGATCCACTCGGCCGGCGTGAGCCCTCAGCAGCTCCGCACGCTCCGGCGGCGCGGCGTGCTGCTGCCGATCGAGCCTCGGGTGTACGCGATCGCTGGAACACCGCCCTCGTGGGAGCAGCGGCTGGCAGCGAAAGTGATGTCTGCCGGCCCGCTGGCGATCGCCGGAGCTCGCAGCGCTGCCGGACTCTGGCGATTGGACCGGTTCCGCCGCCACCATCTCGACCTGCTGGTGCCGGCGCCCGCAGCGCGTCGGCCTCAGGGCGTACGTCTCCACGAGAGCAACGACCTTCCCAGCAGGGATCGCACCGTGGTCGACGGCATCCCGGTCTCCACCCCTGTCCGAACGATCGTCGACGTGGCCCGGTACGTGAGTCCGACTCGGCTCGGTGCCCTGCTCGACGACGCGGTGCGTCGGGACCTCACGACCTACCGCGAGGCTCAGCAGCGTTTCGGTGAGCTCGCGGCACGCGGGCGTGATGGCATCGCGACGGCGAGGACGATGCTGGAGGACCGGCCCGACGGTGCCGCCGTGCCGGACAGCCCACTCGAGTGGGACGTCCGGGCGTTGTTGCGACGGTCAGGTCTACCTGAGCCCGTGCTGCACCACCGGGTCGACTGCGACGACGTCACGTACGTCCTGGACCTTGCGTGGCCCCCGGCGCTCGTCGCTCTCGAGTGCGATGGCTACCGCTTCCACCGGACCCCCGAACAGCTCGACTGGGACGATCGACGACGCACCGCGCTCGGACTGCGTGGATGGATCGTCGTGCACGTGACTCGCCGCATGCTCCGCGACGATGCCAGCCGCGTCGTACGCGATGTCAGCACCGCACTCGAGAGGTGACGTCACGGTCGAATCTTCGGGGTTTCGCGTTGCTACGCAACGCGAAACCCCGAGAATTCGGTCAGAGCCGCACGGCGAGCCGGTTCGGGCAGGGGTGGAGCCGTCGTCAGGCGTGGCGGTCGCGGGCGTCGTCGGTCGGGAGCACGGCCTCGACCTCGAGCTCGATCTTCCAGCGGGGGTCGAGCAGCCCGGCGACCACGACGGTGGTGTTGACCGGCAGCGCATCACGCATCATCTCGCCGTGCACCGCGCCGATCGCGGCGAAGTCGTCCGCGTCCACCAGGTACATGCGGGTGCGCACCACGTCGCGCAGCGACGAGCCGACGGCGTCGAGCGCATCGGCGATGATCTCGAAGCACTTGCGTGCCTGCGCCGCAGGGTCGGGGTCGACGTTGCCGTCGGCCCACTTCGGCGCCGTCCCGGCGACGAACACCCGATCACCCACGCGCAGCGCCCGGCTGTAGCCGACGGTGAGCTCCCACGGGGAGCCGGAGGAGACACGGCGACGATCGTCCATCGGGCGAACCGTAGTGCGCCCCTCAGCCGTTCTCGACGACCCGACGGCCCTCGAGCGCCCGGCCCAGGGTGAGCTCGTCCGCGTACTCCAGGTCGCCACCGACGGGCAGGCCGCTCGCGATGCGCGACACGGTCAGGCCCGGCACGTCGAGGATGCGCGTGAGGTAGAGCGCCGTCGCCTCACCCTCCAGGTTCGGGTTGGTGCAGAGGATGACCTCGGTCGTGCCCTCGGCACCGACGCGCGCCACGAGCTCGCGGATCTTCAGCTGATCCGGCCCGACGCCCTGGAGGTGGTCGATCGCTCCCTGCAGCACGTGGTAGCGGCCCTTGAACTCGCCCGTCCGTTCGATCGCGACGACGTCGCGGGGCTCCTCGACGACGCACAGGACGTGGTCGTCACGGCGCGGATCGGTGCAGATGTTGCAGAGCTCGCCCTCGGCGATGTTGAAGCACCGCGAGCAGAACCCGACACGCTCCTTGACCTCGACGATCGCCCGGGCCAGGCGGTTGGCCTCCTCCTTGTCGACCTTCAGCAGGTGGAAGGCGACCCGTTGCGCCGACTTCGGCCCGATGCCGGGCAGGCGGCCGAGGCAGTCGATCAGCTCCTGGACCGCGGCGGCGTAGGCGGTCGCCACTCAGGCCCCGCCCAGCAGTCCGCCGAGGCCGCCGGCGCCACCCATGCCGCCCAGCGGGTCGGCACCGGCCTGCAGCTGCGCGACCTGGTCGTGCGCGTCCTGCCAGGCGGCGCGCACCAGGTCCTCGAGCATGGACGGGTCCTCGGGATCGACCGCGTCGGGATCGATGTGCACCGCGAGCAGGTGCAGATGGCCGTTGAGCGTCACGGTGACCAGTCCGCCCCCGGCACTGCCCTCGATCTGCGCCGACAGCAGCTGCTCCTGCGCCTCGGCGACCTGCTGCTGCATGCTCGCCGCCATCTCCATCATGGCGCCGAGGTCGAGCCCACCGCCGCCGAGCAGCGCCGCCATCGGGTCCTGCTCACCACCGGGCGCGCCCATCACCTCTGCCTCGACCACCTCGGGGTCGGGCACCAGCTCGCCGCGGGTCACGTCGTCGTCGTTGCTCATCCGGTCACCTCGTCCTCTTCGATCACCACGGCGCCGGGGAAGGCCCGGGTGAGTCGGTCGATCCCCGTCTCGGCCACGTCGGTCGCGTCCTCGAGCTCGTGGATGTCGATCGTGAGTGCCTCGTCGGCCTCGTCCGCCGCGGGCTCGGTCAGGTCGACGGCGCCGCCGGAGATCCGGGGCGTCGCCGATGCCGCAGGGATGCCGTCGCCGTGGGGCACCATCGTCAGCGTCACCGGCCGGCCCAGCCGGTCGGACAGGGCGGACTCGATGTCGCCCCGGAACCGTTCGGCATGACGCGTCGGCACGCCGGTGGCCAGCTCGAACACCGCGCTGGCGCCGTCGACGCTCACGAAGGTGCCGTCCTTGCAGGCGGCCTTGGCCGGTGCTCGCAGCTCGGGCTCGGCGGCGGCGAGCGCCGCGGTCAGCTGCTCGAGGCCGAGTGCACCGTCGCCGCCGGGCGAGGCAGCTGGCGCCGGTGCGGTCGGTTCGGCCGGGGCTGCAGCGGCATCGTCGGGTGCTGTCACAGGAGCCGACGAGGAGGGCGGCGCAGCGGGAACGGACCCTGTGGTCGCGGCTGGTGTGGCCGGTCCGGGCTGGTTGGTTGCGGAGTCGCTCGCCGGGACGGCGTCCGGCGCTGGCGCAGCGTCGGCGGGGGCAGGTGACGTCGAGTCCGCGACCGGCGGTGCATCCGGCGACGCTGCGGGATCTGGCGACGGGGCTGTCGCGCCCGATGCGGACGCAGGGGCGCCCGAGACCGGGGGCGGGGATTCCGCGGACGCGGCGGACGGCGCGGGGTCGGGCGACGCGGTCGCCGCACCCGGCACGGGCGGCGGCGCGCCGGGGACCGGGGGCGGCGCGTTGCGGGGGGCCCGTGCGGGACGGTCCGTCGCCGCGGCCGACGCGTCGGTGCCGTTCTCCCGGGACGCCTTGAGGCGGGCGAGCTCCGCACGTGCCTGTGCGGGCCCACCGCCGCTGTCACCGGCATCTCTGCCGCCACCGGCACTCGACGCTGCCGAGCGTGCGGGCTCGGCTCGGGCGGGGACGTCCGCGTCGGCCGGGGCCGGCACAGCAGGCTCCGGCGATCGCGTGGCGGCGGAGCTCGTGGGGGCAGCGGGGGCCGCTGCCGCGGCGGGACTCGCGGCTACAGGGGCGGCGGTCGCCGAGGCCTCGAGCCGCTCGATCCTTGCGATCAGGGCGTCGAGCGCCCCATCGGACGTGCCGCCGGGCGAGGTGGCCGACGATGCAGAGGTCAGTCGGACCAAGGCGACCTCGAGCGGGACCCGCGGATCGGCTGCCTGGCGCATGTCGACGAGCGCTGAGCCCACCGCCTCCATCGCTCGGGTGAGCGCCGGCGTGCCCAGCTCGGCCGCCCACCGTCCGTACAGCTCACGGTCGTGCTCCATGAGGTGCGGCACCTCGACCCCCAGCGAGACCAGGAACGCGTCGCGCAGCGAGTCGAGGAAGGCGGCGCCGAGCACTCGGGGATCGTGGCCCTGGGCGAGCGCGTCCGCGACGGCCACCACAGCCATGCCCGTGTCCTTCGCGACGAGGGACTCGTACAGACGCTCGACCGGCTCCGCTCGGGTGATGACGCCGCCGGCCGCGACCACTTGGTCGAGCGCCGACAGCGTGTCGCGCGACGAGCCGCGACCCTTCTGCACCACCCAGGCGATGGCCTCGTCGTCCACGTCGAGATCCGCGTCGGCGACGATCCAGCGGACCTGCGACTCGAGCTCCTGCGCGGTGAGCAGCTGGAACTCGAAGTGCTGGGTCCGGCTGCGGATGGTCGGCAGCACCTTCTGCGGGTCGGTGGTCGCCAGCACGAAGCGCACGTGGTCGGGCGGTTCCTCGAGCGTCTTGAGCAGCGCGTTGGACGCCCCCGGCGAGAGCATGTGGACCTCGTCGAGGATGTACACCTTGGTGCGACCGGGCGAGCCCACGGCCGTGCGCTCGATCAGGTCGCGCACGGCGTCGACGCCGTTGTTGGACGCCGCATCGAGCTCGAAGAGGTCGAAGCTTCGACCGGCCTCCATGTCGACGCAGGGCGTGCACTCGCAGCACGGCTCGCCCTGCTGCAGGTTCTCGCAGTTGAGCGCCTTGGCGAGGATGCGGGCCGTCGAGGTCTTGCCGGTGCCACGGGGTCCCGAGAAGAGGTACGCATGGCCCTCGGACTCGTTGCGCACGGCGTTGCGCAGCGCCGAGATGACGTGGTCCTGCCCGCGGACCTCGTCGAATCGACGAGGTCGGTACCGCCGGTAGAGGGACTGATGGGCCACGGCCCGAGCCTAGTTGGCGCCACTGACGGCCCCGGAGGGCGCCCCGGGGGCTCACGACGTCAGGAGGCGGCCAGGCGATCTGCGGCACACCGGAGGTTCCGCTGAGAGCTGCTGCCTTCCGGCCCTGACCCGGTTCACGGGCTCCGATTGCACAGGACCCGGCCGCCACCTGACGTCGCGAGCTTGGGCGCACGCTATCGTCTCCGCCCGGAGACGTGCGAGAGCGGCCGAATCGGCACGCTTGGAAAGCGTGTGTGGGGAAACTCACCGTGGGTTCGAATCCCACCGTCTCCGCCACCGACGCACCCGCCCCTCACCGGGCGGGTGTGTCGCGACGAGGGAAAGGTGGTCCGAGATGCGCCAGGAGATCCCCCTGCACGACCTGCTGGGCTTCGAGTTCGAGGCCCCGGCCGAGGGCTCCACCGTGGCCGAGGTGCACATGCCGGTGCGGCCCGAGGCGTTCGGCTTCACCGCCAACCTCCACGGAGGGGCGATCGCCACCCTGGTCGACCTGGCGTGCGCGCTCGCGGCGGCGCGTGCCAGCGGCTTCGACCCGACGACCGAGTCACTGGTGACCGCCGACATGCACGTGAGATACCTGGGTCGACCCGGCACGGACCGCGTGACCGCTCGTGCCGAGATCGTGCGCATGGGCTCGCAGCTGATCGTCGTCGACTGCGGGATCACCGATGGCGACGGACACCTGATCGCCAACGCGGACTTCTCGATGATGCGGGTTCCGCTGCGCCGGCCGCTCGACGCGTCGATCGCCGGGGAGCCGGGCGACCCGGAGCTCTGAGGGCCACCGGTACCGTGTGGCCGTGCCACCGGTCCTGACGCCCCACCCCGACCACGAGACCTGGATGCGCGCCGCGCTCGTGCAGGCCGAGTCGGCGGCCGCTGCGGGCGAGGTGCCGATCGGCGCGGTGGTGGTGCACCACGACGCGGACGGTGGCGCCCACGTGGTGGCGGCGCGCCACAACGAGCGCGAGACGAGCGGCGACCCGACCGCGCACGCCGAGGTGCTGGCGCTGCGCGACGCCGCCACGACCTTGGGACGATGGCGCCTGGACGACTGCACGATGGTGGTGACGCTCGAGCCGTGCCCGATGTGTGCGGGTGCGTTGTGGGCGAGCCGCATCGGCGGCGTCGTGTTCGGCGCGGAGAACGTCGACGCCGGCGCGTTGGGCACGCTCTACCACCTGGGCCAGGACCCCCGGTTGAACCATGAGTTCCCGGTCCGGGCGAGGGTCCTGGCCGACGAGTCCGCCGGGCTGCTGCGCAGCTTCTTCGCCGGTCGCCGTTGAGCAGCGGCGGATCCGCCGCCACCTTCCGATGTGAAGGCGCTGCGGACCCACGGCTAACGTCGGAACCGGAGAGTTGCCAGAGCGGACGAATGGGACGGTCTCGAAAACCGTTGAGGTTGCAAGGCCTCCGAGGGTTCGAATCCCTCACTCTCCGCCGCTGACGACGGGGATCCGGATGCCGATGGGGCCGTCCGGATCCCCTCGTTCGCGTCCGGTGCCGCGTGCATCGCGGGCCGTCGGGTGCGAACCTTCTCCGATCCGGGCGGGAGGGGACGACATGGGCGGGACCACAGCGGGTGAGCGTGGACGGCATCGGGCGGCGATCGCAGCGATCGCGGTCATCTGCGTGATGGCGGCGTCCTGCACGCCGGGCGGCACACCGCCACCGGTCCAGGTGCCCGGCCCGTCGACCGAGCTGTCCTGGCTGCGCGCCGTGCGCGGGACCGACGCCGGGATCTACGACGAGTCGGGCCGTCAGATGCAGCTGCGCGGGGTCAACTTCAACCACCTCGGCGACTACTTCCAGGCACATCCCTCGCTGCCGACCGTCGCCTCGCTGGACGAGGCCGATTGGGACGACGCCGCGGCACAGGGGATGAACGTGATCCGCCTGATCACCAACTGGTCCGCGTGGGAGCCGGAACGCGACCAGTTCGACGAGGACTACCTCGCCCGGGTCCGCGACGCGGTTCGCAGGGCGAACGAGCACGGCATGTACGTCGTGATCGACATGCACCAGGACGCGTGGTCGAAGTTCATCTCGACACCGGCCGACGAGGTGTGCGCCCAGGGCCGGCGACCTCACATCGGCTGGGACGGCGCACCGCAGTGGGCCACGATCACCGACGGCGCGACCACGTGCACACCGGCAGGGCGTGAGGACAGCCCCGCGGTCAAGCGGGCCTGGGGCGCGTTCTACGCCGACCGAGACGGCATCCGCGAGGAGCTGGTCGAGCTGTGGGGCTGGATCGCGTCGGAGCTCGCGCACGAGCCGGGCGTCGCCGGCTTCGACCTGCTCAACGAGCCGGGGTACTCCTACGACCAGGCGTCGACGCTGACCGGCCTGGCGGCGTTCTACCGATCCGCGATCGCCGAGATCCGGGCCGCCGAGCGAGCCGCCGGTGGCCGCGGCCACATCGTGTTCTTCGAGACGACGGTCAACGGTCCGTTCGTGGCGCCCGGCTTCAGTGACGACGACAACCTGGTCTTCGCGCCGCACAACTACGCCGAGTCGATCGGTCCGGACGTGCCCGGTCTGCTCGACCTGCTGACCGACGCGCTGGGCCTCCTGAGCACCCTCTACGGCACCACCACCTGGATCGGCGAGTACGGCAACTTCAGCTCGGACCCGGTCGAGCGCCGCGAGTACATGGCCAGGTTCAACCGGCTGCAGGACCGCTCACCCGGCGCGGGTGGCACCTGGTGGCAGTGGGAGCAGCAGTGCGGCGACCCCCACGACGTCGCGGGCGCCTACCCGCCCGACGACGCATGGGTCGCGGAGAAGCTGCCCGACTGCTCCGACTCGGCGCGCATGGACACGCCGTGCACGGCCCGGTCCTACCCCCGCGCCGTGCCCGGACGTCTCACGTCGATCGTCGCCGAGCCGTGCGGCGGCCCGATGACGGTCACCGGCGCCACGCCGACACCCAGCACCGCCGAGCTCTGGTTCCAGGGTGAGCAGTCGATGCCGCCGACGGTGTCGGGTGACGGGATCGACGGCGCGACCGTCGAGGCCCGTCCGGGCGGCTACCTCGTGCGCGTCGACGTGCGCGGCCGCTACACCGTGCGCGTCGCGTGACCGGCGCGCTCGGCCGCACCCAGGTCCCGCTCAGGCGTTGATCACGCCGGCCAGGATCAGCGACCCGGTGATCGTCGCCGCGACCAACCGGTACCAGCCGAAGATCGCCAGCGAGTGGGACTGCAGGTAGCCGATCATCCACTTGATCGCGACGACCGCCGACACGAAGGCGAAGAGCAGACCGATGAGCGGGTCGAGGATCCCGAACTGGTCGACCAGTGCGCCACCGTCGCTCAGCAGGGAGTAGAAGCTCGCGGCGCTCAGCGTGACGAAGCCGAGCAGGAAGCTGAACTCCACGGCGGCGGCCATGCCGACACCCACGAGCAGCGCGCCCAGGATGGCCATGAGCGAGCGGGAGGTGCCGGGCCACATCGCCACGGTCTGGGCGAGGCCGATGATCAGCGCCTGGCGGTAGGTGATGGACAGCACCGGATCCTCACCGTCGGCGACGACCTCGCCGTGTCGGGGGATCAGCCCGTAGCGCTCGAGTGCCAGGATGCCGAGGCCGCCCAGGAACCACGCGGCGACGATGGGCCACGGGGCGAACAGCGCCGATTCGATCGCGTCGTCGAACAGGAACCCCAGCACCGCAGCCGGGGCGAAGGCGATGACCAGCACGATCAGCAGGTGCCGACCGCCGGGGGATCGGCCGACGAGACCGAGCAGCATGTCGCGGAACCGCTTCCAGAAGAGCCCCGCCACGGCGAGGATCGCGCCGAACTGGATCGCGATGGCGTAGGTGTTGGCGGCTTCGATGTCGGCGTCGGTCGTGCCGAGGCCGAGCAGGTCCGACGCGACGAGCAGGTGGCCGGTCGACGAGATCGGCAGGTACTCGGTGATGCCCTCGATGACGCCGAGCACCGCGGCCTTCCACCACGTCATGGCCGTCTCGGTCGCCGACTCCACCTGGGACCCGAGCGCCGCGGCGTCGCGGGGACGGAGCACCACCAGCACGATGAGGGCGAGCATCGACGACACCACGGCGACCTGCAGGCCGCGGCGGATCGGGGGTCGGGCTCCGGTCGCGCCGTGCGGCGTGCTGGTCCACATGTGACCAGCGTGGACCGATCGTCGCCGCGCGGGCCACTCACGGTCTCCCGGGCGGAGCACGCGGTGGTGCCCGCTCAGGTCGAGGCCGTCCTGCCGAGCAAGGTGTCGAAGGGCCCCGTGACCTCGTACGTGATGCCGAGCGGCAGACCCATCTCACCAACCGGTCCCCGCTGCGAGCTGAAGTAGAGCCGCTGCCCGTCGGGGCTGAAGCACGGCCCAGTGACCTCGCTGTGGTCCTGGTCGGGCAACCGGACCAGCGAGGTCGCCACGTTGGCCGACGTGAGGACCACGATCTCCATGTCGTCGCCGTCCTCGGCGACGAGCAGGGCACCTGAGTCGCCGTCCCACCACAGGTTGTCGACGCCCGACAGCGTGCTGGTACCGCCCGCCTGGTGGCGGAGCGCCACCGATGCCCCGACGGTGTCGTACTCCCAGAGACGGTCGTCGCCCTTGGTCGTGAACCAGACCGAGGTGCCGTCGGTCGCTATGCCCTCGCCGCCGTCGAAGGCGATGGTGGTGGGCACCTGCCGTCGGCACGGCGTCTCGAGGAGCGCCGGCTCCGGGTCCGGCACCGGCACCCAGGTCACCGGACCGGGCGCACCGGGGCCGGTCGCCACCTCGAGGACCCCGTCCGACAGGTCGCCGGGGACCGCCGGGCTGAATCGGTAGAAGGCGCCGTCGGGCCGGTCCTCGGTGAGGTAGACCCGCCCGTCCTGCGCGATCGCGGCCGCCTCGTGCGCGAACGCCCCCAGGCGATGACGTCGACGGGCCGGGGTGGCGCCGGTCGGGTCGCACTCCCAGACGTGGCCGCCGTCCCACTCCTCGCCGGTCAGCCAGGTGCCCCACGGTGTCGGGCCGCCCGCGCAGTTCTGGCTCGTGTGGTCGCAGATCGAGAAGGCGTCGACGATCGTGCCGTCGGGCCCGAAGCGCAGCGAGCTGACGCCACCGGCGCCACCGGGGATCTCGTGGTTGACCACCAGGTACCAGCCGCCCGCCGCCGCGGTGTCGACGAAGGTCGCCGCGCCGTCGGGGAAGATCCGCATGGTCGTGCCAGTGGACCCGATGGGCTCGTCACCCCGGGCGATGATCCGGCTCGAGAACCCCGGTGGCAGGACGACGCCGTTCTCATCCGCCTCGGCATCGGTCGACGGGCCGGGGGTGCACGCCTGCGTGAACGCAGCGACCACCGCCAGGCTGCCCGCGCTGCCCGCCCACCGCAGGACGGACCGCCGTGACACCTGCGTGCGCCCACGTCCCCGCGCGTCGGATCCACCTGTTGCTCTCGTCGCCCCCGCCATGAGGTGAACGGTACCCGAACACCGGGTGAACGTGGAGTGCCGTCGCACCCCACGTCTGCCGTCAGGCCACGGTGCCTCCGTCGACGACCACGCAGCTCCCCGTCATGTACGAGCCGGCATCCGACGCGAGCAGCAGCGCCGGCCCGACGATCTCCACGGGGTCGGCCACCCGCTTGAGGATGGTCGAGTCGACGATCCGGTCGTGGAACTCGGGGATGTCGAAGGTCGGCGCCATCATGTCGGTGTCGAACGGACCCGGGGCGATCGCGTTCACGCGTACGCCCAGCGGCCCCCACTCCTTCGCCATCGTGCGAGTGACGTTCCACAGCGCCGCCTTCGACGCCGTGTAGAGGCCCAGGTACTCGGCGCCGGCGAACGCCCCGACGGTGATGACGTTGATGACCGACCCGCGCCCCGATGCCTGGAGGTGCGGCAGCGCCGCGGACCCGAGCAGCATGGGGCCCTGGACGTTGGTGCGGAAGCTCGCGTCGAAGGCGGTCGGCGACACCTCGACGACCGAGCCGCCCAGCGGGTTGGCCGCGCAGTTGACCACCACGTCGATGCCGCCGTGGGCCTCGACCGTGGCGGCCACGAGCGCCTCCACCTCGTCGGGTCGACCGACGTGGGTGGGCACCGACGTGGCCCGGCCACCCGCGGCGACGATCCCGTCGACCACCGCGTCGCACGCCTCGGCCTTGCGGCTCGCCACCACCACCGCGGCACCCGCGGCGGCGAAGCCCTCGGCGATGGCCCGCCCGAGGCCCCGGCTCCCTCCGGTGACGATCGCGACCCGGTCGGTCAGGTCGAAGTGCGCGCTCTGCATCGGTGGTGCCCCCTGCTGGTCGAGGTCGACCGTCGACGACCTCCGACGATCATCGTCGATCCGGTGAGTAGGTTGTCGACACAGGGCCGACACGGCCCGTCACACCGGAAGGACGCCTCATGCACGCGTTGATCGCCACCGACGGCTCCGAGGTCTCCCTCGATGCGGCACGCAAGGCGGTGTCGCTCCTGTCCCCCACCAAGGTGACCCTGCTCAGCGTGGCCGACACGAGCATCGCGGACGACTCGGGGGCGGGCGGCTTCGAGGGCAACCTCCTGTCGCCCGCCGAGTCGGAGCGGGCCCGTGACGCCATCCTCTCCGAGGGCCGTGACGAGGTCAGCTCGACGCTCGACGCCATCGGCGCGGACCCCTCCATCGTCGAGCACCGCGTGGTGGAGGGCTCGGCCGGACCGATCATCTGCCTCGTGGCCGATGACATCGATGCCGACGTCGTGGTCGTCGGGTCGCACGGTCGCGGCTTCTTCAAGCGCATCGTGATCGGCTCGGTCAGCGAGCACGTCGCTCGCCACTGCTCCAAGCCGGTGCTGATCATCCGCCACGACGATCACGTCGCCAACGCCTCGGACGCCTGAGCCGGGATGGCGCGGCCCGGCGCGCCCGCCCGCGGCGCAGGAGCGGACGACACCCCGACCCCCACGTGGACGATCGCCGAGCTGCACGAGGCGCTCAACGGGCTGCTCGTGCACGTCTTCGGCGACGAGGTCTGGGTGGAGGGCGAGCTGTGCAACATGAAGCGTGCGGCGAACTCCCACGTCTTCTTCGACCTGGTGGACCCGGGACGTGACCGCGACCCGTCCCGGCCGATGCTCTCGGTGACGCTCTTCGCGACCGACCGCCAGGCGGTCAACCGGTTCCTGGTCAGCGAGGGCGGGCGCGTCCGCATGGACGACGGTGTGCGTGTGCGCATCCGCGGGCGCCTGAACGTGAGTCCGCGCAGCCGTCTGCAGCTACGGATGTCGTGGATCGATCCCGCCTACACCCTCGGGGTCATGGGCGCCGACCGGGACCGGGTGCTGGCCGCGCTCGCCGCCGAGGACCTGCTCGGGCGCAACGCACTGGTCCCCATGGCCACGGTGCCGCTGCACGTCGCGATCGTCACCAGCATCGGCAGCGCGGCCCACGCCGACGCCCTCGACGAGCTGGTCCGGTCCCAGCTGGGGTTCCGCGTGTCGGTGGTGGACGCACGGACCCAGGGCGCCCAGGCCGAGCGCTCGATCGTCGCCGCGCTGGGGCACGCCGCGTCCAGCTCGGCGGACGTCGTGCTGCTGGTCCGCGGCGGTGGCGCACGGACCGACCTGGCGACGTTCGACAGCGAGGCGGTGGCCCGCGCCATCGCCGCGAGCCCGGTGCCCGTGCTCACCGGTGTGGGGCACGAGGTCGACCGCACCGTTGCGGACGAGGTGGCGCACACGGCGCACAAGACGCCCACCGCGGCGGCTGCCGCGGTGGTGGCACAGGTCCGTCGCACGGCGCAGCTGCTCGACGAGGCGGCGGCGCAGCTCCCGTCGGCGGCGCGGGGCCGACTGGTCCGCAGCGTTGCCGCTCTGGACGAGCGGGCGCAGCGCGCCGGGCGTGCCGCCACCCATCGTCTGGGCTCCAGCCGCCAGTCGATCGACCAGCTCGCCCACCGCGTCGCCCGCGCCACGCCGCGACGCCTGGAGCTCCCCGCCGCGGAGCTGGACGGGCTGGCGGATCGCGTGGGACCCGCGGCGCGACGGCAGCTGTCGCAGGCGGGGCTGCACCTCGATGCCGCCGCCGGCCGGGCGCGTGCGCACGACCCCGCCCTCGCGGCCGCGCGCGGCTGGTCGATCACCCGCGGGCCCGACGGCCGCGTCGTGCGCTCCGTGCACGACCTCGCCGAGGGCGACGAGCTCACCACGACGCTCGCCGACGGGACCCTCCGCTCGGTGCTGTCCGGCGCCCATCCGAACCAACCGACCGACCCACAGGAGCAGGCGTGAGCGAACCCGACGACGCGACGGAGTCCGAGCTGGAGGGCCTGAGCTTCGGAGACGCGATGGACGAGCTGACCGCGCTGGTCGCCGAGCTCGAGTCCGACGAGCTCGACGTCGACCAGCTGACCACGCGGGTGGAACGTGCGGCGGTCCTGGTGCAGTGGTGCCGCGACCGCATCGACGCGGCCCGCTTCAGCGTCGAGGAGGTCCTGGTGCGGCTCGAGGAGCCGAGCAGCGAGTGATCGAGACCGAGCCGAACGGCGAGTGATCGGGACTGCTCAGGCCTCGTCGGCGTGCTCGGCGAAGTGCGCCAGCGCGCCGAGCAGGTCCTGCTCCCCCACGCCCGGTTCCGCGGCGACCGCGGCCAGCCAGGCCGGGCGCACCACGGCGCTGACGATGATCGGGCGCTCCAGACCGCTGCGCTCGACGACGAAGCGGACGTAGGTCTGGGCGTAGTCGGGCGGGCGCACGTCGCGCGACAGCTCCACCATGGCGAACGGGTCGGGCACGGGCAGCGCGCCCGGCTCCGGGTAGAGCACCGACGGCGAGCCGGGATGGATGCCGCCGCCGACCAGGCCGGGGCCGTCGGCGAGCACCAGGCCCGCGACCTGTGCCGGACGTGCCGCCGCGACGAGCAGTCCGACGTAGGCGCCGAGCCCGCGACCGAGGATGGTGACCTGACCGAGGCGCTCCAGCACCGCGTCCACGTCGCCGACGAGGATCTCCGAGGTGTAGCCGCCGCCCACCGGCACGGTGGAGCGGCCGTGGCCGGTGAAGTCCAGGCCGAACACCGGCCCGGGCCAACGGAGCCACTCCGGCGGGCGCGACGGGGTGCGCTCACCCAGGCCGTGCAGCAGCAACAGCGGTCGCGACGACGGGTGCTCGCCCTCGCTCAACCGGTGCAGGGCCAGGTCGATCCGGTGGTGACGCAGCCATGAGATCTCGGTCGACGGCGCGTTCATGACAGGAACTCCAGGATGAGGTCCGCGACGAGCCGCGGCTGTTCGATGTGCACGAAGTGGCCGACGCCCTCGAGGGTCTCGAACCTCGCGCCGGGTGGCAGGTACGGAAGGACGTGCTCGGGTCGCGTGCCCCAGCCCATCACCTCGAGCTCCAGGCCCAGCACGCCCAGCACGGGGGCACCGATCCCCGGCAGACGCAGCATGGACCACTCCGGTCGCCACGGACCGAACCCGCCCATGCGCATGGTCGGGTCGAGCTTCCAGCGCCAGCCGTCGTCGTCGAGCGCAGCCCCGACCGTGACGAGGTAGCGCAGCCAGTCCTGGCTGAGGCGGGGGTTCATCCGGCCCCGCCGTTCGGCCAGCCCGTCGAGGGTGCCGGGACGGCGCTGCTTGTCGATGAGCGTGCGTCGGTGGGCGAGCCAGGCGTCCATCTCGTCGCGGAGGCGCCGGGTGCGCTCGTGCTCGGACACGTCGGGCATCGTGCCGTCGGACGGCAGCCCGTCCAGGTTCACCATCGCCGAGACGCGGTGCGGCGCGATGTTGGCGAGGTGCATCATCATGCTGCCGCCCTTCGAGTGCCCGACGAACGGCATCGGCTCCCCGCCCAGGGTGGCGATCACCGCTGCGGCGTCGCGCAGGTCCGCCTCCCAGCTGTAGAGGTGCGCCCAGGCCGAGTCGCCATGGCCCCGCTGGTCCCACGACACGACCCGCCAGCCGCCGTCGGCCAGCATGGGGGCGACGACGTTGAGGGTCTCCGCGAAGTCGAACCCGCCGTGCGCGAACGCCAGGGGCGGCGCGTCCGGGTCCCCCCACTCCGCGACGGACACGGCGATGCCGGTGGTCTCCACGATCCGGCGCCGGTCGGGGCGTCGCGCCCCGGGGAAGTCGGCGGCCCGCAGGACGTCCTCGGATGGATCGGTCTCGGGACTCATCGCGCCGATGTTACGGGGCCGCGACGGACCAGCCGGGCGCCGTCTCGGCATCACCCACCGCGGCGCGGCGACCACCGGGTCGTCGGTGCCGGGACGGTCGATCGGTAGGGTGGATGTACGGACCCGACGACGACGACCGACCAGCGCGGCCCACGCAGCGGCGCCGACAGCTCCCGCGTGGACGACACCGTCGCGGCGCTCCGGGCCCTGCGCTACGGCGCCATGGACGATGCGACGCAGAGCATCGCCCTGCCGCCCTCGGTGCGCGCCTCGGTGTCGCCGACGATCTCGGCGCTGCGTTGGGGCGCTGTCGGCTACGGCCTGGTGCTGAGCGCGCAGGAGGTGTTCGACGGCTCGTACACCACCGTGGTCACGCTCGCGGTCTGCCTCTTCATGACCACCTGGCGCACGATCATCCCGATCCGCCTGGCCTCGCCCTCCACCGGGGACCGCGTGGTGAGCATCGGCGACGTGCTGCTGCTGGGCTTCGCGATCGGGTTCGACGGCGGTTTGGAGAGCCCGTTCATCTTCACGCTGATGATCGCGCTCGTGGTGGTGGCGTTCGGCTGGGGCTACGTCGCGGGCACGGTGTCGTTGGCGATCGGCCTCGCGGCGATGGCACTCGGGGTGGGTCTCGGCGCCGGGACGCTCTCGCAGCAGGTGAACGACCAGCGCGACCTGACGATCGTGCTGACGATGACGCTCGCCGTGCTCACGTCGGCGGCCGTGCGCTCGCGCTTCATGGATGCGGAGCGCCGACGGCTCGCGCTCGCGGGGCAGGTCGAGTCGCTGAGCGAGGCGAACGGCCTGTTGAGCCTGGTCAACTCGGTGGCTCGCACGCTGCCGACCTCGCTCACCCTGCGCGAGGCGCTGCACACCGCGCAGCGCCAGATCGCCGACACGTTCGACGCCCGGGTGGTGTGCCTGGTCACGCTCGACGAGAACGCGGAGGAATGGGTCCCCAAGCTGGCCGACGGCTGCGTGCTGCGTCCGGCGTACCGCACCGGATCGCTGCCCGAACCGCTGGCAGCAGCGTTGGCGACCGACGGCCCGCTGCTGCGATCGGACCTCGAGGAGTGGCCCGAGGACCAGCGGCTCGCGGCGGGGAGCGCCAGCGGCATCTACGTCCGCCTCGATGCCAGCGACACCACCATCGGCCTGCTGGGTCTCGAACATCCCGAGCTCGCGCACTTCGACGAGCGCGACGTCCGCGTGCTCGCCGGCCTGGCCGAGGTGCTGGCCCTCACGATCGACAATGCCAGGTGGTTCGGCCGCCTCCGGTCCCTCGGCGCCGAGGAGGAGCGGGTCCGGCTCGCCCGCGACCTGCACGACCGGCTGGGCCAGTGGCTGACCTACATCGGCTTCGAGCTCGAGCGCATCATGGCGACCGACGACGCCCGCGTCGAGGACCTCGACCGCCTGCACTCAGACGTCCAGGCGGCGCTCGACGAGCTGCGCGAGACGCTGCGTCAGCTGCGCTCGGGCGTCACGGAGCAGCAGTCCCTGGCCGAGGTCGGCCGCGACGTCGTCGCCCGCTTCGCCGAGCGTGCCGAGGTCGACGCGCGCTTCCGCGTCGTGCACCCGGAGAACCGGGTGGCCGTGCCGGTCGAGAACGAGGTGCTGCGCATCCTGCAGGAGGCGCTGAACAACATCGCGAAGCACGCGAAGGCCGACCGCGTCGAGGTCGTGTGGCTGGTCGACGGCGGCGCCTTCGAGCTGCGGATCACCGACGACGGACGCGGCTTCGAGACCGCTCGCGGGGTCCGCGACTCCGCCTACGGGCTGGTCGGCATGCGCGAGCGCGCCGACGTGATCGGCGCGCATCTGGTGATCGACAGCGCGCCCGGCCGCGGCACCACCGTCACGGTCGGCGCAGGAATCAGCGCGTCGAGGTCAACAACCGGGTCCTCCCTGCCGATGGGGCGTTGATGAGACCATCGACCGCCCCGACGAGGGCGACCCGAGGAGACCTGTGATGCGCGTCCTGCTGGCCGACGACCACCAGATCCTGCGCGACGGCATCCGGCGCGGGCTCGAGAGCGCCGGGGAGGACGTCGTCGGCGAGGCCGACAACGGCGAGGAGGCGCTGGAGCTCGTCCGCGCCACGCGCCCCGACATCGTGCTGATGGACCTATCGATGCCGGTGCTCGACGGCGTCAGCGCCACGCAGCGCATCACCGAGGAGTTCCCCGACGTGCGCGTCGTGGTGCTGACCATGCACGACGATCCCCAGCGCACGCGGGCGGCGCTCGAGGCGGGCGCGGTCGGCTACATGACCAAGGGCACGTCGTTCGCCGACGTGCTGGACACGCTGCGGCGCGCCATGGCCGGTGAGGAGGTGCTCAGCCCGCACCTGGCAGCGTCGATGCTGAGCGCCGCGACCGAGCCCGACCAGCCCCCGGAGCTGCTCTCCGAGCGTCAGCGAGAGATCCTGCAGATGATCGCGGACGGCCTCAGCACCAAGCAGGTGGCCCGCGAGCTGGGCATCACCCAGAAGACGGTGCACAACCACCTCAACGCCATCTACCGCCGACTCGACACCCAGAGCCTGACCCACGCCGTGCTGTCGGCGGTGCGGCTCGGCATCATCGACCTCAGAAACGGGTCGGACGAGGACGCAGCGTGAGCGTCGACCTCGGGTTTTGCCCATGTCGGGCCCACCGTCCATCGGGAATACTTCGAGGCTGATGAGCGAGCGTACGACCAGGGCGAGTCGTCGGCGGGACGAGGGTGGTGCTGCATCGCAGCGCCAGGTCCTCGCGCTCGCTGCGTCCGCCCTGCTCACCGCCGCGGTCGCCCTGCCCATGGCCTACCAGGCGCACGAGGCCCGCAACCGCGAGGAGCCGACGCGGGCGCCGGCGCCCGAGGTGATGGGGACGTCGACCGTGCCCGGTGAGGCGCCCGCTGCCCGCAGCGACGGGCTGTACTGGTCGGCCCCGCCGTCGCTCGAGCCGGTCGTGCTGCACGACGCGACCGTCGTCCCGGCGCCGCGACTGTTCCTGGACGTCGACGACGTGGTCCGTGCGGACTTCCGCCTGGACGACGGCGTGGTCGAGAGCGACACCGAGGCACCCTTCGAGGTCGCGGACGGCCGCCCGGTCGAGCTGGGCACCGGGGGGACCGGGCCTGCGGCGCACTCGCTGACGGTGACGATCACCTTCGAGGGTGGTCGCAGCGAGGTCCGCCAGGCGTTCTTCTCGGTCGCGGACGGCTGACCGGCTGCTGCGGCGGGCGCAGCCTCTACGCTCTAGCGGACGGGCCCACGGTGGCTCGCGGTCGAGCGCACAGGGGGATCGGGTGACCGAGATCAGGGGTTCCGTCGAGTCGGGGTTCGAGCGGGTCAGGGACGCGTTCGAGGCGAACTTCGCGCAGCACGGCGAGGTCGGGGCCAGCGTGTGCGTGTACGTCGAGGGGCGACAGGTCGTGGACCTGACCGGTGGGGTGCGCACGGACGGCTCGCCGTACGACGAGTCCACGTTGCAGCTCGTGTTCTCGAGCACGAAGGGCGCCACCGCCGCGTGCGCCCACCTGCTCGCGCAGCGCGGCGAGCTCGACCTGCACGCACCGGTGTCGACCTACTGGCCGGAGTTCGCCGCCAAGGGCAAGGGCGACGTGCCCGTCTCGTGGCTGCTCAGCCACAAGGTCGGCCTGCCCGACACCGAGGCCCGGCTGAGCTACGAGCAGATGCTCGACTGGGACACCGTGGCCTCGGCGCTCGCCGACAGCGCCCCGCTGTGGGAGCCCGGCACCCAGCACGGCTACCACGCCGTGACCTACGGCTGGCTCGTCGGTGAGGTCGTGCGCCGCGTCAGCGGTCAGAGCCTCGGCGAGTTCTTCGCCTCCGAGATCGCGGGACCGCTCGGGCTCGACTTCTGGATCGGGCTGCCGCCCGAGCAGGCCGACCGCGTCTCGCAGCTCATCCCCATGGCGCCTCCCGAGGGGCTGCCGATGATGGCAGCGGAGGAGGGCGTCGGCGGCGGTGACGGCAGCGCGCCGAAGGGCCTCATCGAGATGCTCGACATGCTGCTGGGCCCCGGCAACCTGGCCGGCCGCGCGCTCGCCGCGCCCGGTGGTGCCGCGGCCGACCAGGACGTGTGGAACGACCCGCGCACCTGGGCGGCCGAGATCCCGGCCGCCAACGGCATCACCAACGCACGCGGGCTCGCACGCATGTACGCGGCGCTCGTGGGTGAGGTCGACGGCGTCCGGCTGCTCGACGAGGCGACGCTCAACGCGGCGATCGAGCCGCAGGTCGAGGGACCCGATGCCGTGCTCGTGTTCCCGATCCCCTTCGCACTCGGGTTCATGCGGGACTCGAACATGTCGCCGATGCTCGGCGGACGCTCGTTCGGGCACTACGGCGCCGGTGGCTCGGCCGGCCTGGCCGACCCGGACCGACGCATCTCGGTCGGCTACGCGATGAACCAGATGCACTTCGGGCTGGCCGGCGACCCGCGCACCGCGGCGCTCCTGGCCGCCGTCGACGCCGCGGTCGGGTGAGCGGGCGGCGCCGCGGCGCCCGTCTGGTTGGCGCCCCGACGGCCCAGCCTGTTTGCTGAACGGGTGAGCACACCCCCCGACCCGGCTGCCGAAGCGGCCCGACGCCGCACCTTCGCGATCATCTCGCACCCCGACGCCGGCAAGACGACGCTCACCGAGAAGCTCCTGTTGTACGGCGGCGCGCTGGGTCGCGAGGCCGGCGCGGTCAAGGCCAAGGGCGCCCGCCGCTCCGCCACGTCGGACTGGATGGAGATGGAGCAGCAGCGCGGCATCTCGATCACCTCGACGGTGCTGCAGTTCCCCTACCGCGACTGCGTGGTCAACCTGCTCGACACGCCCGGCCACCGCGACTTCTCCGAGGACACCTACCGGGTGCTCACCGCGTGCGACGCGGCGGTCATGGTGCTCGACGCCGCCAAGGGCATCGAGGCCCAGACGCTCAAGCTGTTCGAGGTGTGTCGGAGCCGCGGCCTGCCGATCCTCACCTACGTGAACAAGTGGGACCGGCCGGGCCTGAGCCCGCTGGAGCTGATCGACGACATCGAGGCGAAGCTCGGCCTGATGTGCACGCCGGTCACCTGGCCGGTCGGCATCTCCGGCGACTTCCGCGGGGTGGTCGACCGCCGCAGCGGTGACTTCATCCGGTTCACCCGGACGGCCCACGGTTCGACCGAGGCGCCCGAGGAGGTCGTCGGGCCGGACCGCGCCGCGGCCGAGGAGGGTGGTGCGTGGACCGACGCCCTCGACGAGCTCGAGCTGCTGTCGGGCGCGACCCACGACAGCGAGATGTTCCTCGAGGGCGAGTCCACGCCCATGTTCTTCGGGTCCGCGCTCACCAACTTCGGGGTGCGCCTGCTGCTCGACGCCGTCATCGACGACGTGCCCAGCCCCGGGCCCCGGGCGGACGTCGAGGGCACGCCCCGCCCGCTCGACGCGCCCTTCGCGGGCTTCGTGTTCAAGGTGCAGTCCAACACCGACAAGTCGCACCGCGACCGGAGTGCGTTCCTGCGGGTCTGCTCGGGACGGTTCGAACGGGGCATGGTCGTCACCCACGACCGCACCGGCAAGCCCTTCACCACCAAGTACGCCCACTCCGTGTTCGGCCAGGATCGCGAGACGCTCGAGGACGCCTTCCCCGGCGACATCGTCGGCTTCGTCAACGCGAACGACGTGCGCGTGGGCGACACGCTCTGGGCCGACGAGCCCGTGACGTTCCCGACCATCCCGAGCTTCTCCCCCGAGCACTTCGCGATCGCCCGCACGACCGACATCAGCCGCTCCAAGCAGTTCCGCAGCGGCATCCACCAGCTCGACGAGGAGGGCGTCGTGCAGGTGCTGCGCGACCCGGACTTCGGCGAGCAGGCGCCGGTGCTGGCCGCGGTCGGCGCGCTGCAGTTCGAGGTCGCCAAGCACCGGTTGGAGTCGGAGTTCGGTGCACCGGTCGAGCTGACGACGACCCGCTACCAGCTGGCGCGCCGCACCGACGAGGCCTCACGGGCCGAGCTGCGCGCCATGCAGGGCGTCGACGTGCTCACCCGGTCCGACGGGTCCCTGCTCGCGCTGTTCGAGTCGCCGTACTGGCTCGAACGCCTGGAGAAGGAGCACCCCGAGCTGACCCTGGAGCGTCTGGTCGCCGAGGGCGAGCTGCGCCAGTAGCACCGGACCTGGCCGGCACAACCGGGCGGCGGCCGGTCGGGGCGTCCGTGACCGGCGCGGTCCTCTGGGCGAAGATGGGGCGACATGGACGAACGGGACTGGGACGGCTACCAGGTGCAGCGGCGCCGGGACCTGGCGCCACCGACGCGTGAGGTCGCCCGGCGGCGACAGCTGACGGTGCTGGCGCTCGGGGCGATCCTGCTGCTCGGTGCCGTCGCCCTGGTGGTGTCGCTCGTGGGCGGCGGAGACGACGGCGGCACCGCGACCGCGGACGGCTCGGGCGAGCAGCGCACCGAGGACCTGGCGGCGACCGCAGAGGAGCCCGAGGAACCGGCCGATCCCCTGCAGGTCGCGGTCGCGCCCGAGGAGGGCCAGCTGGTGAACCCGGCGAGCTCGGGACACATGTGGTCCGACGAGGTGCCGGGACTGCTCACGTTCCGCGGCAACCCCACCCGCACCTACTACGGGCGGGGCGCCGTGCCCGCGGCGCCGAAGGTCGAGTGGTTCTACCCCCAGGACGGCGGCATGTGCTCGACGTCCTCCGCCAAGGGCGTCACCAAGACCTGGTGCGGCATGGGCTGGACCGGCCAGCCGGCGGTGTTCGACCGCGACGGTCGGACCTGGGTCGTCTTCGGGGCCTACGACGGTGCGGTGCACTTCATGGACGCCGACACCGGCGAGGACATCCTCCCGCCGTTCCCGACGGGCGACATCATCAAGGGCTCGGTCACCGTCGACCCGGACGGGTACCCGATCGTGTACTCCGGCAGCCGAGACAACTACCTGCGGGCGATCGCCATCGACCGGCCCGGCGAGGCCGTCGAGCTGTGGCAGCTGTCCGCCGACGCCGTGTCCCCGACGTTGTGGAACAACGACTGGGACGGCTCCCCGCTGGTGCTCGACGACTTCCTCCTCGAGGGCGGCGAGAACAGCCAGTTCCACATGGTCAAGCTCAACCGGGGCTACGGCGAGGACGGGCTGGTCACGGTGGACCCCTCGCTCGTGTTCAACACGCCGAGCTGGGACCAGCAGGTCATCAGCGACCTCGCCGGCAACCGGGCGAACGAGATGTCGATCGAGAACTCGGTCGCCGTGTCGGGCAACACCGTCTACTGGGCGAACTCCGGAGGACTGGTGATGGGCTGGGACCTGGGTCCCCTCGTCGACGGCACCGGCGACCCCCAGCAGACCTTCCGCTTCTGGGCCGGCGACGACACCGACGCGACGATCGTCATCGACGCCGAGGGCTTCCTCTACGTCTCGGTCGAGTACGAACGTGGCAACGCCCGCGCCGAGGAGGTCGGCCAGCTCATCAAGCTGGACCCCCGCAAGCCCGACGACCCCATCGTGTGGTCCTACGACGACCGGGTCGCCGCGACCGCGGGCTTCTGGGGCACGCCGGCGTTGCACGACGGGCTGGTGATCAACGCGACCAACGGCGGCAAGCTGGTGGCGCTCGACCAGCAGACCGGCGACGAACGCTGGGCGATCGACCTCACGGGACCGACGTGGCAGTCGCCGGTGGTGGTCGACGACGTCCTGGTCTACGGCGACTGCAACGGCGTCCTGCGTGGCTACGACGTGTCGGATCCCGCCGTCACCCCACCGCAGCTGTGGGAGGTCGCGCTGGGCGGGTGCATCGAGGCGACCCCGGCGGTCTGGGACGGACGCATCTACGTCGGGACCCGCGGCGGCCGGTTCTTCGCGTTGAGCGACGACGGGACCCTCACCTCCCCCACGGCCGACCTCTCGGGCGGCGGCGGCGAGTAGCGCCCCGACCAGCCGCCGGCTCGCGTCGCTGCATCGCCCGCACATCGACCACGGCGGCACCCGATCTCGCGGGTGCCGCCGTGTCGCGTCCCGGGGGAGTGGGACGCCCCGCCGGGGGACTCGTCAGGACGTCAGGTGGTGGGTGACCTCGCGACCCCAGCGGTGGACCCGGTGCAGCCACGCGGCGTCGTCCATGAACATCATCGGGCACGCACCGTCGACCACCTCGACGCCGTGCTCGCGGCACAGCGCGACGGCGTCATCGCTCACCGAGGAGGGACCCGCGCCCTTGTGCAGCCAGACACGTGGGATGCCGCGGTCGATGCAGGCCTGCACCACCTCGGCGCTCGCCTCGGACGGCACCATGACGACGGCGCCGTCGATGCCGTCGGGCAGCTCCGCGACCGAGGCCACGCAGCGGTCGCCGTCGATCTCCGCGGCGTGGGGATTGACCGGCGACAGCTCGTAGCCGTGGGACTTGAGCTCCCGGTAGACCGTCGCGGAGAACTCCTTCGGCTCGTGCGACACCCCGACGAACGCCAGGTGCCGTTGGGCCAGGAAGTCGTCGATGACCGCGGTGCTCACCATGTGCTCCACCTCCTCTGACAGCGTGCGACGGCGAGTCGACCGGTCACAGGGTCGAAGGTCCCCGATCGGACTGCCTGCACGACGCGGCGAGGCGGTAGAGTCGGACGCTTCCGGGGCGGTAGCTCAGTTGGCTAGAGCACCTGCTTTGCAAGCAGGGGGTCGTGGGTTCGATTCCCATCCGCTCCACTCCCCGGTCCTGCGCCAGCGGATCAGACCGAACGGCGATCCTCGCCGGCGCGGTAGTCCCCGAAGGGCTCGTCCCGCTCCTGGAGCGCCGCCGTCAGCCCCTCGGTGCGGATCCGCTCCTGGAACTCCAGGTAGCTCGGCTGCTTGGTCCCCAGGGAGCACAGCTCGGTGCCCGAGCGGATCGCATGGCGGATGCCCATGTGGTCCATCGCGCGGTGCACGGTCCGCTTGTTGAGACCGACCATGTCGGGCGGGAGTCGGGCGATGCGCTGCGCGACCGCGAGCACCTCGTCGTCGAGGTGCTCGGCCGGGAACGCCCGGTTGGCCCACCCAAGGCGGACGGCCTCGTCGCCGCTGATCGAGTCGCCGGTCAGCATCATCTCCATGGCGGCGCGCATGCCGAGCAGCCAGGCGTGGAACTGCATGTCGGGCACGCCGAAGCGCACCGCGGGGTAGCCCATCTCGGCGTCGTGGGCGACGTAGACCAGGTCGCACCCCGTCGCGAGCTCGCTGCCGCCCGCGAGGCAATAGCCGTGGACCTGCGCGATGACCGGGGTGGACAGGTCCCAGATGCCCATCCAGGCCTCGGTCACGTGGCGGGGCCACTGGCCCTCGCCGGGCGAGGTGAAGTGCGGGTAGTCATGGCCCTCGTTGCCACCGCCCAGGTCGTAGCCGGCGGAGAAGCTCGTGCCGGCGCCCCGCACGATCATGACGTGCACGTCGGGATCCAGGTCCCCGGCCTGCAGCGCGTCGACGAGCTCGCCGCGCAGCGGGTGGTTGAGCGCGTTGCGCTTCGCCGGACGGTTCATGGTGAGACGCCGGACGTGCGGCGCCGGGTCGTCGACCAGGACCAGGTCGTCGTCCTCGCTCACCGGATGTCCTGCGGGTCCGCGTCGGCCGGGGCCACGGGACTCATCCCTCGAGGTCGGCGACGAGCTTGGTGGCGACGTCGACGTACTCCTCGACCATCTCCTGCACGACGGTCCGCGTGCTGCGGATCTGGTTCATGCGGCTCACGATCTGGCCGACCGGCATGCCGACCAGCTCGGGCGGCGGGTTCGAGCCCATCTTTCGGTTGGCGTAGGCGTTGAGCATGAACTGCAGCGGCATGGGCAGCGTGCCCGGCGACTCCGGCGCTTCCCAGGCCTCGGTCCACGCCGTGCGCAGCTGGCGGGCCGGCTTGCCGGTGTAGGCCCGGGAACGGACCGTGTCGGTCGACGTCGCGGCGAGCAGCTTGTCGGTGACGATGCCGCCCTGGGTGTTCTCGGCGACGGTCAACCAGATCGATCCGGTCCATGCGCCGTCCGCCCCGAGCGCCATGGCCGCGGCCATCTGGCGACCGCTGCCGATGCCACCCGCCGCGAGGACCGGCACAGGGGCCACCGCGTCGACCACGTCGGGGATCAGCACCATGGTGGCCACCTCACCGGTGTGCCCGCCGGCCTCGTAGCCCTGGGCGATGATGATGTCGACGCCCTGCTGCACGTCGCGCACCGCCTGCTCGGCCCGTCCGATCAGCGCGGCGACCTTCACGCCCTGTGCGTGCGCCTGGTCGATCGCGGCCTTCGGCGGCGGACCGAGCGCGGACGCCAGCAGCGCGATGTCGTGGGACAACGCGATGTCGATCTGCGTCGCCCCGGTCGCCTCGGCCCACCCGAGGACCCCGGCGCCCAGGCCGGCCCCCGACTCGAGCTCGGCATCCGCGACGGGGGTGACGCCGTGGTCGGCGAGGATCTTGTCGACGTAGTCCCAGTGCTCCTGATCGATGTACTCGCGCAGCTTCGCCCCGATGTCGCTGGTGTCGGCGATGCCGGCATCACGATCGAGCGTCTTGACCGGCATGACCACGTCGACCCCGTACGGTCGACCGCCGACGTGCTCGTCGATCCAGTTCAGCTCCATCTCGAGCTCCTCGGGAGAGAACGCCAACGCACCGAGCACGCCCATCCCACCCGCGTTCGTCACGGCGGCGACGACGTCGCGGCAGTGGCTGAACGCGAACAGCGGGTACTCGATCCCGAACATCTCCGTCAGGCGGTTCTTCATGACCGCAGTAGAACACGTTCTCGTCGACCGGGCAACGGATCGGGGATCGGACCCGGAACCGGCTGCAATCTCCCCGGCCGGTCGAGCGATGCCACCGAGAACGAGAATGTGTTCTACTTGGCCGGTGACCTCGGGGTTGAGCACGGACCAGCAGGAACGGCGGCGCCGGCTGATCGACGCCGCCTTCGAGCTCGGCGCCGCGGGCGGCTACGACGCCGTGCAGATGCGCGACGTGTCCATCACGGCCAACGTCGCACTGGCCACGATCTACCGGTACTTCGGCTCGAAGGACGACCTGTTGGCCGCTGCGATGACCGAGTGGACGGCTCGGCTCCGCGGCCGGGTGGCGCAGTCACCGCCACGCGGCGACTCCCTGGTCGAGCAGATGACCGACGTGCTCGGCCGGGCGTGTCGGTCGATGGAGCGCCAGCCGAAGCTGAGCGAGGCGCTCGTGCGAGCGTTGTCCTCGGCCGACGCCGGCGTGCGGGAGAGCGGGGCGGACGTGCAGCGCCAGATCGCGTCGATGGGCGACGAGATCCTGGCCGACCTCGACCCCGAGCTGCGGGGGGACATCCTCGCCGCCATCGGACACGTCTGGTACTCGACGCTCGTGGCGTGGGCGAACGGCCGGCACGACTTCGCATGGGTGAACGCCGAGCTCGAGCGTGCGGTGCGCGTGCTGATCTCGCCCTACGAGCAGCGCGACGCCGCACGTGGTTGAGTGACCCGGATGGGCACCTACGCCGAGATGACCTTCGACGACCTGGCCGCCACCGCAAGGATGGTGGCCTCGGGCGGCCCCGACGTCGCCACCTACGCGATGGGGGACGGACCGGGCAGCGTCACCTACCTGCACGGCTTCCCGTCGAGCGCGCTCGACGTCGGTCCCGTGGCCGACCGGATCGGCGACCTCGCCACGGTCGTGGCGCTCGACTTCCCCGGTTTCGGCGCGTCCGACAAGCCGGTCGGGCACCCGTGGTCCATCGCGGGGTGCGCCGACGCCGTCGAGGCGATGTGGGCGGATCGCGGGATCACGTCGACCGTGCTCGAGTGCCACGACTACGGCGTGTCCCCCGCCCAGGAGCTGCTCGCCCGTCGTGCCGAGGGGCGGTTGCAGGTCGAGGTCACGGGCGTCGTCTGGCACAACGGTGGCATCTACGCCGACCTGCATCGACCGACCCTGGGCCAGCAGCTGCTGCTGGATCCCGAGCGGGGACCGGAGGTCGCCGCGGCGATGACCGAGGAGCTCTTCTCCGGCGGCATCGAGGTGACCTGGGGGACGCGGCGCCCGCTCGACGAGCTCCAGGTCCATCAGATGTGGAGCGCGATGAACGCGGGTGGTGGCGCTGGTCGGGCCCACGAGCTGCTGCACTACATCGCGGAGCGCCGCGAGTTCGCGCCACGTTGGCGGGGGGCGCTCGAGGGTTGCGATCTCCCGATGTGGTTCGTGTGGGGCGATCTGGATCCGGTGTCGGGTGCGCACATGATCGAGCGGGTCCAGGCGACGCTGCCCGACGCCGTGGTCGTGCGGATGGCGGACGTCGGGCACTGGCCCACGCTCGAGGCACCCGACGAGTGCGCCGACGCAGTGCGCGCTGCGCTGAGCGTCTGACTCGCGGCGTCAGACCGCCATGGCGGCGCGGACCTCGTCGAGGGCGCCCTCGCCGCCGTCGCCGTTGCCGGTGATGCGGCCGTTCTCGAGCACGTAGTACCTGCTGGTCGAGCGCAGCGCGAATCCCACGTGCTGCTCCACGAGCAGCACCGTTAGGTCGCCCCGGTGCGTGAGGTCCACGATGACCTGCTCGATCTCGGCGACGACGTTGGGCTGGATGCCCTCGGTCGGCTCGTCGAGGATCAGCAGCCGTGGCTGGGTGAGGAGCGTCCGGGCGATCGCGAGCTGTTGACGTTGACCGCCCGAGAGCAGGCCGGCGGGGCGGTCCAGCAGCGTGGTCAGCGCCGGGAAGGTGTCGAGCACCTCGTCGATCTCGGACCTGACCGTCGAGACCAGCTGGAGGTTCTCCATCGTGGTCATCTGCGGGAAGCACAGCTGGCCCTGGGGGACGTAGCCGAGGCCGCGCTTGACGCGTTGGTTCGGCTTCAGCCGCGTGACGTCCTCCCCGTCGAGCAGCACCGTGCCCGACTTCACCGGGATCAACCCGACGGCCACACGCAGCAGCGTCGTCTTGCCGGCGCCGTTGTGGCCCATGATCGACGCGCCGCCACCGCGGGGGATCGACACGTCGACGTCGAACAGCACCATCGTGCGGCCGTAGCCGGCGGTCACGCCGACGATCTCGAGCATCGGTTCGCTCATTGTCCCGCCACCTCAGCAGTCGTCCCCAGGTAGACCTCCTGGACCTTCGTATCGGCCTGGATCTCGGCGACCGATCCCTCGGCGAGCACCTTGCCGCCGTGCATGACGGTCACGAAGTCCGCGTACTTGCGCATGAACTCCATGTCGTGCTCGATGACGACGATCGTGCGGTCGCCGACGATGCGCTGCAGGAGATCACCGGTCTCCTCGCGCTCCTCGGCACTCATGCCCGCGACCGTCTCGTCGAGGAACATCACCTGCGCGTCCTGCACCAGCAGCATCCCGACCTCGAGCCACTGCTTCTGGCCGTGGGCGAGGATGCCGGCGGGCCGGTCGGCCAGCGCCGTCAACCCGATCGTCTCGAGCGCCTCCTCGACGCGCTCGGGCACCCGACGTCGCGCGAGCAGCAGGCTCCGGGCCTTGCGGTGCATGCCGGCCGCGATGTCCAGGTTCTGCAGCACGCTCAGGTTCTCGAACACCGTGGCGGTCTGGAACGTCCGACCGATGCCGAGCCGCACGATCTTGTGCGACTTCATGGTGAGCAGGTCGTGGTTGCGGAACATCGCCTGACCGGTGCCCTGCACGAGGCCGGTCAGGGCATCGACCAGCGTGGTCTTGCCGGCGCCGTTCGGGCCGATGAGGAAGTGCAGCCGACCCTGCATCAGCGTGACGTCGACCCCCTCGATGGCCTTGAAGCCGTCGAAGTCGACGGTGAGGTCGCGGATCTCCAGGTACTCCTCGCCGAGGAACGAGACCGTCATGCCACCGCCTCCTGCTGTGTCGTCGTCGCCGGTGTCGGCGTCGGGCTCGGATCCGTGTCGGCCGAGCGGGTCGGGAAGAGCCCCTTGAGCTTGGGCCACAACGACGCGATGCCCCCCGGGAGGAACAGGATGACGACGATGAACAGCGCACCCTGGAAGTAGGTCCACTGCGTCGGGAACCGCTCCGACAGGGTGGACTGTCCGTACCCGACGGCGAGGGCGCCCAGGGCGGGGCCGAGCAGCGAGGCACGTCCACCGAGCGCCACACCGGCGAGCAGCATGATCGAGGCCGCGGCGTCCACGTTCGACGGCGAGATGATGCCGGCGATCGGCGCGAACATCGCCCCGCCGACGCTCGCCATGATCGCGGCGATGACGAAGGCGAACAGCTTGATGTTCGCAGGGTCGTAGCCGAGGAAGCGGATGCGCTCCTCCTGGTCGCGGGTGGCGACGAGGAGCTCGCCGTACCGGCTCCGGTACAGCTGCCACACGACGACCATGAACACGACCAGCAGCCCGGCGGCGATCATGTAGAGGTTCTTCTTGACCGCGGGGTCGTACAGGTTCTGGCCGAAGAACGTGGTGAACGTGTTGAGGCCGTTGAACCCGCCGGTCTGCTTGATCGTCGCGATCAGCAGCGTCGCGAACGCGACGGCCAGGGCCTGGGTGAGGATGGCGAAGTACGCACCTTTCACCTTGCGTTTGAGGATGGCGTAGCCGAGCACGAACGACACGATCGTGGGGAGCGCGACGATCGCGAACAACGTGAAGGCGCCGCTGCGGAACGGCTCCCACCACGCCGGCATCGTCGCGTCGCCGTACAGCACCATGAAGTCGGGGACCTCACCCGGCCCCGCGGCCTCGAGCTTCATGTGCATGGCCATGGCATAGCCACCGAGGCCGAAGAAGACGCCCTGGCCCATGACGAGCATGCCGCCCCGACCCCAGGCCAGGCCGATGCCCACCGCGGCCATCGCCCAGCACGCGTACTTGCCCAGGTTGCCCAGGCGGAAGTCGCTGATCGAGTTGGGTGCCCACACGAGCAGCAGGAGCGCCACGACGCCGATCGCGAGCAGCGACCCGTAGGCACGGAACAGCCGGGCCGGGGAGAACGTGTCCGACGGGGTGGGCGCCACGACGGCGTCGGGCACCTCGGGGACCTCGGCGTCGTCGGTCGTCGTGGTCGTCATGCCAGCGCCCTCGTCCGCACGGTGAACAGTCCCTGGGGACGGACCTGGAGGAAGATGACGACCAGGGCGAAGGTGATGACCTGCGCCATGCTGCCGCTGATCCAGTCGGTCAGGAACGCCGTGACGACGCCCACGACCCACGCCGCGATCACCGTGCCCTTGAGCTGTCCGACACCGCCGGCGACGACGACGAGGAAGGCCGGGATGATGTAGGTGATGCCGAGCGTCGGGTTCGTGCCCGAGATCAGCGCGATGGCGACGCCGCCGACGCCGGCGAGACCGGAGCCGAGGAAGAACGTGATGCGGTCGACGTTGCGGGTGGAGACGCCCATCGTCTCGGCGAGCTCGCGGTTCTGCACCGTCGCCCGGATCTGGCGCCCGAACGAGCTGTACTTGAGCACCGCACTGAGCGCTGCCAGCGACGCGACCGCCAGCACGATCGTGAAGAGCTGGCGGTGGGGCCAGTCGTAGCCGAACACCGAGATGCTCCCGCGGATCCAGGTGGGCGGACTGACCGGGTCGCCCTGGGCGCCGAAGATGTCCTTGGCGAGCTGCTGCAGCACCAGCGCCACACCGACGGTCACCAGGAGCGTGTCGAGCGGTCGTTTGTACATCCACTGGATGATCGAGACCTCGAGCAACAACCCGAGGAGACCGGCGATGAGGAAGGCCACCGGGATGGCGACGAGGATCGAGAGGCCGGTGCTGGTGATCACCTGTTGGGTGACGTAGGCGGCGTACGCGCCGGCCATGAGGAACTCGCCGTTCGCCATGTTGATGACGCCCATCTGGCCGAACGTGAGCGTCAGGCCGAGCGCTGCCAGCAACAGGATGGCGCCGGTGGCGGTGCCGGTGAGGAGGGGGGTGGTGAGTGCGTCCATGCTCACGCTTTCGGGGTCGGTCGGGGTTGGCTGAGCGGTGTGGTGGGAGCACCCAGGGGGTGCCGTGCGGATCGCACGGCACCCCCGACCCGGGTGCTCCTGCGGCTCGCCGGAACGAGCCGCGGGGGTCATCGGGGTGTCACTCCGCGTTCGGGTCCCACCAGTCGTAGCCCTCGAGGAACGGATCGGGCTCGATCGGCTCCTCGGAGCTCCACACCACGTCGAACTGGTTGTCGGCGTTGATCTGGCCGATCAGTCCGGTCTTGGCGATGTGGTGGTTCTCACCGTCGACGGTCACCTCGCCCTCGGGCGCCGCGAACGTCACGCCGTCGGACGCTGCGTTCACCGCATCGACGCAGAAGGACTCGGCCTTCTCGACCATCTCCTTGTAGAGGTAGAGCGAGACGTACGCCGCTTCCATCGGGTCCGACGTGGGGCGGTCGTCGCCGTACTTCTCCTGGAAGGCCTCGATGAAGGTGGCGTTCTCGGGGATGTCGACGCTCTGGAAGTAGTTCCAGGCGGCGTACTGACCGGTCACGTCCTCACCCATGGCGGGCGCCTCTTCCTCGGCGATGGACACCGAGATGATCGGGGACTTGTCCGGGCCGAGCCCGGCCTCGTAGTAGGCCTTGATGAAGCCGACGTTCGACGAGCCGTTGATCGTGTTGAACACGAAGTCGGGCTCGGCGGCGGCGATCTTGGCGACCTGGGTCGTCCAGTCGTCGCTGTCGAGCGGGACGTACTCCTCGCCGACGATCTCGATGCCGAGCTCCTCCGCATACTGCTTGATGATCTTGTTCGCAGTGCGGGGGAACACGTAGTCGGAACCGGCGAGGAACAGCGTCTCGACGCCTTCGGAGGCCAGGAAGTCCATGGCCGGGATGATCTGCTGGTTGGTCGTCGCGCCCGTGTAGTAGATGTTCTCGGAGGCCTCGAGGCCCTCGTACTGCACCGGGTAGAACAGCAGGCCGTCGGCGCCTTCGACCACCGGCAGCATCGCCTTGCGGGAGGCAGAGGTCCATCCGCCGAAGACCGCCGCGACCTCGTCCTGGGTCAGCAGCTTGTTGATCTTCTCGGCGAAGACGGTCGGCTCGCTCTGGCCGTCCTCCTCGACGTACTCGATCTGCTTGCCCATGATGCCACCGTCGGCGTTGATCTCCTCGGCCGCGAGGATGAGCGAGTCGCGGACGGTCTGCTCGCTGATGGCCATCGGGCCGGAGGTCGAGTTCAGGAAGCCGAGCTTGACGGTGTCGCCCTCGACGCAGGTGCCCGAGGCCTCCTCGCCGCCGCCGCTGCCCTCACCGCCACTGCCTTCCTCCTCGTCGCCGCTGCTGCAGCCCAACAACGCAAGTGACAGCAGCGCAACCAGCGCCAACAGCCAGGGGGACTTTCGTCGATTCATGGAAAAACCTCTCAGCTCGGGGGTACCACTGGAGCGGCAAGCTAGGAACAGGAGGTGACCGTGCGGTTGCCGACTTGTTTCGGCCACGTGACCTGTGGCGCACGCCAGCACGCTCGTTCCGAACTGGCGGATCTCTCGTACGGTGCCTCCATGACGTCACCGAACTTCCTTCTGATCATGACGGACGAGGAGCGCTATCCCCCGCCGTACGAGCTCGAGGCGTTGGCCGAGTTCCGCCGTACGCAGCTCCCTGCGAGGGAGCGGATCCGTAGCAGCGGCTTGGAGCTGCATCGCCACTACGCCGGATCGACCGCGTGCGTGCCGAGCCGGGCGACGTTGTTCACCGGGCAGTACCCGTCGCTGCACGGGGTATCGCAGACCGACGGCGCCGCCAAGCACGCGAACGATCCGGCGATGAGCTGGCTGGACCCCGACGAGGTTCCGACGCTCGGCGACTGGTTCCGAGCGGGCGGCTACCGGACCCACTACCGGGGCAAGTGGCACGTGGGCCACGCCGACCTCCTGGTGCCGGGCGCCCGTGAATCGCTCCGGGCCTCCGACGACGACGGTCGACCGATCCCCGCGGCGGTGGATGCGTATCGACGCGCCGACCGCCTGGACCCCTTCGGCTTCTCCGGGTGGATCGGGCGCGAGCCCCACGGCGCGGCCAAGTCCGACAGCGGCACCGTGCGCGACGGCGTGTTCGCCGAGCAGGTCATCGAGCTCTTCGACGACCTCTCCGGCTCGGCCGCCGACGGCCCGTGGCTCGCCGTCGCCTCGTTCGTGAACCCCCACGACATCGCGTTCGCCGGGGGGCTCTACGAGCTGCTGCTCGGGGCGCCCGGCCCCGGCGACACCGTGCCGGACATCCCCGAGGCCCCGTCGCAGTCCGATTCGTTCGACGGGCGGCCGGGGTGCCAGGAGCGGTTCCTGCACACCTGGCCCAAGGTCATCGCGGAGGTCGCTCCCGACGTCGCCTACCGGCGGCTCTACCACCACCTGCACGTCCTGGTGGACGCGGCGATCGGCCGGATCCTCGACGCGCTCGCGGCATCGGGCATGGCCGAGGACACGATCGTGGTCTTCACCTCCGACCACGGCGACCTGCTCGGCGCCCACGGCGGGCTCCAGCAGAAGTGGTGCAACGCGTTCGACGAGGCGGTGCACGTGCCGCTCCTGGTGTCCGGGCCGGGCATCGTCGCGCTGCCCGACGGTCTGGCCGCCCCGACGAGTCACATCGACCTCGTCCCGACCCTGATGGGCCTCGCCGGCATCGACGTCGAGCGGGCGACGTCCGCGCTGCGGCACACCCACACCGAGGTGCACCCGCTCCCCGGTCGCGACCTGAGCGACGTGCTGACCGGTGCCGCGCCCCCTGCGACGGTGGGGGACCCGATCTACTTCATGACCGAGGACCAGGTCTCCCAGGGCCTCTCACAGGCCAACGTCCTGACGGGCGAGCCCTTCGAGGCGGTCGGGCCGCCGAGCTGCATCGAGTCGGTCGTCACCACGCTGCCGACCGGCGCCGACGGCGCAGCGGAGCTCTGGAAGCTCAACCACTACTACGAGCGCCTGGACGAATGGGACGCGGCCCACGGCATCCCCGCCGACCCCTTCGCCGCGCCGGCGGCGGCCCCCGAGCTCGAGATGCACAACCTGACGCTCGACCCGGAGGAGCGGCGCAACCTCGTCCGCGACGAACCGGAGACGCTGAGCCGACTCCGCTCGATCCTCGACGACCAGCGCGAGCAGAAGCGGCTCCTCCCCGAGCTCCGCAACGCCTGAGTGCGCGCCCGGCTCAGGCCGGACCCGACGGTGCCCGGTCGCCGGGCGTGCTGACGAGCCGCAACGCGAACTCCTCGGCGGGGACGGGCGGTCCGTACAGGTAGCCCTGGGCCGAGTCGCAGCGCAGCTCTCGGAGCTGACGTTCCTGCTCGCGCGTCTCGACGCCTTCTGCGATGGTCGACATCCCCACCGACCGCGCGAGGTCGACGACGTTGGCGACGATGGCTGCATCGCCCCGGCTCAGCGTGGCGACGAACTGGCGGTCCACCTTGATCACGTCGATGGGGAGCTGCTGCACCTCGGCGAGCGTCGAATGACCCGTGCCGAAGTCGTCGAGCGCGAGCTCGACCCCGAGACGCCGCAGGGAGTGCAGCGCGTCGAGGAACCGACCACGGTGCTCCGCGACGCACGTCTCGGTGATCTCGAGCTGCAGCCGCGCCGGATCCATGCCCGTCGCCGCGAGCACGCTGCCCACCCGGTCGGCGAAGTCGACGGCATCGAGCTGGCGTGGCGACACGTTGACGCTCAGGGTGAAGTCATCTCTGATCAGACCCGCCGAGCGCCACGCCACCACCTGACGGCACGCCGTGCGCAGCACGTGCTCCCCGAGCGGGCGGATCATGCCGCTGCGCTCCGCGCTCGGGATGAAGTCGACCGGTCCCACGAGGCCGTGCGGTGGATCATCGAGCCGCACGAGCGCCTCGGCCCCCAACAGCCGACCGGGTTCGGACAACGACACGATCGGCTGGAAGAACACGACCAGCCGGGACTCGTCCATGGCGGCGGACAGCCGTTTCGCGATCGTCAGGTCGGCGAGCTCGGCCTCGCGGGCACTCGCGGCGATCCCCGCCATGGCGGTCAGCACCTGGCCGATCACGACGAAGAACAGCCCTCGCAGGCCCCAGTCCGTCAGGGTCTGCGGTGTCCCGGTCGACGTGTCCGCGTAGGTGAGCGGTCCGGCCAGGATCGCCGCGACCACCGAGGTCACGAACGATCCACGGGCGCCGAAGCGGACGCCGGCGAACAGGATCGGGATGTAGAAGTAGTGCGCCGGGATGATCGCCGCGCCACCGCACAGGACGGTCGTCGCCCAGGAGACCAGGAGCATGATGGCGACGACCAGCCAGCCACGGCGACGGGATATCCGCAGGGCGGCGCCGAGCGCCTTGGTGCCCAGGTCCCTGGTCCACCCCTCGGGGTTCTTCGCACGCCGGCCCATACCGAGGAGATCGGTCGCCCGCCGAACCGACTTGAACCCACAACGACCCGTCCGCGCGACGCGGCACCGCTCAGAGGCGGTCGGTTCGACGCAGCCAGCTGAACGCGATCCACCCCGGCAGGATGGGGAGCCAGAAGGTCGCCAGTCGGAACAGGAACACGGCGGGAACCGCCTGGTCGTCGGGCACCCCGACCGCCACCAGTCCGCCGATCAGAGCGACCTCGGTTGCGCCAAGGCCGCCCGGGGTCGGCGCCGCCGTCGCAAGCGCGGAGCCGACCAGGTAGACCGCGCCGACCACCGCGAACCTCAGATCGATGTCGAACGCCCGGGTCGAGAACTCGAAGGCCAGGACGTAGCAGAAGGTGATCAGCACCGACCCACCGAGCAGGAGCACCAGCTTGATGGGCGTGGTGAGCACGTCCCGCAGTCCGGCCACGGCGGTGCCCAGGATCGGCAGGAGCTTCTCGGTGACCAGTCGCCGTGACGACGGCACGAGCATGGTGATCACCGCGAGCAACGCCACGACGGCCGCGCCGACCAGCAGCGCCCGAGGCGACGGCAGCTCCAGGTTCCCGAAGGCCTCCCGTCCCGCCCACAGCAGGAACACCGCAGCGAGCACGACATGGGCGATGACCCCTGCGACGGCGTTGAGGCCGATCGACGAGGTGGCGACGGCCGTCTCGATGCCCCGCCGCTGCAGGTAGCGCACGTTGAGGGCCATGCCCCCCAGCCCCGCGGGTGCCAGCTTGCTGGCGAACGACGCCGCCACCTGCGCGACCACGGTCGGCCCCAGCGGCAGCTGGGCCGGCACCGAACCGATCGTCGACATCGTGGCAGCGAGGTAGGTGCCAGCGGAGGCCACCAGGATCGGCCCCAGCCAGACCCACTGCGCGCCCTGGACCTGGGCGACGATGCCGGGGAGGTCCGCGAACTGCGGCACCAGGACGTAGAACACCGCGACCAGCAGTGCCAGGGTGAACAGCTGACGACCACCCACGCGGGTGACCGGCTCGAGCGGTGGCTCCTCGACGCCGCACTGCCGCTCGATCTCGCTGCGGAGCTCCTCGAGCAGCCCCTTGTGGGCCTTGAGCTCGGACTGGGTGGCGCCGCTCAACGCTGCGGGTTGGAGTCGGCCGAGGCTCTGTGCGACGACCTCGGGGCCGAGCACCTCGATCGCCGGTGCCACGGCGCGCGGCGCGCCCACGCTGACGGCGAGCGAGGCCAGCAGCTGGGCCACGTCGGCGCGCAACAGGGTCGACGACGCGGCGATCTCCGAGAAGCCGAAGTCGATCAGCCAGGGTTCGCCGTCCTCGGCGAGGAACACGTTGGCGAGGCGGAGGTCGCGGTGCGCGATCCGGAACCTGCGGAGCTGAGCGACCTGTCGCCAGAGCGCCGCCAGCACCTCGTCGTCCAAGCGGTCCGGGTCGACGCGGTCGAGCGAGTCCCCGCCGATCATGTCGTACGCGAGGAGGAAGGCATCCGCCCCGACCGGCGCGACGCAGCGCAGCCTCGGCGTGCGGACGCCGACGTCGCGTGCCTGGAGGGCGACGAGCGCCTCGTGCTCGACCGTGCGCCGCAACGACGAGAAGGGCCGCTCGTCGCCGACGTTGCGGAGCCGCACGCTGCGATAGATCCGGAACAGCAGGTCCGCAGCTCGCTGGTCGGCACCGAGCACCTTCGTGAAGAGCCCACCACCGTCCTCGAGCGTCGCGAAGTAGGGCACCGAGCCGCGTGCATCGACGCTGGCCGGGTGCAGCTCGCGCACCGCGAGACCGCTCGAGCGCAGCGCCTCCACGATCGACGCCAACCGCGGCCGTGTGGTCGGGCGACCGAACACCAACAGCACCACCGAGCCGAACGTGGCACCGCTGAGCAACGTCAGCGCCACGTGGGTCGACTCGCCGCTCGCCACGACGAGTCGGAGCACGATCACCACAGCGATCGTCCAGATCCCTGCGCGTCGCCAGGTCCTGCTGACGAACGGCGCGATCGTCACGAAGGCGGCGACCAGCTGCGCGCCGCCCACCACGTCCACGCTGACCGTCCGGGCCAGGCCGTCGGCCGACGCGTCGGCAGAGCTGACGTTGCCGACCAGGTCGAGCCACCCGACCAGCGCGCCGCCGACCACCGTCGCCACGACGTTGGCGGCCACGACGTAGCCGAACAGGCGGAACCGGCGGGTCACGAGCGGCACCACCAGGACGGCGAGCCCGGCCACCAGCACCATGGCGACGAGCACGACGTCGGCGACCACCCGGACCCACTCCCAGGGCACCTCGAGCAGGGAGGTGAGGTTCTCCTCGAACCCGTCCATGCCATCGGGCAACCACTTGGTGAGCAGCGTCGCCATGACGGTGGCCGATGCGAAGCCGAGGGCGCGCAGCACGTCGAGTGGCGAGCGTTCGTAGTCGACGACCTCGGCGCCGCGGTCGAACAGCTCCCCCTCGTCGTCGCCGTCGCGCTGGCTCGCGGCGGGCGACGTCACGACCGGCACCCCGATCTCCACGGGTCAGCCGACGGTGCCCGTGGCGAACAACGCCGTCATCGACAGGCCGGCACCGCCGGCCGTCCCGCCGGCGGCCTCGAGCTCCACCGCGAACGCTGCTGCTGCCGCCTCGATGCGATCCGCCGGCAGCAGGTCGAACAGCGGCTTCACCGGTGACGACCAGCTGGGCATGTCGCGGAAGAACTCCGCCGGGTGTTCGAAGTGCCAACGCCGCTCGACGCGGCAGACCTCCACGTCGCGCAGCCCTGCGTCGCGCAGCAGGTGCTCGAGACCCTCGATCGTCCCCAGCGGCGCCCAGGTCGGCACCGGTCGCTCGGTGCCGGCCAACTCGGGAACCGCCACCGCCAGCGCCGCGCCGATCAGCGATGACATGGAGAAGCCGTCCAGGTCCCACGTGGCCGTGCCGACGCGGCCGCCCGGTCGCACCACCCGGCGGAGCTCTCGCATGCCGACGGCGGGGTCGGGGAAGAACATGAGGCCGAACATGGACACCGCCGCATCGACGTGGTCGTCGGGCATGTCCAGGGCCTGGCCGTCCATCAGCGCTGCGGTGCACCCCTCGAACCCGCCGGCGTCCAGCGCAGCGGCTGCGACCTCGACCATGCCGGGGGCGAAGTCCGTGGCGATCACCCGGGCGCCGCGGGCAGCCGCGCGCAGCGACGTCGCACCGGTGCCTGCAGCGACGTCCAGCAGCGTCGACGAGTCGCCGACCGCCAGGAGGTCCAGCATCTCGTCCGCGTAGAGCGCGGTGTAGCCCGCGAAGTTGCGGTCGTAGCCGTGCGCCCCGTCGCTCCACCCCTCCGGCAGCTGATCCGCACTCAACGAGCTCATGTGGCCTCCTGCGGGGCGGCCCCCCGGCCTGACGTCGGGCGACACGCTAGGCCGCGGGCCGGGATCCGTCACCGGTGCGAGTGACGGATGCCCCTCGCCCTGGGTCGATCCACCTGTCGGAGCTGCGTGTGCGGGCCGATACCCTGCTCTCGGTATGCCGACGCCCGACCTGACCGCCGTCATCTCGACGCATCACCGCCCCGGGCCGCTGCGCGAGGCGATCGCCGCCATCCGCAACCAGGACCACGACGGCCCGATCGAGACCGTCGTCGTGTTCGACAAGGAGGAGCCCGACACCTCGCTCGAGTCGGACGACGAGCGGCGCCCGGTGCGGGTCGTGGCCAACCACCGGACCCCGGGCCTGCCGGGCAGCCGCAACTCGGGCGTCGACGTGGCGAGCGCTCCGCTGGTCGGGTTCTGCGACGACGACGACCTGTGGCTGCCGTCCAAGGCACGCCTGCAGCTCGAGCTGCGCGAGCGCACCGGCGCGCCGACCGTGGGCTGCGCCATCCAGATCTCCTACGACGACCGGGTCGTGCCACGACGCTGCACCGGCAGCGCCGCACGCATCGAGGACCTGGTGCGCAGCCGCATCCCCGAGGCGTACATGAGCACCGTCGTGGTCGAGCGGGACGTGTTCCTGGGCCCGATCGGCCCCGTCGAGGAATCCATCCCGGGCGGCTACGCCGAGGACTACGACTGGTGGGTCCGGGCTGCGCGCCACGCGCCGATCCCCCTGGTGACCGAGCCGCAGTTCCAGCTCCGCTGGGGCGGGCAGTCGTACTTCCGCGACAAGTGGGTCGCGATGGACGAGGCGCTCGGCTACATGACCGACGTGCACCCCGAGTTCCGCGCCGACCGCAAGGGCCTGGCACGCATCGAGGCGCAGCGGGCGTTCGCCCGTGCCGGCGCCGGTGACCGTTCGGGCAGCTGGGCGCTGCTGCGACGGGCGGCGCGCCACAACCCCACCGAGCAGCGCCTGCCGTTCGCCGCACTCGTGGCCGCGGGCGTGTCGGCCGACAAGGTCATGGCGGCGCTCAACCGCGTCGGACGCGGCATCTGATGACCGCGCCCGCACCGACGACCCGACGGCGGGCGATGGTGCCCGCACTCGGTCGACGCAGGGTGCCCGACGGTGCGCCGTACCGCGTCCTGCTGGTCTGCTCCTCGGGCGGGCACCTGGCCCAGCTGCTGAAGCTGCGGTCCTGGTGGGAGGAGCACGAGCGCACCTGGGTCTGCTTCGACACCCCCGACGCGCTCGGCGCGTTGGAGGGCGAGCGGTTCGTCCGAGGCCACCACCCGACCACCCGCAACATCCCGAACCTGGTCCGCAACCTGCTGCTGGCGCTCGGCGTGCTGCGTGGCGAGCGGCCCGACGTGATCGTCTCCGACGGCGCCGGCCTGGCCGTGCCGTTCTTCTGGCTCGGCCGCCTGTTCGGTGCGCGCACCGTCTACCTGGAGGTGTACGACCGCATCGACTCGGCCACCATGACCGGCAAGCTCGTCGGTCCCGTCACGGACCTGTTCCTGGTGCAGTGGGAGCAGCAGCTCGAGAGCTACCCGCACGCGACCGTCGCAGGGCCGGTCTACTGATGGGCTCCGACCCGGGCACCGCGGTCGAGGACCGCCCGATGCGCGTGTTCGTGAGCGTCGGCACCGACCACCATCCCTTCGACCGGCTCGTCGAGTGGGCGGAGCGGTGGGCACACGACCACCCCGGCGACCACGTCGTCGTGCAGCACGGCACGACCAGACCGCCGACCCATGGCGAGTTCGCGCAGCTCTACCGACGCGACGACATGCGCGCACAGCTCGACGCGGCCGACGCCGTCGTCATGTCCTGCGGCCCCGGCGGTGTCATGGACGTGCGAGCCGCCGGCCGGCTGCCGATCATCCTCGCCCGACGCAACGACCTGGGCGAGCACGTCGACGACCACCAGCAGTCCTTCGCCCGCCACCTCTCCGACACCGGCCTCGCCCGCTGCGTCGAGGACGAACAGGGCTTCCGTCGGGCGCTCGACGACGCACGCACGCACCCCGACCGGTTCCGGGTCGAACCGGACCGCTCCACCCCGTCCGGCATCGCTCGCATCGGGGAGCTGATCGACGACCTGGTGCGCGGCGACTGAGGACGCCCCCGCGGCGCATCGGCCAAGATGGTCCGATGCGCCTCACCGACGACCTGGTCGCACTTGATCGACTCCAGTCCGCTTACGCGGACGTGGTCAACCGCCGGGCCTGGGACGAGCTGTCGGGGCTCTTCCTGGCCGACGCCGTCGTCCGTGTCGACACGGTGACTCGTGACGCCGTCGAGCTGGTCGGACCCCGGGCGCTCGGCGACTTCATCGGCGGTGCGGTCGAGCGGTTCGCCTTCTTCGAGTTCGTGCGGCTGAACGCCCACACCGATCTGGACGAGGGCAGCGACCAGGCCCGCTGCCGGATGTTCATGTGCGAGATCCGTCGCGACGTCGGCGACCTTGCCTGGTCGATCGCCTACGGCGTGTACCACGACCGCTACGAACGCACTCCGGACGGGTGGCGGTTCGCCCGGCGCGACTACCAGTCGCTCACCCGCACCGACGGCGAGGTGTTCCCCTTCCCCCACCACCTGGGCGCGTGAGCCCCGGCCGCCAGGACCGGCAGCTGCGAAACGGGCCATCCGACCCAGGCGGAATTCCGGACGATCGTCGTTAGCGTCGAGGTCGGAACCGACCAGGAGGACCGACGATGGGACGCTACGACGAAGACTCGATCGTGCAGGAGGCCGAGGGCATCCTCGGTGACGGCACCGAGGTGCTCGCCGCCGGCTACTTCGGTCTGCAGGACCTGATCGCCGCGCAGATCGCCGGCGGTACCGCCGGTGCGCTGACCGGCTCGGCGGCCGACGTCGGCGCGCTCGGTGGCGGGCTGGGCGCCGGACTCGGTGGGGCTGCGGCGGTCAAGGCCTACGCCGAGTCCCAGGGTGTGACGGTGCAGCTCATCCTCGCCGTCACCCGGGACCAGCTCGTGGTGCTGAACCGCGACACGCAGGGTCGGCTGCCGTCACGGGTTGCGACGTTCGACCGCTCGAGCTGCGACGTCGAGATCTCCAAGATGGGTCTCTCCCGCTTCGTGGCGATCACCGACACGGCGACCGGCGACAAGCTGACGCTGCACGGCGCGGTGAGCCCGCTGAGCGCGCAGTCCAAGGGCGACAAGGCCGTGATGCAGCTGCTCGCCGCCTGAGCGGCTGCTCCGCGTCGGTGGGCGGCCGGTTGCCGGTACGACGCCCGCCTCGCCTAGACAGATCCGGATGCGAGCACCCACACGACGCCTCGTGGCCGCCGTCGCCGCACTGACGGGACTGGCGCTGCTCGCCGGCGCCTGCGGTGGTGACGCTGCCGGCAGCCTCGGCGAGCCCGGCGACGACGGGGACAAGGTGACGATCGCGGGCGACTCCATCTCGGTCGGCCTGGGCAGCGCGCTGCGCGACGAGCTCGGCGACACCCGTGAGGTGAGGGTGATCGGTGAGCCCGGGACCGGCCTCGCCCGCGAGGACTCCTTCGACTGGCCCACGCGGCTCGAGCAGCTCGCTGCGGAGTTCCCGCCCGAGGTGCTGGTGCTGTCGCTCGGCTCCAACGATGCGCAGGACCTGGTCGACCCGGACGGTCAGGTCGTCGCGACCATGGCGGACGACGATGCCTGGGACGCCGAGTACCGAGCTCGACTCGCGGCGAGCTTCGATGCCTTCCGCGAGACGGGCACGACGGTGCTGTGGGTCGGCCACGTGCGCACCGAGGAGGACCGCGTGGGGCTGGTCAACCGCCACGTGCACGAGCTGGCGACCGAGGTCGCGGCCGATCGCGACTGGGTGGTCGTCGCGGACCTGGCGGAGCTGCTCGGCTCGGGCGAGGACGTGGCCACGGAGTGCCTGCAGACCGACGGCCTGCACCTGCGCACCGACTGCCTGCAGGACGCGGCACAGCAGCTCGCCGGACGCGCGCCGATCGGCTGAGCATCGCCGCTCGCGGCGCTCGACTCAGTCGGTGGATCGACGGGCGGCGAACGCCGCGCCGATGACGCCCACGCCGATGCCGACGGCAGCACCACCGATGCCACGCTTCACCTGCGACTCCGACATGCGGTGGTGGTTCGCCATCCCGCCCAGCAGGTCGGCGGCGTCCGCGCCGGCGGATGCCAGGTACCACCCAGCGGTGCGTCCACCGTGCCAGCCGTGCCACGCCAGCAGGCCGCCCACCAGTGCGTCGCGGTAGCCCATCGAGCGCAGCAGCAGACTGGCCGTCGCGCCCTGGTCCCCCTCGTCGCCCCACAGGCGGTTGGCCGCCGCGGGCGCGACCAGGAACGAGACGCCGGACGCGCATCGCAGCCCGCCGATCACGACCGCCGGCCATTCGCGTGCCCCTGACATGTCGGACCCCCCGGTCGTCGAACTGGAGCGGACCGTAGTCGCGGATCAGCCGAGCTGGACGGGCGTCTCGGAGAACTCGAACGTCGCCCCGGTCGAGAAGCGGGTGAGCGCCACCTCGGACGCCTCCTTCGCAGGCTCCTCCGTGCGGACCACACGCCAGGCAGCGAGCTCCCCCGGCGCCGGCGCCAGCCGCTCGACCGAGTAGTGCAGGTCGATGCCCTGCACGAGCGTCGTCAGACCCTGGTCATGACCGTCCGCCGCCAGCCGCATCCAGTTCAGGTGGTCGGGCTCCTGCGTGGCCGTGCAGTCGCTCAATCGCAGCTCCAGGTGGTCCTCCGCCTCGTCGAACACGACCTCCAGGTCCGTGTAGCTCGACGGCTGGAAGGCCGGGTGCCACAGCAGCACCTGCGCGACCGCGGCGAGCGAGCGGTCCAACCCGAAGGCGTCGCGCAGGCGCTCCGCGCTCAGCCCGGCGCTGCCGGCGAAGTGCTTGGCGCCGATGTCGACGGCGTCGTCGGTGCCGTAGCGGCGCTCGACGGCCAGGTTGAACGACATGACCAGCAGGTGGGTCTGCACCGCGATCTCGTGCAGCAGCCCCCGCAACGCACCGGTGGAGAACATCTCGAAGCGCAGGTCGGGATCCTGCGGAGCGCGGTAGTCGTGCCAGCCCTCCCCCTCGTGCTGCACCGTCGGGACGTCCAGCTGTGCGAGCAGCGTCGTCGCGATCCGCACGGCCGGCTCCGGCTCGGTCAGCGGCTCGATCGACTCGTCGATCGTGGCGGTCCAGTGGCAATGGGGATGGCGGTCCACCGGGGTGCGCGGCGGACGGTGGATCGGGCGGATGCGCGCCCGGGCGTTGACCGCCATGGCCGTCGCGTCGAAGGTCGGGTCCTCGATCGTGTGGCACATCGTCTGCACGTAGTCGTCGCCCATCGGCTCGACGTCCATGAGCGCGCCGCAGTGGTCGAGCCAGAACTCGCCGTGGTGCTCGTCGATCACCTTCAGGCGGAAGTCCATGAACTCGGGTGGGGCGCCGATGTCGATCTGCAGGCACTTGAACAGCGTCTCGATGTCGTCGCCGACGAAGTCCAGGAGCCGCTGCGTGCGTCGCGTGTAGACGGGGCTCGCCCCCATCCACTCGTCGATGGCGATGTCCCCCATGACGTCGCGGCCGTAGGCGCTGATCAGGTGCGGCATGCCGGCGCGGTCCATCAGCTGGCCGGCGAGCAGGTACTCGCGGACCATCACGGCCAGCTCGTCGTGGTCGAGCTCGTCGAGTCGACGCAGCCGGGTGCTCACGACGCCGGCTCGTCGTCCAGGCCCAGCGCGGCGCGCAGGCGGGCCGCGGCGAGCTCGGCGAACGGCGTCGCGACGCCCAGCTCCTCGCCCAGGTCCACCGCCAGGTGCAGGTCCTTGCCACCCAGCGTCGCGGTGTGCTCGAAGATCGGTCGGAGGCCGTCGTCGTCGGTCAGGGTCGCAACGGATCGACGCAGCATGACCGCCCCCGCACCGCCGGTGACCCGGTCCGAGTGCCGCACCACCTCGCCGAGCTTGGCGATGTCGAGCCCGGCCGCCTCGGCGAGCCGTTGGGCCTCGCCGACGACGGCGAAGCTCGCGAACGTGATCAGGTTGCGGGCGATCTTGGCGTTCGTCCCCGAGCCCACCGGACCGAAGTGCTCGATCAGCGACCCCATGAGCGACAGCGGGCCCCGGCTGCGCTCGACCGCCTCGTCGGAGCCGCCCAGCATGATCGCCAGGGTGCCGTCGTGGGCCCCCATCGCACCACCCGACACCGGTGCGTCGACCAGGTCGACGTCGGCACGCGCCGCCAGCTCGGCGAGCGCCACCGCGCCCGCTGCGCTGATCGTCGAGTGCACGACCACGACCGTGCCGGCACCGGCTGCGGCCAGGATGCCATCCGGGCCGTCGAGCACGGAGCGCACCTGCTCCTCGTTCTGCACCATGACGCAGATGACGTCGGCAGACGCCGCCACCTCACCCGGGGTCGCCGCCGCGGTGGCGCCCTTGGCGACGTAGCGGTCGCACGCGTCGGGCCGCACGTCGTGCACCACCAGTCCGTCCGGCCACGCGAGCAGGCGCGTCGCCATCGGCGCGCCGATGTTGCCCAGTCCGATGAACCCCACTGCACCCATGTCTGCTCCTTCTCGACCCGTCGATGTCGGACCCGGTGTTGCTCAGGCCCGGACGACCTGGCCCCCGTCGACGTCGATGATCTGACCGGTGATCCAGCTCGCTTCGTCCGACAGCAGGAACAGGCACATGGACGCCAGGTCCGCCGGCGTGCCCTGCCGCTTGAGCGCAAGGCCCTTCACGATGTCGTCCATGATCGACCCCGGCACGACCGCGCGGGCCGCGGCCGTGTCGGTCGGACCGGGAGCGATGGCGTTGATCCGGATGTTCGAGCCGCCGAGCTCGTGCGCCAGCTGGATCGTGATCCCGTTGATGCCCGTCTTCGCCAGCCCGTAGTAGTTGGCGTACATCCATGCCGCGGTCGACGACTGGTTCACGATGGAGCCGCCACCTCGGGCCGACATGTGCTCCCAACAGGCACGGATGCAGAGCAGGGCGCCGTCCATGTTCACGCTCATGAAGCGGCGGTAGTAGTCCCAATCGACCGTCAGCAGCAGGTCGATCTCCATGCCGCCGAAGATCGCCGCGTTGTTGACCAGGTGGTCGATCCCACCGAAGGCCTCGACCGTGACCGCTGCCATCTGGGCGGTGGACGCGGGGTCCGACACGTCGACGCGCACACCGATCGCCGTGGCGCCGGAGGCGACGATGTCGTCGGCGACCGTTCGGGCCCGGTCCACGTCGATGTCGGCGACGACCACCGAGGCGCCCTCGGCAGCGAGCGCCCGGGCGTACTCCTCGCCGATGCCGCCGGCCGCGCCGGTGACGATCGCGACCTTGTCCTCGAACCTGCGGTTGCGGTCCATCTCCGTGCTCCCGTTCATCGTGCGATCGCGATCGCTGTGCTCATCGTGCGATCGCGATCGCTGTGCTCATCGTGCGATCGCGATCGCCTTGGTCTCGAGGTACTCCTCGAAGCCGGCGATGCCCATCTCCCGGCCGATGCCGGACTGCTTGTAGCCCCCGAACGGGACGTCGGCCGAGTACCAGACGCCACCGTTGATGCCCAGCGTGCCGGTGCGGATGCGACCCGCCACCGCCAGCGCCCGGTCCTCGTCCGCGGAGAAGATCGCCCCCGACAGCCCGAACGGCGAGTCGTTCGCGATGGCCACCGCGGCGTCGTCGCCGTCGTAGGGGATGACGGTCAGCACGGGGCCGAAGATCTCCTCGCGGGCGACCGTCGCCGAGTTGTCGAGCCCGACCACCAGCGTCGGGTCGATGAAGTAGCCGGCGTCGAAGGACGACGAGCGACCACCGCCGCAGGCGAACGAGCCGCCCTCGTCGAGCGCGGTCGTCAGGTAGCCCTCGATCCGGTCGCGCTGGCGTGCCGAGATGACCGGACCGCAGATGGTGCCCGGGTCGGTCGGGTCCGCCGCAGCCAGACTCGACATGGTCGCCGCTGCCGCCTCGACCACCTGATCGTGCATCGACGACGGCACCAGGAGTCGGGTGGTGATCGCACAGCCCTGACCGGCGTGCGTCGACGCCATGAACGCCGCCATGGCCGCAGCGCCGCCCGGATCGGCGTCCTCGAGGATCACGAAGGCGGACTTGCCGCCCAGCTCCAGGAAGACACGGCTGAGGTGCTCGGCCGCGCTGCGCATGACCGCACGGCCCGTGTTGGTCGATCCCGTGAACGACACGACGTCGACCCGAGGGTCACCCGAGAGCTGTGCGCCCAGCGAGTGGTCCGACGAGGTCACCACGTTGAGCACGCCGGCGGGCAGATCGGTCGACTCCGCGGCGATGCGCGCCACGGCCGAGGCGCACCACGGCGTGTCGGGCGCCGGCTTGAGCACCACCGTGCAGCCGGCGGCGAGCGCCGGGCCGAGCTTGGCGAAGTTGATCTGGTGCGGGAAGTTCCACGGCGTGATCGCGCCGACCACGCCGGCTGGCTCACGCCGGACCTGGCGGTGCGTCGGGATGCCGACCGACACCTTGTCGCCCAGATCGACGTTCCAACCCTCGTACGACTCCGCCAGGTCCGCCCAGTACCCCAGGTCCTCGACGGGGATGTCGAACTGCGGGCCGGCGGTCAGGAACGCCGGCGCCCCGACCTCGGCAGTGGTGAGGGCACGCAACGACTCCCCCTCTGCCTGCAGCGCGTCGCGCAGCTGGCGCAGGCAATGCGCCCGGAAGGCGGGGTCGGTCGACCACGTGGTCTCGTCGAAGGCCCGGCGGGCCGCGCCGATCGCTGCGTCCATGTCGGCGGCGCTGCCGTCGGCCGCGACGCCGAGCACCTGCTCGGTGGCCGGGTTGCACGTCTCGAAGGTGGCGCCACCGTTCGCCCGGGTCAGCTCGCCGTCGATCAGCAGGACGTCGAGTCCGGTGGGGAGCTGGGAGCTCACCTCAGCGGTCCCAGAGCTTCACGGGCGAGGTGCCGGCCGGGTAGTAGCCGGGCAGCGGTCCGCGCATGGAGCGGTGCATGCGCTCGGTCATGCCGTCGGACAGCTTGCCGGCGCTCATCATCTCGAGGAAGAGCGAGCCGGCGTTGCCGAAGTCGAACCAGTCCCGCTGCCAGTTCCACTGGAAGTTCCCGGCGTAGCGGAACCAGCTGCCGCCGATGCCGTGCACCTCGTACGCGCTGCCGTCCTCCCGGGTGGCATCCGCGACCTGGCGCCAGAAGCCGATGACCCAGCCCTTCTGGTCGTCGACGACGATCTCCTCGTAGGGGTACTCCCAGCCGTCCAGGCCGCCCATCTCGGCGCCGAGCGCGAGCTCGCGGATCTCGTCGCGGCCGATCGCCATGAAGTCGGTGTCGGGGCCGTAGTTCCAGCCGTACGTGGCGTCCTCGGTGTACATGTCGGCCAACGGCTTCCAGTCGCCGGCGGCCTCGCAGTCGCGATTGGCCTGGAGCCAGCGCTCGACCATCTCGTCGAGCTCGGCGCGTGGGAATGCGGGCATGTCGTGGTCCCCCTGTGGTGTTCGGTGTTCGGTCGTGTTCGGTGGATCCCATCTGTGATCTGAAACCGAGGCCATGGCCTCGCTTTCAGATCACAAATGGGGAGCGGTCGGGAAGGGAGCGGTCGGGTGGGTCAGTCGTCGACGATGGTCAGCGCGTGGGTCGGGCAGTACTTGACGGCCAGCTCGAGCTGGCTCCGCAGCGACTCGTCGGGTGGGTCCTGGAGCAGCTCGACCTTGCGGTCGCGGTTCACCTCGAACACGTCGGGGGCCTCGGACTCGCAGACCCCGTGCCCCTGGCACAGATCCATGTCGACGACGATGCGCAGCCCCATCAGTCCGCAGCCCGGTCCCGGGTGCGGTAGCGCACGACGCACGGCTGCTCGAGCTGCACGACCATCTTGGAGTGGTCGTTGCGGTAGGAGTCCGGCGGCTGGGCCATCTCGAAGGTCCAGTCCTGCAGCAGCACCGAGAAGATCGCCTTCAGCTGCATCATGGCGAAGTTGGCGCCGACGCAGCGGTGCCGGCCGGCGCCGAAGGGGATCCAGTTCCACGGGTTCTGGACGTCCTCGTTGCGGGGGTCCAGGTACCGGGTGGGGTCGAAGGTGTCGGCGTCGGGGAACGCCTCGGGCAGCCGGTTCGACAGCGACAGCGAGGCGCCGACGAGCGTGCCCGGCTCGACCGTGTGGCCCTCGACCTCGAAGGGCACCGTCGCCTCGCGCAACAGGAGGATGAGCGGCGGGTGCAGGCGCAGCGCCTCCTTGATCGACGACTCCAGGTACGGGATCTCCCGCAGCGCCTGGTAGCTGACCTCGCTGCCGTCCGCGTAGAGATCGTCCAGCTCCGCCACGACGGCGGCCATGTGCTCGGGGTTGCGCAGCAGCTCGATGAGCGTCCACGCCGCGGTGCCGGACGTGGTGTGGTGCCCGGCGAACATCATGGAGATGAACATGCCGGTGATGATGTCGGCGCTGAACTGCGCCTCGCCGTCGTCGTCCTTGATCGACAGCAGGACGTCGACCAGGTCCATGTCCTCCTTGGCCGGCGCCGGTTCGGCGGCGCGCTTGTCGGTGATGCCCGAGATCATGCGCACCAGCTCGGCACGCGATTCGTCGCGCACGCGGAAGCTCTCGATGTCCATGTACGGGTCGACGAACGCCAGCGCGTCGGTGCCCTGCTCCAGGCCGTGGAAGACCTTGGAGTACCGCACGTCGAGCTCCTCGCGGAACTTCGGGCCGATCAGGCACGAGGACGACGTGTAGATCGTCAGCTCGGCGAAGAAGTCGAGCAGGTCGAGCTCGCCCGATGCGTCGAGCTGGGCGACCATCCGGTCGACCTCGCCCTGGATGGTCTCGGCGTGGCCGCGCATGAACTTGTCGCGCAGCGACTGGTTGTGCAGGGCGCGTCGCCGCTCCTCGGGCGAGGCGTCGAACACGACGCCCTCACCGAAGATCGGGGTCATGAAGGGGTACGCCGCAGCCTGGTCGAGCTCCTCGTCGGGCGCGCGGAAGAACACCTCGTTGGCATCGGCGCCGCTCAGGAGCACGACCTGCTTGTCGGCCAGGCGGAACCTGCCGACGTCGCCGCACTCCCGGCGCACCCGCTCCATCAACCCGATCGGATCGGACCGCAGCTCCTCGAGGTGGCCGGTGCCACCGTCGTCGCCGGAGACCGTGGGGATGTCGGTCATGGTGCTCATGCTCGCTCCTTGGTGACGGGTGCTTCGGGCTGGACCTCGAGCACCGCGTAGCGCGTGCCCCGCGGGGCGCTCACGACCGACAGCACTGCCTGGGCCATCTCGACGGGCCGGAGCGCACCGTCGTGGCGCAGCAGGCCCCAGTGGGACCAGGAGCTGACGACCTCGTTGATCGTGTCCTCGTCCCAGGTCGTGCCCTGCTCGGTCGACGACGGGCCGGGGCGGACGATGCCGACACGCACGCCCGTGCCCTCGCACTCCATCGCCATGGCGCGGGCGAAGCCCTCGAGGCCCGCCTTGGACGCAACGTAGGCGGCCATGTGGGTGCGCGGCGTCATCGCGACCTCGGACGTGACGAAGACGACGTCACCACGCTGGCGCTCGAACATGTGCGGTACGACGGCGTGCGCGAGCGCCTGGGCGCCCAGCAGGTTCACCTGCAGCTGGCGGGTGAACTCGGCCGGCTCGGCGCCGACGGTGGTGATCGGCTGCACGTCGCCCGCGTTGGACACCAGCACCTCGATGGGCCCCAGCTCCGACTCGGCGTCGCGGGCGAAGGCGTCGATCGACGCGACGTCGGTCAGATCGAGCGGCAGCGCGAGCGCCTCGCCACCCGCGTCGCGGATGGCCGACGCGAGCTGCTCGCAACGCTCGACCCGTCGAGCGCCGAGCACGACCGGGTGCCCCGCCGCGGCGAGCGCCTGCGCCGTCGCGGCACCGATGCCCGACGACGCGCCGGTGACGATCGCGGCGCGACGGTCGGGATGGGGGTCGAAGCGGGGCATCAGCGATCTCCTTCGGGCACGGTGTAGCCGGGGCGCACCGACACGGTCGTGGGCACGGCGGCGAAGCCACGCACGTTCACCGAGTGCACCCGCTCCAGCCCGGACGGGTCGATGTCGTACGTGTCGAACGCGGCGACCAGCTCCTCGAGCGCGACTCGAGCCTCGAGTCGCGCGAGCGAGGCGCCCAGGCAGAAGTGCCGGCCGAAGCCGAAGCTGGCGAGCTGGGGCAGCGGTTCGGCGCGGTCCAGGTCGTAGCGATCGGCGTCGGCGAACACGCGGTGATCGCGGTTCGCCGAGCCGGCGAGCAGCACCACGCGGTCGCCGGCCGGGATGACCTGGTCGTGGAGCTCGACGTCGGTGGTGGTGACGCGGGCGAGCATCTGCGACGACGTGTCGTAGCGCAACGTCTCCTCGATCCACATGGGGATGTACGACGGGTCGCGGAACGGCTTGGCCTGCTCGTCGGGGTTGCGCCACGCCCAGTACCAGGCGTTCGCCAGCAGCTTGGTGGTGGTCTCGTTGCCGGCCACGACCATCAGGAACAGGAAGCCGGTGATCTCGTCGTCGGTCAGGCGGTCGCCGTCGATCTCGGCCGACAGGAGGGCGGAGGTCAGGTCGTCGGTGGGCGAGGCCTTGCGCTGGGCGAGCATCTCCGCGTAGTAGACGACGAGCTCGAGCGCGGCGGCCATGCCCTCGGGCGGCACGTCGTGCACACCCGGCTCACGGTGCACGAGCAGGTCCGACAGCCGACGCAGCTCCTCGCGGTCGGCGACCGGCACGCCCATCATCTCGGAGATGACGTCCATCGGCAGTCGCCCGGCGAAGTCGGCGATGAAGTCCAGGTCGCCGCTGCGCTCGGTCATCGAGGCGATGTAGTCGCGGGCGATGCGGCGGATGCGCGGCTCCAGCTCGGCCACACGTCGCGGCGTGAAGCCGCGCGACACCAGACCACGCATGCGGCCGTGCATCGGTGGGTCCATGGCCAGGAAGGACATGGTCTTGTGCGCGTGGGGCCCCGAGGCCGCAGGGTCGAGCGAGACCCCGTACGAGTTGGAGAACCGCTCGAAGTCACGGAAGCCCTCGAGGACGTCCGCGTGGCGCGACAGCGCCCAGAAGCCCATCTCCTCGTTGTGGTAGAGCGGCGCCTCCTCGCGCAGGCGCGCATACGTCGGGTACGGGTCCTCGTGGATCTCGTACGCGTACGGGTTGTAGGACACCGCGTCGCTGGTCGTGCTCATGTGGTCGTCGTCCCCATCGATCTCCCCATCGGTCGTCCCCCCGGACCTCGTGCTCGAACCCGTCAGCCCACCACGAGCTCGACGGCCCGTGTCAGGTGCCCAGGAAGCTCCCGGTACGTCATGTGGCCCATGCCGGCCTGCAGCAGCGCGCCCGAGATCACGAACTCCAGCGTGGCCAGCACCTCGGCATCGGCGTCGTCGCCGAGCGCGACAACCAGCCGACGGCGCCACTCCATGCCGATGCGGTCCCGCAGCAGCTTCACGTCGGGATCGGTCGCGAGCATGGCGACCGTGCAGGCGGCCGCCAGCTCCGGCTCGTCGGCGACCAGCAGGGCGAAGTCCGCCATGGTGGCGCTCACCCGCGTCACCGCGGAGCGTCGCCGGTCGTGCGCGGTCTCGGGCATCGCCTCGAGGCGGCGCCAGAACACCTCGGTGACCAGGTGCTCGCGGGACGTGAAGTACGTGTAGGCGGTCGCCGGGGCGACCCCGGCGCTGCGGGCGACGTTGCGCACCGTCAGCCCGTCGAACCCGTGCGCCCGCAGCTCCTCGACCGCGGCGACCGTCAGGCGCTGCACGGTGGCGGCCTGCTTGGCCGAGAGGCGACGCCTTGTCGGTTCGGTCGAGGTCGGTACGGCCTGCTCGGCCACCGACCCCTGCAACACGGAACTGGACATGTGTCCAGATCGTAGTCCAGTCACGCGCTCGGGCGCTACCCTCAGCCCAGCACGATCGCGACGAGCACCACCCGCTCGTCAGGGGGACGGATGACCGACACGATGCCGCCGGCTCGGCTCAACGAGCTCGGCTTCTACACCCTCGCCGGGCACTCGGCGACGCCACGGGACCTGCTCGCAGAAGCACACGACGCCGAGCGCCTGGGCCTGGGCGCCGCGTTCGTGTCCGAGCGGTTCAACACCAAGGACGCCACGACCCTGTGCGGTGCCGTGGCCGCCAGCAGCGAGCAGCTGGGCATCGCCACCGCGGCGACCAACCACAACACCCGTCACCCCATCGTCACCGCCACCTTCGCCATGACGATGCACCGCCTGACCGGCGGCCGCTTCTCGCTCGGCCTCGGCCGCGGCTTCGACATGCTCTTCGGGATCATGGGGCTGCCGCCGATCACGATGGCGCAGATGACCGATGCGATCGACCTGCAGCGTCGACTCTGGCGCGGCGAGCTGATCATGGGTCACGACGGCCCGGCGGGCAGCTACCCGATGCTGTGCCTGGACCCGAACTTCGACGAGCGCATCCCGGTGACCGTGACGGCGCTCGGCGAGCGGACGCTCGAGTGGGCGGGTGGCGTCGCCGATGCCGTGGTGCTGCACACGTTCTTCACCGACGAGACGCTGGCACGCAGCGTCGACGCCGTGCGCCGCGGTGCCGAGCGGGCGGGACGGGAACCCGCCTCGGTGCGCATCTGGTCGGTGCTCGCGACCGTCGGCGACCACCTGGACGAGGAGCTGCGGCTCAAGAAGCTCGTCGGGCGCCTGGCCACGTACCTGCAGGGCTACGGCGACCTGATGGTGCGGGTGAACGACTGGGACCCCGACGCGCTGGCACGGTTCCGCGCGGATGAGCTCGTGAGCACGTTCGGCGCGGCGTTCGACGCCGCCGGCACGACCGCGGACCTGCAGCGGGTCGCCGAGCTGCTGCCCGACGAGTGGTTGGACGCCGCTGCCACCGGCACCGCGTCGCAGTGCGCCGAGCGGGTGCTCGGACAGTTCGACCTCGGTGCCGACGGCGTGATCCTGCACGGCGCCACCCCGTCCGAGCTGGAGCCCGTCGTCGCGGCCTACCGCGAGCTGCGACCCGCCGGTCGCTTCGACCACGAACCCGCCAACCCTGGATGGAGTCGGACATGACCAGTGCCGAACCGACCGACGCAGCCGAACCGACCGACGCAGCCGAACCGACCGACGCTGCCGATCCGACCGGGGCGACCGCCCTGGCGATCGCCCACCAGGCCGAGCACCTCACACCCGAGTGGGTCACCGGCGCGCTGCGTCGAGCCGGCCACGACGTGACCGTGACCCGGATCGAGCAGCAGCAGGTGGGCACCGGCCAGATGGGCACCAGCATCCGCCTCACGATGGAGATCGACGGCGATCGGGGCGGTCTGCCGGACTCGATCGTGGCCAAGCTGCCGACACCCGACGAGAGCAAGCGGGCGATGGTCGCGGGCATCTACCGCACCGAGGTCGAGTTCTACCGACAGCTCGCGCCCACCGTCGCGGTGCGCACGCCGCGCTGCTACTACGCGGACCTGGGCCCGACCTGGACCGAGTTCGTGCTCCTGCTCGAGGACCTGGCGCCGCGTGAGCAGGGCGACCAGATCCGGGGCTGCACCGTGGACGAGGCCCGCCTGGGCGTGGTGAACCTGGCAGGGCTGCACGGCCCACGCTGGAGCGACCCGACGTTGGCCGATCACGAGTGGATGCAGATCATCGCCGGCGACGGCGCCGAGATGATCGGCCTGGTCATGCGCGACGCGACCAACCGATTCCTCGAGCGCTACGCAGACCGTCTGGACGACCAGGACAAGGGCCTGCTCGACCAGATCCCCGAGCGCCTGCCGGCGTGGATCCTGGCCCGCCCCGAACGGTTCGCGCCGATCCACGGCGACTACCGCTTGGACAACCTGCTCTTCGGCGAGGGCGGCGATCCGATCGCGACGGTCGACTGGCAGACCATCACGCTCGGGCTCCCGGCACGCGACCTGGCGTACTTCCTGAGCACCGGCATGTCCGCGGAGGATCGGCGCGTCCACGAGGACGAGCTGATCGAGCGCTACCACGACGCGCTGCTCGAGTACGGCGTCGCGGACCACTCACTCGAGCAATGTCGCGACGACTACCGGTTCTCCATGCTCCAGGGTCCGCTGATCACCATCGTCGGGGCCGCCTACGGCACGCCGACCGAACGCGGCGACGACATGTTCGTGACCATGGCGACGCGCTCGGCGCAGGCCATCCGCGACCTGGGCACGCTCGAGATGACCGAGCGGGGCTGACGGTCCGCCGGCTCAGGTGAACGAGCCGTAGGCCTCTGCGGCGGCCTCCTGGGCCCCGAGCAGCTGGGTCCGGCTGAGCTCGGCATAGAGGCCGCCGGCGCCCAGCAGCGACTCGTGCGTGCCGCGCTCGACGACGCGTCCGTGGTCGACGACCAGGATCATGTCGGCGTCACGCACGGTCGCCAGACGGTGCGCGATGACGAGCGACGTGCGCCCCAGCAGCGCGTTGGCGAGCGCCTGCTGCACGGCGGCCTCCGACTCCGAGTCCAGGTGCGCCGTCGCCTCGTCCAGCACCATGACCGCGGGGTCCTTGAGCAGCAGCCGGGCGATCGCCAGGCGCTGCTTCTCTCCGCCCGACAGCCGATGACCGCGGTCGCCGACGAGCGTGTCGAGCCCGTCGGGCAGCTCCGACACCAGGTCCCACACCTGGGCGGCGCGCAGCGCCTCGATCAGCTCGTCGTCGGTCGCCCCCGGCTTGGCGTAGAGCAGGTTGGTGCGCAGCGTGTCGTGGAACAGGTGCGCGTCCTGGGAGACGACACCGACGCGCTCGCGCACGGACTGCAGCGTGGCGTCACGCACGTCCATCCCCGCGAGGCGCACGGCGCCGCCGGTGGCGTCGTACAGCCGCGGCAGCAGGCTGGCGATCGTCGTCTTGCCGGCGCCGGAGGGCCCGACGAGGGCGACCATCTGTCCCGGTTCGATGCGGAACGACACATCGCGCAGCAGCATCTCGCCGGGTTGGCTGCTGAGACGGTCGGCGGTGACGGACTCGAGCGACGCGAGCGACACGTCGGTGGCCGACGGGTAGCGGAACGACACGGTGTCGAACTCGACCGACGTCGGGCCGGCCGGCAGGTCGACCGCGTCGTCGGACTCGGTGATCATCGGCTCCAGGTCGAGCACCTCGAAGACCCGCTCGAAGCTCACCAGGGTGGTCATGACGTCGACCTGCACGTTGGACAGCGCGGTGATCGGGCCGTACAGGCGGTTGAGGTACGCGGTGAGGGCGACGAGCGTGCCGATGGCCAACGTGCCGTTCACCACGAACACGCCGCCCAGGCCGTAGACCAGCGCGGTGGCCAGGGCCGCGACCAGGGTGAGCGCGACCATGACGACCGCGGAGTACATCGACGACGTCACCCCGATGTCGCGCACCCGGCCGGCGCGTCGGGCGAAGGTCGAGGACTCCTCCTCCGGGCGACCGAACAGCTTGACGAGCAGCGCTCCTGCGACGTTGAACCGCTCGGTCATGGTCTGCGCCATGGCGGCGTCGACCTGGTACCGCTCCCGGGTGATCGCGGAGAGCCGTGGTGCCAACCAACGCGCCGGGATCAGGAAGAGCGGGAAGAGCACGAGTGCCATGAGCGTGATCTGCCACGACAGCACCAACATGGCGATGAGGGTCGCCGTCAGGGTCGCCGCGCTGCCGACCACGTTGGACAGCGTCGAGGTGAACGCCTGCTGCGCCCCGATGACGTCGGAGTTGAGGCGCGACACCAGCGAGCCGGTCTGGGTCCGGGTGAAGAAGGCGACCGGCTGGCGCTGCACGTGGTCGAACACCCTGGTCCGGAGGTCGTAGATGAGCCCTTCCCCGATGCGCGACGAGAACCACCGCTGGGTGAGCGAGATGGCGGCGCCGACCACCGCCAGCACGACCAGCACCCCGGCGAGGCCCAGCACGACCGAGGTGTTCTGATCCGCGATGCCCACGTCGATGATCTGTCGGTAGATCAGGGGCACCGAGGCGCCGAGGGCGGCCTCGAGCAGGATCAGCGACACGAAGACGATCAGTCGACCGCGGTAGGGGCGGGCGAACCCACCCACCCTGGACAGGGTGCCCGGCGCGAGCTTCTGGCGGGTGACGGAGGTGTCGCGCGACAAGGAGCGAACGGCTCCGAACCCTGGTCCTGCGTGTCCCGGCATCGACATCTGTGGCACTCACCTCTGCTGTCCGCCCGGCGGGCGGGGTCATCGTTCGTGGCTGGGAACACGCTCGTGGCGTACCGCAGTCCGTGGCGCCCGACCGGCGGCCCGTGGCGTCAGCTCGCCGGGACCAGTCCCGCCGGCTCGCCGGGTCCGTCGGGGCGTGCGACGTCGGGTCGCGCGGGGTCGTGCGGCTCGTCGATGTGACGGCGTGCGGCGACGACGACGCCCCAGGCGCCGGCACCGAGGCACGCCAGCGCGCCGATGCCGAGGGCGTAGCGCGCGCCCAGGTGCTCGGCGATCCACCCGACGATCGGGCCGCCGATCGGCGTGCTGCCCAGGAACACCATGGCCTGGAGTGCCAGGACCCGGCCGCGCATCTCGGGCGCGGCCTCGGTCTGCACCAGCGCGGTCGACGACGTCATGAACGCGATGCTCGCGATGCCGATCAGCGGGCCGACCAGGAACGCCACCCCCTGGTTGGGCGCGACGGCCAGCAGCGCCATCGAGACACCGAACGCGATCGCCGTCATGCCGACCCTCCGCACGGTGGTGTCGGTGCGACGTGCGACGGCCAGCGCGCCGACGAGCGAGCCCAGGCTGAGCACCGAGAAGAGCAGCGTGAACGTCTGGTCGCTGCCGCCGAGGTCGTCGGTGACGAACAGGGGGACGACGACCTGGAAGTTGAACGCGAGCGTCCCGATGACGGCCATCATCACCAGCGGCATCCACAGCTGCGGCACGCTGCGTGCGTAGCGGAGCCCGTCCCGCACCTGTCCCTTCGCCCGTGCCACGAGCGGCGAGGAGTGCAGCTCGGAGCTGCGCATCAGTGCGAGCCCGACGAGCACCGCCACGTAGGACACGCCGTCGATCAGGAACGTCCAGCCGAACCCGACGGTCATGACCAGCACGCCGGCGAGGGCCGGGCCGACGACCCGCGAGCCGGTCATCAGCGCGCTGTTCAGGCTGACGGCGTTGTTGACGTGGTCGCGGGGCACCATCTCGACGACGAAGGATCGCCGCGTCGGGTTGTCGAACGCGGTGAGCACCCCTCCGGCGAAGGCCACCGCGTAGATGGCGAGCAGCGGCGGCGAGCCGGTGAAGGCGAGCGCCGCCATGGCGAAGCTCTGCAGCATCGCCAGGGACTGCACGGTCATGAGCAGCTTGCGCTTGTCGCTGCGATCCGCCACGACGCCGGCCCAGGCGCCGAGCACCAGCACCGGTCCGAACTGCGCAGCGGTCAGCAGGCCGAGGGCGACGCCGCTCTTGGTCAGGTGCAGCACCAACAGGGTCTGGGCGACCATCGAGAGCCAGGTCCCGGTCTGGCTGACGATCTGGCCGAGGAAGAAGAGCCGGAAGTTGCGGATGCGCAACGAGGCGAAGGTCGCACCCGCGGCGAGGCGCAGGCGGGTCATCTCGGCTCCTCGGCCGGGTCGGCCTGCAGCAGCCGGTCGATGACGGCGCTCGCCTGCTCGAGCGTCGCCAGCTCGGCAGGCGTCGCCGTGGCCAGGCGCTCCGCCAGCCATGCGTTCTTGCGGGCGCGGGAGCGATCGAGCAGCTGCTCGCCGGCATCGGTGGTCACCACGCGGCAGACGCGACGGTCCGACGGATCGTGGATGCGCTCGACCAGGTCCTGCTCCTGCAGCTTGGCCACGATCTTGGTGACCGACGGCGGCGCGATCGCCTCCAGCTCGGCGAGCGCGCCGAGCGTGAGCGGACCGTGCACGTGGACCATCGCCAGCGCCGAGAGCAGGCTCGGCGTCAGGCCGATCTCGGCCTCGGTCCGCAGCCGCCGGGCGAGGCGGGTCGCGCTGAGCCGCAGGTGTGCCGCGACCTCGTCCGGACGCGCCGACGCCCCGCCACCCTGGGGGTGCGGAGCGTCGGAGCGGGAGGTGGTCGGCGCGGTCACGCCGAACACTTTACCAGACTAATTAGCTTGGTGAACTAGTTGTGACGTGCGACCTGGGCACGCTGGGCCGAGCCGGACCCACCGCCCGACGGCCCGTTGCCCGATCGGCCGTTGCGGCGCCGGTTGCGCGACGAGCTCTTGGACCCGCCGCCGGGCTTGGCGCCCTTGTGACCGCCGGGACGGCCGCCGCCGTTGCGAGCGCCGCCACCACGCCCGCCGCCCTGGGGCTTGGGGGCCCGCGGCGGCGGTGCGTCGAACGGTGCCGCCTCGGGCAGCCGGTCCGGCATGGCGTCGGTCACCTCGATCTGGCGACCGAGGCCGCGCTGCTGGCGCACCATGTCGCGCTTCTGCTCGCGGGACACGAAGCTGATCACCGTGCCCGACGCACCGGCGCGACCGGTGCGACCGGAGCGGTGCACGTAGTCCTTGGCGTCCTCGGACGGATCGAAGTGGATGACGCAGGAGACGCCGTCGACGTGGATGCCGCGAGCGGCGACGTCGGTGGCGACGATGGCGCGGGCACGCCCGGAGCGGAAGTCCTCGAGGGCACGCTCGCGCTGGCCCTGGCTGCGGTCACCGTGGATGGCCACGGCGGACACGCCACGCGAGTCCAGCTGCTTGGCGACGCGATCAGCGCCGCGCTTGGTGCGACAGAACACGACGGTCGGGCCGGTGCGCGCCACGATCCTGGCGGTCACCTCGACCCGGTCGGGCCGCTCGACCGACCAGTACAGGTGCTCGGCGGTGTCCACGTCGTCCTGGGAGCGCTGCTCCTCGTGACGGATCGGGTCGTGCAGGTACCGACGGATGATCACGTCGACGTCACCGTCGAGCGTCGCGGAGAACAGCAGCGTCTGGCGCTCGTCCGCGCAAGCGTCGAGCAGGCGCTTCACGGCCGGCAGGAAGCCCATGTCGGCCATCCGGTCGGCCTCGTCCAGGACGACCAGGTCGACCTCGGAGAGCTTCATCTCTCCCTGGTTGATCAGGTCCTCCAGGCGCCCGGGGCAGGCCACCGCGACGTCGACGCCGGCGCGCAGCGCCTTGAGCTGCTTGCCGAAGCCGACGCCGCCGTAGAAGGCCTCGATCGTCTGGTCGGGATCGGCGAGCTGGCGCAGCTCGTCGCAGATCTGCGCGGCGAGCTCGCGGGTGGGTGCCAGCACCAGGGCGCGGGGCGCACGGGGACGTGCACGACGCACCCGCAGCATCAGCGGGATGCCGAAGGCCAGCGTCTTGCCGGCGCCGGTGGGTGCCTTGCCGCAGACGTCACGGCCGTCGAGGGCTGCGGGGATGGTGGCGGACTGGATGGGGAACGGCGCGGCGATGCCACGCGCGGCGAGCGAGCTCGCGAGCTCGGCGGGGACGCCGAGCTGTTCGAAGGACGGGGTCGCGACGGCGTCGGTCGACGCGTCGGCAGAGGGGGTGTGCACAGGTACTCCTGATCTCGTGCCCAAGAGGGCAGCGCGCCCGATCGGGCGCAGCGGGGTGTCATGGGTTCGACGGGAAGAGGCGACACCGTCGGTGGTGGACTGGCCGGGCGCCGGCTTCGGACGCTCGTCCCACCATGACGCCGAACGGATCGGAATCGGGCGGGGGACCGTGTCAACGCTGCCTCTGAGCGCATCTCCGGCCAGTTGGTTCGCCCACCCTACCCGATTCCACCCCTACCCTCGACGCGTGGACGTCCCGAGCACCCCCGGTCACCCATTGCTCCGTCGTCGCGGCGAACCGCCGGCAGCCGCGCTCGAGCTCTTCTACGACCTGGTCTTCGTCGCCGCGATCGTGGTGCTGAGCGATTCGTTCTCGCACTCCCCCGGCCTGGCGGACCTCGCATGGCTGTCGATCGTGTTCGTGGTCGCCTGGCTGATCTGGCTCCAGACCGCGCTGCTGTTCAACCTCTGCGCATCACGGCCGTCGATCGCCACCCACGACGTGATGCGGGTGCTGGTCCTGGCCCAGATGCTGCTCCTGATGTTGGCCGCGGTGTCGGCCTCGGACGGCGTCGAGCTGCACTCGGAGTACGTGGGGCCGCTCTTCGCCGCCATCCTCGTGGTGGTCGCCGTCATGCACCGGTTCGTCGCCTGGAAGGAACCGGCACTCGCCGTGTACACGCGGCCGCGGATCCTCGCCTGCGTGCTCGCCGCGATCGTGTTCGCGCTCACGCCGTGGTACCCCGACCCCGGGTACCTGCTGTTCTGGATCGCAGGCGCGGTCCTGGTCGTCGTGCCGTCGTTGCGTCCCGATCCCCTGGGCGGCCGGGCCGTCGACGCGGAGCACCTGGTGGAGCGCTTCGGCGCGTTCACGATCATCATGCTCGGCGAGTCCTTCGTGAAGGCCGGGCTCACGGCGAGCCAGGGCGAGATGGAGGGCCTGGACCTGCTCTGCCTGCTCGGCACGTTCGTGATCGTGTTCGCCATCTGGTGGCTCTACTTCGCCGACGTGCCACACGCCGGCCCACCGGCCGGTCACGGGGGCCACGTCGCCTGGATGCTCGTGCACCTGCCGCTGCACCTGTGCATCGTCGGCGTGGCCGTCGGGGTCGCCAAGGTGATCACCGGTGAGAACTCCGAGGTCATCCCCGAGGTCGTGCCGTACCTGACCGTCCCGCTGGTGGGCGTGCTCGCATGCCTGGCCGCGCTCGAGGCGTTGTCGGGCGAACGGGGTGGGGGTCGTGTCGTGGCGGTCCTGGCCGGCGCCACGGGCCTGGTCGCGGTCGTCGGCCTGGTCGGCCGCTACGCGGACCCGGCGGGGTTGGAGGCGACCAGCCTGGCGCTGGCGGCGATCATGGTCGGCACGGTGGCGACGACCCGGCGGCTGCGTCCCCACCGCTGAAGGCCGGTACCGTCGCCCCCATGTCCCCGGGATCGTCGACCCCTCCGTCCCCGGCGGGACGGACGCGGCTGCGTCGCCCGACGCTGGCGACCGCGCCGATGTTCATCGTGGCGGTCATGGGGTTCACCGCCGCGCTGGCCACGGGGCTCTGGGGCGCGTGGAACCCCGACGACCTGGACGCGACCTTCGTCACCGTCGAGGTGATCGGCCTGGCCGTCGGGGTCCTGGCGCTCGTGGCGTCGTCCGGCTGCTTCCTCGAGGCCGACCTCGACCGCGCGCAGCTGCGCGACGTCATCGGGTGGGTCACGGTGCGACGGATCGCGCAGCCCGACATCGTGACCGCCCGGGTGCGTGCGGGGATCTGGCGGTGGTTCGAGGTGGAGCTGGAGGACGGCACCCGACTGCTGCTGGTGGGCTCGTCGCCGGCGCAGTTCCCGGCACGGCTGCTGCCGGGGTCGTCGGAGCGCGACCTTGCGGACCTGGATCTGATCATGGGCGAGGTCCCGCCCTCGCCCTGAACGGTCACCGAAGCGATGTGCGCCGGGGCCGGGGCCGCGCTTCACTGGAACCAGGATGACGAACGTGCCCGACGTGACGATCGGATCGCGATGACGGCCCCACCGCCGGCGCGACGTCGGCGTCCACGCCCGGAGGTTCCCAGCGCCGTCCAGCTGGGCCTGAAGCCCAGGACCATGCTGCTGCGCGGCCTCTTCGGACGCTGCCCCGCCTGCGGTGGTCGTCACCTGTTCCGGCGCTGGTTCACGATGGTCGACCGGTGCCCGACCTGCTCGTTGCACTTCGAGCGCATCGAGGGCCACTGGATCGGCGCGATCGGCGTGAACACCGTCTGCGTGATGGGTCTCATGCTCATCGTCCTGGCCTCGGTGACCTTCACGATGTTCCCCCACCCGCCGCCGACCGCCCCGCTGCTGGTGGCGGAGATCGTCATCGCACTGGTCGGCCCGCTGGTGTTCTTCCCCGCGTCGCGCACGCTGTGGTCGGCGACGGACCTGCTGATGCGACCGCTCCGACCCGGTGAGGTGGACCCCCGCTTCGTCGAGGTCGACCCGCTCCGGGACCGCCGTCGCCCGCCCCCGCGCTGAGCGGGTACATCGCCTCATCGGCGTTGCCCTTGTGGTGATCCCGGCGGCTCCGTACCGTGGACCGGTACCCCGGACCGGGCATCGGGGCATGGGGTCCCAACAGGGAGCGGTGTGGACGAGCTGACACAGCACAGGACGAGCGGCACCGCGGCGCGGTGGCTGCGGGGCACCGCGGCCGTGCTCGTGGTGGGGCTGACCTCAGGTGCGTGCGCCTCCCACGCCGACACCACACAGGTCGCGCCGACCGACCCGCCGGCGGACTCGATGGTCCCGACGACGTCGATCGTGCGCAGCCGGACCACCGCTTCCACCGTCGCCCCGGCGCAGCGATCCACCGTCGACGCCAGCGCGGATCCGACCACGCAGCTGACCGCGCTGCTCGGGCAGGTCGCCGGTTCCCCCCAGCTCGCCGGCCAGCTCGGTCAGCTCGACACCGCCGGCGCTGCGGACCTGCTCGGCATCGACGTGGGCGTGCTGGCGGCGCTCGGACTCGACCCGACGCAGATCCAGCAGCTGGCCGCCGGCGTGCTCGCCGCGCCGCCCGGCGTGCAGGCGCAGCTGGTCAACGGCACGATCGACCCCCAGGCGCTGCTCGCGCTGCTCGCCGGCAGCCTCGACCTCGACGCACTCGCCGGCGGCGCGCTGTCGAGCGTCGTGGGTGGGCTGCTGGCATCGCTGGGCGGCATCGTGCTCAGCCCGGAGCTCGTGCTCGACCTCGGCGAGCTGGTCGACCAGTTGGACCTCAGCGAGCTGGATCCCATCGCGGCCACGCCGGCGAACGCGGCGCTGCTCGCGCTGATCACCAGCGCTTGGGTCGGATCGAACCCGCTGCTCGCGGAGCAGCTCCTCGGCAGCCCCCTGCTGGATCCGCTCCTGAAGGAGCTGCTGGAGCAGCTCCGCCTGATCAGCGACACGCTCGGCGACACCGCCCGCGAGGCACTGCTCGACCTGCTCTACGAGTGGCTGCCCGGCCTGCGCCCACCCGCCGCCTGAGCTGACGGGTCGACGGGGTCGACGGGTCCGACGGGTCCGACGCCGCCCCGGCGAGCGGTCGCCGTGCCCGGTCAGCTGTAGATCGCCTCGATCTCGACCTCGTAGCGGGCGTGGATCCCGCGGCGCTTCAGCTTGGACGTCGGCGTCAGCACGTCGGAGTCGGGCAGCCACTCCTCACCGAGGATGTGGACCTTCTTGACGCGCTCGGCGTTGTTGAACTCGCTCATGACGTCCTCGAGACCGGCCTGCACCGCGGCGATGACCTCGGGCTTGGTCGCCAGGTCAGCAAGGTCCTCGAACTCGATGCCCTGGTTGTTCGCCCACACCGGAGCGACTTCCGGGTCGAGCGCGACCAGCGCCGAGACGAACGGGCGGTTGTCGCCGATCGCCGCAGCCTGCGCGACGAGGGGGATGAGCTTGAGGGCGGCCTCCAGGTTGGCGGGGCTGATGTTCTTGCCACCGGCGGTGATGATCAGCTCCTTCTTGCGGTCGACGATGCGCAGGTAGCCGTCCTCGTCGATCTCGCCGATGTCGCCCGAGTGCAGCCAGCCGTCCTCGTCGATGGCCTCGGCGGTCTTCTCGGGGTCGTTCAGGTAGCCCTGGAAGACGTGGCCGCCCCGACAGCAGACCTCGCCGTCGGGGAAGATCTCGAGCTCCGTGCCGGGCAGCGCCGTTCCGACCGTGCCGGGCTTGACCTTGAAGCGCTCGAAGGTCATGGGGCCCGTGTTCTCGCTCATGCCGTACACCTCGGCGAGGGGCAGCCCGATCGCGCGGAACCAGCTGATGAGCTGCGCCGGGATGGGCGCAGCGCCGGTGACGGCCATCTCGACCTCGTCGAGGCCGAGCAGTGCGCGGACCAGCGCGAAGTTCTCGGCGTCGAGCTCTTCGAGACGGGCGGCCTCCGCATCGGTCGCCGTCTCCCAGGTCACCTTCTCGCGCAGCGGGATCGCCTCGTCGATGGCGGCGTTGAACTTGGCGGCGTTCTCGGGATCGGCCGAGATCATCGCGTTGAGACCGCCGTAGACCTTCTCCCACACGCGCGGGACGCCGAAGACGATGTTCGGCTTCACCGGGCCGAGGTAGCTGGTGAGCAGCGACGGGTCCGGGCAGGTGGCGACCTCGAGGCCGCCACCGACGAGGCCGTAGTGCGACACCATGCGCTCGGCGATGTGCGCCATCGGCAGGTAGGACACGACGCGCTTGCCGGCCATCTCCTCGCGGGTCCAGCCGTAGGAGTGCAGCGCCGACTCGAAGGTCCAGACCACGTTGCGGTTGGTGATCATGACCCCCTTGGGGTTGCCCGTGGTGCCCGACGTGTAGATCACCGTGGCGAGGTCCTCGGGGTCGCCGTTCCCCACGGCCGCGGCGAGGTCCACGGGTGCCGCCTCGGAGAGCACCGATCCCGGACTGACGCCCTCGGGCAGGAGCTCGGGCGGATCCAGCACGACGATCGGGCCCAGCTCGGGCAGCTCGTCGCGGACCTTCAGGAACTTGTCGAGGAAGAGCTCGTTCTCGACGATCGCGACCTTGGCGCCACAGTGCGCCACCAGGTACTGCACCTGGTCGGGTGCCGAGGAGTTGTAGATCGACACCGGCGTGGCCCCGCAGAACAGCACGGCCAGGTCCAGCCAGTGGAACGCCGGGATGTTGCGCATCATGAGCACGACGCGGTCGCCCTTGCCCACGCCCAGCTCCAGGAGGCCGGCGGCGGCACGCGCCGCGCGCTCGGCGACCTCGTCGAAGGTCAGCGAGCTCCAGATGTCATCGGTGAGCCACCGCACCGCGGTCTGGCTGCCGTGCGCCTCGAGGGTCCGGAGGAACTCTCCCGCGACGGTCCTTCCTTCGGTTGCGGCGTCGATCTCTTCGCGGGTGGGCATGGCGGCGTCTCCTCGGGTCGCGGGTGTGACGGGCGCATCGTACCGGTGTGATCCGTGTCACTGCACCGCGAGGTGCGGGCCCGACGCGTTGACCGGGCGCGCCGCCCGCGGCCAAACTCTTGACCGGGCGGTCAAGTTGGCCCGCCCGGGGGACCGACAACCGATCCGCACGAATCCCATCGAGGAGACAGCACATGCCCGAGGCAGTGATCATCGACGTCGTCCGCACCGCGGGCGGCAAGCGCAACGGCGCCCTGGCCGGTTGGCACCCGGTCGACCTGGCAGCGGAGACGCTCAAGGCGCTCGCGGAGCGCAACAGCCTCGACCCGGAGCTCGTGGACGACGTCATCATGGGCTGCGTCATGCAGGCCGGCGCCCAGGCGCTCAACGTCGGTCGCAACGCCGTGCTCGCCGCGGGGTGGCCCGAGGGCGTGCCTGCCACCACGATCGACCGCCAGTGCGGGTCCTCGCAGCAGGCGTACCACTTCGCCGCGCAGGGCGTGATGGCCGGGGCCTACGACGTCGCCGTCGCCGCCGGCGTCGAGGTGATGAGCCTCGTCCCGATGGGCGCGTCCATCTCGAAGAACGTCGGCTTCCCGTTCGGTGCCGCCGCGGACCGCTACAGCGACGTCGAGCTGCTCGAGGGGCACCCTGGGCTGATCGGCCAGGGCATGTCGGCCGAGGTCATCGCCAACGAGTGGGGCCTCAGCCGTGAGGACCTCGACGAGTACGGGGCCCGCTCCCAGGCGCTCGCCGAGCAGGCCGCCGAGCAGGGCCGCTTCGACAACGAGATCGTCCCCGTCGTGTCCAAGATCCGCGACAAGGAGACCGGCGAGGTCAAGGTCCTCGACACGATGCACACCCGCGACGAGGGCATCCGCCCCGGCACGACCGCCGAGGGCCTGGCGAACCTCAAGCCGGCCTTCCTGCCCGAGGGCAAGGTCACCGCGGGCAACAGCTCCCAGATCTGCGACGGCGCCTCCGCCGCGCTCATCATGAGCGCCGACAAGGCCAAGGAGCTCGGGCTCACCCCCCGTGCCAGGTTCCGCAGCTTCGCCCTCGCCGGCGTCGACCCGGTCCGCATGCTGACCGGCCCGATCCCCTCGACCACCAAGGCGCTGGCCAAGGCGGGCCTGAGCATCGGCGACATGGACCACATCGAGATCAACGAGGCCTTCGCCTCGGTCGTGCTCGCGTGGGAGAAGGAGCACAAGCCCGACATGGACAAGGTCAACCCCAACGGCGGCGCCATCGCCCTGGGTCACCCCCTGGGCGGTTCGGGCACCAAGCTGCTGGCGACCATGCTCAACGAGTTGGAGCGCACCGGCGGTCGCCTGGGCCTGCAGACCATGTGCGAGGGCGGCGGCCTGGCGAACGCCACGATCATCGAGCGTCTCGGCTGAGTGAGCCGCTCCGGCGGAGCCGGAGCCAGTGTGACGGCGAACGCCACGATCATCGAGCGTCTCGGCTGAGTGAGCCGCAACTGAGTGGAACCGCATCTGTGATCTGGAAGTGAGGCGATGGCGTCACTTTCAGATCGCAGAAGCGTGCGGGTGCTCGCGATCGAGGCCGAACTGGGGCCTCCGGTACCATCGGTGCCGGAGGCCCCGCCGCGTCGGGGTGCGTGATGTCAGGAACGACGAGCATGAGCGAGTTCGACGAGGACCAGGCCACCGGCCGTGGGGGCTCCGTGCCGGTGTGGCGCCGCTGGTGGTTCGTGCTGGGCGTGGTCGTCGTCGGCGGTCTGGTGCTGTCGTCGTTCGTCGACACGGGTCCGGTGGCCACCGTGTTCGCCCTGCTCCTGGGTCTGCTGATCTTCCGGACCGGCTGGTTCTTCCTGCAGCAGTTCGCCACCCCTCCCCCGCCGCCCCCGGATCCGGGCACGTTGCGCAAGGTGAAGCTCGTGTACCGCTGCCCGAACTGCGGCACCGAGGTCCGCATGACCTCGGCGATCACCGAGGACCCCGAGCCCCCGCGGCACTGCATGGACGACATGGAGCTGGTCTCACCGATCGACGAGTGACCCCGGGCGACGTCGTCCCTGCCGGGCTTCGGCGGTCCCCAGGTTGTCCACAGGTGTGGAGCGCCGTCCACAGGTTGTGGACAGGCTGGGAGTTGTCATCGGGTGATCACATCACCGTCACCGGACGGACATGCGTCCACTCGCCGTCCATCCCGCTCTCCCGCGGTGGGTCAGCGGCGGCCGGTCAGGTGCTCCGGCTCAGTGGTACTGCGTGGCGACCATGATGCCGCCGAGGATCGAGACCAGACCGGCGACCAGGTACCAGCCGTTGCCCGCGTCCTCGGTCCCGGGCAGCACGCCCATGTAGTTGAGGACGATCAGGAGCAGACCGAGGCCCCACAGGGCGAACATGAGCACGGGCACCCAGCGCGGGCTCGGTGCGCGACGGCCGCTCGTCGGCTGCGACGGCGTGTGCCGCGACGGCGTGATCTGGCTGTTGCCGGGCGCGACCTTGGACTTCGCCTTGGCCTTGGGCGGCAGGACCTTCTTGGGCGCCGAGGCGGCACCCGACGGCTTCGCTGCGGATCCGGATCCCGAGGCGGGTGACGTGCGGGTGGACCCGGTCGAGGGCGCCGCGTCGGAGCTCGTGCCGGCGCCACTCGTGGGTGCATCGCTCGCCGAGGCCGTCGAGGAAGTCGACATGGCGTCGTCGTCCGATGCCCCGGTCTCCTCGTCGATCGCGGTGGCATCGACCGCGGTGGTGTCGGTCCCAGTGGTGTCGACCGCGGTGGTGTCCGCCGTGTCGGGACCACCCTCGTCGTCGGTGAGCTCAGGCTTCGCCGGGTTCGCCATGGCCGACAGGATAGACAGCATCTCGTTCGGATCTCGCCGGCGGTGCATCTAGCGTGTCGGGCCGTGGGTCCTCGCATCCTGGTCATCGACAACTACGACTCGTTCGTCTACAACCTCGTCCAGTACCTCGGTGAGCTCGGCGCCGCGCCCGTGGTCCACCGTGACGATGTGCTCACGCTCGCGGACGTGGAGGCGATCTCCCCCGACGGGATCCTGATCAGCCCTGGCCCGGGCGCCCCCGCCGACGCCGGACTGTCGAACGAGATCATCGCCACGTGGGGCGCCCGTCGACCCGTGTTCGGCGTGTGCCTCGGCCTGCAGTGCATCGGCGAGGTGTTCGGCGGTCGGGTCATCCGGGCACCCCAGGTCGTGCACGGCAAGACGTCGCCGATCCGCCACCGGGGCGAGGGCGTGTTCCAGGGCCTCCCGGACCCGCTCGAGGCGACCCGCTACCACTCGCTCATCGTGGAGCGCTCGACGCTGCCCGACGTGCTCGAGGTCACCGCGGAGACCGAGGACGGGCTCATCATGGGCCTGCGGCATCGCGAGCTGATGGTCGAAGGGGTCCAGTTCCACCCCGAGTCCGTGCTGACCCACGCCGGCCACGACCTGGTGCGGAACTTCCTGGACCGCTGCGTCGCCACGCCCGCCGCCTGAAGCGGTTCGATCGGTCGCCCGGCGCGCTCGGGTCGCCAAGCCGAGGTTCGGCGGAGCGCAGGAGCGACCGCCGGATCAGTCGTCCGGTTCGGTCGTGGTGGTCGATCGCCCGGGCCTCGTGGTGGTGGTCGTCGTCGACGGCGGCGGCACCGCAGCGACCGTCACCGTGATGCTGTCGCCGCGGCCCACCGGCGAGTTGGCCATCGGGGACTGCGCGATCACCCGTCCCGCCCGACGGTCGCCCGAGGTCACGGCCTCGGTCCGCACGACGACGTCGAGCCCGGCCGCCTCGGCGATGCGCTGCGCGTTCGCACGGGTGAAGCCGACGAGGTCGGGCGCGGTGAGCTCGGCCGGGTCCGCCGCGATGACGACCGCCACCGGGAAGTCCCGGGCGGCCTGCTCGCCGGGCGCCGGGTCGGTCGAGACCACCTCGCCGGGGGTCGCGTCGCGGGTCACGCGGCGCGTCACCCGTCCCACCTCGAGCTCCGCTCGGCCCAACGCGGCGAAGGCGTCGGCCGAGCTCATCCCGACGACCTCGGGCACGGTGCGGGGCTCGGGTCCCCTGGACACCTGGACGGTGACCTCGGCACCCATCGTGGCGCGTGACCCCTCGGCCGGCACCGTGCCGACGATGCGGTTCTGGGGGACCTCCTCGTCGTAGACCTCCTCCACGACGCCGATCAGCCCGAAGGCCGACAGGAGTCGCACCGCTTCGGGTCCGGTCACGTCCCCCAGGTCCGGGACGCGCACACCGACCGGCCCGTCGCTGACGACGAGCACCACCTGCTCGCCGACCTCGACACGCGCGCCCGCGATCGGCTCCTGCTCCACGACGGTACCCACGGCGATGGTCTCGTTGGGCTCGTAGCGGAGCTCCACGAGCAGGCCGAGCTGCTCCAGCTCCGCGGTCGCCTGCGCGCTCGTGCGTCCCGACAGCACCGGCAGCACGACCTCGGTGACCGTGCCACCGTCGTCGGTGCTCCCCCAGTCGCTCGCCACGGCCACCAGCCCCAACAGCACGACGACGACCAGTGCGGCGATGCCCACCGCCGTCGCCCAGGGGTGCTCCGCCCGGTCCACCGTCTCGAGCGGACCGATCTCGGTCACACGCTCGTCGACGTCGACCGGCTCCACGTCGGTCATCGCCCACCACGCCGGGTCGTGCTCGTGGTCGAGCGGTCGGGCGTCGTGGTCGTCGTCGTGGTGGTGGTGCGCGGTGGCAGCGGCGGCGGTTGGTCCCGGCCCACCACGATCGTGACGGTCTCGCCGGGTCGGTATTCCGTCCCCGCGTCCGGGTACTGCTCGAACACCCCGCCCAGGCCGTCGCCGCCCACGCCGACCAGCCGCGTGGCGAGCGCCACCTGGAACCCGGCCGCCTCGAGGGCCCTGACGGCCGCCTCCTCCGTGTCGTTGACCACGTCGGGCACCGGGACCGGAGCCGCGCCGACCGACACGACCATGGCCACCGCCGTGTTCCTGGCGACGACCGTCCCGGGCGGGGGATCCGACGACACGACCGCGCCGAAGGGGACCGCCGGATCGACGGCGAGCGTGAACTCCCCGACCTCGAGACCGGCACGACCCAGCTCGAACGACGCCGCGTCGCTCGAGCGTCCGACGATGTCGGGCACCTCGCGCTCGGCGGGACCGTCGGAGACGACGAGCACCACCCGGTCGGCGCCGCTCACCTGCACCCCCGGCGCCGGCTGCTGCTCCATGACGACGTCCTCGTCGACGGTCTCGCTCGTCGTCCGCTCGACCTCGACGTCGATGTCCGCCTCCTCGAAGGGCACGAGCGCGCGGTCGACGGGCTCGCCGACCGTGTCGGGCATCTCGATGCGGTTCGCCCCCTTGGACACGACCAGCTCGACCGACTCCCCCTGACGGAGCCGCTCGCCGGCCCGCGGCGTCTGTCCCAGGACCGTGCCGCGAGGCGCGGTCAGGCTGAACGCCGTCGCCAGGCGGGCCTCCAGCCCCACGTCCTCGATCTCGATGACCGCACGCGGCTGCGGCGCGCCGACGACGTCGGGCACCGTCACCACCGCGCCCCGACCCAGCAGGGCATCGACGGGGTTGAGGGTGCTGGAGAACCCGAGCAGACCGACGGCCAGCAGCGCGACCACCAGGGCCACGGTGAACGGCACGAGCCCGCGCACGCGTGCCATCAGCCGGTGCGGCGGGTCGTCGCCCCTCGGCCCGTGCCGCGCCCGGTGACGACAGCGGCGCGGTGCATCAGGGCTGCGACGTGGTCGTCGTGCTCGACGACGAGGTCGTGGTGGTCGTGGCCGCGCCCGCGACGCCGACGGTGATGCGCACGGTCGACCCGAGGTCCACGGTGCCGCCGCCGGCCGGGTCCTGGCTGATCACGCGACCGGCGTTGGGATCGCCGGCGGGGACCGTCTGGGGCGTCACGTCACCCTCCAGGCCACGGTTGCGCAGCTCGGCGGTCGCGTCGCTCTCGGTGCGGCCCACCAGGTTGGGCACCTCGACCTGCTCGGGCCCGCTCGACACGACGATCTGCACGATCGAGTTGGTCGGCACCGAGGCACCGCTGCCGGGGTCGGTGCTGATGACGGCGCCGGCGGGCACGGTCGCGCTGGGCGTCTCGGTCGCGTCGGCGAAGCGCAGGCCGGCCGCCTGGATCTGGGCCTGGGCCTGGGCCAGCGGGGCCCCGATGACGTCGGGCATGATCACCGTGCCCACCTCGGTCGACACGAAGATCTCGACGGTGTCGCCGGGCGCGACCTCGGTCCCTTCGGTCGGGTTCTGCTCGACGACGAAGCCGGGCTCCGCGTCGGCGACCTCGCGCGGGGTGACCTTGGCGACCAACCCCACGTCCTCGAGCATGCGGATCGCATCCTCCTGGGTCTGCAGCAGCACGTTGGGCACCACCGCGACGTCGGGGCCAGAGGACACCGTCAGCGTGACCGTCGAGCCCCGCTCCACCTCTTCGTCCTTGGCGGGGTCCTGGTCGGTGACCCGGCCCTCCTCGAACTGGGCGCTGGGCTGGCGGTCGATGTCGACCTCGAGCCCGAGGTCGATCAGCGTCGCGCGGGCCTCCTCGAAGGGGAGGCCGACCACGGGCGGCATGGTGACGAGGTCGCCGTCGTCGAGGCTCTGGGTGAACCAGAACAGCGCGCCGGCGAGCAGGGCCAACATCGCGACGAGCAGCGCGATGAACAGCCAGGTCCGGGACTTCTTCTCCTCGGGCTCGTCCTCGTAGGGCTCGGCCGGGACCGCGGCGCCGACGGTGGTCGCGGCCTGCACGGTGGTGGCCGGCTCGTCCATGAGCGCGCCCGCGGCCGCACCGGCGGCGATGAGCTCGCGCTCGGCCACGGTGGGCTCGCCCGCGAGGAAGCGGTTCAGGTCTGCGCGCAGGTCCTCGGCGCTCGCGTAGCGGTCGTCGGGCCGCTTGGACAGCAGCTTCATGATGATCGCCTCTAGCGCCTCGGGCAGACCGGTCATGAGCGTCGACGGGGGCGCCGGCTGGTCCTGGACGTGCTTGTAGGCGATCGCCAACGGCGTCTCACCGTTGAACGGGGGCCGTCCGGTCACCAGCTCGTAGAGCACCACGCCCAGCGAGTAGAGGTCGGAGCGCGGGTCGACCGACAGGCCCTGCGCCTGCTCCGGGGAGAAGTACGTCGCGGTGCCCATGACCGACCCGGCCTGGGTCAGGTCCTCGTCGGGCGACGACAGGGCCCGGGCGATGCCGAAGTCGGTCACCTTCGCCTGGCCCGAGCGGGTGAGCAGCACGTTGCCCGGCTTCACGTCGCGGTGCACCACCCCGCGCGAGTGCGCGAACCCCAGGCCGGCGGCGACCTCGGAGGCGATCTCGGCAGCGCGGTTCGGGTGGAAGGGCCCGTCGGAGCGCAGCACCCTCGAGAGGCTGGGTCCGTCGACGTACTCCATGACGATGAAGTAGGTGCCGTCCTGGGCTCCCCAGTCGTAGACGCCCACCACGTTGGGGTGCGAGAGGTTGGCGGCGGCCTGCGCCTCCCGGCGGAACCGCTCCACGAACGACGGATCGGTCGCGAACTCGGGGACCAGCTCCTTGACCGCGACCGGCCGATCGAGCGACCGGTCACGAGCCAGGTAGACCTGCGCCATGCCGCCGCGGGCGAGGCGGCGGTGGATCTCGTATCGATCGTTCAGGACGCGCGGATCTTGGTCAGCCATGCGCGGCCCAGCGTAGATGGGGGACCTCGGGGGGACGTGGCATAGGTCGGCGCCCGGGCCCGCTGCTCAGCCGAGTCCGAGGGCTGCCTTGAGCACCGCCTGGGCGATCGGTCCGGCGACACGTCCGCCGGTGGCGCCACCCTCGCCGTCGACGCCCTGGACCATCACGGCGACGGCCACGGTCGGCTCGGCGCCCTCCGGCCCGCCGAACGCGATCATCCAGGCGTGCGAGCGCGGGGGCGTGGTGCCGAGCTGCGCCGTGCCGGTCTTGGCGCCCACCGTCGCGCCGGCGATCGCGACGTTGCGAGCGGTGCCGTCCTCGACGACGCCCACCATCGCCCGACGCAGGATCTCGGCCGTGGGAGCGTCCATGGAGTCGCGCCACGGGCGCTCGTCGTAGCGGGTGACGGTGTCGCCGTCGCGGGCCTGCACCTCGCTCATGACGTGGGGCACCATGATCCGCCCCTCGTTGGCGATGCCGGACGCGACCAGCGCCATCTGCAGCGGCGTGGCGGCGACGTCGTTCTGACCGATGGCGGTCTGGGCGAGGGCCGGTGTGTCCTCGACCACCGGCGCCCGGCCCTCCGGCTCGCTCACGACCGAGCCGAAGTCGGTGGGGTACACCGAGGCGACGGGGCGGGTGAGGTCGATGGGCGGCACGTCGTTGAACCCGGCGGCCTCCGCCGCGGCGATCATCGGGTCGGGTCCGAGCTGCTCGGCGGCCATCTGCGCGAAGGACGAGTTGCAGGACTTCGCGAGGATCTGGAACAGATCGCCGCCGCAGACGGAGCTGTCGAAGTTGTTGATCGGCCGGTTGGTCAACGGTGGTGTGTAGGAGCGCACCGACGGGTACACCGGCTCGGTCTCGGTGACCTCGCCGCTGGTGAGCCCGGCGGTCGCGGTGACGACCTTGAACGTCGAGCCGGGGAAGAAGCGGTCCTGGTAGGTGCGCGCCAGCAGGGGCTTGTCCGGGGCTGCGTCGAGCAGCGTCTTGGCGGTGGTCGCCGACTCCCCCTCGTTGAGCGAGATCAGGTTGGGGTCGTAGGTGGGGTTGGAGTACATCGCCAGGATGGCCCCGGTGCTCGGGTCCATCGCCACGACCGATCCCGTCAGGTCGCCGAGCGCATCGCGGGCGGTGCGCTGGAGGTCGCTGCGCACGGTCAGGACCACGTCGCCCTCGCTCGACGGGTCGGAGAAGACCCCCGTGAGCTCACGCAGCTGCAACGACGAGGTCCTGCCCGTCAGTTCGGCGTTGTAGGTGCGCTCGACGCCGGTCGAACCCAGTCGGAACGAGTAGTAGCCGGTGATGTGCGCGAAGAGCTCCGCCTCGGGGTAGACGCGCTGGTACCGCAGCTCGGCCCGGCGCTCCTCCGAGGTGGCCAGCAGCACCCCGTCCGCGCTCACGATGTCGCCACGCGGGCGGTTGAAGTCGCGGAGCTGGGCACGGGTGTTCTCGGGCCGGTCGTTGTACTCCGACGCCTGCAGCATCTGGATCTGGTTGAGCTTCGCGAACGCGGCGACGTAGCAGATCATGATCACGGCGCCGAGCACCTTGATCTGGCGCTTCACGACGCCACCGGCGGCGCCGGGGCGCGCCGGTCCTCCTGGTCGGAGATGCGCACGAGCAGCGCCAACAGGACGTAGTTGGCCACGAGCGACGAGCCGCCGTAGGAGACGAAGGGCAGCGTGACGCCGGTGAGCGGCAGGAGCCGGATGACGCCGGCGACGATGATGAACGCCTGGAAGGCGATGAGCGCCGTCAGCCCGACCGCGAGCAGCGAGCTGAAGCCGTCGCCGGCCTGGCGGGCCACGCGCAGGCCGCTGCCGGCCAGCAGCAGGAACGCACAGAGGATCGCGGTCGCCCCGAGCAGCCCGAGCTCCTCGCCGATGACGGCGAAGATGAAGTCGGACTCGTCGGCGGGGATCCGGCCGGTGATGCCCAGGCCCGGACCGGTGCCGGCCAGGCCGCCCCACGCCAGCGCGTACGCGGCCTGGATGATCTGGAAGCCGGAGCCCTGGGGGTCCTGCCACGGGTCGATCCAGATGGAGACGCGGTCCTGCACGTGGCTGAACTGGGTCCACGCGACCCAGGCGCTGGCCATGAAGAGCCCGAAGCCCGCGACGACGTAGCTGCCGCGTCCCGTGGCGACGTAGAGCATCACCATGAAGAGCACGAAGAACAGCAGTGCAGAGCCCAGGTCGCGCTCGAACACCACGACGATGAGCGACACGCCGACGGCGAGCAGGATCGGCGCGAAGTGCTTGGGGTCGGGGGTGTTGATGCGACCGATGCGGAACGTCGCCACGCTCAGCAGCTCCCGTCGCTCGGTCAGGTAGCCGGCGAAGAAGACGGCAAGGCAGATCTTGGCGAACTCACCTGGCTGGAAGTTGACCGGTCCGATCGACACCCAGATGCGCGAGCCGTTGATCTCCTGGCCGATGCCGGGCACGAGCGGGAGCACCAGGAGCAGCAGGCCGAGCAGGCCGAACGTGTAGCGGTAGCGCTGCAGGAACTTGATGTCGCGCACGACGGCCAGGGTCAGCACGTACCCGAGGATGCCGACCGCGGTCCACGAGGCCTGCAGGCCGGCGAGGTCGCCGTCGATGCGGGCGATGAAGACGTAGCCGATGCCGTTCAGCAGCGCTGCGAGCGGCAGGAAGAGCGGATCGGCGAGCGGGGCGAGCTTGCGGGTGGCGATGTGCGCGCCCACCAGCAGCGCCACGAGCACGCCGAGGAACCCGACGATGTCGGCGGGCAGCGAGGCGCTGCGGCCGAGGCTCGCCAGCGCGTAGGTGCCGCAGATGACCAGGACGGCCAGGATCAGCAGGCCCAGCTCGGTGCGGCGTCGGCGCCGGCCGAGCTGCACGATGGCGTTCTGTCGTGGCGCGGTGTCGGTGGCGGTCACGCGGGCGGTGCCGGCGCCTGGATCGTGGTCGGCGGCGCCGTCGTGGGGGCCGTCGTCGTGGTCGGCGGCCTGGTGGTCGTGGTGGTCGTCGTCGTCGTGGTCGTGGTGGTGGTGCGCGCCTCGAGGTTGTCGACGTAGCGCTGCGCCGCCGAACGACTGGGGAAGGTGCGCCGGTCCTCGACCGAGGAGCGGTCCTTGGGCGACAGCTCGGACAGCTCGACGTCGGACGGCTGCTCGAGCTCCGGGTGGATCCACAGGAACCCGTCGGGCTGGCCGCGGTAGATGGCGACGACGTCCTCGTCCGGACCGACGAAGTACCCCTGACCCGCGTTGTAGACGATCACCCCGAAGGCGATCAGCACCAGCACGAGCACGGTGAGCACGAACGCCGGCGTCCGCCACGAGCCACCACGCCGCGACGTGACCCCTGGGTCGTCCGCGTCGTCGAGGTCACCGTCGACCGCACCACCGTCGGCCCGTGCGGCCTCGGCATCGAGCGTCGCGGCGACCGCCGCCGGGTCGACCGCCGGGCCGGGGTCGGGGGTGACCAGGGCCTCGCCGCCGTCGAGGGGCCCGTCGACGGGGTCGACGGCGCCGGCAGGCGTCTCCACCGGATCACCGCCCCCGTCCCCGGGCACCGGCGCATCGGCGGCCGGGTCCGCATCGTCCTGGGCGTCGACGACCGGGGCGGGCGGTGGCGAGATCGGCACGAGCGGCACCGTGGCGGTGTCGTTGGCGGGATCGTGGAAGGTGTCGTCGAGGTCGACGGTGGGCGTGGCGATGCGGCGGTACCGGCCGTCCAGCGGCTGGGCGTCCCGGCCGGCGTCGAGCACGTCGACGACGACCGCCGTGATGTTGTCGCGACCCCCGGCCGCGTCGGCCTCGGCGCTCAGGCGTCGAGCCGTCACCTCCGGGTCGTCGCCCTCGCCGAGGATGCGGGCGATCGTCGCGTCGTCGAGCTCGTTGAACAGACCGTCGCTGCACAGCAGGAGGCGGTCGCCGTCGCACGGGGCGAGCAGCCAGGCATCGACGACGACGAGCGCTTCCACCCCGAGCGCCCGGGTCAGCACGTTGCGCTGCGGGTGGACCTCGGCCTCCTCGGCGGTGATGCGCCCCTCCCGGACGAGCGTCTCGACCAGGGAATGGTCCTCGGTGAGCTGACGCAGCTCACCCGCCGCGTGCAGGTAGACCCGGCTGTCGCCGACGTTGAGCACCGCGACGTGCTCGCCGTCCTCGTCGACGGCACCGACCACGCACACCGTGGTGCCCATGCCGCGCAAGTCCTCGTCGTCCGCCGCACGGTCGTTGATGGTGCGGTTCGCCATGTGCACCGCCAGCACGAGGTCCGCGAGCGACCGGTGCCCCGCCATGGTCTCGAGCACCTCGACCGTGGCCGCCGAGGCGACCTCACCTGCACGGTGCCCGCCCATGCCGTCGGCGACGGCGACCAGGTCGTCCGCGACCAGGAACGAGTCCTCGTTGGCCGAGCGGACCTGGCCCACCAGCGTCGACGCGCCGGAGCGGAGTCGGATCACCGGACCTCCATGACCACGTTGCCGATCTGCACGCGATCACCCAGCCGTGCCGGCATCTGCCCCACCGCCCGCGTGCCGTTCACCCACGTGCCGTTGGTGGAGCCCAGGTCCTCGACGAACACCGCGCCGTCGCGGATGAAGATGCGGCAGTGGACCTGCGACACGTACTGCTCGTCCAACACGATCGAGCACCCGCCCGCGCGGCCGACGGTGAGCTCCGGGCCCAGGGCGAACTCGCCGCCGGCGCGTCCGGCCGGTTCGACGATCACGAGACGGGTCGGCACCGAGGCGCCCCGCCGGGCCTTGGGCGCCTTGGTCTTGGCGGCCTTGGGTGCCTTCGGCGGCTTGGGGGCCTTCCGCCGGGAGGTGCCGGCGTCGGCGGTGGCCACCTTCGGCGGGTTGACCTCGGACCACACGGCGCGCAGGACGCGGAGGAAGAACAGGTACAGGAGCGCCAGCAGGCACAGCTTCAGGACGGTGAGCAGCTGCTCGGACACTGGGCGCGAGCCTAGGACGCCTGGAAGTGCATCACGGTGTTGCCGAAGCGGACCTCGTCGCCGTCGCGGAGCTGCTGCTCGGCCACCCGCGTGTCGTTGACCTTGGTGCCGTTGGTCGAGCCCAGGTCGACCACGACGAACCCGTCGCCAGAGGGCCGGACCTCCGCGTGGCGGCGGCTGACGTTGGGGTCGGCCAGCACGATGGTGCAGTCGTTGGCGCGCCCGACCGACACGACGTACTCGCCGAGCGGGACCCGATCGCCGGTCGGCAGGAGCAGCGAACCGGGCGGCAGGCCGCCCTCCCCCTCCGCGAAGCGGCCGTCGACGGTCAGGACGCCGCCACGCAGGCGTTCGTCGACCTCGATGGCGACCTCGATCGGTCCGACGAAGCCGTAGCCCTCGTCGCGGGCGTGCTCACGAGCGGCGTCGGCGAGCTCTCGGCGCAGCGTGCCGAGCAGGTCCGATAGCTGCTCGTCGTCGGCGGGCGAGATGTGGAACGCGAACGCGTTGGGCACGATCGTGCGTCCGTCGACGCCGACGGTGCGGTGGGCGTCCATCTCCCGCACCATCTTGCGGCCGAACTCCACGGGGCTGAGGCCGCTGCGGAACAGGCGCGAGAACGTTCCCTCGACCGCTCGCTCCAGACGTCCCTCGAAGCCCTTGATGCCCATCGGGACAAGAGTAGTGACCAACGGCGACATCTCAGGGATCGCACTTGGGCAGCCGAGGACGGCGGGGCTACGATGCGTCCTCCACTTGCGCGAGTGGCGGAATTGGCAGACGCGCAGGATTCAGGTTCCTGTGTCCGAAAGGACGTGGGGGTTCAAGTCCCCCCTCGCGCACCATCGTGATGTCACCGGACATCGGAAGCCCTCGGACCCCTCGGGTTCGGGGGTTTCGTCGTTCCCGGGAGTGCCGGCGACCATCTGTGATCTGGAACCACCGCGTCAGCTGCGGTGTCAGATCACAGAAGCCCCTTGGCGGTCAGGACCGCATCGCCCGGGCGCCCGCGGTCAGCAGCTCCACCGCATCGCGGCGCGGCAACGGGCCGAGTGGGCTGGGACCGGTGGGGTCGGCCACGCCGTAGCTCCAGGTCGGTCCGTCGCCGAGGTGGTCGAGCCCGGCCACGGCCACGTCGTGCGGTGATGCCAGCGCGCCAAGGTCGCCGCCCAGCTCGTCCAGCGTGCGCCGCAGCGCCGGGGTGTCGGTCGCGGTGAGCACCAGGCCCAGCACGTCGACGCCCTGCGGCGACCACTCGGCCCACAGCCCTTCGGCCAACACGGTGTCGAACGCCTTGGTGGCGGCGTAGGTGGCGACGGTCGCGGCGCCGGCCCACCCGGCGAACGACGACACCAGGACCACCCCACCCGAACCGCGCTGCAGCATCGGTGGCCCGTAGTGGTGGCACACGCCGACGACGGTCGTGCAGTTGCGGCGCACCAGCGCGGTGAGCTCGTCGAGCGACTGGTCGACCATCGGGCGAGGGGTCGTCTCGGCGCCGGCGTTGTACACGACCAGCCCGACGTCCAGGTCCGCGGTGGCCGCGGCGAGCTCGTCGACCGCATCGTCGGTGCTCAGATCCAGCTCGACCACGCCGGTCTGCACCTCCAGCTGCCCGGCGAGCTCCTCGAGCAGGTGCCGGCGCCGGGCGACCAGCACCACGTGCAGACCCCGTCGAGCCAGCTCGGCCGCGAAGGCCGCGCCGGTGCCGTCCGAGGCGCCGGCCACCACGGCCCATGGCCCGTACCTCCGGGCGAACCCGTCGTCGGCCGTCGGTGTCGGCTCCGCTTCCACGACACCCGACGCTAGGTCGTGGGGTCGTCGGGCGACGGCAGCTGCTTCTGTGATCCGAAACCGAGGCCATGGCCACGCTCTCGGATCACCAGAGCTCGGTGGGCCGCGCCGAGTGTCGGGTCGGTGGTTGCGCCGAGCAGCACGATGTACCAGCGTCGTGGGCATGGAAGGACAGGAGCACGGCGCTCCGCTGGACGGCCCGCAGCTGCAGGCCTGGATCACCGCGGTGTTCGACGAGCACGCCGAGCCGCTGTTGCGGTGGCTGCAGGTCCGCACGGCGTCGCGCGAGGTGGCAGCCGACCTGTGCGCCGAGACCTTCGCCATCGCCCTGGAACGCCACCGCAGCTTCGACCCCGAGCGCGGCGAGGTCGGCGCCTGGCTCTGGGGCATCGCCAGGAACCTGTTCCGCCAGTACCTGCGCACCGCCCAGGTGGAGCGCCGCGCCCGGGAGCGCCTGGCGATCTGCACCCCCCGGGTCACCGACGACGAGATCGGCGAGTTCGACGACCGCCTCGACGCCCAGCTGCGCATCGGCCGGCTGGACGACCTGCTCGACGGGCTCGGCACGAGCGTCGCGGAGGCGGTGCGCCTTCGGGTGATCGATCGGCTGCCCTACGACGTCGTCGCGCGGCACTGCGGGTGCAGCGTCGGCGCCGCGCGGGTGCGGGTGAGCCGAGGCCTGGCCGCGCTGCTGGGCGACGTGGACGACCCCGGACGTGAGGAGCTCCTGACATGAGCGACACACAGTTCCTGACCGCGTTGCGCGACCAGCTCCGCGACGCCGCCGACGCAACGGCGGTCGCGGGCGACGTGCTCCCGCTGCCGCAGGCCCCGCGACGGCGTGGCGGCCGTGCCGCCCGCTGGCTGGGCGCCGCGGCAGCGGTGGTGGCCGTCGTCGGTGCGGCGATGGTCGCACGACCCGATGTCGCCGCGGGCATCCAGGTGGTGGTCGACGCACAGGGCACGTCGCTGTACGTCACCGATCGCGACACCACGCCCGAGGAGATCGAGTCCGCCGCCGCCGCCGCAGGCCTGGACCTGCGCGTGGTAGCGGTCCCCGTCGGTCCGTCCAACGTCGGGCGGTTCGTCGGCGCCTCCGGCTCCGAGCTGCCGGCCGGGCTCGAGCTGGTCGAGCGCGAGTCGACCGACGGCTACACCGGGTTCCACGTGCCGTTGGACTTCGATGGCTGGTTCGAGCTCCAGATGGGTCGGACCGCCGAGCCCGGAGAGGAGTGGGCGGTCCTGTCCGACGTCACCGCACCCGGGGAGCCGCTCGCGTGCGAGCAGCTCGCGGACCTGCCGCTGGCCCAGGTGCTCGAGCAGCTGACGTCGCTCGGGTCGCCACGGGTGCGGGTGATGCTGCTCGACGAGGCCCGCTGGCTGGAGCCCGACGAGGTCGCTGCCCACGGCGACGCCACGACCCTGCGGGTCAGTCGCCGGGGTCCCGAGGAGATCTGGGTGGACGTCGCAGTCGACGCCGCGCGGTTCAGCCCGATCGAGCACCCACCCTCTAGGTGCTGATCGGGCTGAAACGATGGGGTCGCTTCCGATCCACCCCGTCCTCTCTCACGACTACTTGGCGTGAGCGGGGTCCGGCGTTACACGCGACCGCGAGCTGATCGGACGGACCGGTCGATGAGGTCGGGTCCGGCGAGCCCGGGGATGGTGGCGATGGCGGCGTCGATGCGCTCCACCACCTCGGGCTCGTCGGCCAGGAGGCCGAGGACCAACCGGTCGGCATCGGACTGCGAGCGCAGCCCGACACCGACCGGACTCCAGAGGTGTCGCAGCGCCCACCCCACGACGCGCTGCCCCCTGGGGTTCCCGCGCAGGAGCTCGACCGCACTGTGGTGGTAGTAGGCGTAGTGCAGCGCCTCCTGCGCCATGACGTCGCGCAGGATCGTGCGCAGCAGCGGTGACGCGGTCCGCTGGCGGATGAGGCCGTAGAAGCGCAGCGTCGTCAGCTCGTTCACGGCACCCCAGGCCATGTGCAGCGCGGTGAAGTCGTCGCCGAGCACCCGGCGCGCGAGCTGGTTGATCCGTCGACCGCGACGTGCCGCCCGGCGCTGGGAGGCGCTGCGGTGCGCCGGGCGGACCGGATGGCCCTGCTCGGCGAGCACCCGCACCAGCAGCTCGGCGTGCACGACCTCCTGGTCGAGCCACACCCGCAGGAACCTGCTGATGACCGGGTCGTTCGACGTGTCGAGGCTGGCGAACGTGCCCTCGGTGCCCCACTCGACCTGCGCGGCATAGCCGAGCTGGAAGATCTCCTCGTCGTCGAGGGCGGTCTCGCTCGCGGTGCTCCACTCGTAGTCGAGCTGCTCGAGCGGCGCACCCATCCGCTCGAGCAGCCGGAGCCGCCGGTCGCCCGCTGCCGTCGTGACGTCGGGAGGGGCGACGTCACGACGGCCGTGCGGGGCGTCGCCACACGCTGCGGGGTGACCGGCGTGGGGGGCGGTGAGGAGTGCGGCCATGTGGGGGGTTCGGAGCCAGGCGCCGGCCGGATGGCTCGGACCGGTGCTGACCGCGCCTGTCCGACGGATCCGTGCGCGGACGCCGCCCGAACCGGTGCCCGGACGCGACCAGGACCGGTGCCCGGACGCGACCAGGACCGGTGCCCGGACGCGACCAGGACCGGTGCCCGGACGCGACGGCGGCGGGGGCCTGAGCCCCCGCCGCCGTCCGGGATCGATCGATGTGGGCGACCACCGCGGTCGACCCCGTCCTCTTGTGGCGTTACCTCACTCAGAGGGCATGAGCACGGCGTCGATGATGTGCACCGTGGCGTTCGCGGTCGGGACGTCGATGCAGACGCCCGTGGCGCTGTCGTTCACCATGAGCGAGTCACCCTCCTCGGTGAAGGTGAGCTCACCGCCCTGCACGGTCTCGGCGGAGCCCGCGTCGATCAGGTCCTGCGAGCTCATCTTCTCGCCGGCGATCACGTGGTAGGTGAGGATGTCGGTCAGCTGCGCCTGGTCGGCCAGCACGGCGTTCAGGGTGTCGGCCGGGATGGCCTCGAACGCTGCGTTCGCCGGGGCGAAGATGGTGAAGGGGCCTTCGCCGTTGAGGGTGTCGACGAGGTCGGCCTCGGTGACGGCGGTGACCAGCGTGGACAGCGCGGGGTTGTTGGACGCCGCAGTGGCGGCCGGGTCCTGCGCCATGCCGGAGAAGCTGCCGGCGCCGTCAGTGGGGACCGACTGGCAAGCCGGGCCGGACGGCTCGAGGGCCATCGACTCGGTGTCGCCGGAGTCGTCGGCCATCGTGGTCGTGGTCTCCTCGGCGGTCGTGGTCGACTCGGTGTCGTCGCTCCCGGAGGTCGTGGGCTCGTCGTCGCTGCAAGCGCCGAGCACGAGGCTGCCGACGGCCAGGATGCCGACGACGACGCTCATGGTGCGTCGGCGGGTGGGGGTGGTGTGGGACATCTTGATGCTCCTTGTCGTGTGGTCCGACGGGAGTCGCCGGTCCGGTGATCTGGGTCCGGGCGACGGGGTGCCGTCCGGGTGGTGTGGGGTGACGCTGTCGGGGTCAGTCATCCACCAGCACCACGATCTGGTGGAGACCCGATGACCCGTCCGGCAGTGGTTCGGAGCGCTCGTCGGTCTGGATTGCTCCGGTTCCGTCGGTGGCCCGCACGGTCACGGTGTGACGTCCCGGCGTGGCGTCCCAGCGCAGGACCCACTGGCGCCACACGTCGTCGTTCAGCTGCTCGCCCAGCTCGGCCGGCTGCCAATCGCCCTCGTCGATGCGGACCTCGACCTTGGTGATGCCGCGCGTCTGGGACCAGGCGACGCCGGCGATCGGCGTGGGGCCGACCGGGACACGCGCGAGGCCGCGGGGCGTGTCGATGCGACTCGCGGTCTTGATCGGCGCCTCGACCGCGTAGCCGCGCGGCACCCAGTAGTGGTCGAAGCGGTCGAAGCGGGTCAGCTCGATCTGACGCAACCACTTGGTCGCAGAGACGTAGCCGTAGAGCCCGGGCACGATCAGCCGCGCGGGGAAGCCGTGGCGCAGCGGCAGCGGTTCGCCGTTCATGCCGACCGCGACCAGTGCGTTGCGCCCGTCGAGCGCCGCGGTCGGGAACCCGCAGGTGTAGCCGTCCACGGATCGTCCGACGACCTGGTCGGCGTCCGCGTCGATCCCCGCCTCCTCGAGCAGGTCGTCGAGGCGGACGCCGAGCCAGCGGGCGTTGCCGACGAGACCGCCTCCCACCTCGTTGGAGACGCAGGTCATGGTGATGTCGGCCTCGACGACCTCTCGTTCCAGCAGCTCGTCGAAGGTGAGCTCGAGCGGGGTTCCGACCATGCCGTCGATGCGCAGCCGCCACGTCTCGACGTCCACCTGGGGCACCGACAGCGCGGTGTCGATGCGGTAGAAGTCGGCGTTGGGCGTGGTGAACGGGGTGACCCCGTCGACGCCGACGTCGACGCCGGCGGGGATCGCGGGCAGCGGGCGCAGGGCGCGAGGCAGCATCGTGGCGGCCCGCGATCCCGCTGCGGAGAATCGGCCGCTCAGCCATCGCCCGGTCGCGGCAGCGCCGACGCCGGCGGCACCGAGCGCACCGGCGGTCCCCAGGAACGCTCGCCGGCTGCCGGCGAGGACCTCCCGATCCCGGTCCGGGTCGGCCGCGAGCCGCTCGCCCTCGGCCGCATCGGCATCGTCCACCGCCGGCACCGCTCGGCGGACCAGCACGACCAGGGCCGCGCAGCCCGCCACGGCACCGACCAGGCTCGGCAGCACCGCCAGCACGCTGCGCTCGTCGCGTGAGCTCAGCGCCGCGGCGGCCCCGACGACGCCGAACAGGACCGTGCCCACCAGCCCGGCACGCAGGTGCCCCCGAACGGCGACGACGCCGACGGCGGCCGCGTAGATCGCCAGAACGACGGCGATGCCGACGAGCAGCGCGATCTTGTCGGCGGTGCCGAACCACTCGATCGCCAGGTCCTTCACGGCGGGTGGGACCAGATCGATCACCCGGTCGCCCACGTCGATGACGGGAGAGCGGAACGACGACGAGATGGCCGTCACCAACTCCGCCACGCCGAGCGCCACCACGGCGGTGACCAACCCGGTCAGCACGCCTCGTCCGAACCCTGCTCTCGTCGTGTGTCGCACCCGCGGTGTTCGGAGCCGAGGGTGGTGACGGATGTCAGAGGCGAGTCGAGGGTCGTCCAATCCGAACGATCATCGGCGCCGAACCCTCGCCATGACCGGGGCGCACGACACCGAGCGTGGCATCATCGACGACGTGGGACCTGTCCGTCGACTGCGTGCCGTGGTCGGTGGGCGTGGACGACGTCCCGAGACCGCCGAGGAGCTGATGCCCCTTGTCGCGCGTGGCGACGAGGCGGCGTTCGCCGAGCTGTACGACCTGGTCGCACCTCGGGTGCACACCGTCGTGCTCCGCGTCGTGCGCGATCCGTCGATGGCCGACGAGGTGACCCAGGAGGTGCTGCTCGAGCTGTGGAAGCTCGCGCCGCGCTTCGACGCCGAGCGGGGCTCGGTGACGGCATGGGCGTCGACGGTCGCACATCGACGTGCGGTCGACCGGGTGCGCTCCTCGCAGTCCGCACGCGACCGCGACCAGCGCGACCACGACATGGCCATGCCCCAGTCGAACCACGACGAGGTGGCCGAGCTGGTCGAGGACCGCGTCGAGCGTGAGCGGGTCACCAAGGCCCTCGGCTCGCTCACCGCAGTGCAACGCGAGTCGATCGAGCTGGCGTACTTCTCCGGGTACACCTACCGGGAGGTCGCCGCGGTGCTCGGCGTGGCAGAAGGAACCATCAAGACACGGATACGGGACGGCCTCATACGGATCCGCGACGAACTGGAGGTGACGTGATGGCCGATGAGACCCCCGACCTGCACGCCCTGGCCGCGGCTTACGCCCTGGACGCCCTGGAGCCCGACGAGCGCCGCCGCTTCGAGGCGCACTACCCCTCCTGCCCCACCTGCTCGGTGGAGGTCGGTGAGTTCCGCGAGACCGCGGCCCGCCTGACCGCCGGCGAGCTCGTGGCACCACCGGCCGACATGAAGACACGGGTGATGGCCGACGTCGCACGGACACGGCAGCTCCCGCCGCGGGTGGTGCCCATCGCCGCCGCCCGCTCCAGGGTGCCGATGGTGGCACTGGCTGCTGCGGCCCTGATCCTGGTCATGATCGGGATCGGCGCGGTGCTGACCACCCGGAACGGCTCCTCGGGGCCCGACGACGAGCTCGCCGCGCTGCTCGCCGCGCCCGACGCCGTGACGGTGCAGCTCGAGGGTGAGGCCGACGGCACGCTGCGAGTCGTCTACTCGGCGGAGCGCGACGAGGCCGTGGTCGTAGGCTCCGGCCTGGCGGCACCGGGCGACGAGCGCACCTACCAGTTGTGGACCATCGCGGGTGAGCAACCCGCATCGGCCGGGGTGTTCGACCCCGACGGCGATGGCGAGCTCGACCAGCCCGTCGAGCTGCCGGCGACCGACCCCGACGCCTGGGCGGTGACGATCGAGCCCGAGGGCGGCTCGCCGGCGCCCACCAGCGACATCATCTTCCAGGGCACCGCGGTGTGAGCTGCTCGGACCTGGACCAGACGTGGCAGCGCTGAGCGCCGGGCTGGTCCTGTTCCGTCGCCACGGCGACGAGCTGCAGGTGCTGCTGGTACACCCGGGCGGTCCCTTCTGGGCACGCAAGGACCTGGGCGCCTGGTCGATCCCCAAGGGCGAGCACACCGAAGACGAGGACCCGTTGCAGGTGGCACGGCGCGAGTTCGCCGAGGAGCTCGGCAGCCCTGCTCCCGACGGACCCACCCTCAGCCTCGGCGAGGTCCGCCAGCGCGCCGGCAAGCGGGTGACCGCGTGGGCGGTCGAGGGCGACCTGGACACGACACACACCAGCTCGAACGACGTCGAGATGGAGTGGCCCCGCGGTCGGGACGCCGGATCACGTTCCCCGAGGTGGACCGGGCCGAGTGGTTCGCGCTGGACGAGGCGCGCCGGCGGATCCTGGACGGTCAGCGTCCGTTGCTCGACCGACTCGAGGAGCGGTTGGCCGGACCGGGACCGGTGACCTCGACCGGTGACGCGGAGGGCGCAGGATCCTGACCGTCGGCCGTGGACCGGTGCTAGTCAGTTGAGATGAGCGACACCCGAGCGCCGATCGATCGTTGGTTGCCCGGGGTGGCCGTCGCACGGAGCTACGAGCGCTCGTGGCTGCGCACCGACCTGGTCGCCGGCGTGGTGCTGACGGCGCTGCTCATCCCGGCCGGCATGGGCTACGCCGAGGCTGCAGGACTGCCGCCGGTGACCGGTCTGTACGCAACGGTCGTCCCGCTGCTCGCCTACGCGCTGTTCGGACCGTCCCGCATCCTGGTGCTCGGCCCCGACTCGTCGCTCGCGCCGATCATCGCCGCGTCGGTGGTGCCGCTCGCCGCGGGCGACCCGGAGCGCGCCGTGGCCCTGGCCGGCCTGCTCGCGATCCTCATGGGCCTGGTCCTGATCCTGGGCGGGTTCCTCCGGCTGGGGTTCGTCACCGACCTGCTGTCCAAGCCCATCCGCCTCGGCTACCTGAACGGCATCGCGCTGGTCGTGTTGGTGGGCCAGCTGCCCAAGCTGCTCGGGTTCTCGACCGATGCCGACTCGCTGCTCGGCGAGGTCGCCGCGGTGGCTCGGGGCATCGCCGACGGCGAGGTGAACCGCACCGCCCTGGTCGTCGGCGTGGTGTCGCTGGCCGCGATCATCGTGCCGAGGCTGCTCGGCTCCAAGGTGCCGGGCGTGCTGATCGCCGTCGTCGGCTCGATCGTGGTCACGGCGATCTGGAGCCTCGACGACGACCTGGCGGTCGTGGGCGCGTTGCCCTCCGGGTTGCCGGCGCCTGCGCTCGGCGGGCTCGAGCTCGGCGACGTCGTGTCGCTCATCGGGCCGGCCGCGGGCATCGCGCTGATCGCCTTCGCGGACACCGGCGTGCTGTCACGCACCTTCGCCGCACGCCGGGGCGAGAGCGTCGACGGCAACGACGAGATGCGCGGCGTCGGCACCGCGAACGTGGCCAGCGGGCTCTTCGGCGGGTTCCCCATCTCGGCGAGCTCGTCGCGCACGCCGGTGGCCGACCAGGCGGGTGCCAAGAGCCAGCTCGTCGGCGTCGTCGGTGCCGCGCTGATCCTGGCCTTCATGCTGCTGGCGCCAGGGGTCACGGCATATCTGCCGTCGGCCACGCTCGCCGCGGTCGTCATCGTCGCTGCCACCTCGCTGGTCGACCTGGGCGCCGTCGCCCGCCTGGCCCGCATGAGCCGCACCGAGACGCTGCTGTCGCTCGCCGCCTTCCTGGGCGTGGCGCTCGTCGGCGTGCTGCAGGGCATCGTCATCGCCGTCGGGCTGTCGTTCGTGGCCTTCGTCAACCAGGCCTGGCGCCCCTACCGGACCGAGCTGGTCCGGGTGGACGGCGTGAAGGGCTACCACGACGTCGACCGCCACCCGGACGGGCTGCGCATCCCCGGCCTGGTGATCGCCCGCTTCGACGCGCCGTTGTTCTTCGCGAACGGTGCGATCTTCGATGACTACGTGCGGTCGCTGGTCGACGCCGCACCGCAACCGGTGCACTGGGTGGTGATCGCAGCGGAGCCGATCACCGGCGTCGACACGACGGCGATGGACGAGCTCATCGAGCTCGACGAGCATCTGGAGCACCACGGCATCGCCCTGCGCTTTGCAGAGATGAAGGGACCGGTCAAGGACCGACTGATCCACCTGGGCCTGGGCGATCGCTTCCCGCCGGACCACTTCTTCCCGACGCTCGGCACCGCCGTGCGCAGCTACGTCGACACTCACGACGTGGACTGGGTCGACTGGGACGACGCCGACGGTCGGTGAACCCGTTGCGTTGATCGACCGAGCGAAGTACGTTTTCCGACGTGCCTTCGGAAAACGTCGCTCCGTCACCCCTCGTCGACCGCCGGACCCGCAAGCGGCTGGCCCGGCGCGACGCGCTGCTCGACATGGCCGCGGACCTGGTCGAGCGCGACGGTGTCGACGGGCTGACCATGGCCGCGCTCGGCGAGGCCTCGGACTACGCCACGGCGTCGCTGTACACGTACTTCCCGTCGCGCAGCGCGCTGCTCGCCGCGCTCCAGCGACGTGCGCTGGCCACCCTGGCCGAGGTCGCCGCCGAACGCCTGGCCGCCTGGGACCACGCGCTCGCGGAGCTGCAGCCCCGCCCGGCGCCGCGGGTCCGATCGCTCGCCCGCCTCTGGGCGTTCTCCGACCTCTTCCTCTCGGCACCCGATCGACACCCCCGCGAGTTCCGCCTGCAGCAGCAGCTGCTCGTGACGCCCGGCGCCGAGGACACCGCCGATGCCGCCAGCGTCGTGCCCGCTGCCATGGTGGTGCTCGACGTGCCCCGGCGCCTGCTCGGCGCCGCGGCCGAACGAGGAGCGCTCGGACCGGGGGCTGTCACGACGGACCCCGTGGGCGGCCAGCTCGATCCGACGCTCATGCGGACCTTCGCCTGGGTGGTGGCGCTCAACGGCGCGCTGATGGTCGACGGGCTGAGCACCGGGCTGCCCTCGACCGGCCCCGCGCTGGGCAACGAGCTCACCGGCGCCCTGCTGCGGGGCTGGGGCGCTCGCGAACGCGAGCTCGCCACGGCACGCGAGCTCGCGCACACCCTCGACCGAGCCCCCGCAGCCCCGGTTCCGCACGACCCCGGCCACGAGTCCGACCCTGCCAGCGCCGCCGACCCGAGCGGCACGACCCCAGGAGCACACCCATGATCTCCACCGTGGCGACCGTCCTGGTCGCGTTCCTCGGCGGCTTCGCCCTCTGGTCCCTTGGTGAGTACGTGCTGCACCGCTTCGCGATGCACCACCTGCACGGCAAGGGGATCATGAGCCGCGAGCACCTGGAGCACCACGTGCACTCCACGTGGGGCTTCTCGTACACCCACCTGCTCAGCTGGGCCGGCATGCTGCTGGTCGGCTACGGCGCCTGGATGCCGCTGGTCTGGTGGTTCGCCGGTCCCGCCGCCGGCGTGGCGGTGGCCACCGGATGGGCGGCGGGCTACTTCTTCTACGAGTACCAGCACGCGGTCGCACACCTGCGGGCCCCGAGCGGCCGCTACGGCACGTGGCTGCGCCGGCACCACTTCCACCACCACTTCGGACACCCCATGGCCAACCACGGCGTCAGCACGTTGGTGTGGGACAAGGTCTTCGGCACCTATGAGGCGCCCGAGCAGGTGCGGGTCCCACGACGCCTGGCGCTGCCGTGGCTCGTCGACGAGCACGGCGAGCTGCACCCCGAGTTCGCGGACCACTACGTGCTGGTCGGCGCGGCCAGCTCCGACGAGCGCACCGCCCAGCTCGACCGCATCCGGGCCTTCGCCTCCATCGCACCGGCAGACTGAGACCTCGATCCCGGCCGCCGGTCCGACGCCGTCCAGCTGTCTGCGATCGGGCGAATGAGGGTGGCTGACGGAGCCCGTTCGCTCCGGCGCCCGCCGAGCTGACGACTGGCGTCGCGGGTATCCCCGACCGGCACTTCGGCCACGCTCGGCCCGCTGGCTGTGCGGAGCGCTCGGACTGGCCAACTGCGAGGATTCTGGCGGTGTGACGACCAAGATCCTCGCAGTTGGCGATTCCGCGGAATCAGTACCTGCCTGCCCACTAACGCCGGATCGGCGCACGACAGCGATCAGTACGGCAGGTCTTCCGGACTGCACCCCCGAAAGTCGGGCAGGGGCAGCGCCTCCAACTGGACGGCGGCGATGGTGGTCCGCCCATCGAGTAGCGCACGGGCGACGCGGTGCATCCCATCCATCAGCCGCCCATCCGGTCCGAGGATGACCGGGTGCGACGTGTCGACGTCGCAGATCAACCTGATGTGCTCGACAATCTCACGAACGGTCGGTCGGTCCTCTCGATGGAAGAACCAGTGGTCCTGATCGAGTTCGCCGATCGAGTCGACGTCGACCTCGCGTACGGGACGGCCTCGGCTCAGCTCGATCAGACGATCCACGTCCCAGGCGTCGACGCCGGTCTCGGCAGGACGCAAGTAGTACTGCTTTCGCACCAGCACATTCTCCTCGGCCGCCGCACGCCGTGCCCCCTAACGCCGGATCAGTGGCAGTCGACGGCGACGGAGAGCGCGTCGCCGATGGCACGCATCCGTTCGTCGCTCAGGCGGCCGAGTCGCTCGACCAGGATGCCGAGCGACACGCTCTCCACCGAGTCCAGATTCACCGCGCAAGGGCGTGGAACCGGGTCGACACCGGGCTCGAGGAGCACCTCACTGGGCAGCCCTCTGATGGTCGTCGTGCACGGCGCGATCAAGGTTCTGCCCAAGCGCGGAATCGCAACATCTCGGCTCAACACGACGACGGGCCGGCTGCCGATGTCGGGCAGCTCGCTCCACCAGAGCTCGCCACGGCGAGGCTGGTCGGTCACGAGGCGGCAGCGGCTGAACGGAACGACGCGAGGTCGCCCCACTCATCGGCCTCATCGAGCGGGTGCTCGTCGTACGCCGCATACGAACGGTCGATCTCCGCTCGACGATGGTTGTCCAGGAGCGCTCCGAGCGCGCTGTCGAGCAGCACCGAGTCGGATGGCGCTCCTGTCACCTCCCGCGCTCTCGTCAGGAGATCGTCGTCGACCGTCGTGCTGACGCGTGTGCGAGCCATGCCACAACTATGCCACTCGCCCGCCTGGAACGGCAACGGGTGCTCGGCGCTTCACCCCGTCGACTCAGTGTCCGGGTCCGACTCAGGAGTCGAGGTCGGCGGCGCTGGCAGCGAGGTTCTTGATCATCGAACCGAAGACGATCCCGTGGAACGGCGTCACGGACCACCAGTAGAGGTGACCGGCCAGACCGTGGGGGATGAACAGCGCCCGCTGCGCGAGCACCGGGTCGTGGCCCTCGTCGTCACCGGTGATCTCGAACTCCAGCCACGCGACGCCCGGCAGCTTCATCTCGGCACGCAGTCGCAGGAGCCGACCGCGCTCGATCGCCTCGACCCGCCAGAAGTCGACGGCGTCGCCCACGACCAGCCGGTCGGGATCGCGCCGTCCACGGCGCAGTCCCACACCGCCGGCCAGACGGTCCAGCAGACCGCGCACCGCCCAGGCCAACGGGAACGAGTACCAGCCCTTGTCGCCCCCGATGCCCTCGACCGCTGCCCAGACGGCTGCGGGGTCCGTGTGCACCGGGCGCTCGCGCACGTCGCGGTAGATCGTGCCGCCGCTCCACTCGGGATCGGTCGGCATCGGGTCGCTCGGCGCGCCCGGCCAGCCGGCGCCCGACCACCGTGTGCGGACGTCGGCCTCCTTGATCCTCATCAATGCCAGCCGCACCGCTTCGTCGAAGGGGCAGAGCTCGAAGGGGATCAGCTCCTCGATGTCGTGCTCGCGGGCGATCACGTTGTTGCGGAGGGACTCGATCAGCGGCTGCGCGATCGCCTTGGGCACCGGGGTGACGACGTTGACCCAGTGGCTCGACAGCCACGGCGTGAGCACCGGCACGGGGATGATGATCCGCTTGGTCAGCCCTGCGACCGCGGCGTAGCGCTGCATCATCCCCTTGTAGGACAGGACGTCGGGTCCGCCGATGTCGAAGCTGCGGTTGGTCGACGGGTCGAGCTCGAGCACGCCCGACAGGTACGAGAGCACGTCGCGCACGGCGATGGGCTGCACCTTGGAGCGCACCCAGCGCGGCGTGGTCATCACCGGGAGCCGTTCGGTCAGGTAGCGCAGCATCTCGAACGACGCGGAGCCGCTGCCGATGATCACACCGGCCTGCAGCACGATGGCGGGCACCGGCCCGTCTAACAGGATCTGGCCGACCTCGGCCCGCGACGCCAGGTGGGGTGACGCATCCTCCCCGGTGGGGACGAGGCCGCCCAGGTACACGATGCGCTGCACCCCGGCGGTCGCGGCCGCCTCGGCGGTGTTCGTCGCGGCACGGCGATCGGAGTCGGAGAAGGACTCGCCGGTGCCGATGGAGTGCACCAGGTAGTACACGACGTCGACATCGGCCATCGCCGCCACCAGCGAGTCGGGGTCGAAGGCGTCGCCCTCCACGACCTCGACCTGGTCCGCCCAGACGACGCCGGCCAGCTTCTCGGGACGGCGCGCCATGCAGCGCACGTGATGGCCGGCCTCGGCCAGGCGGGGCGCCAGGCGACCACCGATGTACCCGGTGGCGCCCATCACGAGGATGGTCTGCGAGCTCACGTTCGCAAGCTAACGACCGGCCGGCCGATCCGTCGTTCGCGCCACCGGGTCGCACGCGGTCCGGTCAGGTGACTCAGAGCGGTTCGCCGGTGATGGCGTCGTAGACGCCGCCGGTCCCTTCGGGGTCGCCGGGCAGGTAGAGCCGCAGGCCGCCGCCCTCGTCGCGCAGCATCGGCACGACGGCCGGCACCTGCGCCTGCGACGCGGCGTGGGTCAGCACCTCGTCCGCCGTGTCGAAGCGATCGAGCGCCACCATCGTGCGCACGGTCGGGAAGATCATGGTCATGCGGCCCGCCTCGTGGTCGGCGAGTGCCTCACGAGGGGTCAGCCACCGGGTGCCGATCACCTCGCGGTCGTCGTGCAGCGCGACCTGCTCGCGAGGTGCCGCCGCGACGAAGAACCTGGTGTCGTAGCGCCGCGGCGCCCCGAGCGGCGTCACCCAGCGGGAGAAGTAGTGCATGTCGCCGACGGTCAGGCACAGGCCCTCCTCGGCGCAGACGGCGGCCAGACGCCGGCGGCCGCTGTCGACCTCGGCGCGGTGACGAGCGAAGCGCTGCGCGACCTCGTCGTCGCGGAACGACACCACCTCGCCGTCGGGGTGCGCTGCCAGCAGCACGCCGGCCTCCTCGAACGACTCGCGCACCGCGGCCACCCAGAACGCGAGCCCCCCTCGCTCGACGCCCACCAGACGTGAGGCGGAGCGGTCGTCGCGACCGGCGCACACCCCGACGACGTCGTCCTCGGCGTCCTCGGGGTCCACCCCGCCGCCGGGGAACACATAGGCGCCGCCGACGAAGTCGGAGTTGAGGTTGCGTTGCAGCATGCAGACCTCGAGGCCCGCCTCGCCGTCACGCAGCAGCATCACCGTGGCCGCGTCACGCACGGGCACCGACTCGGGATCCGGGTGGTCGACGTTGACGACGGAGGTCACCGGCGGAGGCTACCGGCGAGTGCCGCTCGAGTTCCCGGGATCCTGGTCGCTGCGGCGCGGGTCGTCAGAGGTGCCGCCCTCGATGACACCGCCCTCGATGACGTCGCCGTGCGGGCCGGCGACGGGCAGACCCGAGGGCTCGGAGCCGACGTCCCAGCCGTCGGAGTCGATGACGTCACCCATGGTGCGCGTGCGCTGGCGGACCCGACCGTCGGGGCCGACCACGGTGTCGACGACGACCCCCTGCATGCGCCCGGCCCGAACGAGGCGGGCGGCGCGAGCGCCCATCCAGGCCACCATGAGCGGTCGCAGCAGTGCTCGCACCGGCGGCAGCATCAGGAGCGCACCGAAGATCCCGGTGACGAAGCCGGGCACCATGAGCGACACGCCGCCGACGATGACCATGGCGCCGTCGAGCAGCTGCGCGGTCGGCATCCGACCGGCGGCCATCTCGGCGTTCGCGCGTCGCCACACCGAGGTGCCCTGGCGCCGGAGCAGCACCAGACCCGAGAAGCTCATGGCCATCAGGAACAGCAGCGTGAGCGGCCACCCGATGGCGTCCGCGACCGCGATCGCCACCCACAGCTCGATGAACGGCAGCGCCAGCAGGAGCCCGAGGACGACCAGGAACATGGCCCCACCGTAGGTCCGGGGATCCGGCCCGTCACCGCCCTTCGCGGCGGCGATGAGCCAGCTCTCAGATCAGACGGTCGCCTCGGTGAGCGCCCGTCGCTCGTGCTCGTTCAGGCCGCCCCAGATGCCGTGCGGCTCCTTGATCTCGAGCGAGTACTCGAGGCACTCCGACTGCACGATGCACTGGGCGCAGATGGCCTTGGCCCGGCGTTCGCGCTCGAGCCGATCGGCCTTGCGCTCGAACTGCGGTGGCGGGAAGAAGACCGCCGCCTGCGGCCCGCGGCAGGCGGCCTTTGCCTGCCAAGCGATAGGTGACTGTTGTGCACTCACCGGTACGACCCCCCGTTTCGGTGTGCGCCGCACAATAAGCACCGCGCAAGGGGTCGACAAGGGATGAATTTGCGAGCGTTCTGCGAACTTCAGTTAGCGGGCGGTGGGCTCGGCCGGTGGGTCGTCGGGGAGGCCGTCACCAGCCACCGGCGGGGTGTCGGCGACCTCGTCGGCATCGTCGACCGGCGGGGCCGCAACGGTGTCGGCGGCGGCCTGCTCGCTGTCGGAGGCCTCGTCGCCGTCGCCGCCCTTCCGGCGGTTGCGCATCTCCCGGTAGTCGATCGCGCCACCCTCCTCGGGCTCGACCTCGAGCACCAGGCCGTCGATCGCGACGACGCGGATGGGCTCACCCGCCCGCACCGGTGTCGCCCGGTTGGTGCGCGCCCGCCACAGCGCGCCGCGGATGAGCACCCGGCCGTCCGGGTCGACGTCGGTGTCCACCTCACCGAGCTCGCCGATCATCCAGTCACGCCCGATGGTCGGTGTCGCGAAGCGGGTGCGGATCATCGCCGGCATGCCCGAGAACACGGTGGAGCCCATGCCGGCGATCCCGACGACCAGTGCGATCCACGTCGGGCGGAACTCCACGAAGAGGAACACCGATCCGACCGTGAACGCGACCATCCCGATGATCGTCCACAGCCTCGGGATCCCGGTCTGCATGTCGATCGCGAACGCGACCATCGAGAACAGCAGCAGGCCCAGGGCCCAGGGGGTGAAGGGCAGCTCCGCGGTGCCGAACGCGCCGAGCACCAGGAAGCCGGCACCGACGACGCCGGCGATGCCGACCCCGGCGGTGAAGAACTCGAACAGCAGCAGGCCCAGTCCCAGCACCAGGAGCAGGTACGCGACCGACGGGCTGGCGGCGGTGTGCATCAGCTGCGTCTGGAGCGGCAGCTTCGAGAAGCGCACGTCCTGGATCGGCTCCAGCCTCGTCTCGCCGTCGTCGCCCACCACCTCCCGCGTCTCGACCTGGTCCAGCTCGGAGACGTGCTCGACCAGCGTCGGCGAGAAGCGTCCGACCAGGCCCGCCTCGACGGCATCCTCACCCGTGAAGACCCGCGTCAGCGCCTCGGCGCGCTCACCGGGGAACAGTCGACCGAACTCGTCGGGATCGAGGCGCTGCTCGCCGACGTCGCCGATGTCGGAGCCGGGCGTGATCCCCGAGGACGCCGCGACCTGGACGAGCTCTGCCGCGCCGCCGAGCGCTGCGGAGCCAGCGGCCCCGATCCAGATCGACACGGGCACCTCGGACTCGACGATCGCGCGGGCGATCTCGTCGAGGCGATCGTCACCGACCGCCACGCCGGGGCTGTCGAACTGCAGCACCACGGCCACGACCTCACCGCTGGCGTTCGCCGCACCTACGCTGGCGATGATGAAATCGGCCTCGATCTCGTCGATGATCCCGTCGACCGCGACGACATCCACACAGCCCTCGGCGCAGCGCTGCTGTGCACCGGCGGGTTCGGCGAACGCAGTCCACAGCATGAGCAGCAGCGCGCCCAGCACCACGACGGCGCCGGCCTCGCGGAAGCGGCTGGGTAGTCTTCGCACAGCAGGGCCTCCGAAGGGACAGCGTGGATCCTGAGCAGTTTTTCACTGCGTCCGGGGTGATCATCGTCGCCGGGAAAGGCGGGGTCGGCAAAACCGCCGTCACGGCGGCGCTCGCCGTTGCCGCGTCGAGCGCTGGTCTGCGGACCCTCGTCGTCGAGGTGGAGGGCAAGGGCGGGCTCGCCTCGATGTTCGGCAGCGACGTCCTGCACTTCGACGGGACCTGCCTGGTGCCCGGCAATGACACCCGGGGCCAGGTCGATGCCCGCACGATCACGCCCGACGAGGCGCTGCTCGAGTACCTGCGTGCCCACGGCATGCAGCGCATCTCCAACCGACTCGTGTCGAGCGGCGCGCTCGAGCTCATCTCGACCGCCGTCCCCGGCATCCGCGACATCCTGGTCCTGGGGGCGGTCAAGTCGCTCGAGCGCTCCGGCGAGTTCGACCTGATCCTGCTGGACGCGCCCGCTGCGGGCCATGCCATCAGCTTCCTGCGTTCGGCCACCGGCCTGGCCGACGCGGTGAAGGTCGGACCGATCAACGCCCAGGCGAACGAGGTGCTCGGTCTGCTCGAGGACCCGGCCCGGTGTCGGGTGATGCTCGTGACGAGCCCCGAGGAGACGCCGGTCAACGAGCTCATCCAGACCGCCTACTCGCTCGAGGAGGAGGTCGGCGTCGCGTTGGGGCCCGTGGTGGTGAACGGCGTCGTGGCGGAGCTGGCCGGTCTCGATGCCGATCCCGAGCAGGCCGCCGAGGCGGCGGGCGTCCGTCTCCTCGAGGGCGAGGCGGACCTGCTGCGCGATGCCGCAGCGTTCCGCAGGTCCCGGATGGACCTGCAGCAGCGCCAGCTCGACCGCATGGCGTCCGAGCTCCCGCTGCCCCAGCTGCAGCTCCCCTACGTGGTCACCTCGCAGCTCGATCGCGACCACCTGGGCCTGCTCGCCGACGCGCTGCTGGCACGCATCGCCGAACTGCCCGAGGTGGCGACGGCATGAGCTCGCTCGAACAGGTGGTCGCCGACAGCTCCGTGGTGATCTGCTGCGGTTCCGGTGGCGTCGGCAAGACGACCACCGCCGCGGTGATCGCGCTGCACGCGGCGCGCGCCGGTCGGCGCACGGTGGTCGTCACCATCGACCCCGCCCGTCGCCTGGCCGACGCCCTGGGCCTCGAGGGGTTGTCGAACACACCGTCGCGCATCGAGGGGGTGTCCGCGGCGGACGGCACGGGCGAGATGTGGGCGATGATGCTCGACACCAAGGCGACCTTCGACGGCCTGGTCGCGCGCTACTCGGCCGACGCCGCCCAGGCCGATCGCATCCTCGCCAACGCCTTCTACCAGAACATCTCCGGGTCCCTGTCGGGCACCCAGGAGTACATGGCGTCCGAGAAGCTGTACGAGCTCGCCGTCGAGGGCGACTACGACCTGGTCGTCGTCGACACGCCGCCGACACGCAACGCGCTCGACTTCATCGACGCACCCCAGCGGCTGGCGACCTTCCTGTCCCACCCGCTGTACCGGGTCTTCATGCGCCCGAAGCGCGGCGTCGTGCGCGCCGTCAACGTGGCGGCACAGGCCGTGACCCGATCGCTCGCCAAGGTCGTGGGCGCCGAGGTCATCGGCGACGCCATCGAGTTCTTCGCCGCGTTCGAGGGGATGGAGACGGGGTTCGCCCAACGCGCCGAGCACGTCGAGCAGCTGCTCGGCGCGGACTCGACGGCGTTCGTCCTGGTCGCGTCGCCCAAGGCCGACACCGTCGCCGAGGCGGACTACTTCGCCTCCCGACTCCACGAGCACGACATCGACGTCCGAGCCCTCATCGTCAACCGGATGCAGCCCTCGTTCACCCGCGACGCCGATCGGGCTGAGGGCCTGGCCTCGAGCGCCGCGGCGGTGCGCGCCCGAGCCGAGGCCTTGGCGGGGTCCGACCTGGGCGACCTGTACACCTGCCTGGCGGACGCCCGCGAGCTCGCCCGCGACGAGGACGAGCACCTGGGCGGGCTGACCGCGCGGCTCGGCGACGCGCCGCTGGTCCGGGTACCGGTGCAGCCGTTCGAGGTCACCGACCTCACGTCGTTGGACACGCTCGGCGCCGTCGTGTTCGATCCCGACACCACCCCGTGAGCCGCGGGCTGTGGGGCGTGCAGGGGGGCGCGGTATCGTCGTCGCCGTGGACAGCACGGCACGCACCATCCTGATCGCGACCGACGCCGACGAGGTGTTGGACGAGGTCGACGCGGCGCTCGCGGACGACGCCACCAGGGTCGTGCGGGTGCGGGCGGGACGCGACGTCCTCGGCGCGGTCCGCGAGGTCGCTCCCGACCTGGTCGTGCTCGATCTGCAGATCGGCAACATGGGGGGCGTGGCGACCGCACTGGGGCTCCGCAACGAGGAGAGCGCCGGGCGGCTCGACCCGACCACCATCCTGATGCTCCTGGACCGCACCGCGGACGTGTTCATCAGCCAGCAGGCCCGTGCGGACGGGTGGCTGGTCAAGCCGCTCGACTCCCTGCGACTGCGGCGCGCCGCGGAGGCGCTGCTCGCCGGGGGCACGTACACCGACGGCCTGGCCAGCTGAGCGAAGCGCATTTCCGCCGCATCCGCCTGACCGGTACGATGCGGCGCTGTACGGGTGGTAGCGCAGCTTGGTAGCGCGCCTCGTTCGGGACGAGGAGGCCGGGAGTTCAAATCTCCCCCACCCGACCACTCCGATCCGCCCGGCCCTCGTGGCCGGGCGGATCGCGTGACGGCCGTCACCCCAGCTCGTGTGCGGCGGCACACGAATCGTCAAGTCCGCGGCTCGGACGTCCGATCACACCACCATGCCTGGGACGATCAACGCTCCGACGACGGTGGATCCGGACCTCGACACGCCCGCGCCACGCCGGCGCGGCCGGCGGCTGCTCTCGCTGATCGCGGCGCTCGCTGCGGTCCTGATGCTGTCGGGCGTGCTCACCTCGTGCGAGACCACCGCCGAGGACCGTCGGCTGGCGATCGACCTGATCAACCTGAGCCGGGGCCAGAACCGGGTGCCGCTGCTGCGCGAGAACGGCGAGCTCAACACCAAGGCCGACGCCTGGGCCTCGCAGATGCGGGACCGCTGCCAGATCTCGCATTCCCGCCTGGCCGACGGCGCGCCGTCGGGGTGGCAGAAGCTGGGCGAGAACGTCGGCCGCGGCGGGACCATCTCCCAGGTGCACGTCGCGTACTTGAACTCGCCGGGACACCGTCGCAACATCCTGGACCCCGCCTTCAACCAGGTGGGCGCCGCCGCGGTGTACGGCACCTGCAACGGGCAACGGATGGTGTTCACGGTGCAGGTCTTCATGCGCGGCTGACCGGACGATTGCTCCCTCGGCGGGCACTAGCGTCGGCGGATGCAGATCGACGAGTTCCAGCAGCTGATGGAACGGCTCTACGGCGAGACCGATCGGGAACGGGGCATGCCGGCCACGGTCGCGTGGCTCTGCGAAGAGGTCGGCGAGCTCGCGCAGGCCGTCCGCAAGGGCACCCCGGAGCAGCAGCTCCACGAGCTCGGCGACGTGCTCGCCTGGGTGGCGTCGCTCGCGAACCAGCTCGGGCTGTCGCTCGAGGAGGCCGCCGAGCGCTACGTCACCGACCCCCCGACCTGACCGACCGGGAGCACCGACCGGGCGGTCCCCCGACGGCGGACGACGCGGTCGTAGCTTCTCGGACGTGACCTACAACGAAGTGGTCGAGCGGATCGTCCAGGTCATCGAGGCGGTCGGCATCGCCGTGCTCATCCTGGGCGGCCTCGCTGCGGCGATCGGCTGGGCGCAGGACTTCACGTCATCCACCGAGCGTTCGGTCGCCTACCCCCGGCTGCGCCGCAAGCTGGCGCGGGTGATCCTGGTCGGCCTCGAGATCCTGCTGCTGGCCGACATCATCCGCACGATCGTGGTCAGCGCCACCGTCGACAGCGTGGTGATCCTGGGTCTGATCGTGGTCATCCGGATCCTCCTGAGCTTCTCGCTCGAGGTGGAGATCGACGGCACCTGGCCGTGGAACAAGTGGCGCACGATGCCGTCGGACGAGCCGACCGACCCACTCTGAGCTGCGCAGCACGACCGGAGCTGCGCGCCCCGGGGCCGGCATGGATCAGTCGCGCCCGAGCAGGACCTCGGCGATCTGGATGGTGTTGAGCGCGGCGCCCTTGCGCAGGTTGTCGTTGGAGACGAAGAGCACCAGGCCGTTGTCGCACGACTGGTCCCGGCGGATCCGCCCGACGTAGGACGGGTCGGCCCCGGCGGCCTGGAGGGGCGTGGGCACGTCGCTCAGCTCGACGCCGGGTGCGCCCGCGAGCACCTCGCGGGCGCGCTCCGGCGAGAGCGGCCGGGCGAACTCGGCGTGGATCGACAGGGAGTGCCCGGTGAACACCGGCACCCGCACGCAGGTCCCCGCCACGGGCAGGTCGGGCAGCTCGAGGATCTTGCGGCTCTCGTGGCGGAGCTTCTGCTCCTCGTCGGTCTCCTCGGAGCCGTCGTCCACGATCGAGCCCGCCAACGGCACGACGTTGAACGCGATCGTCCGGGGGAACTTGGACGGCGCGGGCACCTCGACGGCGCTGCCGTCGTAGGTCAGCTCGGCGGCGCGGTCGCCGATCGCGTGGACCTGCTCGGCGAGCTCCTCGACCCCGGCGAGCCCACCTCCCGACACGGCCTGGTAGCTGCTGACCACCAGACGGGTCAGCCCAGCCTCGCCGTCGAGCGGCTTGAGCACCGGCATGAAGGCCATGGTCGTGCAGTTCGGGTTGGCGATGATGCCTTTGGGTCGATCGTCGAGTGCATGGGGGTTGACCTCGGCGACCACCAGCGGCACGTCGGGGTCACGCCGCCACGCCGAGGAGTTGTCGATCACGACGGCACCGGCGGCGGCGACCTTGGGGGCGTACTCGCGTGAGCTGGTCGCGCCGGCGGAGAAGAGGGCGATGTCAATGCCCGAGACGTCCGCCGTGGCGGTGTCCTCCACGACGATCTCGCCGTCGCCCCACGGCAACGTCGTGCCCGCCGAGCGGGCCGACGCGAAGAACCGGATGTCGCCGACGGGGAACTTCCGTTCGGCGAGCAGCGTCCGCATGACGCCGCCGACCTGTCCGGTGGCGCCGAACACGCCGATGGTGGGGGTCGAGGGGAGTGCCATGGAGACAGAGGCTACCGGGGGCCTCCGTCGCGCCCCCAAGGCGGTTTCACCACCGCCACCCCGGGACCCGGATGGGATCGACGGGGTCGATGTGCGAACCTCACCCGGTGAGGGCCACGTCGATCCCCCTGGCACCGAGCGGCCCGCCGTGGTCCGCGGTGTCGGCCGAGGAGCTCGCGACGACGCCGTTCGGACTGTACGTGCACGTCCCGTTCTGCGCGCGCCGGTGCGGCTACTGCGCGTTCACGACCGAGGCACTCGCCGACCCCGCCTCTCCCCAGGCGGTCGAACGGGTCGAGGCGTACGTCCGCGCCGCCGTCGCCGAGGTCCACGCCGGCGCCGCCGCGATCGGCGCACGGGTGCCGCCGCTCACCAGCGTGTTCGTCGGTGGGGGCACGCCGACGATGCTCGCACCGACCGACCTGGGGCGGATCCTCGACGCGGCGACCTCGTCGTTCGACACGGCCCCGGACCTCGAGGTGACCGTCGAGTCCAACCCGGACGGGCTGGCGTCGGGTCAGCTCGCCGCGATGGCGGACCGGGGCGTGACCCGTGTGTCGTTCGGGATGCAGAGCGTGCGCCGGTCGGTGCTGGCGCTGCTGGACCGCACGCACGACCCGCGGCGCGCGCTGGACGCCGTCGGCGAGGCACGCGACGCCGGCATCGACCACGTCAGCCTCGACCTCATCTACGGCACCCCGGGCGAGACGGACGAGGACTGGGCCGCGACCCTCGACGCGGTGCTCGACACCGAGGTCGACCACGTCAGCGCCTACGCGCTCGGCATCGAGTCGGGCACCAAGCTCGCCGCCCGCGTTCGCTCCGGCGAGCTCCCCGCCCCCGACGACGACGAGGCGGCCGACCGGTACCTGGTGGCCGACGAGCGGCTGTCCGCCGCCGGGTTCGAGTGGTACGAGATCTCCAACTGGGCACGCGACCCCTCGGCCCGCTGTCGTCACAACCAGCTCTACTGGCGCAACCACCACTGGTGGGGTGTCGGCCCCGGTGCCCACTCGCACCTGGCCGGCACCCGGTGGTGGAACCGTCGCGACACCGCGGCGTGGGTCGCGGGCGTCCGGGCCGGCGACGGGGCCCACGTCGAGGGTCACGAACACCTCGACGCCGAGCAACGTCGGCTCGAGGACCTCATGCTGGGGATCCGCCTGGCCGAGGGTCTGGCGCTGCCGGGCGGTCGGCGTCTGGTGCTCACGCCGCAGGGGCGGCTGCTCGCCGACACCGTCGTGCAGCGCCTGGTGGCGGCAGAGGACACGGCGCCGCCGGTTCCGTCGTGCGGAATCCGACCTGTGGGTCGGGATTCGCACGACAGACCAGGGACAGGGCGTGGACGAGTGGCGACGGTGCCGGGTCAGAACTCGGTGGCGGCCAACTCGTAGACGTCGTGCAGGACCTGCACCGCGGTGTCGGCGTCGTCCTCGCTCACGATGCACGAGATGCGGATCGCGGAGGTCGAGATCATCTCGATGTTGACCTCGTGCTCGGCGAGCGTCTCGAACATCGTCGCTGCAACACCCGGGTTCGACTTCATGCCGGCACCGACGACGCTGATCTTGGCGATCCGGTGGTCCGCGGTCACGTGCTCCGCGCCGATCTCCGCTCGCTTCGCCTCGCAGATCTCGAGCGCTTCGTCGAGCTCGGAGTGCGGCACGGTGAACGAGATGTCGGTGATCCCGCCCTCGGACGCGTTCTGCACGATCATGTCGACGTTGATGTCGGCGTCGGCCAGCCGACGGAACAGGTTGGCGGCGATCCCGGGTCGGTCCGGGACACCCGTCACCGTGACCTTGGCCTCGGAGAGGTCGGCGACGACCGCTCGGATGACTGCCTGTTCCACGTCGGGATCCTCCTCGGTCACCCAGGTGCCGACCTCCCACGTGAACGCCGAGCGCACGTGCAGGGGCACCCGTTGGCGGTGGGCGTACTCGACGGACCGCATGGCCGGCTTGGGGCAGCCCGCCGCGGTCATCTCGAGCATCTCGTCGAACGAGATGCGGTGCATCTTGCGGGCGCTCTCGACCACGCGGGGGTCGGTGGTGAAGACGCCGGACACGTCGGTGTAGAGCTCGCACGCATCGGCGTGCAGCTCGTGCGCCAGCGCCACTGCAGTCGTGTCGGACCCGCCTCGACCCAGGAAGGTGACGTCGTGGTCGGTCGAGACGCCCTGCGAGCCGGCGACGACCGGCACACGACCGGCATCGACCGCCGCGCGGATCCGATCCGCGCGGACGTCGATGATCTTGGCGTTCGTGTGGTTGGTGTCGGTGAGGAAGCCCGCCTGCGAGCCGGTGTAGCTCTCGGACTCGACACCGACCGCGGCGAGCGCCATCGACACCAGGGCGATCGCCTTGCGCTCGCCGGCGGTGATCAACATGTCCATCTCACGACCGGGACGGATGTCGGAGACCTCGCCGGCGAGTCGGAGCAGCTCGTCGGTCTCCTTGCCCATGGCGGAGACGACCAGCACGACGTCGTCGCCGCGTCGGCGACAGCGCGCGACGTGATCGGCCACCTCGCGGATGCGCTCGGGATCGGCGACCGAGGTCCCGCCGAACTTCTGGACCAGGAGTGCCACGGCCGGCAACGGTACCAGCGGCGCTGAGCCAGCCCTCAACCGGAAACCGTCGGAGTCGGGCGCGACGGCGCCGGTTGGGTACGCTCCGCCGCCGTGGGGACGAACGCAGACAAGCACGCACGCCAGAAGGAACGTCGCGGACGGGTCGACGAGGCCCGCCGGCAGGTGGAGCAGCAGGCCCGCCGACGTCGGACGATGACGATCGCCGCGTCGGTCATCGCGGTCCTCGTCGTCGTCGGCGTCGTGGTCGCGTTCACCCGCGGCGATGACGCCGACGAGACGGCCGACGACACGACGACGTCCACCACCGCGGCGGGCGACGCCACCACCACCTCCGCAATGGAGCACGCCGCCGAGCTGCCGGCACCCCTGCCCGGCATCACCCTCACCGCGGACACCGAGTGCCCCCCTGCCGAGGGCGCCGAGGAGCGGGTCCAGAAGTTCGCGGGCCCGCCGCCCGAGTGCATCGACCCCGCAGCGACCTACACCGCGACGTTCTCCACGAGCGAGGGTGACTTCACCGCGACGCTCGACGCCGAGGCAGCGCCGCAGACCGTGAACAACTTCGTGGTGTTGGCCCGCTACCGCTATTACGACGGCGTGCCGTTCCACCGGATCGTGCCGGGCTTCGTGATCCAGGCCGGCGACGGCGACGGCGAGCCCTGGGGCAACAACGACCTCGGCTACTCGATCGAGGACGAGCTGCCCGCCGACTCGTCCGCGTACGGCGACTACGCGCTGGCGATGGCGAACTCCGGACCCGACACGAACGGCAGCCAGTTCTTCGTGGTCCTGCCCGGGGGTGGCGCCCAGCTGCAGCCGCTCTACTCGTTCTTCGGTCAGGTCACCGGGGGCACCGAGGTCGTCGACACCATCGCCACCTACGCGAACGGCGAGGCACCCACCAAGGCCGTCCTCATCGACTCGATCACCATCACCGAGACGCCCGCCGGCTGAGCGACGGCACGCCCCGACCGGGCACGGCCCGTGGGCGCAGCGGGTCGCACCGGGAGCGTCAGTCGGCGACGAGCAAGGGGTTGAGCGTCGCCGGCAGCGCGTCGAGCTCCGCACGCTCGCCGTCCACGAACATGTGGACGTGCCCGGCACCCTCGACCCGCCAGGAGCCGTCGGGTGCGTGCAGCAATGCCGTCGCCTCGTCGATCCCCACCACCGGGAGCCCGCGGTGGGCCAGCTCGACGGTGCGGTGCCACTTGTCGGGCGACCACTGGTTGTAGCGGGGCACGATCGTCATGGTGGTGATCAGGTCGAGCCCGACGGTGAACGCACCGCCGCGGCTGTCGACCATGTGACTGCACAGGACCGACGCCGCCTCGCCTGCGGCGGCGATGTTGGCGCCGTCACGCCACGCGTCGACCAGCGAGTCGAGCAGCGGCGTGTCCTTGAGCACCGAGCGCAGGTGCATCGGCGATCCGCCGGTCAGGTAGACGACCTCGGCGTTGCGGGCGATCTCGGCCACCTCGGGATCCATCGCCTCGGCCCGCCGGTAGACCTCGAGCACCCGCACGGTGCTGCCCATGGGCGCGAACCACTCGACGGCACGCTCGATCGCCTCGGCCGGCTTCTCGTACGCGAGCGCAGAGGGCAGCAGTACCACCTCCGGCGCTCCGTCGACGAGCGACTCGTCGAAGGTGCAGCCTTCGGTGAACTCCTGTCCTCCGACCAACGCCAGCGTTCCGCTCATGGGATGGGGCCTTCTTCCTGTCCGCTCTGGTTCCCGAGGCTGCCGCCGCCTCGCCACGAGCCTGCCACGCCCCACACGACTTGCCCGCCAGTTGTTACCCGTGAGTAGCCTCGCGGCCCATGACGATCGAACGAGTGGGGATCCTGGGTTCGGGCATCATGGGATCGGGCATCGCCGAGGTTGCGGCGAAGTCCGGTTTCGAGGTGGTGCTGCGCTCCCGCAAGCAGGAATCGGCCGACGCCATGGTCGCGTCGCTGGAGAAGTCGCTGGCCAAGCAGGTCGACCGCGGCAAGCTCGAGCAGGCCGACGCGGATGCCGTGCGCGCCCGTGTCAGCGCGACCGACCATCTCGGTGCCCTGGTCGACTGCGACCTGGTGCTCGAGTCGGTCGTGGAGGACCTCGACGTCAAGCGTGCCCTCTTCTCCGAGCTGGACAGCATCGTGAAGGACGGCGCCATCCTGGCGACGAACACCTCCACGCTGCCGGTGGTCGAGATGGCCGTCGCGACCAACCGCCCCGACCGGGTGGTGGGCGTGCACTTCTTCAACCCCGCGCCCGCCATGTCGCTGGTCGAGATCATCGCTCCGCTGACCGCGTCGGCCGAGACGGTCGCCGAGGCCCGCGCCTTCGCCGAGGCGTGCGGCAAGAACGCCGTCGAGGTCAAGGACCGCGCCGGGTTCATCGTGAACGCGCTGCTGTTCCCCTACCTGAACAACGCCGTGCGGATGCTCGAGGCCGGCACCGCGTCCGCCGAGGACATCGACACCGCCATGAAGGGCGGCTGCAACTTCCCGATGGGCCCGCTCGCGCTGCTGGACCTGGTCGGCCTGGACACGTCGGTGTCGATCCTCGACGCTCTCTACGACGAGTTCCGCGACCCGAACTACTCGGCGGTCCCGGTGCTGCGTCGCATGGTCGCCGCCGGTCAGCTCGGCCGGAAGTCCGGCAAGGGCTTCTACGACTACTCGCGCTGATCGGGCCTGATCGATCGTCGGGGTCGGCTCGGTCCGCCGAGTGACCCCGACGTACGATCGCCACGTGGCGACCGAACCACCGGCGACGCCGTGGGTGTTCCCGTCCCTCGAGGACGCCGAGCCCGAGGGACCGGTCGCGATCGGTGGTGACCTGGAGCCGGGCACGCTGCTGAGCGCGTACCGCAGCGGCTTGTTCCCCATGCCGGTCGGCCGGCGCGGCCGACTGGGATGGTGGTCGCCCGACCCGCGCGCGATCCTCCCCGTCGAGGGCTTCCACCGCTCCCGCTCGCTGCAGCGCTCCATGCGGCACTTCGAGCTGCGCGTGGACACCGCGTTCGAGTCCGTGGTCCGCGCGTGTGGCGACCCACGCCGACCCCACGGGTGGATCACCCCCGAGATCGTGGAGGCCTACGTCCGCTTGCACGACCTGGGCTGGGCCCACAGCGTCGAGACATGGCACGACGACCAACTCGTCGGCGGCCTCTACGGCGTCGGGATCGGTGCCTTCTTCGCCGGCGAGTCCATGTTCCACCACCGGACGGACGCGTCGAAGGCCGCCGTCGCCGGGCTGGCCGCACTCATGGCCGGCACGCCGCACGCCCTGGTGGACGTGCAGTGGTCGACACCGCACCTCGCCTCGCTCGGCGTGGTCGAGATCGAACGTGCCGACTACCTCGATCGCCTCCGGGTCGCCGTGCGCGAGCCCGGGCCGCCCGCACTCGGAGGATGAGCCCGGGTGGGCGGACGCGCGCAGCCGCGCCGACGGGAGCGCAGCCGTGCGGCGGCGGGGAGCAGATGTACCCGGATCGTTGAACCGGTCCGCCGCGACGCGGTACCACTGGTGGCACGCACCGCACGGCGGGGCACACGATCAACCTGGGAAGCATGCGAGAGGTGGGAGCTCCGGCTCCCTCTTCTCGCGTCCGGGGCCGGTTCCCCGCGATCGCTGCGAGCGGGGCCGGCGTGACGTCAGGCTGCTGCGGCGCGTTGGGCAGCTTCCTCGCGGATGTGGCGTGACCGCACCCGCCAGATGATCAGCGTCACGACGCCGAGCAGCACCTGGGGGATCCAGCTCGAGGCCCGCCAGAGCAGCGTGGCGGCCAACGCGTCGGTCTTGGTGGCCCCGAAGGCGACCAGCGACGCCGTCAGGCCGGCGTCCACGGTGCCGAGCCCACCGGGGGTAACGGGGATGAACGACGCGAGCCGGGCGAGCGCGAAGGCGGCGAAGGCCGCAGCGACGGCGACCTGGGTGGACTCGCCGCTCTCGACGATCCGCAGCGAGACCAGCAGGACGCCGAACTGGGCGAACTGCTGCAGGAAGCTGGTCCCGGTGAGCAGCGCCCAGCGGGCGGAGATGACGTCGACGGTCGAGGCGCGGAACGTCTCGATCTGCGCGGTGATCCCGGTCGGCGCGGTCTTGTGGACGAGGCCGAAGACCTTTCCGGCCAGGCGCTCGAGCAGATCGCCGATGCGGTGCGCCGTCGCCTCGCTGCGCAGCACCGCGGCGAAGAAGCCGACCATGACGCCGACGGCGACCAGACCGCCGAGCGCTCCGAACACCTCCGCCGACGTCGGGGTCTCGACGAACAGCATCGCCAGCACGCCCAGCACCGGCAGCGCCAGGGTGACGATCAGGTTGAACACGCTGGTGATGCCGATCGCCGCGCTCGAGGCCGCGCCGCTGAAGCCCGCCTGGGCGAGCATGCCGTACTGCACGCCCAGGCCGATCGCGCCACCGGCGGGGACGGCGTTGGAGATCGTGAACGAGGTCTGGCGGATCATGAACGCCGAGCCGTAGCGGAGGCCGGGCAGCGCCACCTGGAACGGGAAGACGTAGACCACGATCGAGAAGACGACCGACGCGGCGAGCACGCACAGCTGCAGCACCGACATGTCCTTGATCACCGCCCACGCATCCGCGTAGTTGCCGAACTTGGGCAGGATCCCGGCGAACACGATCACCAGGACGACCAGGGTCACCAACCCGGCGATCACCTGCTTGCGGCGACTCGTGGGGGCGACCGCCGGGAGGTCCGCACCGGCAGCCCCGGACGCGGCATCGGAACCGGCGATCGCGGCGACCGCGTCGTTCGGCGCACCGACGTCGTCGCGTCCGGCGTCGTCAGCGGTTGCAGGATCCGAGGTGGTCACGGCGACCACGGTATCCAGCGGTCGGCCGATCGCGGGCGATCGACACGCTCAACGCACGGCGCCCCGCAGTGCGTCGAGTCGCTCGAGTCGCTGATCGCCGGTGCCGAGCGCCGCATCCGGCACGATGACCTCGTCGATGCCGACGGCGGCCCATTGCTCGCACAGCGCAGCGAACTCCCGTGCCGTCCCCGCGAACGCCGCACGCGGTGCCACCGACTCGACGAAGTTCGTGCCCCTGACGGAATCGTCGGTGAGCATGACCAGCGCCTGCGTGGAGCGGTGGATCGTCGCGGGATCGCGATCGATGCGCTCGCAGCGCCGGGCGAGCACCAGGGCGCGTTCGGCGAGGACCTCGGGCAACCCCCACATGTTCCAGTGGTCCGCGTGGCGGGCGACCAGGCCGAGCATGCGGTCGCCCTTGCCGCCGACGAGCAACGGCAGGTGCTCCTGCAGCGGCGGCGGCGAGCAGAGCGCGTCGGTCACCCGGTAGTGCTCGCCCTCGACCGTGGCCGGGGGATGGTGCAGCATCGCCCGGAGCACCGCGCACGCCTCGTCGAGTCGGCCGACCCGCTCCCCCGGCGGTGGCAGCGTGATGCCGTACTGCTCGTGCTCGTTGCGCTGCCAGCCCGCGCCCACGCCGAGCGTCAGACGCCCGTTGCTCAGGTGGTCGACGGTCGCGGCCCACTTCGCCACCACGGCGGGATGGCGGTACGTGTTGCCGAGCACCAGCGGTGCCAGGGCGATCCGCTCGGTCGCGACCGCCAGGCCCGCCAGGACCGCCGTCGCCTCGAGCGTGGGGACCTCGGGGGCTCCGAACCCGCCGCCGTCGCCCATGAAGTGGTCCGCCACGTAGGCGCGGTGCCACCCGGTCGCGTCCGCGTGGCGCACCTCCTCGACCAGGTCGTTCCATGGCTGCTGGGCGTTCGGCCAGATCGACAGGAGCATGGGTGCGGTCTAGCCGAGCGGACGGAACCTCCGCAGCCGGAGGCTGTTGGTGACCACGAACACGCTCGACAGCGCCATCGCCAATCCGGCGATCATCGGGTTGAGCAGACCCGCTGCGGCGAGCGGGATGGCGGCGACGTTGTAGGCGAACGCCCAGAACAGGTTGCCCTTGATGATCGCGAGCGTCCGCCGCGAGAGGCGCACGGCGTCGGCGGCGCCGCGCAGGTCGCCACGCACCAGGGTGATGTCGCTGGCCTCGATGGCGACGTCGGTCCCGGTGCCCATGGCGATGCCCAGATCCGCCGTCGCCAGCGCAGCGGCGTCGTTGACGCCGTCGCCCACCATCGCCACGACCTTGCCGTCGGCCTGCAGCGCTGCGACCGCGTCGACCTTCTCGGCCGGCAGCACCTCGGCGATCACCCGGTCGATCCCGACCTGGTCGGCGACGGCGCGGGCTGCGCGCTCGTTGTCGCCGGTGAGCAGGACCGGCTCGAGCCCGAGGGCACGCAGCTGACGCACCGCCTCGGCGCTGGTCGCCTTCGGCGAGTCGGCGACGACGAGTGCAGCGCGGGCCGCGCCGTCCCACCCGACCAGGACGGGCGTCCGACCGAGCTCCTGGGCCCGCTCCATCGACTCGGTCAGCGATGCGGGGACGCTCATGGCCTCGCCCTCGAGCAGCCGCGCCCGTCCGGCAACGAGCCGCACCCCGTCGACCAGGGCGCTGACGCCCAGGCCTTCGTGGTTGGCGAACTCCTCGACGTCCAGGTGTCGGGCGGCGTCCCCGCGCCGCTCGATCGAGCCGTCCGCGATCGCCCGTGCGATCGGGTGCTCGGAGGCGTGCTCCACCGACCCGGCGCGGGTCAGCACCTGATCCAGCTGCTCGCCCTCGGACAGCACGACGTCGACCAGGCGCATCTCGCCGGTGGTGACGGTGCCGGTCTTGTCCAGCACGATGGTGTCGATACGTCGCGTCGACTCGAGCATCTCGGGACCCTTGATCAGGATGCCGAGCTGGGCGCCACGTCCGGTGCCCACGAGCAGCGCGGTGGGCGTCGCCAGTCCGAGCGCGCAGGGGCAGGCGATGATCAGCACGGCGACCGCCGCGGTGAACGCCATCGCCGAGCCCTCGCCGGCGCCGAGCCAGAAGCCGAGCGTCGCGGCGGCGAGGGCGATCACGATCGGCACGAAGATGGCGGACACGCGGTCGGCCAGGCGCTGCACCGGCGCTTTGCCGGATTGCGCATCGGTGACGAGTCGGGTGATCTGCGCGAGGGCCGTGTCGGCACCGACGCGGGTGACGACCACGACGAGTCGACCGCCGGCGTTGACCGTGGCACCGGTGACGGCGTCGCCGGGCCCGACCTCGACGGGCACCGGCTCGCCGGTGAGCAGCGACGCATCGATCGCGGAGGTGCCGGCCTCGACCACTCCGTCGGTGGGGACCTTCTCCCCGGGTCGCACGACCATCCGGTCACCGACCACCAGCCGGTCGATCGCCACGCGCTCCTCGACGTCGCCGTCGAGGCCGGCGCGCAGGACGGCCGCGTCCTTGGCACCGAGCTCGACGAGCGCACGCAGCGCCGCGCCCGAACGGCGCTTGGCCCGCGCCTCCGCGTAGCGGCCGGCCAGGATGAAGACCGTGACGGCGCTCGCGACCTCCAGGTAGATCTCGTCCTGACCGCTGCCCCGACTCACGGCCAGGCTGAAGGGCATGGTCATGCCGGTCACCCCGGCACCGCCCCAGAACAGCGCGTAGATCGACCAGCCGAAGGCTGCGAGCGTGCCGACGGAGATCAGCGTGTCCATGGTGGCGGCGCCGTGACGCAGGTTGCGCCACGCAGCGACGTGGAACGGCGATGCGCCCCAGACGACCACGGGCGCCGCCAGGGTCAGGCTGAGCCACTGCCAGTACTCGAACTGCAGCGCCGGCACCATGGCCATGAGCACCACGGGCAGGGCGAGCGCTGCGCAGATCAGCACGCGGTTGCGCAGCTCGAGCACACCTGCGGCGTCGCTCGGGGCGTGGTCGTGCCCGCCGCCGTCGGCGTCGCCACCGTGGTGCTGCCCGTGCGGCGGAGCGTCCGGGGCGGGCACGCCTGCGGGGGGCCGGACGTGCGCGCCGTAGCCGGACGACTCGACGACCTGGATCAGCGCTGCAGGATCGACGTCGTCGTCGCACTGCACGGTGGCGCGCTCGGTTGCGTAGTTGACGGTCGCCTCGACGCCGTCCAGACGGTTCAGCCGCTTCTCGATCCGCGCCGCACAGGAGCTGCAGGTCATCCCGGTGATGTCGAGGTCGACCTGCAGCGGCGGGACGTGGTCGGTGCTCATCCGCCGTGCTCCGTCGAGGCGTCGTGGGTCTCGACGTCGCCCTGCGGAGCGGGCGACCCGTGGTACTCGGTGGTCGAGGCGGTGTCGAAGGGCCCCACGGCGGACCCGAGGACGAACGCGCCGACGAAGCAGACCACGAGGAGGGCAGCGAACGCCGAGAGCCGCGCTGCGACCCCCATCAGGACACCACCGAGTAGCCCGCCTCGTCGACGGCTGCGCTGATCTGCTCGTCGGTCAACGGCGCCTCGGAGTGGATCTGCACCACACCGCTGGCCAGGTCGACCTCGACCTGGCGCACGCCGTCGAGCGCGCCGAGCTCCTCCTGCACGGCACCGACGCAGTGGCCGCAGGTCATCCCCTCGACGGTGATGGTCCGGGTGGTCGATGGCTGCGTCATGTGATCTCCGATCGTCGCCTCCAGTATACCCCCCTAGGGTATCGGTGGCGCAACCCCCGTCGTGCGGATGACAAGATCCGTCGGTGGTGTCGTCGTGCACCCGTTCGGGAGGTTCCGGTGAAACGATGGTGGCCGCTCGTGGCGCTCTCGGGCGCGCAGTTCATCATGGTGCTCGACCAGTCGGTGATGAACGTGTCGATCAGCCAGCTGGTGGAGGACTTCGACACCACGGTCACGACCATCCAGGCCGTCATCACCCTCTACTGCCTCGTCATGGCGATGCTGATGCTGACCGGCGGCAAGATCGGCGACATCATCGGCCGGCGACGGGCCTTCGTCATCGGCCTGATCGTCTACGGCTGCGGCTCCACGATCACGGCGCTGGCGCCCAACGTGGCGGTGCTCACCCTGGGGTGGTCGATCCTGGAAGGCGTCGGCGCGGCGCTCGTCATGCCGGCGATGGTGGCGCTGATCGCCGGGAACTTCGAGGGCAAGGAGCGCACCGTCGCCTACGCGGTGCTCGGCGGTGTGGCCGGTGCGGGTATCGCCGTCGGACCGATCCTGGGTGGATGGGCGACGACCGAGCTGAGCTGGCGGGTCGTGTTCGTGGGTGAGGTCGTGATCGTCGCCGGCATCCTGGCGATGACGCCGAGGGTCCGCGACGCGGTGCGTCCCGGCGCGGCACCGAAGCTCGACGTCGTCGGCAGCGTGCTCGCCGCGACCGGCCTGGGTGCCGTGGTCCTCGGGGTGCTGCAGTCGAGCACGTGGGGTGTGGTGGCACCCAAGGACTCACCGGTCGAGCCGTTCGGGTTCTCCCTCACCCTGTTCGTGATCGGCGCGGGGGCCGTCCTGCTGTTCGGGTTCGTGCGCTGGCAGCGCCACCGCGAGGCGCTCGGGACCGACCCGCTGGTGCACCTCGACCTGCTGCACGTGCCTGCGCTGCGGTCCGGACTCGGCGGTCTGCTGGCCCAGAACCTGATCCTGATGGGCGTGTTCTTCACGGTGCCGCTCTACCTGCAGCTGGTGCTCGGGCTCGACGCGCTCGAGACCGGTCTGAAGATGCTGCCGGTCTCCATCACCATGTTCCTCGCCTCGGCGATCGGCTCGCGGCTGTCGTCGGTGCTGCCCGTGCGCACCATCGTGCGGACCGGCCTGGTCGTCATCGTGGTGGCCATCCTCGGTCTGCTCGCCGTGGTCGAGCCGACGCTCGCCGGCACGGCGTTCGCGGTGAGCATGGCGGTGCTCGGCGTGGGCATGGGGCTGGTGGCGTCGCAGCTCGGCAACGTGGTGCAGTCCTCGGTCGATGCCTCGGGACGCGGCGAGGCGGGCGGGCTGCAGTTCACCGGCGCGCAGCTCGGCTCGTCGCTCGGCGTCGCGCTCGTGGGTGCCATCGTCCTGTCGGGCCTGACGAGCGTGTTCATCTCGAAGATCGAGGACGATCCGGTGCTGGCCGACGAGGTCGCCGCGCAGGTGACGTTGGCTGTCGGGGGCGGCATCGACTTCGTCGACTCGGACCAGATCGGCGCGGCGGCTCGCGACGCCGGCATCGACGAGACCCAGAGCGCCGCGATCGTGTCGGACTACGAGGAGGCCCAGCTGCAGGCCCTCAAGGCCGGCCTGCTCGCAGCTGCCTTCCTGGCGCTCGCCGCGCTGATGACCACCCGGCACCTGCCGAGCGTCGTGCCCACCGGCGACGGCCCGGACGCGGACGAGCTCGACGGCAACGCCGAGCACCCGGCGACGGCCTGACCCGAGCCCGTGTCGGGCCGGCTCAGCTCCTCGCGAGGCCGCGCAGGAGGTCCAGGTAGTCGTCGAGCTCGGGCACGTCGAGGCCGTCGACCTTGCCGCCGTCGTCCCAGCCACGGAGTCGGAGCGCCTCGGCGAAGCCCGGATTGCGTTCGAACGATGCCACCTCGTCCTCGTCGGCCGGTCCGCCCTGCAGCGCCAGGCTGCGGGTCGATCCGGCGGACAGGCTCGCCAGGTACGCCGGGTCGACCGCGCTGCGGTAGCGCTTGGCCCGGACGTGCAAGGCGATCGGCGCGGTGACCCCCGCCCCGAAGACGCCGGACAGGTACCGGGCGCCGGCGGCTTCGTGGGAGAGGTCCTCGTCGGGCAGCTCGCCACGGCCGTCACGCCCGGCCAGCTCGAGCAGGTGACCGACGTCGTGCAGCAAGGCCGCCGCGACCAGCTCGTCCGACGCCCCCTCCGCCCGGGCGAGGGCCGCAGTCTGCACGGCGTGGTCGATCTGGGACAGCTCCTCGTCGTAGTGCTCGTCGCCCCAGCGCCGATAGAGCGCGACGACCTCGTCCACCGACGACGCGACCGGCGCAGCGGTGTCGGCGCTCACCGGACCGGACGCCCCTGGAAGTCGCCGATCAGCGACACCCCGGTGTGCTCCCCGGCGGCACGGCGCTCGTCGAACGCGGTGAGCTTCTCGCGGTAGTAGTCCTCGCGCAGGTCGCCCTCGGACGCGGCGTTGTAGGTCGGGTACAGGGCCCGGCGGGCGTCGGGCGAGGTGTTGGCACCGCTGCGGTGCGGTGTGCGGGAGTGGAACCACAACGTCTGGCCGGCCCGGACCTCGACCGCCGCCCAGTCGAGCGTCGCCACCACGTCGGGGTGGATGCAGCCGACGTCGTCCATGGCCAGGACCTCGGCGTGCATCCCGGACACGACCTCGAGACAGCCGTTGTCGAGCGTGGCGTCGTCGATCGCGACCATGCACGAGACGTGGGCATCCACGAACAGGTAGGCGGGCGCGTCCTGGTGCGGGGCGTACCCCGCGCCACCGGGCAGCTTGTAGTTGATCTTCTCCTTGTAGAGCACCGCCGGCTCCTCGAGCAGGGCGGACGCGACCTCGACCAGCGATCCGGAGGTGAGCAGGTCGCGCAGCCCGGCGTGGAACGGGATGAGGTTCTCGCTGCGGGCGAGACGAGGCCCGTCGTCGGTCATCTCGCGGTGGTGCAACCACCCGTCACCATCGTCGGGCCACTCGGCCACCTCGTCGACCCACGACCGCAGCGCATCGACGCCATCGGGACCGAGGGTCTGGGTGAGCAGCCAGCCCGTGTCGCGGAAGTGCGCCACGGCCTCGGCATCGGGCTGGTCGAACACGTGGGGCTGCAGCACGACGGTCACGTCCCTCGATGCTACGCACTCGCCGAACGGGGTTCACCAGTGACTCCGGGCACGGGCCGTCGTTCTCGGCCCGATGGTCCTCGAGGGGGCCGGCGACGAGCACAGACCGGCCCTGGGGCCGCTCGAGTCAGCGACCGGATCCGCGGGCCGAACCAGAGCTCAGCCCGCCGTCGGTGCGGAAGAGCACGCAGTTGATGGTCCGGTCACCCCTGGACCAGGTCTCCTCGGTCGGGGCGAACCAGCCGTAGTCGTACTCCGAGGACTCGTAGGGCGCCCCGACGTAGGGCTCGAACTCGTCGAAGCAGAGTGTGGTCGCCCGGTCCGACATCTGGACGTCGCCGGGGAACTCGCCATCGGGCAGGTCGACGTTCGCGAACACCTCGGCCCCGTGCTCGTCGTCGCAAGGGATCGCCTCGACGCTCTTGACCGCGATCGTCTCGTCGGGCGTCATCGGCGCCGCCGCGTCGTCGGTGAAGCAGTCGCCGACCTGCAGGTCGAACACACCCAGGTCGCCCTGGTCGATGATCGTGCCGGTGTCGTCACGCTCGGCGGTGCCGAGGAAGAGCACCGCCGCGACGCCCACGATGCCCACGACGGCGAGCACTGCGACCAGGACGAGCACGATGATGAGCGGCTTCTTGGACGACGGTGCCGGGGCCGCAGCGCCGGGGCCGGGCGGTGGTGCCGTCCCCCACGCCGGGGGCGACCCGGGAGGCGCAGCGCCGGGCGGGACCGATCCTGTCGAGCCGGGTCCGGGCATCGGGGTGCCGGTGGGCGGCACCGTCGCCGCCCAGCCCGGCGGTGCAGCTGAGGTGGGGGCCTGCTCGGGTTCCGGCGGGGCCCAGGCCCCTGGGGGTGTCGCCGAGGTCGGCACGTCGGGCGCCGATGGCGCGTCCGGGGCCGGCGGCACGGGGACGTGGTCGGGATGCTGCTCGGGCGGGTACCACCGGCCGTCGCTGGCCTGCCACCAGCCTGGTCCCTGCGACGACATGCTCACTGCAGCACCTTCCGATCGGCCTCCGGGGAGCGTACCGGTGTGGCACGCTCGCGATGACTCCGATCACGTCGGGCCGTCCGTCCACCACCACCCGGTGCACCACACGACCGTGCGCCGCACGACGCCGAGGAGCGACCATGACCACGAGCGACCAAGAACCGACCATCGCAGAGGTCGACGCGCGCCCGACGGTGTCGATCCGCGACCGCGTGCCGATGAGCGAGATCACCGGCTTCTTCGACGGCAGCTTCGCCACCCTCGCGGCCGTGCTGGGGGCCTCGGGCGCCACGCCGACGGGCGCACCGTTCGCGCTGTACCGGGGCATCCCCACCGACGAGGTGGACGTCGAGGTCGGCTTCCCCCTGGACGGACCGGTCGAGGAGGCCGTGGTCGCTGCGCACCCGGGGACGCAGGCGTCGACGCTGCCCGGCGGCGAGGTCGCGACGACGGTGCACCGGGGCGGCTTCGACGGCCTCGGCGGCGCGTGGCAGTCGCTGGCCGAGTGGATCTCGGCCCAGGGCCGCACGATGGGCCCGATCATGTGGGAGGTCTATCTGACCGAGCCGTCGCCGGACATGGACCCCGCCGAGCTGCGCACCGAGCTGTGCTGGCTCCTCGAGCGCTGAGGGGGACGCCGCCGGTCAGACTCGTTCGAGCACGACCACCGGGATGACTCGATCGGTCGCCTTCTCGTACTCCGCGAACTGCGGCGACGCGGCCTTCTGACGCTCGAAGAGCTGGTCCCGTTCCTCGCCCTCGGCGACCCGGGCCCGCACGGCGAGCGTCTCGGTGCCGACCTCGATGGTCGCATCCGGGTTGGCGACCAGGTTGTGGAACCAGTCCGGATTGGTCGGCGCGCCGGCCTTGGACGCGAAGATCACCACGTCGTCGCCGTCGGCCAGGTACACCAGGGGTGTGGTGCGCTCGGTCCCGCTGCGTGCACCCCGGTGGGTGACGAGCACCATCGGTGCACCCTCGAAGGGGCCGCCGACCACGCCACCGTTGGCGCGGAACTCGGCGATGATCTGCTGGTTCCAGTCGTTCATCTCGTCCGACATCGTGCGCTCCTCGGGCCCGGGGACACCGCCAGGGGACGACGTCGCTCGGCAGACCGGGCCGGTTCCGACGGTAGACGGACGAGGCCTGTCCGTGCTTCCGCGGTCATGGTCAGCGGCTCATTCCCCCCGGGCCATGTTGGCGAAGAGCGTGCAGTAGTCGAGGAAGACGAGGCGGCTGATGCCCGTGGGTCCGGCACGGTGCTTGGCGACGATGACCTCGGCGGTGTCCTTGTCGGTGCTGTCCGCGTTGTAGACCTCGTCGCGGTACAGGAACATCACGACGTCCGCGTCCTGCTCGATCGAGTTGTGCACGACGATGCCATCGGCGACGAAGTTGTGCGTGCCGAGCACCGTGGCGTCGTAGACGTCGCGTTCGCCGACGGGGGTGATCTCGACGACCTCATCCCAGAACACGTCGGAGTGCGCGAGCGCGGCGAGCTCCTTCGAGTCCGTCGCGTCGGCGATGCGCGCCAATCGCGCCCGGCTCGATGCACGGGGACGTGACTCGGTCCCCAGCAGGTAGCCGCCGCAGTACTGCTCCCCGAGTGCCTCCGCGAGGCCCCGCTGCGTCATTCCCATGCGGTCGAGCTCGGCGACGACGACGTCGCGCACCTCGGCAGGGATCGTGTCCACGTTCGGGTTGGACGTGACCTCGGACAGCGCGTCGAGCGCCGCCGCACCGGCAGCACCGCGCTCCCCCGCCACGCCGATGCGCTCGAGGAAGCAACGCTGGTGATCCGCGCCGTGGATCCACAGCCGCCAGCGCGGCGAGTTCGGGCCGACGTCGGTGATGCGCGACAGCACGCCGAAGCGCAGGAGCAGCAGCTGCAGGTCGTCGATGAGGCGTCGCTTGGTGCTGGTCGCGGTCAGCCGGACGTTCGGCCGGCCCCGCAGCGTGCCCACGCCGAGCGACCCGACGCGGCCGAACAGCTCTGCGAGCACGGACGCGAGCTGCTCGTCGGGCAGGGCGAACACCTCTGCCACGACGGCGCCACGGGCGACCGACTCGGCGGCGAGGGCTGCAGCGTCGAGATGGTCGACGTCGGCGAGCTGCTCGGGTGCACCCAGACGTCGAGGCGTCGCGATTCGAGTGCCGACGGCGAGCTCGTCCAACCGCCGCCATCCCGACACGGTGCGGAACGGGTGGTTGGCCGTTGCGGTGACCTCACGGCCGGACGCCAGGCGCAGTCGGAACGCCGGCTTGCGACCGCTCGGGAACGCATGGGTCATGGTCGCAGGGACCATCGTCCAGTCGTCAGCCAGGCTCCACACCGGCACGTCGCGTTCGCCCGAGGCCAGCAGCTCGCCCAGGGTGACCTCGACGTTGGTGTCGGCGCGCACCACACGGGTCTCGGCCACCAGACAGCCCGACTCACGCAGGTCCGCGAGCATCGGACGCTTGTCGGCACGCAGCTCGAGCTGACGGGAGAGCTGCGACAGCGCCATCACCGGCGTCTCGAGCTCACGGGCGAGCACCTTGAGGCCACGGCTGATCTCGGCGACCTCGACCTGGCGGCTCTCTGCCGAGCCCCGCCCCGACATGAGCTGCAGGTAGTCGATGACGATGAGGCCCAACGGTTGGTCCAGGCGGTCCTGGAGCCGTCGGGCCTTGGAGCGGATCTCGGTGACGGTCAGCGCCGGGTTGTCGTCGATCCAGAGCGAACCCTCGCCGAGACGGCCCATGGCCTTGGTGATCTTGGACCAGTCCGCGTCGGTGAGCCGGCCGGTGCGCAGCTTCGTCGCGTCGATGCGCGCCTCGGCGGCGACCAGACGTTGGGTGAGCTCGAGGTGGCCCATCTCCAACGAGAAGAACAGCACCGGGCGCTGCTCGCGCACCGCCGCGTGCGAGGCGATGCCCAAGGCGAACGCCGTGTTGTGGACGCAGATGTCGGCGGCGACGAAGTTGTGCTCCCCCGGCACCGTCAGGTCGTAGACCTGGACATAGCCCTCGTAGTCGATGTCGACGATGCGGTCCCACCACACGTCGGAGCCGGCCAGCTGCTCGAGCACCGGGTCGCCCAGCGGCGCGGCGAGCCGACCCAGGCGTTCACGGCCGATCGACCGCTGCCCCACGTGCAGGTTGGTGGAGGGAACGCCGGCATCGCGAGACACCTGCGCCCAGGAGCGGTCCGCCTTGGCGAGCGCCAGTCGGTCCCAGGCACGTGCCGGGATCGTGTCGTCCCCCGGGTGCTCGCTGCGTCGGGACTCGACGGCGCGGACGACCCCGTCGACGGCCGCCTCCTTGGAGAGGATCCCGATCTCCGACGCGAACGTGACGAGCGAGGAACGATGGGTGATCACCAGCTGCCAGGCGGGACGACGCGTCCCGATGTACGCGACCATCCGGCGACGCAGGGAGGCGACAACGCCGAAGCGCAGGAGCAGGTGCTGCACACCTCGGGCCAGCTCCTCCGACACCGAGCTGTACCCGATCTGCGCCGCGCCGGACGCGGCGACCGACGCCCACCCGTCGGTCGCGAAGAGTCGGTTGAGGAACGCCGCCAGCTGCTCCCGAGGCAGCCGGTAGACGTCGTCCGGAATGCGACCAGCTTCAGCGGCAGTCGCAACGGCCTCGACGATCTCGTGCTCGGGTAAGGCCTCGCTGCCGAAGACGGGCAGGACCCGCGGAACTGCGATGCGGTCGCCGACCGCCAACTCCGACAACGGCTGCCAGCCGTCGATCGTGCGGAAAGGGTGCGTCAACGTGCAGCGGACGGTGCGGCCGAGGGCGGTGGTCACCCGGAACGTGGGCTTCAGTCCATCGTCAATGTGGTCGGACGGGACTGCCGTGGTGAGTCGCAGATCGTCGCCCAGTGCGAAGAGCGGCTGGGTCACGCCCAAGCGGGCGCGCAGGTGTGCCGACGCCATGGTGCGGACCGCGCCGGTGTCGGGATCCACGATCGGCGTGTCCCATGCCAGGCACTTGCCCATGGCCGGACGGGCACCGACGACGATGAGCGCACCCGGCTGCAGGCCGGCGAGCTGGGTGTCCAGGTCGGTGTAGCCGGTCGGGGTGCCGGTGATGGCGTCGCCGCGCTCGTAGAGCATCTCGAGCTGCTCGAGGCTGCGGTCGAGCAGCGGTGCCAGGGGCGCCATCGAGTCTGCGTTGCGACGCTGGGCGACGGCGAACATCATCGACTCGGCCGAGTCGATCGTCTTCTCGATGTCGTCGAGCGGTGAGTAGCCCAGCTCGGCGACGTCGTTCGCCGTCGTGATGAGCTTCCGCAGCAGCGACTTCTCCTCGACGATCTTGGCGTAGTGCAACGCGTTGGTGATCGCCGGGGTGCGCGCCTGCAGCGTCACGAGGGTCGCCGGGCCGCCGACCGACTCGAGCACGCCCGCCTGGTCGAGCTCGTCCGCGACGGTGACCGGGTCGACGCCCTGGCCGGCGCCGTAGAGGCCCTGGATGGCGTCGAACACGTGGCGGTGGGCAGGACGGTAGAAGTCGTCCGCGGTGACGACGCCGGTGACGGCCGAGATGGCCTGCTCGCTCAGGAGCATCGCGCCGAGCAGTGACTCCTCGGCATCGATGCTGTGAGGAGGGACCCGCAGGCGCGAGGTGTCAGCGTTGCGGGACGAGGGCTCGGACATCGGCAGTCATCCTCCACTGCGCAGGCTGTGCATCGATAGGGGAACAACCATGGGGATTGTGCTGGGGAAGGCTGTGGAGAACCGGGGACGACATGGGCACAACTCTCGCGGACCGCTGGGACAGTCCCCCCGGCGGTCAACCCGGGAGCGGCCTCGGGGCTGTTCATGGGTATGCGGACGACGAAGGACGTGGTGGCACAGGTGGTGATCGGCGCCGACGAGGACGCTGGCTCGTTCGTGGCGTTCGACGACTTCTACCGCGCCGAGTACGCCCGGATGGTCGCGTTGTGCTCGGGCATCCTCGGCCGACGCGCCGGTGCCGATGACCTGGTGCAGGATGCGATGGTCGAGGCCTACCGTCGATGGGACCGCCTGGCGTACTACGACCTGCCCAGGGCCTGGGTGCGTCGAGTGGTCGTGCAACGCGCTGCGAAGGCGGCCCGCAAGCGCCGGCACGAGCTCGACGCGCACCACCGTGTGGCCACTCTGCCGGCGTTCGTCGCCGAGCAGGTCGAGCTCGACGACGAGCTGCGAGCGGCGCTGGCACAGCTACCGGTGCAGCAGCGCACCGTGATGGCGCTGCACTACCTGGAGGACCTGTCCGTCGCCGACGTCGCGGATGAGCTGGGCATCGCCGAGGGCACCGTCAAGACCCATCTGTCACGGGGTCGCCTGCGACTGTCAGCCCAGATCGATCCAGCATCCGCGAACGACCACCCCGAGGAGCAACCATGAGCGACCAGCACGACCCCGAGACCGCTGACGACTACGACCGACTGCGCGACTCGGTCGTCGCCACGACTGACGTCGAGGCCTCGCTCGAGGACCTGCACAGTCGCGTCGGCGGCGCGCATCGCGCTCGTCGCCGCTGGACGGGCGCCGTGGGCGCAGCGGCGGCTGCGGCCCTGATCGCCGGCGCGGCGTTCGTGTTCACGCGGACCGATTCCACCGACGTGACCGCCGCCGGCGACCCGACGACCACCGCGAGCAGCACACCCGCCGACACGACCGTGCAGCCCACCCCCGCCGTGGCGTGCCCGGCCCACACGTTCATCTACATGGTTCCGGGAGCGTCGACCGAGCAGGTGCAGGGCATGCACTCGACGCTCGAGAGCCTGGACCTGGAGCCCTACGAGTTCCTCGACCGGGAAGCCTCCGCCGAGGAGTTCCGCCGGATCTTCGCCGATCAGCCGGACTTCGTCGCCGCGATCGATCCGTCGGAGCTGCCCGAGAGCTTCCGGCTGCCCGAGACGTTGCCGGCCCAGACCATCACCGCCATCGAGGGCACGCCCGGGTTCCTGCGCATCGAGTCGGGCGACGCCACCTGCACGCCCGCCCCAGCGGCGGCGGACTCCGCCACCACGACGTCCATCGCCGGCGGCTGAGCGGCGCATCCCAGCGGACCGCAGCTGCTCTCGCGGCTGTACGCAGGGGCAACTTGGCGTTGTCTCTTCTCGCAGCTTCGGTAACAGGTGATGTCGCGAAGCAAGGGTGACACCTGGTTGGCCTGACACTGAGTCATGGCCAGGAAGGTGACTCCAATGGCGGTGAAGTTGATGGCTGCGGTGGTAGCCGTTGCTGAGGGTTCGGACCTGAACGTCTCGGCTGCGTGTCGT